>QGCY01000020.1_pt1 | contig 67251 bp, 60 predicted proteins | sample 4708041 | NCBI WGS metagenome assembly QGCY01 (sample SAMN08941164, study PRJNA450518) | Sediment metagenome, whole genome shotgun sequencing project. | biome: grassland soil; feature: grassland; material: soil; isolation source: soil 14 days enrichment with methanethiol and mixed carbon source ... | reverse complement strand
GCTGAGCCGCGGCAATTTGCTCTAAGTCCGGGCGGAACCACTGCCCTTGCTCTGGTGCATTTTCAGGGGTGAAGCTATTCCAATAGGGGTGACGGGCCAACCCGCTGACTTTCAGCGCATCCATACCACCGACCGAGGAGATATCTGGTAACTTTTGATCTGTCCACCCCATATTAACCAGATAGGATTGACCATTTTCAGCCAATAAAGGTAGCATATAGCTTGCGCCGACCTGTTTATCCAGGACGCGCGGGACCATCAAAAATGCCTGATCATAGAGCGGTTTTCCTTCAACCCATCCATACGCATAATTTTGTCCATCTTCCCACTGCAAAGGCCGGGCTTGCTTAATGTCATATAAAATATTGAGGCGGGAGATAATATCTGCTTTCCAAGCCAAGCGCTTAACTTGCCATGTGCCCAACCCAATCAAGATCAACATTGAAAGAGCGGTGAGCAATGTTGCCAACCATGGAAATTTACGAGCAGGGCCTGCGTGCAACGTCATTGGAACGACCTATTCGCCCCAATCACTGGCGCGATGCTTATATTGCAAACCAATGACGTAAGTCTTTAACGGCTTTAGCGAACCAATCGTGCAAATTAAAGACAAAGCCCCCCATAGCACGGCATGCACCCATAAAGGCGGCGCAAATAAGTTTTCAAAGATAATTGCCAAAGGCACAAACAATGCCCCCAAAACAAAGATCAACAAAACCGCAGGCCCATCGGCACTATCATTTTTCGAGATATCAAAACCGCATTCTTCGCATCGATCCTTAAGCTCTAACGAGTAAGGACCACGGAACAAGTCGCCTTTCTGGCATTTCGGGCATTTGCAGGCCAAAGCCTTTTTCAACAGATTAACGTCGCTCAGCGCAAAGATGTTCATAAGCTCTTCCCGCCTTTTCAGTTGTTAATTACGAGGCAGCAGGCACTACGTTTGTGCCAATCAAATTACCCCAGAGATAGATTGCAACGAATAAGAACAACCACACCACATCAACAAAATGCCAGTACCAAGCAGCTGATTCAAAACCGAAATGCTTTTCCTTGGTAAAGTGGCCCAGCATTGCCCTGATCCAGCAAACCGCAAGGAAAATCGTTCCCACTAACACGTGAAAACCATGGAAGCCTGTCGCCATATAAAACGTTGAAGGATAAATTCCCTCGGTGAAACCAAATTTCAGATGACCATATTCGAAGACCTGAAAGCATAAGAACAACACACCCAAGCCGACACTCAATCCCAAGGCCAAGACAGATTCTTTTTGATCGTTCGACAAAATAGCATGATGCGCCCATGTCACCGTGGACCCCGAAAGCAACAAGATCATGGTCATTAATAAGGGCAAATGGAACGGATCAACTACTTCAATGGCTTCAGGTGGCCAGACAAAGCCGATCGCCTCGGTCGGGTAAAAAGCACTACTAAAAAATGCCCAGAAAAAGGCAACAAAAAACATAACCTCAGAGGCGATAAACAAAATCATGCCATAGCGCAGGCCATATTCAGTAACTTTATTATGAACGGATTCTTTAACCGTTTCGAAAATAATATCTTTCCACCAAAAAAACATGCAAAGCAAAACAGCCAACAAGCCAATACCGATGCCTTTCATCCCCACAGGCTGATCGGCTATTTTCACATCATGCATAAACATCACCGCCCCCAGCGCCAACAAGCCACCCGCGAAGGCACTGAATAAAGGCCAAATACTGGGACGGACCAAATGGTATGGATGTGGTTTGCCGGTTGTTGAATATTTAATGTGATCAGCCATGTATTCTAACTTTTTTCTAATTAAAAACTTTATCGCGCCGTTAAACGCAGATTATTCGGCATTGTAGAATGCCTCGGTCGCTTCTTCAAGCGCCTTTGATTCACTTTTGAAAAAATTATACGACAAAGTAATCGTGGTCACATCTTCCATATCCGGATCTTTGTCCATTTTAGGATCGACATAGAACAAGACAGGCATATCGGCTGTCTCGCCCGCGGCGAGTGTTTGCTCCCCAAAACAAAAACACTGGATCTTGTGGAAGTATTTCCCAGCTTTAAGCGGCGTGACATTGTAAATTGCAGTGCCTGTTAAGGGGCTATTTGATAAGTTCTTCGCGAAAAAAGCCGTAATGCCTTTTTGCCCCATCTTGACTTTGATCTCGCGCATTTCAGGGCGGAACTCCCAATCTAGATTGGTATTGATATCTGCGTTGAATTTTACGGTGACTTCGCGATCTAATATATAATCCGGCAAGCTTTCCGAGACAATCGGTGTACCATCGAAACCAGTTACCCGACAAAATAAATTATAGAGCGGCACCGAAGCAAAAGCCAAAACAGTCATCACCAAGACAACCGATAAAACAATCAACCCTAAGCGGCGGTTTTTTCGAATGAGTTCAGCCTCGGTATCCGTGGATGAATGATTGCTGGATGATGGCATGGCTTATTCTTCGCCGAAGACCGGCATTAAAGAAGGGGTTGTGTCATTATCAATTGATTCATGCATTGCCTCAAGCTCCTGACGGTATGCCTGATAAGCCGCCTGACGCGGTGCCGCGAATTTCTGTGCTCTTTCATGGAGCTGATCACGGAACCCAACCGCGTTCTCACGATATTGTAACTGACGTGAATAGATATCACATAGCTTCGTTTCAGGATCGGTTGAGAGGTCATAATTCGAAGCTGCCGGGCAGCTTTCCAAATCTGAGGAAGCATTCGCACGATCAATTTTAACCATCGTCACAGCCCAAATCAGGGCACAAATCCCCAATATAATCGCCAGTACGGCCCAGTTTTTAGATCGTTTTTTCTTATGAATCTTAGATGGAGGCATTGCGTAATCCTATCGAATCGATGTGTTAGAGTACCATAATCCCTAAAAAGAGCGCAAACAGGTAAAAAACAGAATAACCAAACATTGCACGGGCATATTTCAAATCATCGCTTTTTAAAACCCGTAAGGCTGTCAGACAGAAAAAGCCACTTAAAATTGCTGCGCAAACCCCGTAAGCATAACTCGCCATGCCCAGCCATGCGGGCGCCAAGGTTACAGGCAATAAAATCAGCGTATAAATAAACATCTGCCATTTTGTCGATAAAGCACCTGCGGTAACGCTCATCATCGGGATATTGGCTTTTTTGTAATCTTCATTGGCGAATAAGGACAAGGCCCAGAAATGAGGCGGCGTCCAAAGAAAGATAATCAAAAACAGTAAAATGGAATAAAGACTGATATCACCCGTGACCGCGGCCCAGCCAATCATTGGCGGGAAGGCCCCCGCTGCGCCGCCGATCACAATGTTTTGTGGCGTCGTGCGCTTCAGCCACATTGTATAAACCAACACATAAAATAAATTGGCAAACGCCAAAATGCCTGCCGCCATCCAATTCAGCGCAACCCCCATCAACAAGACGGAGCCCAGCGATAAAACGACACCAAAGCCCAGCACTTCATCAGGGCAAACGCGGCCCGCAGGAATGGGGCGATCTTTCGTGCGCTTCATGATGGCATCAATATCGCGGTCATACCACATATTGATGGCTCCGGCTGCTCCTGCACCGACGGCAACACACAAAACAGCTACCGCAATCATCAGCGGGTGCATACCCCCAAAACCGGGCGCCACAACCATGCCCGCAAAGGCGCTAAAGACAACAAGGCTCATCACCTTGGGCTTTAACAAGGCAATATAATCCGATAGCTCCGCTTCAGGGTAGGTTGATGTCTTTGCATCCATCGTATTTGTGGGATTTTTTACACTCATCGCCCATGGAAACTAGCATATTTAATCTGGATTACCAGTATAAATTAAGCTGCTCTTGGAGTTGGCGCATGATCATAATCTGGTTTATCCAAATCCCAGCCGACTGGGGCCGGTTTTGGCGCTGGCTCTGCTTTAACTTCTTGTGTCAAGTCGAGACCAGACATGTCTTTGATAAGGTCGGTAAAAGCCTTTAAACCGCCTTGATCTTGCTGGGCCTTTAATTCTTTTTCAATATCAGGATAAATTTCAGAAAGATAAGACAAATCAATGCTGTCATTTTCCAGCGCTGATCCCAATCGATCCAGAGCAGAGAAAACATCGCCGGCACGCACATCATCCATCACGCGTTCACGCAAAGATCTATGCCAAGGATCAAGCGACAGAGAATCAAGATCACCACTTTCCTCAGCGATTTCTTCAACTGTTTCAACAGCATCGCTCTCAGGCTCTTCTATTGAATCCCGTCCACCTTCGGCTGCATTTTGATTATAAATATCCAGCATGATTTAATTGTAGCAGAGTTGCTTCAAAAAAAGCAAGTCTGCCGCCCCATTAAGAAAGGAGCCGAAAGGCTATTTCGGCTCCTCAATCTTTATACTCTGTGCTCAAGCCCGTTACTGGACTTTTGGCTGTATTTCAAACTGGTGGAATGGCGGCGGAGAGCTAATCGTCCATTCCAATGTCATGGATTGAGGTTGGGCATTCCAGTAATTATCTCCGACGCGGCGACCTTTAAACGCCGTATAAAGCGCCGTGATCAAGAACCAGACCGTTGCCAAACCTGTTAAATACGCACCATAGGATGAAATTTCATTCCAGCCTGCATACGCATCAGGATAATCAATATAACGGCGCGGCATTCCTTGCAGTCCCAAGAAATGCTGAGGGAAGAAAATCAAATTCACGCCGATAAACGTAATCCAGAAATGAACGCAGCCCATCCATTCAGGGTACTGACGGCCAGAAATTTTACCAATCCAATAATAGTATCCCGCAAATAAAGCGAAAACCGCACCAAGGCTAAGCACGTAATGGAAATGGGCAACCACATAATAAGTATCATGCAATGACGTATCCATACCAGCATTGGACAATACAACGCCGGTAACCCCGCCCACGGTGAAGAGGAAGACAAAGCCAATCGCAAATAGCATTGGCGTTTTAAAGCTGATCGACCCGCCCCACATGGTCGCAATCCATGAGAAAATCTTAATCCCGGTTGGGACCGCAATAATCATGGTCGCAGCGGTAAAGTATGCTCGCGTATCAACATCCAGACCAGTTGTATACATATGGTGCGCCCATACGATAAAGCCAACGAAACCAATAGAAACCATCGCATAAGCCATCCCCAGATAGCCGAAAATCGGGCGCTGAGAGAAGGTTGAAATAATGTGAGAGATAATCCCAAAGGCTGGCAGAATCATCACGTAGACTTCCGGGTGACCAAAGAACCAGAATAAGTGCTGGTACAATAATGGGTCACCACCACCATCAGGATCAAAGAAGCTGGTGCCGAAGTTACGATCCGTCAACAACATGGTAATCGCGCCGCCCAATACAGGTAAAGACAAGACCAACAAGAAAGACGTAATCAGCATACCCCAAACGAATAGTGGCATTTTATGCAACGTCATGCCCGGTGCACGCATATTAAAGATGGTAGTAATAAAGTTTGCCGCGCCTAAAATGGAGCTTGCCCCAGCCAAGTGAAGAGCGAAGATTGCTAAGTCAACCGCCATACCTGGATGACCTGTCTTACCTGATAAGGGCGGGTACACTGTCCAGCCCGTTCCTGCCCCCGGACCAAAGAAGTCCATCCAGCTTTTGACCTGCTCCATTCCACCGATAAAGAAAGGCGACTCAACAAAGGCCGATGCCAACAACAACAAGAAAGCCGGTACGATCAACCAAAATGAAATATTATTCAAACGTGGGAAAGCCATATCAGGCGCGCCAATCATCAACGGCACGAACCAGTTACCAAATCCGCCGATCAAGCCGGGCATTACCACAAAAAAGACCATGATCAAGCCGTGGGCCGATACAATCGCATTCCACATCTGGCCGTTCGGTGTGCCATCCGCACCGGCAAGGAACTGAACACCCGGATTTTGAAGCTCAAGGCGCATAATCATCGAAAAAGCACCACCAATTAAGGCCGCGACGATCGAAAAGATAATATATAAAGTTCCAATATCCTTATGATTTGTGGACATGAACCAACGCGTAAAAAATCCCGGTTTATGATCAGCCATAATGGTGTGAGCCTCTTTTTCTCTATTATTTTTTAACTAATTATTCTTCATTCAGTTTTACTGCGCATACGCTATTTTCATGCTTTGCGCGGGTATCTTGAATGAATATTCTTCTTTTGCCTTTTCAACCCAGTTGACAAACTCTTCTTTTGAAACGGCATGAATTTCAATCGGCATATAAGCGTGATCTTTACCGCAAAGCTCAGAACACTGGCCGTAATAAACGCCTGGCTTGGTAATTCGAACCCATGTTTCGTTCAAACGCCCTGGCATTGCATCGGTCTTTAGCCCCAATGCAGGCATTGCAAATGAATGAATAACATCGGCCGAAGTCACCAAAATCTGGATATTGGTATCAACAGGCAGCACAACCTTCATATCGGTTGAGAGCAAGCGTTGCTCACCCTTGCTGGCATCGATTTCTTCTTCAGGAATCATGTAGGAGTTAAAACTAATGCCATCTTGATCCGGATATTCATATTCCCAATACCATTGGTGACCAATGACTTTAAGGGTCATTTCAGGCTCGGCCGTGCGATCAGTGTAATAAAGGAGCTTAAATGAAGGCACTGCAATCACGATCAAAATAACAATCGGTACCACTGTCCAGATAATTTCAATCAATACATTGTGTGAAAAGCTCTCTGGTTTTGGGTTGGCCGCTTTATTATAGCGAAGCACGACAAAAACCAGTAAAGCGAATACAAATAAAACCGTCGCACTTATAATCCAAAGCATCATATCGTGAAATTCAGTAATGCGTTCCAACGAGGGAGACGCCGCCTCTAGTAAATTCAGGCCATAATTCTCAGCCGTCGCGAATGCTTGTGAGCTGCTAAGCGCTACGAACAAAGATAAAATCAATGATACGGTGTATTTGAACATGTTTGTTGGGTTCCCCAAAAAAATTTTCATTATTTTGCCACCCAATGGATAGTATTACAACGGTGAAAAATCAAGCCGTTATTCTATTCGCTTCAACAAAGATGCGCTAATGCATAAAACACAGGCGGTTTCAGCACGTAAAATATTCTTTCCCAAGCTAATCGGCTGAATATGTTTTAGGGATAACATGCGATCATGCTCAGCCTCGTCAAACCCGCCTACCGGCCCAATGAGGAAAGCCTGATTGGCGTCATTACAAAAGCCTAGCGGCTGACGCTGGGTTGTATCGCGCTCACACCCCCATTGCAAAATCGGAGCGCACGGCATCGTGTTTTGCGGATTATATAGATCCGATAGTGGACAAATTTCATGCAAGCGCGGTAGCGAAAGGCGCTCTGACTGCTCTGCGGCTTCGATAATTTGAGCCGTGATGCGATCTGCTTTTATTTTTCGATGCTCTGTCCGGTTGGTGATGATCGGATGAAAGTCTGTCACGCCTAGCTCCACCGATTTTTCAATAATCATATCCATCCGGTTTTTAGCCAGCGGCGTAAAGAATAAATGTGTTTGATATGTCTGTGGCGATTGCTCACGAATTTTTTCTTTTAAATTCAGCGTTGTGTTTTTTTTGTCCAGCTCCGCAATTTCAGCCAGAAATTCACCGTTTTCGCCATCAAACAGCCGAAGTTGATCGCCTGTGCGGCGGCGCATCACATTTTTTATATAATGCGTTTGATCTTGATCCAGTGATACAGGCTCTTGGATTGTGAGTCGTTTATCGCTATAGAGACGGGGTAATTTAAAAAACATAGTCTGATATGAACACCAAAACGCATCAGGATATCAAGCATAATTCGCTCATACTACGCCGTAGCCCTGCTGTGCTTCGGCCTTATCTCGTGCTGAGTCGTTTGGATCGACCAATCGGGGTTTGGCTCTTGCTGATTCCCGGACTATGGGCAATGACTTTGTCCTCCGCAGGGGCTTTGCTTTCTATTACTTTGCTCACCAATATCGTTTTATTTGCGCTGGGCTCTTTGATCATGCGTGCGGCAGGCTGCGTCGTGAATGATTTATGGGATCGGGAGCTCGACCGATCCGTCGAGCGCACCCAGAATAGACCCATTGCCAGCGGGCAGATTTCGCCGCGCCAAGCGCTTGTCTTTTTATCCATCTTGCTGGTTTCCGGTCTGTGTATTTTGCTACAATTTAATTCGCTGACCATTTTACTGGGCTTTTTAAGTCTGCCACTTATTATCACTTACCCGTTAATGAAACGTATCACGTGGTGGCCACAAGCCTTTTTAGGGCTAACCTTTAATTTTGGCGCCCTCATGGGATGGAGCGCGATGACCGGCACACTTCCCATTCAAGCGTTTGGTCTTTATCTATGCTGCATTTTGTGGACACTGGCTTATGATACGATTTACGCCCATCAAGATAAACAAGATGATGCCCTAATCGGTATTAAATCAACCGCCCTTTTGTGGGGACAGTATAGCAAGCAAGTCATTGTTGCATGTTATAGTTTTTGCTGGATCGGGCTTTGCTTTATTGCGGTCAGCCTGTCTTCACTCTGGGCAGTGGGGGCGATGCTCCCCGCAGGAATTTGTGCTGCCCAAATGCTGCAACAATGGAACAGCGAGGATGCTACATCATCCCTTCGCACCTTTCAGAGAAGTCGTTATTTCGGCCTATATGCTTTAGCAGGGTTTGCTGCAGCTGTTGTTTGGCTTTAGGCTTAACCGCCATACAGATTACGCAAGCGTTGCTCAGCCACCACAAGCATCGGTAAATCCAGAACGCCTGCCCGTTTGAGCTTTTCAAAGAAGGGGGCAATCTGATCAACCAAATGTGAATGACGCTCCGCCCAGTAGGCAGAATCACAAACCGCACCATCGCCATTTTTCTGATCAACACAGTAAGACAGCACAGAAGATGTTAACCCCGCCTGCACGTTATACAGCTTATCAATCAGACCATCGATGGCTTCTTGTTCCCAGCTATTGCGCGTTTCACGATAAAAGGCCTGATTTTGCAACCAGTCAATATGGAAGCGCTGCCCCAAATCGAAATACGTAGCGGCGATATATTTCACATCGACTTCTTGTTCCAACGCAATCTGTGCAATATCCAGTGACGAATTCAAGCTATGCAGGCTGGCAACCGTTTGTGCCATTGCTGCTGGCAGTCCATCCCGCTTAAACGCATCAATACGAATTTTCAGCGTGGTCTTGCTTTCATTCGACACGAACTTGAGCAAATTATCACGGATAACCGCAACCGGCTCTTTATAATCGCCGATGATTTTTGCAACATCCAATCGATCACGGAATCGTGAGAGAACCCACTGGATACCAAATTCAGCCAGTTTTGCAATTTCGATCATTGCGCGAATTTGAACTGCTGCAGGCACGAGATTATCTTGCTCTTCGATTTTATTCCACAAATCACGGAAGCCAAAAATTTCCCGCACAACGATATAGGCTTTGACAATTTCGTCACATCCCATACCGGTCTTTTTCATCGTGGTTTTTACAAAAGTAGGGCCAAGACGATTCACTAGCGAGTTCGCAACCGCCATCGCAATAATCTCGCGGCGAAGCTTATGTTGATCAATGAATTCTTTATATTGATCCCGTAAGATTTCAGGGAAGTAATCATATAGCCACACTTGCATATCCGGATTATCGGGAATATCCGTTTTCAGCAAATCTTTGGTCAATGCAATTTTTGCATATGAAACCAACACAGCGAGTTCCGGCCGGGTTAGGCCACGATTTTCACGCATGCGTTTTTCAATTTCGTCTGCATTGGGCAAAAATTCAATTTTACGGTCTAGGCCTTCTTGCTGTTCCATTTGCTGAATAAATTCTTCATGCATCTGGCGCTTATCGCATGCTTGGGCTTCGGCAAGGCTGACGGCTTGGGCTTGCTGGTAATTATGCCGCAATACGTGATTTTCAATATCGCCGGTCATTTTTTCCAGCAATACATTGCGGGCTTTAATGTCCATCTTGCTGCCCTTGGCTTTCATCACGCTGCTGAGCAAGATTTTGATATTGACCTCATGATCGGATGAATCTACCCCACCCGAGTTATCGATAAAGTCTGTGTTAATTTTTCCGCCTTTAAGCGCAAACTCAATCCGGCTCAACTGCGTTGCACCAAGATTTGCACCCTCACCCACGACACGGGCGCGCACTTCGTTTGCATTGACGCGCAAGCCATCATTGGCCTTATCACCCACATCAGTATCACTTTCGGAGCTGGCTTTAATATATGTACCAATACCACCAAACCACAGCAAATCAGTGCGGGCTTTTAACATCGCCGAGAGCAGAACCGATGGTGGCACTTCATCTTCGTCGATATCGAAGCGGGCTTTGATTTCCTCAGTCAGTTTTAAAGATTTCTCATCACGTGAATAAATCTTACCGCCTTTGGATAATAATTTTTGATCATATTGATCCCACCCACCAACGGCTTCGAATAGGCGTTTGCGCTCTTTATAGCTGGAGGCTTCATCCGGATTAGGGTCGCAGAAAATATGCAAATGGTTAAAAGCACCGACCAAGCGGATATGCTCAGATAACAGCATGCCGTTTCCGAACACATCGCCGCCCATATCACCAACGCCGACCACCTCAAACGGGGCCGTTTGTGTGTCATGGTTTAATTGACGGAAATGCAGCTTGACCGATTCCCAAGCACCGCGGGCAGTGATACCCATTTTCTTATGGTCATACCCCGCAGAACCACCCGATGCAAAGGCATCACCTAACCAAAAGTTATATTCTGCCGACAGGCTGTTGGCGATATCTGAAAATGTTGCAGTGCCCTTATCCGCAGCAACCACCAAATATGGATCATCTCCATCTTTACGGATAACATCCACTGGTGGGATGACTGTATCACCATCCAGATTATCCGTGATATCCAAAAGCCCGCGAATGAACGTCTTATAACACTCGACACCGGCACTCATGAATTCTTCGCGGCTATGTGTAGTGGTTTTAACCACAAATCCACCTTTAGACCCCATCGGCACAATCACCGAGTTTTTCACCATCTGTGCCTTCATCAAGCCCAGAACTTCGGTACGGAAGTCCTCATGACGGTTAGACCAACGAAGCCCGCCGCGGGCAATTTTATCGCCGCGCAGATGAATACCCTCAACCTGAGTTGAGTATACGAAAATCTCACGGAAAGGTTTAGGGTCGGGCAATACATCAATCGACCGGCTATCAAGCTTAATTGACAGATATGGTTTGACACCGCCTTCAGGCGTTTTTTGATAAAAATTTGTGCGCAGCGTCGCTTTGATAATTGTTTTAATCAAACGCAACACACGATCTTCGTTCAAAGAATCGACTTGCTTCAGCATCGTCGAGAGATGATTTTCGATCTTTTTACATTTCGCATCCGAATGCGTTTTAATCGATAAGCGCGCGTGGAATAATGCAATCAAATCTTTTGCAATATCTGCATGTTCGGTCAGGGTTTCTTGAATATAATTTTGTGAATACGCCACCCGTGCCTGACGGATATATTTAACGTAGGTTCGCAAAATCACCACATCACGCCACGACATTTCAGCTGATAAAACCAAACGGTTAAGCTTATCGCTTTCCATCATGTCATACCAAATCTGGGAGAAAGCCTCTTCAAAGATGTCTTTGACCTTTTCTAGGTTAATTTTTCTGCGCTTGGCCGGACGCTCTAGCAAGAAATCATGAATCCAGATCGTTTTGTTTGAACCTTGCGGGGTGATCTCGTAGGGAAGCTCCGCAATCGATTTCAGGCCCATATTACCTAAGATTGGCATCACATCGGAGAGCACGATCGGCTCAGACGGGCTATAGACTTTAAGGCGTAACTGATTATCTTTTATGCCTTCAGGTTTATATAAATCAACTTGAAGCCGCCCCGTTTTCAATACCGTTTCCATTTTACGGATATCAAAGACTGCTTGTTTAGATGAATACTTGTTGGTGTAATTTACCGGAAAAGATTCACCATAGCGAAGTGTCAGATCATAAAGCTCTTCTTCAGAGTAGGTACTATTTTCCAGCGCATCGGACAATTTTTCTGGCCAACTTTGGCCAAGCTCTTGTAGCTTTAGCTCAATTGCAGCGCGGTCATAGTCCATTTTCTGTTCAGGGTCTACATCGATACAAAACAATCCACGCGCAAACAAAGAATCATCCATATTAGTAAAGAAGCTGGAACAGGTTCCATTTAGCTCTTCTTCTAATGTCAGAACGATTTTCTTACGCAAAGACGTGCCGAAGCGATCACGTGGCACATAGACCATGCAAGAAATGTAACTGTTAAACGCGTCTTTACGAGTGAAAAGCGCTATTTTTCGGCGCTCTTGCAGACTCAGAATATTCACGCCGGTTTCATACAAATCATCTGTTTTAGCTTGAAAAAGCTCATCACGTGGATATTTTTCCAAAATATGGCGCAGCGCTTTATAGTCATGAGAGCCTTTTGCAAAGCCTGATTTTTCAATGATGTTGGCAACTTTCATCCGTAAGAATGGAATATCTTCGACACTGCGGGAATAAGTCACTGATGTGAACAAGCCTAGGAAAAGCTTCTCACCAACGATATTACCTTTTTCATCATAAAGCTTCACCGCGATCACATCCATAGGGACGCGCCGATGAACGGTCGTTGAGCTCTTACTTTTAGAGATCGCAACCGGTGGCAACAAAATCGTTGTCTCCTGTGCATTCAACGGGAACCCTTCGGCCTGTTCATCAATATCAGAGCTATCTTTCAATAACCCTAAGCTCTCAACTTTCGTTGATTTTTTCTTTGCATCGATTTTATATTCCGCATAGCCCAATAGCGTGAAATTGTTTTTATGCAGATAATCCAAAAACGAGCAATATTCGCGCACAGTCTTTTCGTCGCGCTCCGTTTTTGAAATCTCCAGCGCCGCACTTGCCTCTTTAAGGCGGACGAGCATCATCTTCCAGTCTTTATTCGCCTTACAAACATCCCGTATAGTCGCTTTAAGGTCTTGTTCCAGATCTTGGATCGCACCTTCGGATAGAGCCTCATGCACCAGAACATGGATGTGAGATTGGCGAACCCCCTGTTCGTCATCACGGCTTGAAGCGCGTGCCAAGTCTTTCAAATTATTTTTTCCATCGTACTGAGCTATGAGCAACGGATGAACCAAGGTTTCAATCAATAAGCGACGACCATTAATTGCCGCAGCGATTGAATCAACCAAGAAAGCCATATCATCGCATACGATATCAATCACAGTCTTACGACGCTTTGCGCCTTCGACACGATGGCTTGAAATATTAATGGCAGCTTCACCTGGCCTGCGCGCTTTTACAAGCTCCCAGTGAGCTTCGATCATGGCCACGAAAGAGTTTTCATCAAAGTCTTTCGCATCATGATCCGATATTGTATCAGCCATAACTTCAGCGACTTTTTTCTGTAAAGCTGCGTCTTTACCTTTGAATGTTTTGATAATTTTTTCTTTATATTTTTTGAGCATGTGCTTTGAGAAACCCTCTTTACTTAAACCACCGCGGATAAAGCCTGAAAACTGTATACAACCTAACGAAATCAACGTTTTTACTCAGGTTGCTGCCAAATAATCTGAACATATTTTAACGCCGTTAAACTCTATTATTATTCTCTCCACGTCAAGGCCTTACAAGCGGGATATGCGCTTTTTATTGTTAACAATATCATTGCCTTACCCTGTGAATTTACGACTGTTTTATTCAAAAAGTCATTGCTTACACTACGATAAAATGCAAAATATTGATCCTGATTGTAATTTTATAACTTTTCTGGAGAAACCTTGATGAGCGAAATCACGGAAACTGCCTATATTATTAACACCTTCTTTTTACTTTTTTGTGGCTCCCTTGTCATGTTCATGGCTGCAGGCTTTGCTATGCTCGAAGCTGGAATGGTACGGAGCAAATCCGTTGCTGTTATTCTGGTTAAAAATTTAGGCTTATACGCCATTGCCGGACTGATGTTTTATGTTGTGGGCTACAACCTCATGTATAAAGACGTTCACAACGGGCTATTTGGAACACCTATTCCTTGGTCTCCCGATGATAGCAAAGCGATGGCGGGTGATTTTTCTGATGGCTATGCTTCGGCCGCTGGATGGTTTTTCCAGATGGTTTTTGTTGCCACGGCAGCCTCTATCGTTTCAGGCGCATTGGCTGAACGCATTAAGCTCATTCCATTTTTCATTTTTGCTATTTTACTCACCGGCCTGATTTACCCTATCATCGGCAGTTGGGTCTGGGGTGGCGGATGGCTGTCAGAAATGGGCTTTAAAGACTTTGCAGGTTCAACCCTTGTGCATGGCGTTGGGGGATGGGCAGCACTAGCCGGTGCCATCATTTTAGGTGCTCGCCGTGGTAAATTCGGCGAAAATGGCGAAGTTAACAGCCTCCATGGCTCCTCCATGCCGCTGGTAACGCTGGGAACCTTTATTCTTTGGTTTGGCTGGTTCGGCTTTAACGGTGGCTCACAGCTTGCGATTGCCAGCGCTGATGACGCAATGGCAGTTGCCGAAATCTTTGCAAACACCAATGTTGCCGCATCTGCCGGTGCTATTATCATGATCTTGCTTGGCTTTATAACGAATGGACGCTTAGATGTTCCCATGGTGCTCAATGGTGCTTTGGCGGGTCTGGTTGCTATTACTGCAGAACCTCTCGCACCTTCATTGATCGAAGCCACTTTAATCGGTGCGATTGGCGCCTTGGCAATGTTTGGCGCTTCAATGCTTTTGGACAAACTTAAAATTGATGACGTGGTTGGCGCGGTGCCGGTTCACCTTGTATCCGGAATTGTCGGGACAATTGCCGTTGCCTTCACTAACCCCGAAGCAAGTTTTACCACACAGCTGCTTGGCATTTGTGCCGTTGGTACGTTTGTCTTCGTTATTAGTTTAATTATCTGGTCTCTTTTAAACGCTATGAAAGGCATTCGCCTACACTGGTCGCATGAAGAGGTTGGCAGTGATATGGCTGAGCTTGGCGTTCGCGCTTATAATCTCGATTTTGGCAAACCAGGCAATAATGCCAAAGGCGACTAAAGCGTTATTATCACGCTTTTATTTGAAACACTTTAAAAGGCGGCCTATGATAGGGTCGCCTTTTTACACTCAGCCACAACAGGTCTTCGATCAATGCACATTGTTTGGTTCCGACAAGATTTACGATTACACGACAACCCCGCTCTCACGCACGCAGCTCAGCAAGGCGGCGACATTCTCCCCCTTTATATTTTGGACGATGAAAGCGCAGATGAATGGCAAATGGGAGGAGCCAGCCGTTGGTGGCTACATCATAGCTTGCACGCCCTTAATCAATCGCTGGATGGAAACTTACAGTTCTTTAAAGGCAATCCAGCAGATATTTTTGACATGCTGTCGCATAACCATGACATTCAAGGCATTTACTGGAATCGCTGTTATGAGCCTTGGCGTATTGCACGTGATACAGCCTTAAAGTCAGACTTAATCACACAGGGCAATCTTGATGTACTAAGCTTTAACGCTCACACGTTATTTGAGCCTACTTCCGTACTAAAAAAAGATAGAACCCCCTATAAAGTCTTCACACCTTACTACCGTAAGGGCTGCCTCACAGGAGCGCAGCAACCCAATGAGCCCATACCTAAACCTACGGCTCTTGCTTTTGCGACTTGCACAGAATCATGTGACTTAAATGATTTAGGTCTATTGCCTGATATTAACTGGTATACAGGCATGGAAACATGCTGGCAGCCCGGTGAAGTGAGTGCCTATAAACGCTTTTCTAATTTTTTAGAAGACGGCCTTCAAGGCTATAAAGACGGGAGAAACTTTCCCGACAAGCCCCATGTGTCACGCTTATCGCCTCACCTGCATTTTGGCGAAATATCACCCCGCCATATCTGGCACGAAACCCAGACCGCCATGCATGCCCATCACTTGGAAAGCGATGGTGATCATTTCCTAAGCGAAATGGGCTGGCGCGAGTTTTCAACCTATTTGCTTTATCACTTTCCAGAGCTTCCGCATCAGAATTTACAGTCTAAATTTGATCGCTTCCCATGGGAAGCGCCGCAGGAAAATGATGCACTGACACGCTGGCAACGCGGCATGACAGGCTATCCTATTGTCGATGCCGGCATGCGGGAGCTTTGGCAGACCGGTTATATGCATAACCGGGTACGGATGATTGTTGGTTCTTTTCTGGTGAAGCATTTGCGAATCGACTGGCGGCACGGGGCTGCGTGGTTTTGGGACACTTTGGTTGATGCTGACCTTGCCAACAACAGCGCTAGTTGGCAGTGGATTGCCGGCTGCGGCGCCGATGCCGCCCCTTATTTCCGCATCTTCAACCCCACAACACAAGGCACAAAATTTGATCCGGATGGCAGCTATACCAAGCGCTACGTGCCCGAGCTTAGCAAGCTACCCAATCGATATTTATTCGAACCTTGGAAAGCACCAGACGAGATATTAGCCCACGCTGGCATTGCTTTAGGCAAAGATTATCCCTTACCCATCGTCGATCACTCTGCGGCGCGCGAAGAGGCACTCGCTTCATTTTCTTCGCTTAAAACTTCAGGGTGAGCAATCGGATTGAGATTTCGATCCGCTTGCTGCCCCCAATAATGCTGGCCGTATCGCAGCACAAGATAGCCAAATATAGCCGATATAGCCGACGCTAACAAAACAGAAAGACGAACCTGAGCCACATAGTCGGCATCTGAAAATGCCAGCGAACCAATAAACAGGCTAACGGTAAAACCAATACCAGTCAGCAAGGCAAGGCCATATATTTGCTTCCACGAACTTTTCGCTGGTTTTGATATCACGCCCAGCTTTGAAAACACCCAGATAAAACTAAACACGCCCAGCTGTTTACCAAAGAATAGTCCCAGAATAATTCCCAGCGGCAATACGCCCCCCAAGGTATGCCAGCCGATTCCTTCCAGTGAAAAACCTGCATTGGCAAAAGCAAAAATAGGCATAATCACAAAGGCAGCCCACGGGTACAAGCTATGCTCAAGGCGTTTAAGCGGTGATGCACCCTCTTTATCAATGGATAACGGAACTGCAAATGCCAGCAACACGCCTGCAATCGTTGCATGAATACCTGATTCCAGAATACACAGCCACAAAACAGTCCCCACCAGTATGTAGGGCTTGAGACTCTTAACATTGTTCAGGTTAAACAACATTAAAACCCCAAACGCCATGGCACCTAGCCCTAAGGCTGGCAGCGAAATATCACTGGTATAGAAAACAGCAATCACCAAAATCGCGATAAGATCATCAATCACCGCCAAGGATAAGAGCAAAATTTTAAGCTCTTTCGGCACGTGGCGCCCTAACAATGACAACACCCCGACTGCAAAAGCAATGTCTGTCGCCATGGGGATCCCCCAACCATGCGCGGTATCAGGATGATTGTGGTTAAAGGCCGCGTAAATAAGGGCCGGAAAAATCACCCCGCCCAACGCGGCAATTAAAGGCAGTAACGCCGCCTTAACCCCTTGGAGAGAACCAATCATAAGCTCACGCTTAATCTCAAGCCCAACCGTTAAGAAGAAAATTGTCATTAAGCCGTCATTAATCCAATGAGAGATCGACTTATCTAAACCAACACCGCCAATTTTAATCTTTAGATGCGCATGAAGCACCTCATCATATAAACCGACCAACATAGAATTATTAACAATCAGCGCCAACAACGCTGCAATCATCAACAAGATACCGCTAGATCCATCATATTCAAAAAATTTTTTAATAGGGGCTATGTTCATTATATTTTTATACTTTGTTTACTCAAAAGAACGAGGATCGATCACCAAATTGGCCTCAAGTATCGACTATATTTGCCGAAGCCTCAAGTGCGGCGATTATATATTTTCTATTAAATAGCCCAACGAAAAAGAAAATCACCTTGTTGAAAAAAAAAATTATGTTAGAACATTATCCTATGAGCTTGGTTAAATCATTTTTACGTCTTCCTGCGGCCCCCGGTATTTTGTTATTTATCGCTGCGGTTCTATCTCTCATCACGGCCAACAGCGCCCTTACCCCACTTTATCATGACTTTTTAGACCTGCCGATTCTCTTCCAATTGGGAGACCTTAAAATTCACAAAGCTGCGATATTGTGGATCAATGATGGGCTCATGGCGATCTTCTTCCTATTGGTTGGTCTGGAAATTAAACGCGAAGTTTTACAAGGCCACTTATCCTCAATCTCGCAATTTTCTTTGCCTGCCGTTGCCGCCATTGGCGGACTAGTCTTTCCTGCACTTATTTACTTCTTTTTCAATCAAACTGATCCTGTAGCCGTCCATGGCTGGGCCATTCCGGCAGCAACAGATATTGCTTTTGCTTTAGGTGTTTTAGTGCTTTTGGGCTCCCGCGTTCCTTCAGCACTTAAAGTTACCTTGGTCGCTTTGGCCGTGATTGATGATTTGCTGGCCATCGTCATCATTGCTTTGTTTTACACAGCTAAGCTTTCACTGACCTCTTTAGCGGTCGCTGGTGGGGCCACGCTCTTTTTATTCGCACTGAACCGTATGAATGTAACGCGTATTGCGCCTTATATTTTAATCGGAATTGTTTTATGGGTGGCTGTATTAAAATCTGGCGTACACGCAACACTGGCCGGCGTTATTGTTGGCCTAATGGTGCCCATGCGTGACCGTCATGCGTCGGATCATTCACCCCTAGTCAAGCTGGAGCACATTTTACATCCTTGGGTGACGTTCTTTATTTTGCCGATCTTCGCCTTTGCAAATGCCGGCGTTTCATTTAAAGGCCTCACCATGGAAACGGCACTAAGCCCTGTCACAATGGGGATCATGTTTGGCCTATTTATCGGCAAACAAGTCGGCGTTATGCTAGTAACCGGTTTGGGTTGTTCGCTGAAGCTCCTCAAACTGCCAAAAGACACAAGTTGGATACAATATTACGGCATGGCGCTCTTAACCGGTATTGGTTTTACGATGAGTCTTTTTATCGGAAATCTGGCTTTTGAGACCCAAGACTATGCGGCGCAAGTCCGTATCGGCGTTCTAGCAGGCTCTGTATTATCTGGCTTAGCCGGATATCTTGTACTCTATCTTGCGACCCGCCCAAAAACTTCTCCACAGGTGCAAGCGTAACACTTTAACGCTTTACGCACATTAGGCCGCTTTATTTCTTGCTTTTTGTTTTAGGCTTTTTCTATAATGAAAATGGAAGTTCGGTGCGGGCGGTGGTTTCGCCAACCCGGTCAGGCCCGAAAGGGAGCAGCCGTAACGAATTTTTCCGGGTCGTATCCGAGCTTCCACCTTTATCTGGCCCATGCCACAGCGGCCTGATACAGCAATAAGAAACGATGAATAGGTGCGGTGTGTTGATTGAATTAACAATTTAACGACACGAACGGAGAACAAAATTGAATGGTTTAGACACTGGCGACGAACCTCGCCTGGTTAGCTATGCTGCGTTTATCTCAGACATGCATCTTGGTAAAAAACATGCCCGCCCGGACATGCTTTTTGAATTTTTATCCCGCTTAGACTGCGAAAAACTTTATATCGTCGGTGACGGCATTGAAGGCTGGGGCATGATGAAGGGCAAGCATCGTAAATTCGATGAGATGACCCAGCGTGTTTTTGATGCTTTGAATGCCCACGCCGCAAACGGCACTGAAATTATCTTTATACCTGGTAATCACGATGAACGTTTGCGTGCTGATTGGGATAATCAGGCAATGAAGTTCAAAAAGAACAAACCTCACAAAGCCAGCTTATTCCGTCGATCCATTTTGGATCAAGACCATACGTTCGTCGACCGCCAAACCGGGCGCAGCGCAACATATCATTTGACGAATGAAGCCGTTTACACAGCCCCCGACGATCGGCGCTATAAAGTGGTTCATGGCGATCAATATGATCCCCAGTATTTGCAAGGGAACTCCGGACGGCTGTTAAGCCAGTTTGGCGATGCCGCTTATGACACAATGATTTCTGTCAACGGCGCCTTATCCTATCTTTCACGCCGCACGATCGGCCGGGATTTATCTATTTCCAAGGCATTAAAAGCGGCCGCCAAAAATTATTTTGATGTGACGGAAAGTTTCCAACGCGAACTTACCCGCATTGCCGAGGAAGAGCCTGATATTGACGGTCTGATTTGCGGTCATATTCACACCCCTATGATCGCCGACGAACAAACACCTATTTACATCAATACCGGTGACTGGGTGGAGAGCTGCACCGCCGTTCTCAATGATTTTGACGGAAAATGGCACAGTGTTGATTGGCCAGAAGATCGTGCAGCGCTTGGCTTTTCTGCGTTTGCTAACGCTCAGGACCCCAACCCATTTGCTGAATATCGCGGAGTCTCACAAGCACAATTCAAATGGATTCAGCGCATTTTCCCAGCAGAAGACTTCCACAAACGGCAAGATGCCTTACGTGCAATCCGAAGACAAGCCAATGCTTTGAACACCAAGTTTCATGAAGCCGCGGAAGCACAAGGAGCCTTGGCTGGCCTTGAAATTAGTCGCATCCAAAGAGCTCTGGCCCATACTGAGAAAAAACTAGAAACAGCAGAAGAAGCCCTTGCCCTGCATTAAACAGAGTCTTACGGGCATAAACCGTTTTTTTAGCCAGGCTGGCGTTTGACTGGGCATGGGAATCGTTTAGGCTGTTTTCATTGTGAAACAAAAAAACACTTTTTTGTTTCAGCCCTCAAACGCTGGGCACGCTTCCGACTCATTCGGACTGCCTTGCGCTTGCTCAGTAAAATTTGCAATAAATTGCGCGTCACTGTGGGTTGAGCACAAAAATGAGTGATTGATTATACAGAACAAAGACGAATGAAAGCCCAAGAAGAATATCGCGTTTTAGCTCGCAAATACCGTCCGCAAAATTTTGACGAATTAATTGGTCAAGATGCTTTGGTACAAACTTTGCGCAATGCTATTGATTCAGGCCGAATTGCCCATGCATTTATGTTGACCGGTGTGCGCGGTGTCGGCAAAACGACTACCGCACGAATTATCGCCAAAGCCCTTAATTACAAAGGCCCGGATGGGACTTCTGGTCCGACCAGTGGCAATACCAGTGACTGCGCACTTTGCGAAGCCATCTCCCAAGATCGTCATCCCGACGTCATTGAAATGGATGCTGCCAGCCGCACCGGCGTCGATGATATTCGTGAAATCCTAGATGGTATTCGCTACGCCCCCAGCGAAGCACGCTATAAAATTTATATCATTGATGAAATTCACATGCTTTCCAAAGGGGCATTTAATGCCTTGCTAAAAACGCTAGAGGAACCTCCTTCCCACGTTAAATTCATTTTTGCCACCACTGAAATTCGTAAAGTGCCCATTACGGTACTATCGCGCTGCCAACGCTTTGACTTGAAGCGCGTGGACGTCCCCACACTTGTCGCCCATTTTTCCGGCATTTGCGACAAAGAATCGGTTACCACAGAAGAAGAAGCCCTGCGCCTGATTGCCCGTGCCGCCGATGGGTCTGTTCGTGATGGGCTGTCGATTTTAGATCGCGCGATTACGTTGGGCGAAGGCAAAGTTGAAACGACGCTTCTTCAAGAGATGCTCGGCCTATCCGATCAAGGTCGCATGCTGGATATTTTAGAACATTGCCTTGGCGGGGCCCTTGATAAAGCGCTTCCCATTTTGGATGATCTCTATGCTGCAGGCTGTGACCCCGATCTTGTCATGCAAGATATGCTGGAATTCACGCATCTTTTAACCCGCCAACACGCACTTAAAGAAGAGATGAATAGCGCCGAGCACGCTTTATCGCCTGATTTATTGGAGCGTTTAGCCGATATGGCGCCAAAACTATCAATGCCCAGCCTAAGTAAAGCTTGGCAAATTTTGATTAAGGGTACACAAGAAGTCCAACAAGCACCACATCCACAAGCTGCTGCTGAGATGGTGATTATTCGTCTGGCTTATGCGGCCAATTTGCCTGACCCTCGTCAGCTATTGGAAAAACTCAAAGACTCACAAGACGAAGGGTTAGCCAATAATAGCCAATCATCGTCCTCAAAAACAATGCAGTCCAGCCCATCGGCCAGCATGGCACGCCCTACAATGACGGCTGCCGCGCCGATTACGTCGTCGCCGACACCCCCCACGTCCAGCGATACAGTGAATGCCTCGGCTGGTGCAGGCACGCCGGTTATGGCCTCTATCGCGCCTTCTGTCATGCCCGCGGTTCAAATATCCAGCCTTGCCGATCTCGTCCAGATGTTGGAATGCGCCAACGAAGTGGTGTTGGCCAGTGAAGTTTTTCACCATGCCGAACCCATCAGAGTAGAACCCGGCCTAGTTGAGCTTGGCCTACGAAACGGATCCAGTGGTAAGATAAAGCTACTACAAAAGACGCTTAATGCACTAAGCCAACAAAAATGGGTGGTTGTTTTTGCCAATCCGACAGGAACCCCCACGCTGGCCGAACAAGAAGCCGAGCGCAAGCAAGCAGAATATCAAAATGTCCTTGCGATGCCCGTTATTCAGGATATTATAACCTCATTTCCCGGCGCAAAGCTGAGTGAGATCATTAAAAAGGATACCCATTAGTCATGCTTGATTTTAAAAAAATGATGGAACAGGCCCAGCAAATGCAATTTAAAATGCAGGAGCTTCAAGAAAAATTCAAAGACATCGAAGTCGAAGGCCAAGCAGGCGGCGGCCTTGTTAAAGTTACCCTCAGCTGTACCGGCGTGGTCAAAAGCATCAAGATTGATGACAGCCTGATCAAGCCTGATGATCGTGAAATGCTCGAAGATTTGGTGGCAGCTGCTGTAAACCAAGCCAATGAAGCACGCGAAGCACGCGTCCAAGAAGAAACGCAAAACCTGATGGGCTCTGCCGGCTTAAACCCGGAAGCTTTCGGCAGCGGACTACCCTTTTAACTTTCAAACGCCTTGGCCAATCCATGAAACTTGTTACCTGGAACATTAACTCCGTACGTTTGCGCGCCGGGCTCATCGAAAGACTCGCGCAGGAAAAAGCGCCGGATGTTATTTGCCTGCAAGAAACCAAGTGCCCTGATGAGCATTTCCCTCACGATGTTTTCAAAGCTCTTGGCTACGCACACATCCATATCAACGGCATGAAAAGCTATAACGGTTTGGCAATTTTATCCAAGATCCCATTTCAAGCTTGTGAAATCCACCACCGCGTTGGGCGCGAAGATTGCCGACATACTATGGTTCGCCTTGATATCGCAGGCGGTATTGACCTGCATAATTTATATATTCCCGCGGGCGGCGATGAACCAGATACAACCCTTAACGATAAATTTTTGCATAAGCTTGAATTCGTTGAAGAAATTACTGATTGGTTTCGCACGCGTTACAATGGCCGCGACGAAAAAGTCATTGTCGTTGGCGATTTCAATATCGCCCCGTATGAACATGACGTCTGGTCGCATAAGCAACTGTTGAAGATCGTCTCACACACCCCGCCGGAAACTGAACGTCTGGAAGCTTTTTATCAAGCCCTGCCCTGGGTGGATGTCACCCGCCATTTCGTGCCCATGGAAGAAAAGGCTTATAGCTGGTGGTCTTACCGCAATCGGGACTGGCAAAAATCAAATCGCGGCCGTCGCCTTGATCACATCTGGTGCACACGTAATTTAAAGGATGCTTTGAGCGGACACGAAATCTTTACCGCCCCACGCAACTGGGAAAAGCCGTCAGATCACGTGCCTGTGATTGCTGGGTTTGAACTTTAAAGTCTAAAAATCGCTACAGCGGCCTTTGACATCCCAATCACCGTAACGGGTTGGCTCCAGCAAACCTTGCTCTTTAAAGCCGCCTTTTTCTACTTCCATGGGCTTTTCTTCAGCTTTGGCTTGTTTCGGTTCTTGCTTGGGTTTATCTTCCATCGTCAGCGCTTTATCTTTTGATTATGTTCACCTAAAAGCTAATATAAAGTTATTATGGAAGTATTAAAACCCTATCGCGAAAAAATTGATAAAATCGACCGCCAGCTTGTTGAGCTTCTGGTGCAACGCTATGAGGTCATTGACCAAGTTTGTGAAGTTAAAAAACGCGAAGCCATCCCCGCAGTTTTACAAGATCGGATCGAAGAAGTCTTAGATCACGTTGCCGATCACGCCCATGGCAAAGGACTAAACGAAGTGTTGATCCGTAACCTGTGGCGGCAACTAATCGAAGATGCCTGCCAACGCGAGACGCAATTTTTGAAAGAAGACTTACCCGAATGAGCGACCTTATTTCCCCGCACCAACTATATCAAGATCACGAAGAAGGTGCTGAGGTTCCTGTTGTACAAATGTTGGCGGCACGCAGTTGCGCGCTTGAGCTTTTAAGTGCTGTAACCGGACAGAAACAAGCGCTTGATCATGCGCTTGAAAAAAGCGAATCGTTTAAGGCCCTGCCATCGCGCGATAAAGCGTTTTGCCGGATGCTGGTCACAACAACTATTCGCCGTTTAGGACAAATTGACGACCTGATTACCAAGGTACAAGATAACCCATCACGCACCTCTGCCAGTATTTTAAACATCCTGCGCTTAGGCGCCGCGCAAGCCTTATGGATGGCGGTTGCCGATCATGCCGCAGTAGATACGTCGGTACGTTTATGTGAGGCCGCGGGCATGCATAAGCAAAAGGGATTTGTAAATGGATGCTTACGCTCCTTACTTAGAAATGGCCAAGAATGGCTATCACGTCAAGACGAGACCCGCCTCAACACGCCGGAATGGTTGCTTAAACGCTGGATCGAAGATTACGGATTACGAACAGCCGCGGAAATAGCGCGCGCCAACCTGATCGAAGCCCCAATGGATATTTCCATCCGCGATGAGGATGAACGAAATTACTGGGCTTCGCAATTTCAAGCCAGTGAAGTTGGCTGCGGCACATTGCGAAAAACATCCGGCGGCAATGTCGCAGATTTTTCCGGCTTTGACGAAGGCAAATGGTGGGTACAAGATGCTTCGGCGGCGCTGCCTGCCCATTTGTTTGGTGAGCTGACAGGACGTCACGTCATTGATTTATGCGCCGCACCTGGCGGAAAAAGCCTACAAATGGCCGCGCAAGGCGCTCATGTGACCGCGATTGATCGCTCAGCCAAGCGACTTGAAAAACTGCGCGAAAATGCACAGCGTACCCGCATGGAAGACCGAATTGAGATTATCGCCGCCGATGCTTCAGCTTGGCGGCCGAAGCAGGCTCCTGACTTTATCTTGCTTGACGCGCCTTGCTCAGCCACCGGCACGGTGCGCCGCCATCCCGATGTTCTACACCTAAAAGCTGAACGAGATATTGACCACCTTCGCAATGTACAAGAGCGTATTTTGCAAAATGCGTTTGATATTTTGGCGCCCGGTGGGCTGCTGGTTTACTGCACCTGTTCTTTACAAAAAGAAGAAGGTGAAAATCTGATTGCCTCCTTCCTTGAAAACACGCCAAAGGCCCGTAAAATCGCAATTACAGCTGCTGAGATCGGCGATATTGAAGAAGCGATTACCCCCGAAGGTGATGTTCGAATTTTCCCCTTTCATCGCTCAGCACTTGGCGGAATGGATGGCTTTTTCATCAGTCGCCTTAGTAAATTATAATTTGGGCCCCATTTGGGCCCTCCTGTATTTGCTAATTATCCTCGACACAGGCCAACGCCTTTTGCTAAACTCAATAAGGGCCAGACGCCCAGTTCACGCTTTTACTTTTCTTTCACATAGGACCTTTTTTAATGGCTCAACAAGCTACGCGTATTGCACCTTCCATTTTATCGGCTGATTTTTCTATTCTGGGCGAAGAAGTTCGCCGAATCGATGAAGGTGGCGCAGATTACATCCATATCGACGTGATGGACGGGCATTTTGTCCCTAACTTGACTTTTGGTGCCCCCGTGGTCAAATGTTTGCGCCCCCATTCCAAAAAGATTTTTGATGTGCATTTGATGATTACACCGGTTGACCCGTTAATTGAGGATTTTGTCAAAGCGGGCGCCGATATTATTACCGCCCATATCGAAGCCGGGCCACATTTACACCGCACTTTACAAGCAATCAAATCACACGGAGTTAAATGTGGTGTTTCATTAAACCCGCATACGCCAATTGAAAGCATTGCGCATGTGATGGATCTGGTTGATCTGATTTTGATTATGACGGTTAATCCGGGCTTTGGTGGACAAAGCTTTATCCCGCTCTTTGATAAGATCGAAGCCGCCCGTAAAATGATTGATGCAACAGGCCGAACCATTGATTTGGAAATTGATGGCGGGGTCAATCCCGAAACAGCCAAGCAATGTGTCGCCGCGGGGGCAGATTTACTGGTCGCTGGCACGGCCGTATTTAAAGACGGGCCGGATGCCTATGCGCAAAATATTGCTGCGCTGAAAGGGTAGCCACAACGCTGAGTTCACACACCATGATTAACAACACGCTCAATCGCATAAAGACTCGGATGTCTGATATTTTGCCCTCATTGGGGGGGGCAGAGGCCATTCCCGATCGCTTTATCACACGGCCCGTTGATATGTGGAATGGCAATGCAACAAACGGCGAGTTGCTGTCCAACGGTGTTTTTACGCTGCACCAAGATACGATGCAGCTTTATGGTGAATGCTGGGAACCTGTGCAAGCGCACGAAAATTGGCTGGCCCACCTCCATTGTTTTAGCTGGTTACGCGATTTGCGTGCCGCAGGACATAGCAGTGCCCGCCAACAAGCCCAAGCTCTGATCGAGAGTTGGGCACTGCAATATACCGGACCTGCAAAAAAAGGTCTGATGAATAGCTGGCGGCCCGAATGGGTGGGAGAACGCATTGCGCTTTGGATTGCGCATTATGATTTTTTTGCCGCCGATGCGGATGATGAATTTATGGATGTGTTTTTTGCATCCCTTTATCGACAAGCACAATATCTCAACCGCATGATGACCCTAAATTTACCGCAACAAAAACAAGCACGTCCTCGCTTTTCACTCGGCCAGAAACCAATGGCATTTGGCATGGATCACCCCTATGCCCTACAAGCCGTGAAAGGATTGCTTTATTCAGGCATTGCCTTTGAAAACCACGATATGTGGGTGCAACAATCTTTAGATTATTTAAGCGAAGTCCTACGTAAAAATTTATTGGAAGACGGAATGCATGTCTCACGTAGTGCTTTTGTTTTGCAGCGCTTTTTGAAACATTTGCTGGAAATTCGAAATGCCTTGAATGTCGGCGATTATCCGGTGCCGGATATACTGCAAACAGCGATTGAAAAAGCAGCCTGTGCTTTGCGTTTTTTCCGCTATAGCGATAAATATTTTTCTCTTTTCCAAGGCACTTTGCGTGGAGACATCACATTGAGTGATTCCATTCTTGCGCAAGCAGGGACCAAAGGCAAACGCAAAACATCCCTACCGCGCGGCGGGTATGAAAAAATAACGCTGGGGCGCAGTACTTTAATGATGGATTGCGGGCCGGCCGCCATGCATCATGCGCCTTTATCCTTTGAATTTGTGCATGGTAAAGATCGCATTTTCACCAATTGCGGATCACATTTATATGATGAGCGCTGGCAAAGTATTTTAGCAGCACCCGCGGCGCATAATACACTGGATATGCCAGGCATTCAGGGTGATATTTCGCATTATAAAATATTTGATTTACAGCAACATAGCGATAAAAAGTTCCAATTTTTACAAGCCGCCCACGATGCATATTTGCCTGAAAAAGGTTTCATTCACCGCCGTAGTCTGTACCTATGCAACGATGGCTATGATTTACGCGGTGAAGACAATTTATTTGCGCAATATCAATTAAAAGAACCACACAGCTTTGCCCTGCGTTTTCATCTGCACCCACGCATGAATGCCTCAATCACCGAAGATAAGCGCGCCATATTATTGCGCCTACCGAACGGGATCGGCTGGCGCTTTGTCCAAGAAGGTGGTTTTTTATCGCTAGAAGATAGCCTTCATAGTGCTGAAATGGATGAAGAAGCCCGCAAATCACAGCAAATTGTTGTGCAGGGCGCCGTCACCGACACACAAAGCGTTATTAAATGGGCGCTGCAACGCGAAGGAGTGTAATCCGCACACCATGGCAAAAGCACAAAAACAATATATTTGCCAATCTTGCGGGGCCGTGTCGATGCGGTGGTCCGGCAAATGTGATGCCTGCGGCGAATGGAACAGCCTCGCCGAAGAGGCTACACAAGGTACAGTGCCCAAAGGGCTTTCAGGAAAATATAAGAGCAAGCGAATTGATTTCGTCCCGTTAAGTGGCGCAGCCAATCAAACCTACACCCGTCATCAAAGCGGCATTCATGAATTTGATCGCGTTTTGGGCGGCGGCTTAGTACCGGGGTCAGCCTCGTTAATCGGTGGTGACCCGGGGATCGGAAAATCAACTTTATTACTGCAAGCGGTTTGTGCTTTCGCACAGAAAGGGCTGAAATGCCAATATATTTCCGGCGAGGAAGCGATTGACCAAGTTCGCATGCGTGCCCAGCGTCTTGGCCTTGACCAAAGCCCGGTCGAGCTTGCCTCCGAGACCAATGTCGGGGATATTGTTGCCTCAATGGATGAGCGGCAAGAGCCCGCGCATATCATTATTATTGATTCCATCCAGACCATGTTTATCAATAACATCGACAGCGCACCCGGCACGGTGACACAGGTTCGCACCTGTGCTCAAGAAATTATTCGTGCAGCAAAGCGGCGCAATATTTCCGTTATTTTTGTCGGTCATGTAACCAAAGATGGTCAGATTGCGGGCCCGCGTGTCTTGGAGCATTTGGTCGATACTGTTTTGCATTTTGAAGGCGATCGATCGCATCATTTCCGTATTTTGCGAGCGATTAAAAATCGCTTTGGCCCGACCGATGAAATCGGTGTTTTTGAAATGATCCAAGATGGTTTAAGTGAAGTTGAAAATCCTTCTGCGCTTTTTCTATCGCAACGCCATCAAGATGTTGCGGGCAGCGCCGTATTGGCTGCCCTTGAAGGCACCCGTCCTTTACTGGTCGAGGTTCAAGCGCTAGTCGCACCGTCCTCGCTGGCTTCGCCACGCCGCGCCGTACTGGGGTGGGACCCCAATCGTTTGGCCATGATCCTTGCGGTGCTTGAAACGCGGGCAGGCTTACAACTTTCGGGCTGTGATATATTCCTGAATATTGCGGGCGGCATTCGCATTCAAGAGCCTGCCGCCGATCTGGCGGTTGCCGCCGCGTTAATCAGCGCCCTTAGCGGCCATAGTTTGCCTGCACAAAGCGTCTTTTTTGGTGAGATTGGTTTGGCCGGTGAAGTCCGCCAAGTCGCCCAACCTGATTTGCGCATGAAAGAGGCAAACAAGCTGGGCTTCCATGAGGCTATTTTACCGGCTTTGCCTCCTAAAAAGGGGGCAGCCAAGGTCGCTCAATCTTTGAAACGTACTGAAATCACACAAATCCAGCAACTTGCAGAGCTATTTTCTTAGCTCTTCGTCTAGAAAATGCAGTTTTGCTTTGCCTTTTTGGGTGTTTTCTTATACAAAACTTTTATCCATGAAAGGGCTTTTGGGTCATGGTTCTTGATATACTGGTTTTGATTTTGTTTGTTGCCTCTACTGCCTTGGCATTTTTTAGAGGTTTTATCCGCGAATCCATCACTATTCTAGGCTTAGGGCTGGCAATGGCCGCCGCCTATATTGGTGGCCCCTTACTGGCACCCGTGGTGGCCGGATGGATGGGTGTTCAAGAAGGTGTACCAGCCGAAAAACTCATGGGTATATTGCCCATGGATATGCTTGCCAAGCTCCTTGCAAGCGGTGGTCTGTTTATTTTGGTCAGCATTATTTTCTCAATCGTTAGTCACCTGCTTGCCGAAACAATTAAATCGATGGGACTTGGCGCCGTAGACCGATCGCTTGGCGCTTTATTTGGCTTTTTACGGGCTGGATTAATCGCAATTTTGCTCTATTTCCCTGTTTATTACTTATTGAACGATCAAACCAAACATAGTTGGTTTGATTCCAGTAAGAGCTTTATCTTTTTGGAAAAAAGCGTGGCCTATATGTCGACCAAACTGCCCGATAATTTTATTCAAAATCAGGTTGATAAAGCCGAATCCATCACGGCGAACCCGGATGTACAAAATACTGCCCGCGAAAAATTACAAGAAATGAACTTATTGCCGGATGGTTTAAGCAATGAAGAAGCCGCAACTTTGATGCGCAAGAAATATGAGAGCGGCGAGCTTCAAGAGTCGCTGAAGCAAGGTGGCTATAGCGAAGATTTTAGAAATACACTGGATGCATTGATTGAAAATAACATCGATGCCGATATTGAAAAAAACTTAAATGAATAAAAACCGGTCGGAGTAATAATATGGGTTTTGACTATGATAGCGATAAATTACACGAAGAATGTGGCGTTTTTGGCGTTTTTGGCCATGATGATGCGGCGGCTTTGACCGCGCTGGGGCTACATGCCCTGCAGCATCGCGGCCAAGAAGCTGCCGGTATTGTGACCTATGACGGGCAAGAATTTTACTCTCATAAAGATATGGGATTGGTTGGCGCCATTTTTGGATCCGCTGATGTTATCAAAAGCTTAAAAGGTTATATCTCCATCGGCCATAACCGATACTCCACCGCCGGAGAGCCTTCCCTTAGAAACGTACAGCCTCTTTATGCGGATATGGATTTTGGCAGCTTTGCTGTTGCCCATAACGGTAATTTGACCAATGCCAACACTTTGCGCAATGAACTTGTAAAGCGCGGCTCTATCTTTCAATCCACCAGCGATAGCGAAGTGATCGTGCATCTCGTGGCGGTTTCAAAACAAAAAACCGTTAAAGACCGGATCATTGATGCTGCTTCCCAAATTGTTGGCGGGTTTGCCCTGATTATTAACACAGAAGATACCTTGGTCGGAATTAGAGACCCGCATGGCATTCGCCCCCTTGTCTTAGGCAAATTGGGGGATGCCTATATTCTGGCGTCCGAGACCTGCGCATTTGACATTATTGGTGCAGAATTTATTCGCGATATTGACCCGGGTGAGATGGTAATTATCAATAAAAACGGCATTGAAACACTAAGCCCGTTTAAAAAGGTAAAACCACGCCCTTGTATTTTCGAATATGTCTATTTTGCTCGCCCCGATAGCTTTATGGATGGAAAATCTGTTTATGAGGTCCGCAAAAGAATTGGTGCCGAGCTAGCCAAGGAAATGCCTGTTGCTGGTGCCGATCTGGTTGTGCCGGTTCCCGATAGCGGAACCCCCGCGGCCATCGGGTTTGCGCAAGAAAGCGGTATCCCATTTGAGCTGGGCATTATTCGTAACCACTATATTGGTCGTACCTTTATTGAGCCTACAGATCAAATTCGCCATTTAGGTGTACGATTAAAGCATAGTGCCAACCGTGCCTATCTTGAAAATAAGAGCGTTATTTTGGTAGATGATTCTATCGTTCGCGGTACGACGTCTCGCAAAATTGTCGAGATGGTCAAATCAGCCGGTGCACGTGAAATTCACATGCGCATTGCCTCGCCGCCTATTCGCAATAGCTGCTTTTACGGGATCGACACGCCAACAACCGAAGAATTGCTGGCGCATCAAAAATCATTAGATGAAATCTGCACCTATGTTGGTGCAGATTCTTTGTCTTACTTATCCGTTGATGGGCTTTATCGCGCATTGGGTGAGCCTGGACGCAATCCGAAGCAGCCTAAATATGAAGATGCCTGCTTTACAGGCGACTATCCGGTGGAGTTGGTCGATCATAATAACAAAACATCTGGCGGTAAGATTTCTAATCTGCGTGAGCGAAAAATCGGACAAAAATAATGCCTTATCTGGCTTGCTTATTGCTATTCTTTTTGACCGCTTGCGGTGGAATTGAAGGCCGCATTGAGCAAGCCCAAACTTTTGCTGATCAGCATGATTTGACTTCGAAAATAATTCCAACCACCAGCTTTCCTATTTTTGCTGCACACCCCAAGAAAATTGCTGCATCCTTAGATGTTTTGAAAATAGTTATTGAAGGTGATGGCTATGCTTTTGTCAGCCGGTCTCAGGTTTCGGGCGATCCGACTCCTAAGCATCCGATCGGGTTATATTTAGCAGCATCCCTCGACCCGGGGAATTTTTATTTAGGTCGAGCCTGCCAATATATACGCAACGATATTTGTGCACCACCTTATTGGTCAACACGCCGTTTTTCGCCTGAGACGATGGGCGCTTTATCCGATGCAATCACCGCTCTTAAAACGCAGTATGGGCACCCGCAAAGCCACATTGAATTAATTGGATATTCCGGTGGTGGCTATGCGGCTTTATATCTTGCCGCGCAACGCGAGGATATTACCAAAGTCACCACGGTAGCTGGATTAATTGCCCCGGAAGACTGGGCTGATTATCACCATATCACGCCGCTAATTTTACCTTCCAACAGCGACACATTGTTTAAACAAACCACAGAAATTCCCTTTGTTCACATATGCGGCGAACAAGATAAAGTTATTCCCTGCGCGTTTAGCCAACATGTGCTACAAAAATATACTGGCCTAAATAATAATCACCGCCTCATCCCTATCAAAGGGGCACATCATTCCAATCTATGGAACTATGCGAAACCTTATTTATAAATTCATTTATGGCGCTTTAATTTTCATGTCAGGCTTTTGCTATATAAACGCAGTAAAAGCGCAGCAAGACATGCCTAAAATCGGTGAAACGCACCTTGATCAACTGCATGACTATCCATATCATTTTATGGCTTGGCCTTATTATAAAGCACAGGCAAAAAAAGCACTCACTCACCAGATTGGTAGTGATGTTAATTTCGGCCAGCTGCGCCAGTTTTATACGCAGATACGCTACTACGACCCAACAGCCGAAAAAACATTGATATATCTCGATGCGCTGAAAGACACAATCGCGGAAACAGCAGAGCCCTCAATCCGGCAAGATCTTATTAATGAATTTAAAATCATTTTACTGCAGCAGTGTGCCAATATTGATGTCATGCGCTACGCTTATTCTCTATCCAAAGAGGTGGATTACCTACCCGCACCCAAACGCTTTTTATGGATCATCCAAGGAATTACGACCGCATTAATAAATAGTGGCAATGGTTTATCTTTTGCCAGTGCATATAAAATTATTTCGCTGGGCGAAGAATCCGCGTTAATTATGAGCTTACGCTTCAAAGCACTTCAAAAAATCAGCGAGCAATCCTCCGTAGCGTTTTATACGATTTACCAAGGGATTGACCTCAACACAGGGCGGGACAAAGTATTTTTTGTCGATAGCACTGCCCCGCTTACTTTTTTAACCGGCGTCGAGCAAGGCGGCCTACTTGACCCGAATTTCTTGTGGCAGCATGACCGTTAGATTTTTATGCTGCAGTCCACCCGCCATCGACACTGATATGCGTACCCGTAATATTTTGCGCAACATTTGAGCATAAGAACAATGCAATACCGGCAACTTCTTCGATCTCAACAAATTTTTTCGTCCATTGCGCAGCAAGAAGAACATTATTAACGACTTCTTCTTCACTCATTTTTCGGGCTTTGGCGGTATCTACAATCTGCCCTTCGACCAACGGTGTTTTCACATAGCCCGGACAAATTGCATTACAGGTAATATTATCTTGAGCAACTTCCAATGCGATGGTTTTGCTCATGCCTAAAATACCGTGCTTGGCGGATACATAAGCGCTCTTAAACGGAGAAGCCACCAACGCATGGGCTGAGCCCATATTAATAATGCGCCCCCAACCGGCCTTGCGCATCAACGGCACCACTTGGCGCGTGGTATGAAATGCCGATGACAAATTAATCGCCATAATCGCATTCCATTTATCGATTGAGAATTCTTCGATTGGTTGCACATTTTGAATGCCAGCATTGTTCACTAAAATATCAATAGAGCCGAATTTTTCTACAGCCTCATCAATCATGGCCACGATTTCTTCAGGTTTCGTCATATCCGCGCCGCTATAGTGCGCTTCAACTCCTTTTGTTTTTAAATCCTTGACGATCTCTTCAATTTTTTTAGGATCACCAAAACCATTAATAACAACATTCGCCCCGGCATCTGCCATCGCCTGAGCAATGCCTAGCCCTATGCCTGAAGTTGATCCTGTAATTAAAGCAGTTTTGCCTTTAATATTGCCGTTTAGCTCGATCATGGTTTCATCCTTTCGAATCAAAAAATCCTATCTATTTTAACAAAGATAGGATGATTGTATATTTTTTCTATGATTTTGAATTTAGGCTGCCAACGAGCTGATTTTTTTATCTTCCAGCAAGACGGCATTAAGCTTATCCGTGCTAGTAGATTGGCGAATATAATCGCACAATTCTTGGTCTTTTAAAAATCGCGAAATACTGGCTAACCTTTGCAAGTGAAGTGGCTTTGATTGCGCCGGAGACACTAATGCATAAATTATATCAATACTCTGACGATCTGGTGTATCAAATGCAATGGGTTTTTCTAATGTTAGCATCATTGAAAACGGCCGAATTATTTTACGTAGCGTAATTTGAGGCACTGCAATTCCACGCCCCATCGCAGCAGGATCTGAAATTTCATTTTGCAAAAATTCATTCAAAACATGTGTATAAGGAACTCCGGTTTTTACCGCTATGACCTTGCTGATTGCCTCAAAAACTTGGCGTTTTTGATCAATGGGCGCTTTTAAAATCAGACTATCTAACACCGCTGGACTAAAGCCTTTTGCAGACATTTTTCAATCTCCCTCCGTTTCCGTTAATGGGATTGTTACGCCTAAAAAAAAGGGAATGCTAGAGAAAAATAAAGTTTTTAAAATGTGTTATTTTACAAAACATTTTATGCATAAAAAATGCACGAGCTCGAAAAGAGCACGCGCATTTTTAAAATTTTATTACCTTAACGAACGCATTTAACGTTCTATAGAAACTTATGATTCGTGGTTTTCGGGATCAATCCAGCCAATATTACCATCAGAGCGACGATAAACCACATTGATGTTATTGTTAGCCTTATTACGAAATACCACCGCGTTCTCATCTGTAAGATCCATATGCATCACCGCATCCGAAACACTTAATGTCATGATGTCCCGGCTCATCTCTGCGATGATCGCTGGTTCCGCCTGCTCTTCGGGCTCATCATCTTGCTCAGGGGCCGCCGCGAGAATATATTTACGCGCCTTTATGATTTCTGATTCTGGCGTTTGATCTTCGCGCTCATGATGATCACGGATTTTTCTTTTATAACGGCGAATTTGCTTTGCCGCTTTTTCTGAAGCCTGATCAAATGCGACATACGCATCTTTTTCGGTCGCATCTGCGACAACCATAATGTTCTTACCCAGCTGGATAGAAATATGTGCGCGGGTCTGCGGATGACCATGGCCTTCTTTTGAAAAAGTGACGGTTGCATAGGTCGTATGATTAAAATACTTGCCATCTACCTCGATTAATTTATCAGCTACGTGCGTGCGCAAGGCATCGCCAACATTCATTTGTTTGCCATGTACTTGGAGTTCCATAAGGGAGCCCTTTCTTTCCTGATATGTCATTGAATATAGTCTTATAATAACATATATAGCGTTAAAAAGGGCAGAAAAAAGCGCTTCAAAGCACTAATTTTTTCACTCAATCAGGTGCTTTTTTTGCTTTCGGCGTTGCACGGATGAGCCAATATGCATGCCTTCGCGGTATTTTGCGACCGTCCGGCGGGCAAGATCGATGCCCTCATCTTTAAGCATTTCTACTATCTTGTCGTCAGACAAAATTTGGGCCGGGTCTTCGGCATCAATTAAGGTTTTAATACGAGATTTAATCGCCTCTGATGAGTGGGCGGTGCCGCTTTGGCTTACCAGCGCGGTCGAGAAGAAAAATTTCATCTCATAAATACCACGCGGTGTGCCGATATATTTACCTGCCGTTACTCGGCTGACGGTGCTCTCATGCATTTCGATTTCTTCGGCAATGTCTTTGAGCGTTAATGGGCGCAGGAATTCAATCCCGTAATTAAAGAAAGCTTCTTGTTCTTCGATAATGGCGGCCGCTGTTTTTAATATTGTTTGAGCCCGCTGATCTAATGCTTTGATCAGCCAATTGGCGGCACCTAATTGTGCGGTAAGATATTCTTTATCTTCCTTACGTACAGCACCTTTTGCAACGACCGTATAATATTCCTGATTCACCAACACCTTGGGCAGCGTGTCATTATTAAGCTCCACCCGCCAGCCGCCACCCAAGTTTTTAGGGCGCCTGCGCATATACACATCAGGAATCGCAGTTTGGACAACGATATGATCGAATAACGAGGCTGGTTTAGGGTTCAAGCGCTTAATTTCCTCAATCATGTCTTTGAGGTATGTCTCATTGGCCTCGCATATCGAGCAAAGCTTTTTAATATCATGTGATGCGACCAGATCCAGATGATCCAGCAATTTGATCATCGGCGCATCCAGTGCCTTTTTTTCATCGAGCTGGAGTGCAAGACATTCCTTTAGATCGCTAGCGAAGACTCCTGTTGGGTCAAACCCTTTCATGATGCCGACCAATCGTTCAATCCGCTCTTGCGAGCACCCCAGCTGACCCGATAGTTTTTCCGGTGTGGTACGCAAGTAACCGCTTTCGCTCAACTGGTCGATCAGCAAGCTGCCAATTGCACGATCTTTATCGTCAGCGCAAGCGATCATAAGTTGTTCGCTTAGATGCTCCCGCAGAGATTTTTCTTTACCAGCTTGGTTTTCAAAATTGAAATCCGGGTTATCAAATTTCATATCCCCGCCGGATCCCGATAAGATAGACGATGATTCACTATGATCTTGGTCTATGCTCTGTTTTTCTGACTCATTGCCCGTCCAGGCATCATCAAATTCATTTTGAAGCTCGTCACCAGCGCTTGTGTTCTCTGGCGTAATATCTGCTTCAATATCGGTTGAGAGAGCTCCGTCATCAGGGCTGCCGTCATCTTTTTCAAGAAGAGGGTTTTTTTCCATCTCTTCTTCGACAAAGGCGGTGAGGTCCATATTGTTTAGCTGTAACAGCTGGATCGCCTGCTGCAATTGCGGCGTCATGATCAGCTGCTGGCTTTGTGTCTGTCTGAGGTCGAGATAAGGCGCGTTCTTATTCATCCCAGTATTTTACCACGGATGGGATTAAATACCACGGCTATTGTGGTTTAAGTTTCATTTCTGATTTTAAAAATGATGCGTATTATAATGAGAAACCTTCGCCCAGATAAACGCGGCGAACATCTTCGTTTTCAATGATGGAATCCGGTGTACCTTCGGTTAACATATGACCATCGTGCAAAATATAAGCACGATCCACAATGCCCAGGCAATCACGAACATTATGGTCGGTGATTAAAACACCAATACCGCGATTTTTCAGATGTACAATCAGCTCACGGATATCGCCCACCGCAATGGGATCAATGCCGGCCAGAGGCTCATCCAATAAGATATATTCCGGACGGGCCGCCAAGGCACGGGCAATTTCAAGGCGGCGGCGCTCCCCCCCTGACAGGGCGACAGATGGAGCGCGGCGTAGATGCTCAATCCCGAATTCGCTAAGAAGGTCTTCGAGCAACCGATCTTGTGCACTTTTGGAAAGTTGTTGCCCTTCGATTACGGCCTTCAAATTTTCTTCGACATTTAAACCGCGGAAAATAGAAGATTCTTGAGGCAGGTATCCAATCCCCAAACGCGCACGGCGATACATAGGCTGCATCGTAATGTCTTGCCCATCGAACATAATCTTACCGCTATCTGGCTGGATCAGACCGGTGGCGATATAAAAACATGTTGTCTTACCTGCACCGTTCGGCCCCAGCAGCGCCACAGCTTCGCCACGCTGGATGTGGAAGCTTACGTCTCTTAAAACCGGCCGCTTTTTATAGCTTTTGGAGATGTGGCTGACATGCAGACCCTTGGGGACTTCCTTAATACGAGGATGGGAAAGAACGCTCATGTAATGCCGTTTAATTGATAAGTAAATGGGGCTTTTTGTCCGCATTATTTTGCGGCATCAAAGTCCTGTCAAAAATTGTAAAAACCCTAATCTTATTTAATCTAGCGCAAAAAGGATAAAACGTCCAGATCTTACAAGGAATTAGACTTCATTTAAGGTGCATTTTGCTTCACATCGTCCGGATAAAAGGTACCCGTGACTCGGCCTGTTTCACCTTCACCACCAAACAAGCGACTGATTTGCGTGTTTAAATCGACTTCGGCTCGTTGGCCTCGCAGAATATTAGACCCACGGTAAATAACAACATTCCCGCTCACCTCAACCGTTTGAGCCACCGCATCATACACGCCGCTACGGCCTGTTACCTTTTCCTGCGCGGTTATGATGGTAACAGATCCATCAGCCTCAACCTTACGGACAGTGCGTTTTCCTTGTGAATCTTCTGCCATATACGCGGTGATCGTATCAGCGCTTAGTGTATCGGAGGGGCGAACAACCTTCGCATTGCCTACGGCGACTAATTTTCCTTTGGTTACATCATATTCAAATCGGTCGCGCGCTGTAATTGTTTGTTCAGGCGTTTGTAATTTTAAATTACTGCCTGTCATTAATGCTTGTTTGGTTTGCAGGTCATAATCAGCTTTGTCGCCATAAGCAACATTGTCAGCAGACTTAATCAACACATTGTCAATTGCATGCAATACCCGCAGATTCAAACTCCCCTCCTTACCGTCCGGGTCGTTATCATAATCAGCTTTTAGCGTATCAGCATCAATTGACACATCACCTTGCACGGCTTTGGCATTGCCTTTAGCAATAAAATACTGCTCATTACGATACCATTCGAGCGACTCATCGGCAGATATATCAACGGCTTTGGCTTCTGTATTTTGCGTGGTTGCTTCATCTGCTAGAGCAGGCATAACAACCGCAACACCGATCACAAACATCACACATAAAGCTTGAATATAGCTCTTCATTTTAAGCTCTCCAATGAGGATTGATTATCTTTTACATACAAAGTCAGCGTGGCTGGCCCCTTAAAGCTCAGCAAGCCTTGTTCAACATCCGAATACATGCCCGCGGCGCGAATAATGCCAGTAGGGCCCTGACCATAAACCTTATAATCCGCTAGAATTTTTTGTGTTTTCATATCAATATTCATTTTTTCAGTCTCCAGCGTGTAGCCTTCATTATCAAAAAGTTGAACATTGTCGCTCAGCATCAGGCGTTGTGCGGCCTGATTATATAACCCTGTATTCGCATTAATCGATAGCCATCGCCCATTTTGAAGCTCAATATCGCCTTTAGGCTCATCCAAGGTGACGATTTGTTCATCATTACTTCCCCTGATCGCGCGCGCAGCGGTAATGGTAAAGGGCTGACCTTTATTATCAACGCTTTCATAGCGAGGATTGAGGAGCTCATTTTTCAAAATGGTTTTCAGGGCAATTTCCGCAGGCACAACGTCAAAGCGTTCTTTGTAAATCAAAATCCAACCCAACACCGAGGCCCCACATGCGACAACCAATAAAGGCAAGATCATTTTTGCAAGGCGAATATGATGTTGATTATCGGGGCTTCGCTTAGGCTCCTTACGGTGCAAACTTGCCAGTCTGTCGTGATTTTGACCATTCTCCATGGCGTCAGATTATCTTAAGATACACCGGCTTGCAAACAATCCTGAAGGCGGATCATTCCCAATAAACGATTATCATCAAAAACCAAAAGGCTGGTGATATAACGGTTGGGTGTTTTCGTCATAATGTTCAGTGCTTGAATAGCGAGCAAGTCCGGCGAAATAGTCTGAGGCGATATCGTCATGATTTCAGATACCGGGCGAGATAATAAATCAGGGCCCATATGACGTTTCAGATCACCGTCCGTAATAATGCCTTTAACATCATTGTCGCTATCAGCGACGATGACGCCACCCAAATTCTTTTCCGTCATCACCAAAATAGCTTCTTGCATCATGGCGTCCGAAGACACCCGCGCCAATTCAGCATAAGGAATCATCAAATCTTTAACCATTTGCAAACGCTGTCCCAACTTACCCCCCGGATGGAAGGCTTTGAATTGCTCCGATGTCAAATGCATACGACTTAAAAGCGCCACGGCCAAAGCATCCCCCAGCGCGATCATCATGGTTGTCGAGGTTGTCGGCGCCAAACCGTTCGGACATGCTTCCGGCAAGGAGGGCAAAAGCAATACAATATCACTGTGATTTGCTAATGCGCTTTCAGGCCGGCTTGTAATCGAAATCAACGTAATACCAAACCGCCGCGTATAATGAATCAAATCAGACAATTCCTGATTTTCACCAGAATTAGAGAGCATCAGCACAATGTCATTTTCAGTCACCATACCCAAGTCACCATGGCTTGCCTCGCCGGGATGAACAAAATAAGCAGGCGTTCCTGTGGACGCCATCGTTGCAGCAATTTTACGAGCAACATGACCGCTCTTCCCAATGCCTGCCACGATCAAGCGGCCAGACATTGCTGATTTTCTCATCGTATCAATGGCATCAACCGCCTTTGAAAAGCGCGCATCCAGACCAGCACTCAGCTTTTGCAAGCCTTCAATTTCAGCCGCCAACACTTTTTGCGCTTGCAGCATATCACTATTTGACATGACATCTACCCTTTGAGATACAGACATTATTAATGCTCAAAAATATCGACGTAAGGCCAACCGCCGCGATCTAGCTCAGCTCGCACGGGGATAAAGTCGAAACATTTTTGTGCTAATTCAATTCGATCACTGCGACGAAGCATCTCATCCATTTTTTCTTTGAGTTGGTGCAAGTACAGTACATCTGTTGCAGCATAGAGCTGTTGAGCCTCGGTCAATTCTGCGGCACCCCAATCGGATGATTGCTGCTGCTTATTAATATCGACCTTAACCAGATCACGGCAGCATTCTCTTAAACCGTGGCGATCTGTATAAGTGCGCACTAATTTTGATACGGTGCGGGTGCAATAAACCGGCGTACAATCAATTCCCAAGGCCACGCGCAAAATATGAACATCAAAGCGAGCATAATGAAAAATTTTCAAAACATTCTGATCGCCCAACAATTTAGCTAAATTCGGCGCATTAACCGGCCCTTCTGGGATTTGCACCAAATGCACAACGCCATCACCATCAGAGAGTTGAACCACGCATAAACGGTCACGCACAGGATTTAACCCCATTGTCTCGGTGTCTACAGCAATAACATTTGAGAACTTCACGTCAGCTGGCAAATCACCTTTATGCAAATGTATGACGGGATCTTTCATTGAGCTTCCTCTATTTTGTCTATCTTGGTGCCCAGGAAAGGAAATGCCACCATTTTTATCATGCGCTGTATTTCCAAACGTTTCAATTTTCCTGAACGTCTATTACTCTGAAAAGGTATTACGATGGTAACACTTGGCCAGAGCCGCCACATTTAGCAGCTTTTACGCCGCTTTGTAAAGGTGAAAAGGCTTTCACATTAATATTTCAAATGATAGGCTGACCCCTTAATACCAAGAGGTAAATCATGGATGATCACCACGCCTTAACCCATCTTGCCACTATTTTAGCTGCTGCTTTTATTGGCGGGGCCTTTTTTCGCCAACTCAAACAACCGGTCCTTGTTGGCTATATTATTGTCGGCTTATTGCTAGGGCCATCCTTCTTGGGCATCGTTAAAGGACAAGAAGAAATTGCGCTATTGGCGGAGATGGGCATTTTACTGCTCTTGTTTATTGTGGGGATGGAGATTGATCTCAAAGCTTTTAAATCCGTCTCTAAAATTTCGCTAATAACCTGCGGTGCACAGATATCTATTGGGTTGGCAACCATGCTGATTTTGGGTCTGGCTTTTGGATGGCCACTTAACCGGTGTATCTTGCTGGGCTTTGCGATTTCCTTAAGTAGTACAGCGGTAGCCTTAAAAATTCTTGAAGAAATGGGGTTACGCAGCAGCAAAATCGGGCAATCAAGCGTCGGCATTTTGGTGGCACAAGATCTCGCCTTTATTCCGATGGTGTTAATTATAGGAGCCTTAAACACCGGGGAAGGCTTGAATTACAACGGCCTTATCCGCTTAGGCGGAGCAATATTATTTATGGTGGGCGTGATGTTCTTACTCACCAAAAAACCAGGTATCTTTAAACAGATATGGAGCAAATTTAGCGCTTTGAAAGCCGAAGCAATGAAAGGACAAGTTGCTCTGACAGGGCTAGCTTTTTGCTTTAGCGCCGCCGCCATTGCTGGCGTATTAGGCCTATCGGCCGCTTATGGAGCCTTTTTAGCTGGCATTATTTTGGGGCACACCATCAATCGCAAAGAGCTTGAAGCGCAAACCAAGCCTATTTTCGATGTCACCATTATGGTGTTTTTTCTTTCCATCGGACTTTTGATTGATCTTAAGTTTTTATGGGCGAATATTGGCGTGACCTTAGCCCTGCTGTTTATCACCATGCTCCTGAAAACAGTCGTCAATTTTTATGTCCTGCGCTGGCAAGGGATGAAAAAAGAAGAAGCCTATGTGACCGGGGCGGTACTGGCACAAGTGGGTGAGTTTTCATTTATTTTGGCCGCGATAGGCTTGGGGGCAGGAACTATTCAAGAAGACGGCTACAAATATGTGGTTGCCGTTATTTCCTTGAGTTTACTTGCCACCCCGTTATGGCTTCATCTCGTTGACAACAGACAGCTGCTTAAGCATTTGAATGTGGTCAAAGCCGTTCAAAAACGTAGTGCAAAAAAGAAGAGAAAACCTGCTGAGAAATCGTCTGCTCCAACAGTTAACAAAACCTAAATAATGGTGCCCAGGAAAGGACTTGAACCTTCACTCCCATACGAGAACTAGCACCTGAAGCTAGCGCGTCTACCAATTCCGCCACCTGGGCCAACATTATCGATATTCACTATCCTACTGCAGGTGCAGTGTCAAAGAAAAGTTTTGATAGTTCTCGTTTTTGAAACACCCCCATAAAGCTTGGACTTGTATCATTTTATCCTTTTCATTAGCGTCGTTTTCATACAAACTCTTGTAGGTACGCTCTTGTATTATCCTTTCGGTATCTGGAAAAGGATGTCCCGATGAATATTATTATATTTGGTATTGCTCCTCTTGCCTCGGATGTTTTTGATGCTCCCGATTTTTCTGGCTACCATATCGAATTTTATGAAGATTTCAACGAAGGCCTCGAGAAATTAAAGGTAGGCCATTATGGGCTTGCTGTCTTAGCCGCAGATAAAAGCGCCTTAAAAACCAAAATTCACGACATTCGACGCCATAGCGAAGATTACATCTATATCAGCATTCTCAGCTCCAACCCGAATGAAGAGCTCAATGAGATTACCGCTGTGGGTGGTAATTACCTTTTTAATACCATTGATTTTAAAAATGGCCTTTCGGACAGCTTACAAAATGCGCGCCGACTGGCAGATTTGATGAATATTGTAAGTGATGAGACCCAAGATTTTCCCAGCGCAGGCGGTGTGATTGCTCGTTCTGCCTTTAACCAGCTCTTTCTCTCCTGCCTTGAGCGCGGCCAACGTTATTCAGAGCGCACCAGCATTTTATGCATTTCTATCGAAAACTATAAAGAATTATACAAAATTGGCGGCTCTTATGTTGCTGACTATCATGCCGCCACGCTATCAAAAACGCTTGTCGATATTGCTCGGCAAAGCGACATTATTGGCCAGATTAAGCATGAGTTTTTTGCTCTGTTGTTCCTACGCCCTTTAAATGAGCAAGAACCCTTGTCTGCCGCCCAGCGCTTTCATGAAGTAATCAAAAACAGCGACATTTTCGAAGGCCATAAAGATGTATCGCCCCAGATTTCTATTAGCCTGATTGAAATCCCAACCGGACGACAGATGGCTTCCTTTATCTGCATGCACGCTAATCAGGTTACCTAAAGATCTATTTGCCTATCTTTTTGTGGTAAACCCATCTTTTCCAAACCTTTTTGGTTGTGAGGCATCTTTGCCCCATTATACAATCATACCGAGTGCCGGAGATGTTCCGGCTAATTTTTTCAATACTGATTAATCATCAATTTTTATGCCGTCAGATGGATATTTTTCGCCTCTTTTTTCTGACATTAATGCTCGTTTACAGCTGCGCCTTGCCTGCGGCTAATCTTGCACATGCTGATAGCAACCTACCGGATCACGGTACTTATCGATTAGGTAGTGGCGATGTGCTAACGATCTCTGTTTATGGCGAGGCTGAGCTTACCGGCATTTACCCCATTCAAGACAATGGGCGTATTACTTTTCCGCTAGTCGGGGATATCGCGCTCAATGATCTAACACTGGCGCAAGGCCGTGATGTTTTAACTCAAAAACTATCTGACGGGTATCTGATCGCCCCGGATGTGCAGATTGCCATCGAAAATTTTCGCCCCTTTTATATTCTAGGTGAGGTTAAAACACCCGGTGGATATCCTTATAGCGCGGAGATGAGTGCAATGAACGCCGTTGCGATGGCCGGTGGCTTTACCTATCGCGCGAAACAAAACAGCATTTTACTCAAGCGCCGCCAAGACGACGGGACCCACATCGAAATGCCAATCGATGCCGATGCGTCGATCATGCCCGGTGATATTCTCACTGTTAAAGAACGCTTTTTTTAAGGGAAGATGATGATGAAATCTTACCCTCCTTTTGCTCAGCCTGCTCAATATCACTTTATTGAGCATTCACCTCATCACGATGATCAGGCTCACGATTTTGAGATTGCCGATTTGTTTCGGCTAATTCGCCGCCGTAAATACTGGATTGGGCTTATCACATTCATCGGCACAGCTTTATTTGTGCTGCTATCTTTTACCTTCCCAGTGCAATATAAAGCCAAGCTAACCCTACTGATGGAACGCCAAGAAAGTGCAGCCTCATCTACCCCCGCCAAACTTTTAGGTATTAGCAACGATGATAGCCCGATTGCTATTGAAATTGCCTTATTACGCTCGCGCGGGGTTGCACAAAAAATTGTGCAGCATCTTGGCTTAACACACGACCCTGAATTTAACCCGCTTTTTTCACTAGTTCACCCTAAGGCAATTACAAAAGCGCAACCCGATTTTAAATTGCTGCCTTTTTCAAAATTTAAATCTTTTTCTCTGGATAATACTTCGCCACCAACATTACCGCTTAGCCTTTCAGATCGTGCTTTGGAAGAAACTATCAGTAAGTTTAGATCCCTTTACTCCGTCAAGCGCCTACCGACTTTGCCAGTGATTTTATTAGAAGTTACAGCCAAGGATCCAGTCAAAGCCGCCAACATTGCGAATAAGGCAGCCCATTTTTATGTTGAGCACCGACAACAGCAGGCCATCATGAATATTCAAAAAGCCCGTCACTGGTTTGAAGGCAAGCTCGAGGCCATTGAAAATGATGTTCGGCTCTATGAACGCAAAATTATTGCCCTTGAAAAACAATATCTCAAACAACAAGGAAGCTCCTCTGAGATGAGCGAGAAACAGTTACTGAATCTCAGCCTCAGCCTTACCAATGCTCGACAGGCCAAGCTTAATCTTGAGCAACGGATCGAAGCATTAAAGAGCCTAAAAGACACCAAGCATAACGCGCAGGTCATGGGAGATGTTTTAAAATCGCCGGCGATTATTCGCTTAAAATCGCAACGTGAGGCGCTATCACAGCGTTATTCTGAGCTTTCAACGCGCTATGGGCCCAAGCATCCGCAAATGAAGGATATCGAGGCCTCGTTGGATGAAAACGAACGTCTGACCAACCATGAAATCCAACTGATTATCGGCAATCTAGTGAATGAACATCACATCGCTCAACAAACGGTTCGCAGCTTGGAGGATGAAATCTCGCAACTATCCGAAAGCACGCTGACTAATTTACATTTGCGAATGGAAATTTTATTTTTACAAAATGAGATTGCAGCAAAAAACGATATGCGCGCTTCAGTCATGCAAGCCTTTGAACAACAAGAAGCTTCTCGTCTGGCGTTGCAGGATTTAAAAATTCTTTCCTATGCTGCCGTTCCTAAAGGGCCAGAATCTCCTCGGCAACGCCTTATTGTGATATTAGGGGCGTTCTTGTCTTTTTTCACCGCGCTAGCTATTTGCTTATTGACCGACCGGAATGATTACCGAGTTTTATCCTCGGCCCAGCTAGAGCGCCTTACGCATTTGCCTTGTCATGGCGTTATACCCCATATTGAGAATTCTTCGCCTGATTTGCTACGTCAATATATTGCAAAATATCCGTCTTCTTCTTTATCGGAATCTATTCGTGCTTTGCGAACTGTGATGGCCATCCACCATCCGCATCGATCCAAAGGCGAAGATAAGAATGCACAAGTCATCAGCATTACTTCTTCTTTTGCCGATGAAGGCAAAACCCAGCTAGCCACATGGCTGGCACAATCCATGGCCAAAGCCGGTGCACGCGTTATATTAATTGATTGTGATCTGCGACGGCCCAATGTGCACAAAACGCTGGGATACGATAATGCCGCATCGCTTGTCGAATATCTAACCGATCAAAAGCCATTGAATGAAGTGGTTGAAAAAGACCCGTCTTCAAATATGTTTTTAATCTATGCCAGTGCAGTACCGGGCAGTGCCCATGATTTAATTGCCTCCCCCAAAATGAAAACGCTTATTGCAGCTTTGCGGCATGAATATGATTACGTGATTTTAGACACACCGCCTTCTTTGGCAGCTTCGGATGCTTATATTGCAGCTCAGCTATCTGATCTGGTTTTATATGCGGTACATTGGTCAAAGACATCTTATCAATCCGCGCTGAATGGTTTACGGGCTTACCGCCCCTTGAAGACGCCGATTGCAACCGTTTTAACTCGAGCCGATTTCGAAAAAATATCGCGCTATGGTTACGGAGAAAAAATCGAATACTATGACGATCAGGCCGCATAATGTCTTTTATCACCCTGCATAACCGTAAATTATTGTTGCCGTTATTCGGCTTGATTAGTAGCTGCTTCACGCTTTTGATCGGGCTGTATCTTATTTTTGTTCCTACGCCTGCATTTTTTGCCGATCTTATATTGCAGCAAAACCAGACAGATAACATTCTAAGCGCAATAGCGCTATCACCTTATGATCAAGGACTGTGGCAGCGCTTATCCGCCGAGGCAGGTCATCTTTCTTTGGCTTATACTGAGCTTTTCCCCAGCATGCCAGTTTTATTTGATCGACTGGACCTCTATCTGCCTTTTACAAAGAGCTTCTTTTTTGCAGGGCATTTATTGATTATAATCAGTATGCTTGTGGGGATCTTTTATTTTTTTGCGTTGCAGTCTTTGTTTTTAAAAACGCTTAACCCTGATCAATTAAAGCCATCGAATGATGCTCACTTATCCCTTGCCCAACGATTGGCGCATGTCAAATTCTGGCACTTTTTTTATTCTCCCCATGATGCAGTTTTATTGCCTAGCGGCCTTAGTCGAATGGCTATTATCAGCTTTTTAGTTTGTTCATTATGCTGCGTGTTATTTTTATCTTTCGTGCCTCATACTATTTGGGCTCAGACTGATTTGACGGCTTTTCAAAAATGGCTAGAGCCCGTTTTAGGTGATTTTACCTTGCAGCCCGATCCGAAATGGCATTTCCGGTTATGGCTATTGGCGTGCAGTTTCATCACAGCTTCTTGTTTTATGATCTGCCAATATATGGCTCATCTTGGTTCCGCTACTCATAAGGTCGGCCTGATCTCTTTGCTTATTTGTGCAGGGCTAATGATTTTTTATGGCTTTAGCTTAACCCATCGCGCATTTACATTCTCGCCATCTTTTTTAACCGACTGGCATATAATGGGATTTGGCTTTGCAATATTGAGCTGGAGCGCTTTACTCACCGAGTTTTTTCTCTATAGCCTAAAACGATCAGGCCTATTAAAAACTTTTGCTCTTATTAATATTGCCAGCATTTTGATATTTCCGCATTTATTAATGCTTTGGCTGCACTCGCCTTATTTTCATTATATTTTGTGGGTAGGTGTTGCTATTTTCGGTTACAGCACCGGAATTTTATACAAATCCAAACAAAAGCGTTATATAATTTAGGAAATTATTCCTTGACATTTTGTCGTCCTTCTGTCATATAAGAAGCCTTCATTGTGATGCGTGAGATGCGCCCTTAGAACCCCGAACAGGTTTTAAGTGGCGCTTTTTTATTGGAATTTTTATGAAAGGAAATATCATGCCAACTTTATTACCGATGGATCTGGATAATAACCCTATCCCGGCGTTACGCCTTAAACACGGCGGAGCCCACACGGTCAGTGCAACCGACATCACAGCCAAAAACACTACGGCCTTTGATGCTGAAACCCGTATTATCAGTCTTTATGCCGATGTGCCAGTTTATCTAGCTTTTGGTAATAGCACCGTTACCGCGACGAGCAACGATCATTATTTCCCAGCCGGAATTTACTATGATTTTTCTATTGGCGGCGATAAAACCGGCCAATCCACTTACTTAGCGGTACTTGCCGTCAGCACGAATGGAACGGTTTATATTTCAGAAAAAGAGTAGATAGTTACGCAGCATTGCTGCGTGAATTCAGGGCGGTGATGATGGTGCCATCATCTAGATAATCCAGCTCACCGCCTACTGGAACCCCATGAGCAAGACGCGTGATGGTAAGCTGCTCTTTATCCAGATGGTCTGCAATATAATGTGCGGTTGATTGGCCATCAACCGTTGCGCTAAGCGCTAGAATAATTTCATTTATGCTGCCGTCTTTTGCACGTTCTAACAAGCCTTCGATCCGTAAATCTTGCGGGCCAACGCCGTCCAGCGCGCTCAGCAAGCCTCCAAGCACATGGTATACGCCATTAAACGATGCTGTACGTTCAATGGCCCAAAGATCACTGACATGAGAAACCACGCAAAGCGTACGGCTATCACGCCGGGCGGAGCTACAAATCCGGCAAGGATTGTGCGTATCCAAATTACCGCAAATATCACAATCATGGATATCTTCGGCAGCGCGCAGCAACATTTTAGCCAGCGGCACCATAACTGTCGCACGTTTTTTTAATAGGTAAAGCGCAATCCTACGGGCAGAACGCTGCCCCAGCCCCGGCATAGCGGCCAGCATTTTGATCATCTGATCCAATGCACCGCCTGCCATTTGGTCTTCAGATTGTCGGTTAATCATTATAGTGCGGTTCCTGGCCTAGCGTCGGATCAGTGTAAACAAACAAGTCATCATCAAGCTCAACATTTTCTTTCAGATAAAAAAGCTCAATCTCGGTCACCAGGTTTTGAGGATCAACGATGCGCCACTTTTTAAGCTGCATCGGATTTTCTGAAAATGCCAGCGTTAAAGAACCCGCTAAGGGGTCGGATTGCTGCACCAGTTTTATTTGCATTAAGTCGCCGCCACGCTGCACATCACTTACAATCACGTCTTCGGTAAATTCAATTCTTTTGCGTAAAATAAAATCGGCTAGACTCTGGCCAATTGGCATGTTGATTTGCTCTTGTAGCTGGCCATCATAAAAATAGATAAAGAAGCCATCAGCAACAACAAAGTCTTCAATCGGATCGTCATATTCAAAGCGGAGCTTGCCAGGGCGGGAAATATAAAAAGTACCGATCGCTTGCGAGCCATCCGGATTGGTTTGCACAAAACGCGCCCGTGCTGTTTTAAGGTTATTCATATAGATTTGAGATGCTTCGATTTCTTTGTCGAAATCTGCGGGATCTTCTGCATGGGAAATTGTTGGCGATGTGATAAGCATACACCCCAATGTCAGCAGCATCATCCAAACATATGTTATATTTTTAAGCATTACTGTGATCCTGCACCAAAATTGTTCGTTTACCGGTTCCGCTCGCCGGGGAGACAACGCCTTGACGTTCCATTTCCTCCATAATGCGGGCGGCCCGGTTATAACCAATCTGCAAATGACGTTGGATAAAGCTGGTCGAGGCTTTTCCTTCACGTGCGACAATGGCTACGGCATGATCATATAGTTCATCGACACTGCTTCCGCCAGAGCCTTGTGCACTATCACCAAACATTGCATCCATCACGGCGCTATTGCCGAAATCACCGGCCTCATCTGTGATGGCATCTAGATAGGCTGGCTTGGCTTGTTTTTTGAGGCATTTCACAACCTTATCAACATTTTTATCGCTGACAAACGGGCCGTGGACACGCTGAATCCGACCGCCCGGTGCCATATAAAGCATATCCCCCATGCCTAGTAATTGCTCTGCCCCGCCTTCACCCAGGATAGTGCGGCTGTCTATTTTTGATGTCACCTGAAAAGAAATACGCGTCGGGAAGTTTGCCTTAATCACCCCGGTAATCACATCGACCGATGGGCGCTGAGTTGCCATGATTAAATGAATACCGGCCGCACGCGCCATTTGTGCCAGACGCTGGATCGCATTTTCAACATCTTTACCCGCGACCAACATCAGGTCGGCAAATTCATCAACGATCACCACGATATAAGGAACCTCTTCGAGCGCCATCGGGCGTTCTTCGTATGTCGGTGCTCCGGTCTCATCAAAGCCGGTTGCAACACGCTCCATTAGCTCCTCGCCTTTTTCAATAGCTTCGCGCATGCGGGCATTATAGCCTTCGATACTACGAACGCCGAGCTTAGACATCGAGCGATAACGGTTTTCCATTTCCTGCACAGCCCATTTCAGCGCCACGACGGCTTTGCCCGGCTCAGTCACTACCGGAGAGAGCAAATGCGGAATATCGTCATAGACCGAAAGCTCCAGCATTTTAGGGTCGATCATAATCATTCGACATTTTTCCGGTGGCAAACGATAGAGCAATGACAAGATCATTGTATTCACCGCAACCGACTTACCCGACCCGGTGGTACCTGCGACAAGTAAATGCGGCATCTTGGCTAAATCGGCTAAAATTGGCTGGCCACCAATATCCTTCCCTAAGACCAATGGCAAATGTGCTTTGGTCTTTTCAAATAAACGCGTCATGAGGAGTTCACGCATGAAGACGATCTGGCGAGTCTTATTGGGAATTTCAATACCAATCACATTACGTCCTGGCACTACGGCGCAGCGCACAGAAATCGCCGACATCGATCTGGCGATATCATCACTTAGCGATATGACCCGCGAACTTTTCGTACCCGGGGCAGGTTCTAGCTCATACAATGTGACAACCGGCCCAGGATGGATACTGACGACTTCGCCTTCAATTTTGAAATCCGCTAATACCGTTTGCAACAGCTGTGCATTCTTACGCAAGGCATCTTCGTTCAGCTCATCCCCAAGCTCCGCTGGCGGAGCGCTGTCAAGCAAATCAATAGGCGGAAACTTCCAATCCGGGTTATCCAGGTTAAAACTAGTTTGGTTTGTGGTTTCACTGGCGCCCCTTTTTGCCGTGCTCACAACTGGAATATTCGCAGGTGGCGTTGGCTGAGACTGAGTAACCGCTTGAGGTGCTGACGAAGGCGTCGCAACAGGTGACGCAGATATTTCATGGGTTTCTGGCTGTTGGGCCATGGCTACTGGCGTAGATATTGCCCCCGCACGAGAAGGCATTTCAATTTTTGGCAAACGAATCGAGAGCTTAAACAACGGTTTAGGCTGATAGGCCGGATCGTTATAATAATTAATCCAATTGCGGAATGTGATAATGGTATTTGCAACAACCTTAATGACATTAGCGATCACATCTTTGAGAATCGATAGCGCTATCACAATCTCAGCTTTGGTTAATGCCAGCGCATAACCATATGCCGCCACAGCGCCCACCAATGAAAACGGACCGATTAAGCTGGACACCCATCCGGCATAGCCACCTATTTTATTCGCGATTAAAATGCCGAGGGCACCGCCCCAATAACCGCTGGGAATCCAAGCAGTTTCCTGTTTAGACATCGCAACGCATAACATCAGCGATGCGCTAACCAAGGCAAAGGATCGCAATGAAAAAGGGGACAGGCGATGACGAAACCATGTACGAATCCCCAGCAACAAGATACCGGAGACCAACATCAAGGCCCCAGCGCCCATCGGCTGCATCAACATATCTGCCAGCCATGCGCCAAATCCACCACCCCAATTTTGCACCGAGCCCTCCAAAGCTTGGCCAGCGGTGTTCCATGAGGGGTCCGCTGCACTGTAGCTCAGCAAACTTAATAAGCCAAAAGCACCTGTTACAATCAACATAAAGGCACAGATATCAACCAAACGGCGGGCGATAAAAGCCTGCACCTTTTCAGGCAGCCAAGCTTTTTTCTGATTTTTCTTTTTCGGACGACGAATAGTACGGGAACGCGGCATAATTTATTTTTTTGATATGTAAATTTCTTTAAGGAGAATCAAAAGACGTTAACTTTTGCCGATTGTACTGCCAATCCACCGGAAACACAAGGGTGCCGCTTTATTCCCGTCCCGTGGATAATATACAAGAAAATTGATTTATTAACCTTTCATTAACCTTTTTGCCTCATATTTTCGTTCCATATTGTCAACAAATCCTGTGGCACATTCTACGGAGATTACATGTTAAAAAAAATCGGAGACTACATGGTGAAAAGCACTACAAAATTAATTCCTTTTACACGGAAACCAGTCTTTTCGCCTTTTATTGAATATAACGTATTTACGATTGAAAAACCGGGGGCTTCGAATGACAACCATTTCCGGTGGGAGCGAAAACATACAACCCACGACCTTGATAAAGCATTGGCACGCGCCACGATTTTGTCGCGTAAACATAATTTTGAGCGCGTAGAAGTTCAAAAAGTAATTCACGATCACTTGTTTGAACAATGTCAGGTTAAAGAACGATTTGTAGTCTTTGAAAGCAAAGCCGATAAGGCGCTTCGTATACTCACCAGCCCGTGGGCAATCGGCATTTACGCCATAGCCTTCGGAGCCCTTTGCTTTACGCTATTTACCTACTAACCTTCACTAGGGTCTTCGGGCACTATACCGGTCGGATTTTCTTGAACATATTGTGCAATATGACGGAAAACATTGGCATTTTGCTCCATCGCTTCGCGAATAGGCTCATTGCTTTGCGCAATCGAAACGAAAAAAGTTGCTGCATCATTTAACAATCTACCGGCCATTTCACCATGACTGAGATTTTCGAGCGACCCTGACGGATCTTGGCGAATCAGCATGGCCATTTTTTGGAATGTGGCTGCATTTTCTTGCATTTGTTGATCAACTTCCGGATTGTTTTGCCCAAGCCTGATTAATAAATCAGAGGCCTCTACCAGCAAGTTTGCAGCAATTTCGGCATAAGTTGCCATGATATTTTCCTAACGTTTTTATATTGGCTTTCGTCAGCGACGAACTGTTCCAGTTTCTATCCCCTATTCGCGCCGAGGGTTGGCAGGAAATGCCCCGAAGAAACGAACATCCTTGGCATAAAAGCCCAATTCCTCCAGCGCATTTTCGAAATCTTTGCTTTCGGGGTGCGCTAACACTTCACAGTAAAACTGCGCGACATCAAACTTCATGTCAACATACGATTCGAGTTTCGTCATGCTGATACCATTTGTTGCGAATCCTCCCATTGCTTTGTAAAGGGCAGCGGGAATATTGCGCACTTCGAAAATCAGGCTGGCCAGCGTTGCCGTTCCAAGCGGCGGAATTTCCGGCTCAGCTGCGAGCACCAAAAAGCGCGTGACATTTTGTTCTTGGTCCTGAATATCTTCCTTCAATATCTCAAGATCGTATATTTCCGCGGCCAAGCTCGAGGCAATCGCGCCATGCGCCGGGTTTTTCATTCGTGCTATCTCCGCCGCAGCGCCAGCCGTATCAGCATGCACCTGAGGCTCCAGATTATAGTCGCCAATAAATGTTTTACATTGAGGTAATGCATGGATATGCGAATGGACATAGGATAATCCTTCAATTTTTGCGCCTTTTATACCCAATAAATTGTGGCGAACCGGCTGGAAATGCTCCCCGATTGCGAATAAATCATATTTCGGCATCAAGTTATGAACATCTGCAACGCGCCCGGCAATACTGTTATCCACCGGTATCATTGCCAGGTCGGATTTGCCCTCCAGCACGGCTTTAAAGGCATCGTCAAAAGACTTACAGGGCAAGGTCTGATAGTCCGGATACACGTTCCGGCAAGCCAAATCCGAATAGGCACCGTTTTCGCCTTGGAAAGAAATAATTTTTTGCTTTTTGATCATTGTCATTTTTTTTATAGTTGATTCGTATATACAAAGCTCTTATAGCTTGGTTGAATTGACTATAACAAGGTTCTTTTGTCGTGTTTGATTTCGAAAAATTATTTCCCGCGTTACTCGTTGCCGGTATTGTTGCCATGATTTCAGGCTTTATTGCCGATGTGATCATCCACCCTCACGATCTTGAAAAAGATGCAGTTTCTATTGCTGGCACAGCGGTAGCTGCTGGTGCAATCTCAGCACCCAAGGGCCCTGACCCTATTCAAGCCTTACTCGCCAGCGCTGATCTCGCCCGAGGGCAGAAGCTCACCAAAGCGTGTGCGGCCTGCCATTCCTTTGACAAAGGTGGTTCTAATGGTTTAGGCCCGAACCTTTGGGGCGTCGTCGGGGCGGCCAAAGCCCACCATGCTGGCTTTAGCTATTCTTCTGCCTTGCAGGAAAAAGGTGGTAAATGGGATTACGATTCCCTGAACCATTTCCTATACAAGCCAAAAGCATATGTGTCCGGCACGAAGATGAGCTATGCTGGCCTGAAAAAGACCGAGGATCGCGCTGCTGTGATTGCTTATTTGCGCAGCTTATCTGATGCACCGATTGCATTACCTGCTGGCGAATAATCTAAATTCAGACAAAACTAAACAAAGAATATCTGATCAAGGAAACTTGATCAGGTTTTTATACCCTATTTTTATATCAAGCTGCTTTAGCCCAACCTTTTTCGGTTTGCTGCCAGTAAGTCAAATCAAACTCTTGGTCTTTAAAAAGCTTCCAATCCTGACGCGCTTGTATAACGGCATCTTGATCGCGCCCATCAAAAATCTGACAGCACAGGTCAAATTCCTCCAGCTGGTCACAGCGCGCACCACCTACCAAAATCAATATTTCAATCTCGCCGACTGCTTGGTCTTTATCTGATATCACCACAGGACAAAGACTTGATTGGCTACTATCGGCCACCTCGTGAGGTAAGAATGATGCAGGATCATATGACCACAAACATTCATCCAAACGGTCGGTCGTTGCTTGATCGGGTGTTTTGATCAGAATTTTCTTACCTGTTTGCATGGCCTTATCCACCAAACCAGGGAGGGCTTGCTCAACATTTTGACGTAACAGATGATAAAATCGAATTTCTACACTCATATTTGTTACTCCCCCCAATCGATATAATGGTGTTTTTGACCTTTACGGTCAGTAAGCTCATAATTGCCGGAGGATAGTTTTTTACAATTATCCGCATTCAACACAATTTTACCAAAGCCGCCAGGAATATCGAGCATATAATCCGGCATACAAATGCCTGAGATTTGACCACGTAGCGCATTCAAAAGATTTTTACCTGTTTCAATTGATACCCTGAAATGGTGCGTACCAGGGGCAGGATCAAGATGGTGGATCATGTACGGCTTTACGCTTAACTCAACCAGTGTTCTAAATAATTGCTCTAATGCCTCAGTATTGTCATTCACCCCTTTTAGCAGCACCGATTGTGACAAAAGAATCACACCAGCGCGGCGCAGTTTATTTAGAGTTTGTTGCACCTGCGGCGTGATTTCTTGCGCATGATTTACATGCAGCGCCATATACAGCGCCTTGTTTTTTGCCGCATTTTGCAATGCCTCAATCATGGTATCGGTTATCAGATCCGGCGATGCAATTGGTGTGCGCGTATGGATACGAATAACTTTCAGGTGATTAACCCCAGCCAATGCCGCGAATGTTTCTTGCAATTGCGCGGGCGATAAAATCAAAGGGTCACCGCCCGTTAAGATGACTTCCCAAATTTGCGGCGTGTTGCGAATATAATCTAGCGCCGCATGGCGTTGCGATTTTTTCAATGTCTGGGAACCCGGTCCCACCATGGCTTTGCGAAAGCAATAGCGGCAATAAACCGGGCATATATTAGTGATTTTATAAAGCACCCGATCCGGATAACGATGCACAATACCCTTTACTGGGGAATACGCCTCGTCACCGATCGGGTCGGTTTGCTCATACACATAAGATAGGTCTTCATCACTCAGCGGGATATACTGACGCGCCACCGGATCCGTAACAGGATCGCTGGACATCATAGCCCCCTTTACATGGCCGGAGACCTTATAGGCGTAGGCCTGCCCTGGCAGTGGCTTATCTTGCTTTACTGTTTCAAGCTTCATTAATCACAAATTCGTATAAGGTTCTGACCGCAAAACCGGTGCCAAATTTAGGCACAGTCGGCTTGGACGTCTTAACCCAAGCAGTTCCGGCAATATCCATATGCGCCCACTTTCGATCCTTATCAACGAAAAATTCCAAAAAGGCTGCGGCTGTACAAGCCCCACCATAACGGGATTTTCCGATATTGCGAAGCTCGGCGACTTCGCTTTTCATCTCTTGCGACCAAGCCTCATCAAGCGGCATGCGCCAGATTTTCTCGCCGGATTCCTTCGCGGCGCGCTCCAGTCCCGACCAACATTTATCATTATTAACAAAGGTGCCACAATATTCGTTACCCAGCGCCACCATCATCGCACCAGTTAGAGTCGCCAAATCAATGATTGTGTGCGGATCAAACTTTTCCTGCACATAGGTAAGAGCATCCGCCAAAACCAAACGGCCTTCGGCGTCTGTATTGAGGACCTCAATCGTTTTTCCAGCATAAGAGGTAATAATATCACCCGGGCGATATGCGTTGGCCGATGGCATATTTTCAGCTAAGCCCACAATACCGACCACATCAACGGGTGCTTTTTGCAAGGCCAATGCCTTGATCGTTCCAACCACTGCAGCAGAGCCGCCCATATCCATTTTCATTTCATCCATGCCGGCCGGCGGTTTAATCGAGATACCGCCCGTATCAAATGTCACGCCCTTACCGACCAAGGCTATAGGCTTGGCTTTGGTGTTTTTGCTTTGACCCCGCCAATGCATAATCACCATTCTGGGTTTGCGTTCCGATCCCTTGCCAACAGCAATGATCGCGCCCATACCCATTTTTTCCATTTTCTTGTCATCAAGAATTTCGATCTCAACGCCCAGCGGCTTTAGCTCTGCTTTGATTTGGGCTGCATAGCTTTCAGGATACAGCACATTAGGGGCTTCGTTTACCAGATCGCGCGCCATCTCAATGCCCATAGCGATGTTTTCAAGGCTGGCATAACTTTGCTTAACGGATTTTTCGCTTTCCAATACCGTGAGGGCTATCTCTGTTTCCTCTTTGGAATCAACGGCTTTATATTTAGTGAAGCCATAGCTACCCAGTCGTGCGCCCATCAGCACGTGCTCAACCAAATCTATTGCGTTGCCCGGCAGCGCGGCTTTCGTAACTTTTTCTTTTTTAAGAGCACCAGCAATATGTCCACCAAACGTTTCTGCGCTCAGGTGATCCCATTTCTTGGCCTCACCCGCACCGACCACGATAATCAAGCTATAATCTTTGCCCGTCAAAGCTGGAACGACGAGCACTTCGCCAATTTTTCCTGAAAAAGATAATGCGTTTTTTATAACTTTTTCCAGCGCGCTGGCATCTTTTGTGTCCAGCCCTTCAATATTTTTGCCGATTTTCTTACCTTCAAAAACCGGAAGAATGAATGCCTGATTGGCCGTTTGAATTTTTTTATGAAATTGAATTGAAATTGTCATTATTTTACTATCTGTTATTGTTACTTTGCGATTAGCACATTTGCCCCTAAGATAACCCGATCATGCATGTTTTTAACCGTTATATTCTTAAAAATCTGATTTTATCGACGGTTTTTATTACTTTTATCCTTTCTGCGGTGATTTTATTGACGCAGAGTCTCCGCTTTTTGGAGCTGATTATTGAGTCAGGCGCCAGTGTGAGTACGTTTTGGGTTCTTACGTTTTTAGCTTTACCGCGTTTTCTCGAAATTCTTATCCCGGTTTCCGTGATGATTGCAACGATTTTCGTGTATGGTCGACTGGTCGAAAACTCTGAGCTGGTTGTATTACGAAGTTCAGGATTTTCACCGCTAAGACTTGCCAAGCCTGCGCTTATTCTGGCCATTATCAGTAGTATGATCTTATGGTTTGTCACACTGTGGGCGGCACCTTATTCCTTAGCATCTCTTCATAAAATGCGCCAAATTGTGCAGTCGCAATTTTCTGCCATGCTCATCCATGAGCGTGTTTTTAACCGTTTGGGCAAAGATTTAACCGTCTACATTCAAAACAGAGAAAGTGATGGATCCCTTACCGGTGTTTTCATTTACGATACCAGCGACCGACAAACAGAATCGGCAACCATTATGGCTAAACGAGGTGTTTTAAGCGAAACCGATGATGGTTACCAAGTGATTGTTTATGACGGATCGCGTCAAACCATCAACCCTAAGACACGCGCGGTTCAGATGCTAAAATTTGACCGCTATACCATTGATTTGCCACTCAGCGGCGAGATACAAGAACGCTGGCAAAAACCTGATGAACGCACATTGTTTGATTTATTGAACCCTGATATGTCGGTCATTCGCGATGTCGAGCATTTACGTGAATTTCAAATTGAGCTTCACCGGCGTATTACCGCACCGCTTTTAAGCTTTTCTTTTATTTTAATTGCTGCCAGCGCCTTAATTTTAGGCCCTATCCAGCGCCGATCTCAACCCGGGCGCGTTATTTTTGTCGTGCTGGCAACCGTTCTTTTACAAGGCCTATTCCTGACTGCCTATAATATTGCCTTACATTCCTTATTTGGCCTGATTTTGATGTACGCAATTGTTTTTATACCGATTGTTACATCACTTTATTTCCTAAGCCCGGCCAGTGAAAAAACCCGAAAAATACTTTTGAACCCATCAAGTGAGGCAACCTCATGAGATTATCTTTGACATTATCCCTGTATCTGGCACGCCAATACACGCTGAATTTATTGATATTGTTGCTGGCACTGATGGCGATTATCTATTTTTTCGATGTTGTAGAGCTTACACGTCGGGTGAGCGATGCCGCAGATGTTCCTTTTATCACTATCTTGCAAATGGGCTTATTCAAGCTGCCGGAGGTCACACAAGTTTTGCTGCCCTTTGCTGTTTTGTTTAGTGCTATTTATACTTTTTGGCAGCTCAGCCAGAAATTAGAACTCGTCGTTATACGCTCTGCCGGTTTTTCCGCCATGCATTTTCTGGTGCCGATTGTGTTTGTTGCTTTGCTAGCCGGTTTCATACAAATGAGCTTGTTAAACCCTTTTGGGGCGTATCTTTTAAACCGATTCGAGCGAATGGAAGCAAACTACATCACCAAACAAGACAGCCAAATTTCTTTGTTTGCCGATGGATTATGGCTGAAACAAAAAACCGATGATGGCTATGTAATTCTACACAGCCAAAGCATTAAAAACCCGGGCTGGCAGCTCATTGATGTTCATGCTTTTTTCTTTGATGAGCAAGATAACTGGATGTATCGCATGGATGCACCCTCAGGGTCATTGGAACAGGGTAAATGGCGTTTTTCTAAGGCCGTTATTTCGCGCCCGCCTTTTGAGCAAAATCTTATCGATAATTACGTTCTATCGACTTATCTAACTTTTCAAGATGTCGAGGATAGCTTTGCCTCACCGGAGACGATTCCCTTTTGGAAGCTGCCGTCTCATATCAGGATTGTAGAAAATAGCGGTTTTGATACCAGTCGTTTGCGCGTTCACTATAATAATTTACTGTCTCAACCGCTGATGTTTGTGGCCATGGTGCTTATCGCGGCCAGTATTGCCATGCAAATGCCACGCAAGGGCGGGGGCTTACTGTATATCTCAGCCGGGCTGGGGGTTGGGCTTCTTATCTTTTTTATCTCCAGCTTTATGCAGGCTTTGGGTGCCTCACAACAGATTCCTGTCTTTTTGGCAGCATGGGCTCCGGCCTTTTTAAGCTTCCTATTAGGGATGAATTTAATTTTACACCATGAAGAAAATTAATTTGTAGCGTTCTATGAATCGTTTTCAATAGGAATTCCACGTTAACATTTTAGTAACAGGTTTTTGGTTTACTTGTATTGTCTGGGTTGACTTCGCCCATTTTTTCAATGATATATGAGATCTTTGCAGAATGAATATTATAATGGATACCATAATGGCTTTTGCTAATCGTACACGATTTTTTCTGATGATGGCTTGCTTGGCTACACTTATGTCAGGCTGTTCTTCACCTCGCTATGATTCAGCACAAACACCGGGGTTGAGCGATCCCATAGAAGAAATCAACCGAAAGGTTTTCGCCTTTAACCAAGTCGTTGATGATATTGTTATCCACCCTATTATAGATGGCTACCGTTTTGTTGTTCCTGCCCCTGTCCGCGCTGGGGTTGATAATGCCTTGAGCAATCTACAATCACCTGTCTCTTTTGCGAATGAGCTAATGCAAGGTGATGTAGATGGCGCCGGAAAAGTGTTATTCCGTGCCATCGTGAACAGTTTTGTCGGCTTTGGTGGTCTATTTGATTTTGCGGGTGCTGAAGGCTATAACGCCGATGTTGAAGATTTTGGCCAAACACTTGCGGTTTGGGGCGTCAAAGACGGACCTTACATTGTGATGCCGTTTTTTGGCCCTTCTTCCTTACGGGATTTTGCCGGTTATGCGGTTGACTCTTTCATTGATCCAGTTCGGATCTCTGCCCATGATGCTGAAAATGACTATATTTCCTATAATAAATCTATTGCGAGCTATTTGAATGTTCGTAATAAATTGAAAGATGGCCTTGAAGAATTAGAAGCAAGCTCTATTGATTATTATGCTTCTGTACGCAGTAGCTATTACCAGGCACGCCAAAAAGTAATTTCTGATAGTGCGGCTTCTGTGGCTGAACAAAATTTAAGCGCTGTTGCTTATCCTGAATATGATGATTTTTAGGCGAATAAAGGGCCCAAAATGAAAAAGAAATGCCAAAATTTTTTGAGCGCTGCTCTTTTGACCTGCTCTGTATTTTACACGGCTTCAGTGCAAGCAGCCCCTTTGACCGGGTCTTTGCCTTCTAAGGCTCCTCTTATCAACTCCCCTTTGGCTAGCAAAATTGTGCTTAATCAACGCGAACTTGTCGATGCCCAAGAATTCGTTGATCGCCTAGCCAATTCGGCGATCCAATTTTTAGACAGCGATCAGATATCTTACGGCGATAAAATTTTTCGCTTTAAAGATCTTTTGAACTCCCGTTTTGACATGAAAACGATCGCTCGATTTGCTTTGGGGCGCTATTGGCGTGTGGCCAGCGAAGAACAACGCGATGAATATGTCACTTTGTTCAATGACATGATTGTCGAAGTTTATTCAAGACGTTTTGCTGATTATAACGGCCAAGAACTTAAGATTTTGTCCAGTCGCGGCGAAGGCAATAGTGATGCCATTGTGCAGTCTGTTATTGTGCAAAAAAACCAGCCTGACATTCATATTGATTGGCGCGTACGCAACATTAACGGCAAACAACGTGTCATTGATGTGATCGTTGCCGGTGTCAGCATGGCTTTAACACAACGCTCCGATTTTTCTTCTGTTATTCAGCGCGGTGGCGGTGAGATTGATGTCTTGTTAGAACATTTGCGAACCATGCAAATCGAAAGTCAGGAAGAAGCCGAGCGCATTGAAGCACAAGAGCTTGATAAGCATTTAGCTCAATAGATTTTCTCTGATCCTACTTCTATCCTAAACTTGCCAAACTACTGCCCTGCAAGCTTTGGCCCGAGAGCTTACTCGTCGCGATTGTTGCACCTTTATTTGCAGTGCGCGATAAACCTTCTGCAGCATTTTTATTTTCTTCTTGGAACGTTTTTACTGTAAAGTTCATCCAGCGTAAAATCTCATTCGGGATGGCATCAATTAATTTAAATGCTGAAAGGCCCATCATATAGACAATCACCGCATAGATTACGGTATAGAAAAACTGATCCAATGTGCCCCGCATCGACCCAGCCATATCATCCAAAGAAATAGCGCCTGTTAATTCTGCTTCTTTGTTAAAGCCGCCAACATTAGCAATCACCGTTGCATAAACATCATTGAGTACCATCACCATTGCACTAAAGATGATGATACTGGCCAGCATGCCAAATAAAATCATGATTGGCCTTAAGAAAATTTCAAATACTAAAAAATAACCATTTTGTGCGCCAGGCCCTGCAATACCTTCGCCATCCCATCGCGTAATATGCGACATAGCCCATAAAGGCGCTGCCACCGTTGCTTCAAAAATGCCTTTGATCCAGCCACCCACAGCGAAGAAGAAATATATAAACGGCATCAATGGCAAAACATAGTAAAGGGTGAAACCGATTGGCAACATCGTATAGCCTACAAGCTGCACAAAATCGGCACCCACCTTTAATAATTGGCCCGGCATTTTATTCAATACCCGTCCAATCAAACTACCGCCCATTCCCACTGTCAGATTTCGGATGGCTGCCTCCATAATGCCTTTGCCTAGAGCGCTCAACTGCGCAAGCGGGTTTACATTCGGATTTTCCATCATGTCGTACAGGCCATTAATACCGAAAATATAATTAATTAAATCCATTAACGGGTTTTCTTGCAGGCGCCCGGTCCCTGAATAATTGATATCCATGTTCCAGAATTTATATGCTTTATAAAGAATGGGTGCGATATCTTTGTCTTTTGGATGACCATTAAACTGAATCATTTCACCATTGCGCAACAATGGGTTAAACATTTCGCTGGGCTCTAGATCTTCTTCTTCTGCTTTTTTCTTCTCCGCAACATATTCCATCACCAACGGATAGCGATCAACAATCGGCATATGGAATACGGATGTTGTTACTTCGCCGTTTAGCTCAGCAATCCGGTTATACCAAATCGCCGCCCCGGCCCAGCCCTTTTCTTTCAATTGCGCAGAAACATTCCAAAGGCTGCCATCCGCAGCAGCCATTGCAATCAGGGCTTCCATGGAGGCTTTAAAAGCGATCCTCGTTGAGATTAAGATTCCCTGGAAAAAAGCTTCATCCGGATATGGTGTACAATCGGGGTCAGGTGCAGTTGGCGAATGGCGTAACGCCAAACATTCTGCATTTTGCGTTAGTAATGGGTTGAGCCAAAGCTGTTTAACCAAATTATAGTAAAGACGTTGAATTTCAAAAGATGCCGAGCCACTGCTTTTCATGCTAGTTAGGTCAAGGCTGATATCTCCGCACACAGGTTTGACGTTGCCTTCGTAATTTTCATGATTATGGTTTTCAGGATTACCTGGTGAATCCATATGGGAGCCAAACCGGATGACCATTTTACCGTAGCCTGCATGCTGCACTGCCTGTTCAAAACCGGTTGCAATAAGATCTAGATGATCTGGCGAGGTTCCACCACTTGACAATAAGGGGGTTGCTCTTACCAGATACGGTTGAATGCCTGCCGAACCATAAATATTCAACCTTTCCGTTTCTTCAATTTTTTTACATGTTCTGGCGATAAACATAAATTGCACAATTTGATCAAGCTCCGGTGTGGTTGGCTTGGCAATGAGATCATACGCCCCGGTTAATTGCTGGCCTGTCAGGGTGTCATTAAAGCGATCCCACGCATTACTAGCAAAATTTGAGCCTGCTTTTGCTGCCGCAAAAATGATTAATTGGGCGCTATTATATCCCGAGGTAATTGGAATGAGTAAAGCAAAGAACAAGATTAAGCGTACCGGTATCCAAGTCTTGTTATAGCGTTGTCCGAACGGCGTTCCGCTGGCGGCAGTTTCACTGATAATCACTGTGATAAAATATAAAATAACCATGACTGCTACAACAAACAGGCCATATGAATAGAAAGCCAGCATCTGTTGCATGGCTAAATGAAACGGAAACGGGAAAGAGGTCGGATTAAACCCGATATTCGCGCCTTGTAAGTTTGTACAAGGCGTACTAATGGTCGAAACACATGAATGGAAGAAATTCGGCAGACCGAAAACCCTGTCCATCAAAATCATGGCAAGATCTTGATGGTGCTGCGAGATATTCCGCGTAAAAAAATCACCTTCTGTTAATATCGTTTGAGCAAAAACAGGTTGTTGTGCGAAAAGCGCTGCGATCAACAATCCAAATTGCACCATTAATAAGATAAGGCCTAAAGCGATCGTATAAAATATGATCACTTGGTCAGCATGCTTCCAATCATATTTTAGATTGGCTCCCGCTGCGCCCAACACATGTCTGAGGCCATATTTGCCAAAATTTTCAGGTTGCGTATAAGGATGGGAATCCGGTAATAATCGCAAACCTTGAAAAATTGCGGCCATGAAATACGCACATGTTGAAAAACCCGACGTAAAAAGCGCATGAAAACGCGACAAAATGCCTGGTAGCAAAACGTATTTGATCGCTTTGCCGGCTATGTTGCTGCGTTTTTCCTGTTCCTTCATTTCAGCCATTGCCTTTATGTTTGGGTCGTCATGTTAACGCCTTTTTGCAAGCCGCCTTCAAGTTTACCCAAGACCTGATCCGTACCCAGATAACTGGTGTTCATCATGCTTTCGGCCGGATTTTCGCGTGAATCGTTAAAGGTCGATACCGCATTACCCATCCAACGCATAATGTTATTCGGAATAGCATCGATCAATTTGAAAGACGACATGCCGATCATGTACACCACGATCGCATAAATAACGGTGAAGAAGAACTCATCAATCGCAGCTCTAAAATAGTCTAAAGAGCTGGAGAAGGTCGCGCCAGAAAAGGGGTCACTTGTTTCAAGTTCTGCTCGAATATCGTAGCCTGTTACGTTGTTGGTTACCAAATCCCAAATATCGTTGAGTACGTACACCATCGCTGCAAAAATCGAAACACTGGCCAGCATGCCAAAGACTGTTAAAATCGGCCGCACAAAAATTTCAAAAATCAGGAAGTAACCATTCACAGCCGCTTGACCGGGCAAACCGTTACCATCGATACGAATATGTGCCAATGCCCATAAAGGCACACCGACCATGGCTTCGAAAATTCCTTTCACCCAACCACCGACGGCAAAGAAGAAGTAAATAAAGGGTAAGAACGGCACCACGTAATAGAGCAAAAACCCAATCGTCAAACAGACCATTGAAACCGTTACAATAAAGCTAAGCGCTGCTTTTCCTAAGCCCCCCAACGATTTACTAAACATATTTACCAACGCATTGGCACCGCCCCCAATCACTGCATAGCCGATATTATTGATAGCACTTTCCACTAATGATCTGCCCACCCCAACAAGCTGAGCTAACGGGTGCACGTCGGCATTACGCCGCATGTTGTATAACCCCTCCGTTCCGAAAATCGCATTAATCGTATCAACAATCGAATTACCGGTGGAGGCAGCGTGCGAAGAAGAAGATGCTTCCTTCCACAGTTCATAGCCTTCCCAAAGCATGCTGGCCTGATGCTCAGCTTCATTTCGGGTGGCTAGATTCAAAGGTTGCCCATTCGCCAGAACCTCAGGTCTGAAACGGGTTTGCATATCAATTTGCTGATTATAGGTTTTCTTTTTCTCGTAAACCTCTTCCAATACCATCGGATATAATGTCGCTGCGGGGATATTAAATACCGCCGTTGTTAACGCGCCATTGACCTCAGCGATTTTATTGTACCAAATACCTGCCGCGGCCCAGCCTTTTTCGGTTAACGCCCCACTCACATTCCATGTTGTTGACGCACGCTGTAAATCCAAGGCACCGATTGAAATTCCCGTCAATGATGAAATACCTGTTATAGACGGATTGATTAGAGCTGCTCTTAAATCTTCACTATAGAATTGATAGGTATTTTTAATAAAATCATCCGGTGGTGGATAATTCGCATTCGGGTCCGGGCTAATCTTATTTTTCTTTTTTACTAATTCTTCCGGGTAGCCTTCAAATGCAACTGTTGTTAGCCACATTTCCTTTAAAACCGCCCAGTAATAGCTTTGCATTGCTGCGGTTCCAGGTTCCGGATTTAAGGCTCTAGGATCGGATAGTTTAAATTTCAATTCGCCACAAACAGGTAACACGGCTCCCTTTTGCTGCGCATATTTGGATTCGTCTTTTATGCCAAAACGAACCGTGACTTGCTTATCGCCATTGGCAAAATTCAACAGACTAAAGTAGCTGGTGCTATTGGATACCTGAAGCGACGTTGATGCCGCCGCATTTGTTTTGACCAGATACATATTCACAGCGCCTTCGGTTTGAAAATGCTGGTCTGAAAACTTACATGTTTTGGCGGTAAACATAAATTGCAACAAAGATGCAACCTCGGGAACATTCGGCTCCGATACCAGACTTTCCATACCGCCTAGATATGAATCATTTAAAACCTGATTGAAGACTTCCCAACCGTTGGAAGCAAAAGCCGAACCGAATTTCGCGGAATATAAAACGATATATTGCCCACTGCTTAGGCCAAAGCCTAATGGCATTAACAAACCAAATGCAAAGACAACACGCAAGGGTGCCCAGACCTTGTTAAAGCGTTTACCAAACGGTGTGCCGGTTTGGGCAGTTTCTGCGACAACTGTGACCACAAAATATGCAGTGATCATTGCCCCGACAATCATCATACCGGTACTGTAAAGCGCCAGCATTTGATGTAACGCATAATGAATACTGTAAGGCCAACCGATTTCAGCCGTAAGTTCCGCGATATGCGTTAAATTTCGACCACTGATATCAACGCACATCGTGGCGCCTTGTACGCAGGAATTAAAAATACCCGGCACCCCAAAGACCATGTCCATCATCATATTGGCAAGATCTTGTGCAGGATTGGGCGCAACAAAGAAATCATTAAAGCTCTGAGCCATTGCAGGATTTGAAATCAAAGAAAAGATCAGCAACACAAACTGAAAGATCGTAATCACCAGCCCAAACAATATCAGAATAAAGAGTGCAATTTGATCAATATGACGCGTATCAAATTTTAAATGGCTTGCAGCTTCGGCTACGACATGACGAACACCAAAGCGCCCTATATTTTGCGCATTCAAATAAGGATGATTATCTGGAAGCAACCGGACTGCGCTATAAACCAAGGCCATGAAATAAGCCACAAAGCCAAATCCTGAGCTAAATAGCTCCCGCATGCGTGGCACAATTTGCGGCGCAAAAACATAACTGAAAATTTGACCTTTGCTAAGCTGCATCATGGGTTAATTGCCTCCATTGGCGGGTGGGGCGGCAGGGGCTTGCGGTGAGGATCTTAGTGCATCGCCCAAGCTTTTTCCTGCACCCGAGGCCGAGCTTTGGAAGCCGGAAATCAACTTATTACCCTGAATCATACCG
>QGCY01000019.1_pt1 | contig 67746 bp, 86 predicted proteins | sample 4708041 | NCBI WGS metagenome assembly QGCY01 (sample SAMN08941164, study PRJNA450518) | Sediment metagenome, whole genome shotgun sequencing project. | biome: grassland soil; feature: grassland; material: soil; isolation source: soil 14 days enrichment with methanethiol and mixed carbon source ... | reverse complement strand
GTATAACCCATAGAGATTACTTAAATGTATTAACACATAACAATAATGAATTGTTCAAATATGCATGTAAATATAATCATATTGAAATTACCAATTTAATTTTTGAAGAATTTAAAAATTTGTTTGAACTTGGAATATTACCATTAAATGATTATATAAAAACATTATCTATTATATGCAAATATGGAAATATTGAAATATTTAACTTAATTTTTAATAAAATTAAAAAGGTAATACCAAACAAAGATTATTTCGATATTATTTCATCTCGAATTATAACTACATTGAATCGTTCGGAAAATGACGATTATAATGAGGTAATCACTATTTTATTACATGAAATGCATTCATCATATAAAATAGGTATTTCGAAAGAAAAATATTCAGAAACAAGAAATAATATAATTAATACTGTATTATCGCATATGAATATATATGATCTATGTTCTACTGATTCGAAATGTAATATAGATTTTATCAAATCTGTGATTCATCCTAATGATATCAATATTGATATTGATATGCTAATGACAAAAATTGATAATCAATTAAAATATTCAATAATACACACCAATGATGATATTTTAAAACATGTTTTAACCGATCATACACTTATGGTGAATTTATTCGGAATTGATAAAAAAGCATATGTTAAAATACTAATACAGAATATTTATACCTCATGTTGCATTGTTGCAGATAATGATCCATACGAATTAATGAACATGATGATTAACGAAATTAAACATGTTGGTGTAGAATTTATAGAAAAAAGCGAGTATTCAATAATACTCAATTTTAAGATTCTCAATATTATTAGTCATATACTTGAGACCAAACCGACTAATTCATCAAGTTTTATAAAAGATATTATCGAAATATTTGGTATGGATATAACTAATAATGATAATTATATCGATTATGTAATTGCAATAATAAATGGGTGTAAAATTGTGGATAAAATAGATTATTTAAAATTTATTAAATTGGCAATTAACATGGTTGGATATTCTGTTTGCAAATTTGATGATATGCAAATAATTCGTTATCTACTTGATGAACTAAAAACTTTATTTGTAAATGGAGTTTGTTCTGTAAATGAATATTCGAGCATACTCTCTTGTAATTATAAATTATTAGGTTTTGAATATCTGAATTGCATCGGAGATGATAACACAATTATGCAATTGATTAAAGGTAAAAGTCAATCTGAAATAATTGTGTATGAAGATTGCATTATTATTAATATGATTTGTTTGAAAAGTGATAATACACAATTATTTGATGCGTTCTTGGAAATTATTGAGAAATTGATAGATGATGGAGATTTAACAATAGAAGAATATTTAAAAATTCTGACTTCAAGGGACAATACCCCATTTTATTATGCATGTCTTAATAAAAATGTAGATATTCTCAAATTACTCATTGATAAGTTCAAAGTATTACTGCCGAAAGAAGATTATTTCAAAATAATTAATATTGATGAATGTTCGATGATAATGATGTATGCATGTGAAATGCATAATAATATAAAAATATTGATGGATGATTATAAAAACTTGGTAGATTTAAAAATAATGGAAGAAGAGGATTATAAAAAATTATTAAAGTATATGATAAAAAATTGAATAATATATTTTTTTTATATAATCAATATGCTTCAATTCGAACAAAAACCAGTTAATATTACTTCTATTGAAACTAACAATACTGAAAAGTTGGTTGATAAATATTCAAAAATAATAATAAATAATCCAAATTTAGTTGTTCCAAGAGATAATAATGAACTAACTGATGAAGATATTAATATTATATATTCCATATTGAGCGAATATTCGTTGTTAATTAAAATTGGAAGTATAACCCATAGAGATTACTTAAATGTATTAACATATAACAATAATGAATTGTTCAAATATGCATGTAAAAATGATCATCTTGTCATTGTGAAATTGGTTATCGACCAATTCAAAAATTTAATCGAATTAGGAATAATGTCGATTAAAAAATATGTTGAATCATTAACAGATATTATCACTAATATTAATTCAATGAGGGGTATGAAATCATTAATATTGATTATCGATGAAATTGAAAACGAGGTCAGTAATAACAATATATCTCATGACTATTACATCGATTTATTAACAAAAAATAATTTTGAGTTGGTATATTATTCATTCAAATTTGGAAGTTTTGATTTTACTAATTTTATTTATGAAAAAATTAAAAATCTCATGCTTAATGATCCCAAAATTATAAATTTTAGTGCAATTTTAGAAATTACATGTCAAATTAAAGATGCTGAAAAATTTGAACTGGTAATTAAGAAGTATCATAAATATATTGAAGAAGGTTTAATTTCGAAAAAAGAGTATCTCGATGCATTGATGAATGCTGGTAAAAGTGCATTTTGTCAATTTTATGAATCAAATTATAATAATGATATTTCCATCGAGGAAAAGATTTTAAATCAGGAAACATATTTATTATTTATGATAAATAATGGAAAATTTGCAAATTTTCCTTATAATCACTTGCAAACTGCGATAACGGATTTTCAATCGATTATGAATATAATTGGAGAAGATATCCTATCAGGACGACAGGTATTAAATATAATGACATCATATGAAAATACATTGATTAACTTCATGTGTATGAAAGGAAATAAGCAAAATCTGGAATGTTTATTAAATAAATTTAAGATGCTGATTAATTCAAGAGAATTATCAAGATACGATTATTTGAGAATACTCACATCACGAAATAATGGCCCATTTGTATGGTCATATATTAATAATAATATAGATGTCGGCAGACTATTGCTTGCGGAATTTGAAGAACTTGTTTCATACGGGACAATATCGAGAGATGAATATATCAAAATAATTACTTCACACAATCCAATGAGTATTGCATATCATTACAACATTGAGGATGTGAATACCGTTAATATTGTAATTGATGATTATAAAAGATTAATGGATTTAGGGGTTATGAGCGATTTAGAATACAAAAATTTGTGTAAGTTTATAACACACTGATCGCGAAAAAAATTGAATTCTTATTTTTTTAAAATAAGATGTTGGCATTTAAAGGAACTAAAGCAGATTTAACTTGCATTAATCAACAATATGAACTTAATGAAACATATGAATGTAAAAACTTAAGCGTATGCTCAAGTGGATATCATTTTACTAAAAAATTAAAGGATGTTCGTAATTATTATCCATTCAGTAATACTCACAGATTTTTCATCATATCTGCAGATGGCGATATAGAATCACGTGGTGATAAATCGGCAACTAACAAAATTACATTCTTGGAAGAAATCAGCATGGATAATATCGAAAATATAATGAAGAATTATAATAATTTATTGCATGATAATTTTGATGGGATATTTCTCATTGCGTGTCATAAATATAATTTTGCAATTGGAGTGAGAACATTATTTGACAGAATTAAATCATATATTCAAAATAACAATATTGAAAATTCTCATATGATGTATTTAAATACATTAACAGCAAACGATAATTTTGCATTTAATTGGTCTTATAATAAAAAACATAAAGACATTGTCAAAATATTGAATGACGAATATAAAGAGTTATATAAAAACAAAACCATTAATTCTCGAGAATATCTCAATCTTATTAAAGCGAATAATTCGCATTTGGTAAATTATGTTAGGATTTTGCTCGGATTATCTGGTTAGATGCATTTTTTTATAAAAAAATGAATTATTAAAACGATAATATCACAATGTATTCAAAAGGTGTTGTTTGCCTTGGATTGAATAATGTCATGAAATTTATGAAAGAGTTTTATGATGAGTTTGGTAAATTGAAGACAATTAGTATCGGATCTGGGGATGGAGTATTAGAAGACGATATTAAGAAGCGGTTCGAAGTGGATATGGTAAAAATCGAACCAGATGGCGGTGATTATGCTGACATCAAAGAATATATCGGCACTTCAAAAGATGATGATTGTCTTATGTTCATAAATTGGCCCTATCCGACAGGAAGTTCTAATACTTATGAAAATTACGATATTATCGCAATTCAGGCATTGCATCCTAAATATGTAATTGCGATTGTTGATTCAACTGGGGGTGCTGGAAGTAAAAGTTTTCTTAATATGATTGCAAATTCAGGACTTGACATAGAACTCTATTTAGATGAAGTAGTGCCATGCTCTACGAATTATGTGGTTATTCGTTCTATCCGTAAGAAATATATTCATGATAATATTATGGGTAATAACCAAATGGATATAGTATTACTGGTGAGGAAAGATTATGCAGAAAATTTAAAAGTATCGCATGAGATTTTGCCAAGTGAGCGGATTAGTGATAATTGCAATATTATGTAATTCAATCGAAGTAATTTTATTTTGATTAATCAAACTTCGATTGAAATTCAATCGAAGTAATTTTATTTTGATTAATCAAAATAAATATATCCATCTAACGTGCTAACCATATTTCCCTCAAGATGATAAATGTCTTCCTGACCTATTTTTTTCAATTCCATTATTAGTGGCAAAACGCCCCTTGGTCTATAATCCTCATATTTATTAAAATATTTTGGATGAATTGCAATTTCATCACCATTTCGTCTGGTATAAGTACCGTCTTTCCAAATAGAAAGATTAAATTTATATCCTTCAAAAAGACATACTTTTACTTTTCGAACAAATGAATACAAATCATGTGGATTGCATTCTTGAAATGGATTAAATCCAACAGTATCAACTTCTTTTATTATTTCATCTCTGGTGTCTAAATAATAGTAAAATGCATCTTGACTGATCCCATACTTTTCACACCAGACCTCAAATTTCGAAAAATTAGGCATCATTTTTTTATGAACCTGCATTATTTTTCGATAAATGAAGTATGTTTCTATCAATTCGTCAGATATTTCAACGCGATATTTATTGATGTATTTGTTAGGTTCTTTTAATACTACTTTAGGTTCATCTACATATTCTTCGGGAATGCCTTCAAGAAATAGTTTATTGCGATTTTCATTGTACTTTTCTTTATCCTTGGTTGCTTTTCTTGTAAATATTTCTCCCCCTTTAGAAGTGATCATTGTCAGAACTGACATTAATTCAATCATAATAATGGGACTAATATCGAAAACATAGGATGCCAAAATTGTTTTTGCTTTTTCAATAGAAGTTTTAGCAAATCTACTAATTAAATATCCAAGGGGAGTGAATTTTTTAAAATCGATAATTCCAAGCATATAGAATTTTTGTGTATAATATTCAATCAATTCTGGATTTAATTTACTCAAAAGATCTAAATCTTTGAAATTATACGACTGACGAACATTGTCTTTTGTATCTTCATTAAATTCGAAATTAATGATGTTGGCAGAAGTCAGTGCGAGAGATAATATCTGTGTTGAAATGTCAGAAATTAAAACATCTGGATATAATTGCTCATTAAGAAGGAGAAAATCTTTTTCTGTATACTGTGGATACCAGAAACCAGGTTGTTTTCTTCCGACGCGACCACGTCGTTGCATAATAATATCTTGAGATGCAGGATGGTCATACATAATATGAGCATTATATCGAGGAAAGAAATTAGAACTTCTATTGCGACCATAATCAATGCAGTATTTTAGTGTGCCAATGGTTACGCCAGTTTCGATTGCACTTGTAGAAACGATGAGTTTTATTTTTGCTTTTCCTTTCATGTTGGATGCATTTATTTCATTTGCACTTTTTTCGATTGCATTATAAAAATCTTCATTTTTCTGCGATGCTATTTCAGAACTGAATTGCAATGCAACTACCGGAATTGTTATTTCTTTAGATGTGTTTATAAAATTGATAACAGATTTAATTTCGGAAGCACCAGGTACAAATATTATAAAATCGTCTTTATTGGTAAAAGGAGTTTTGCCGGTGCAATATGGTTTAAGTAATTCAAGAATTTGTTCAGTAATTGACAATAGATAATTCGAAGGACGTGCTTTAGCAAAATTATTTTCGATAGGATATTGTGATCCAATCAATTCTGCATAATTTGTCGAATTCAAATATTGTGCAATGTCTTTTTCTTTAAATGTTGCAGACATGACAATTAGGAATGGAGCGCGGGGATTGCCAATATTCCGCTGTAGGAGTTTTTTAGTGTAATAAAATAACTGGTCAGTATCGATAGAACGTTCATGTGCCTCATCAATTATAATCATCGACATATTATCCATGATATGTTCATCAGTATTGAGGCGGAGCATTATTGCCAATGTGCCTGCTGTAATTAAATTTAGACCTCTAACGCCGAGTTTAAATGGTCCTGTTATATATCCTATAGTTTCGAATTTAATGAGAGAACTTGCATATTTTGGGATATTAGATAATTCTTCGACAATATTAATTGCATTTGTGACTCTTGGTTGAGAACCATAAATATTACGTTTATCGAGTTTAGCATAAAATCTATAGTATGCTTCTGCCATGACGGAACTTTTACCTGCACCAGTTGGTGCTTTAAGTACAAGAACTCTGTCATCCATTGTTTCAAATCGAGGTATCTTTTTTTCGATAAATTCCATAATTATGTCCATTGGAATTCTTGTTTGTAGATCATTAGATAAATCTTTAAATACCCCAACGGGCAATAATGCACCAGGGGTTATTAGAGTCACAGACATTTTCGTGTATATTATACTCGATATGTATCTTAAAAAAATTGAATTTATTTGTTCCTTTATACTTGTATTTATTACGATGAATAATGCACGTTCTATAAACTTTTTGAAAAATAAAGAAGGTGACGATTATCCTCCAGATGATGATATTACTATTGATGTAAGTTGCGGTGATATTAATTAGAAAGTCAAGAATGTCATTTTTTTTCTATTCATCTTTAATATATTAAAGATGAATGTCAAACATGAATTATACAATGAAGATGATATCGATAATATTGGCAAGATTTGCGAAATTGACATTAAAAAATATCCTCATTTTGGTGATGAATTGCGAAGATTAGGGAAGAATAATATCTTCGTTATCAAAAAAATATTAAAAGTCAAAAATGCTGTTTTTTACAATGTTATTCATGTGAGTAATGGTTTTGGTGTATTACCTAAAGAAATAGTTAAAATTAAAACAAATTATGATAGATTTTCCAATACGCCAAAGTTGGCACGTTTAAGTGGAATAACGCAAGACGGCAGAACCATCGGAAATAAGCAAGAAATTGATGGCAATGGCAATGACGATAAGTTGAACTGACAAATCACCATAACGAGGAGGAGAGGCATCAGATCCAGAACCAGGGATGGTAGCACCAGTAGGGGTAGAATACTTAAGGAAGAATTCGCGAGCGCGAGAAACGTTAAGATGACCAGATGGTTGGTAACTTCCAGGGTGGAGATTGAAGGTAAGCATGTAGAGACCGCGATCTTCGGGAGTGTTGACGAAGTGAGATCCATGACGGAGAGGAATGTACTGATTGAAGAATTGCTCGGAAATGTCATTGTAGATGGGAATGGCATGGGCAGAAAGGGTAAATCTGTCGGCAACGGGACTGACAACGGTATACTTGGAGGTATTGTTGCAGTTAAACTGGGCAAGTTGAGAACCTGTGGCATCAAGTGCGGCAACACAATGACCGGTTGGGGCAGATGTGTAATCGCGAGCAATACCGAACTTGTTCCACCAACGCATAGTATCTCCGGCGACTTCAGATTGAAGCCATTTGGAGTCATCATCGGTAACGATAATTTGGGGAGCAGTTTGATTACGGACAGGACGCATGAAGAAGTACAAGGTCTCAATGGGCCATTTAAGTTGATTGAGTTGGATGTCGTCAGTGAGTTTGGTAAGATTTTGGGTGTGGATGCGATGGACACGGACAAGATTGAAAGCAATACGCTTAATGTAGATGTCATGAACTTCGGGATTGACGAAGATATTGTTTGTGTAGAGGAGCATGTTATTGACGGTAACGTTCTCGAGGATAGAGTTGTCAAGGAGGAATGGGCGAGTGCGGTTCTGGAGGGCGGTTGTCATTCCGGTAGGAAGGACGACAGGGACGGCAGAAGTCTCAATATATGTACTTGGGACAACGGAAGCGAGTTCAGTCAATGGGGCAATATCGACGGTAATATAACGCTGACCATGGGGAATGGCAACGGAAGGAATGGAGAGACGGGGATCTCCATTGAACCAGAAGTTAAGGGGCATCCAAAATCTGATTTGGGTGTGGGATTGTTTTGGTGTTTGGAAACCATCAACAAGTTTGATTTGCTTACGGGCAACCTTGGATGCAACATTAGGAGCGCGGAGAGATCCACCGCCAGAGGTATGGTCAACACGACCAGCACCAACTTGCTCAGAAGCATAACCTTCATAACCAGTAACAGGAACTTCCTGACCAACGGCACGATCCCAACCGGTGCGATGACCAGAGGAGACACACATCTCGCGATGGACAGCGGTGACATCATTGGTATATTCTCCGAGAGGATTGGAGTTGACCTCAAACTTGACCTTCTTGAGGAAACGAGATCCAGGTTGATCACAGAGAACAACATTATTTCTACGAGGAACACCTTGGGCAAGGGCATTTCCGTTTTCATCGACAAGACGATTAAGAGTTTGTCCAGCAACATCGGCAGGGAAACCGTTATCTCCTTGAGTGGGTGTGACGCCTTCAGTGGCACGGACATCACTCAATTCGGCATAGATGACCATATCATAGATGAAATCACCGAATTGGGGGATATTAAATTGGACTCCGGTAGCACCAAGAGTGACAGATCCAGTTGGGCGGGAAGATTGGTATTCATAACCAATCGCAGCGAATGGTTTAAAGTGAGCATTAACAAACAAAATATGTGTTCGCTCAATATCAGTAAGCATGGGTGTGGGATCGGGTTTACCTTGTGTCTTTCTCAAGACGACAACGTTAGCAAGGCGAGACCTCAAAAGGTCAGTTGCCATTAGCATACGATCTTGTTTACCATCATTGGTAATAAGTTGGAAGATCCCTCCGGTGGACATTGTCTAACTAAATTTATAAAGACTTGTTGAGATCAGAAAATTTTCTGTGAAAGTAATATATTTATGTTTTAACAAACGATAAAAAATATTAAATAATTACCTATACTAAAAAAATATTAAAATATTTAAGTATTGCAAAAAATTACAATAATAGTAAAATCACTTGTATAATTTTATATTCTCTTTGGGGAATTATTTTTCATAATTAAATAATTATTTAAGAAAAAAATAATTTATTTTGTTTTTTTTAATATTTACTTTTGGTCGAAGAACATATTCTCAATATAAAGAAGTTGATCAGGATCAGAATATTTATGAAGATTACATTCAATATCATATAATTTTGTAGTTAAATCATCAACCCGTTCCTCAAGTGGAGGATTACAAATATTGCCGTCTTTATCAATATATTTATCGGGATTAAATCGAATAAATATCATATAATAATTTGTATTATATACATCATGATATCGCATTTCTTCATCATGTTGATCATAATGTTTATGTTGATTTTCATCAATTTCGATACATAGTATATGATTGTCTCCTAAATACTTATAAAGGTCAATGCGTCTTTTACTAACTCCACAATCTCCCACATAAATTGGTTTATTATGAATGAAGTCATCGTTTTCATTTAGAGAAAGTAAAAACTTTGTTTTAATTTCTTTGGTTGTTTTTAAATCTTTTATTCTTTTGTCAGTTGGAAATATATTACTAAAGCAATGTAGACAATAATTATCGAGATAATCCAAAGCACTGTCATTGCAGAATTCTGATCTGCATCTCAAAGATGCAATATCAATCATATCTTTGGTTTTATGAATATGACAATATTCAGGATTTTTATTCTCGTGATTATGAGATGGGCGTCTTGAGCAACCTTTTCTATTACATTTATAATGAACCAAATCAACCATATCATTTAATTTATGATCTCTACAATATAAAGGAGCATCTTCTCCCATAAAATTATAATAACATAATTTATCACATTTATATCCATGTATATCGATAAATTTACATTTACGTTTTTTAACATCAGTCATACGCAGTTCTTTGTGATTTACACATCTTAATGCGGTCTTCGTATTTTTAATACCATAAGTCGGCATTCTATCACATTTATTACCATTATCATCAATAAAATCACATCTTTTATCCATGACATTAATCATTCCAGACATTTTATGAGTATCACAAAATATACCTTTACCAATAAGATGTTCATAATTAAAATTTGCTCTTGTATAACAATCACCATGATCTGGATGTGAATATTCACATAATTTATGTGAAAGATCTATCATATCATTTTCTTTGTGAGATCCACAATATTCTTTTACTCGATCTGAAAAATATCCATATTGAGCACGTTTGGAACATTTTTTACATTTATTTTTACGAACATCTATCATTCCTGATTTTTTATGATCTTTGCAATAAAGAATGGGATTATTAGGATAATTAAATATTGGTTGTTTATTGCATAATGGGTCTTTGCAGAACGTACCTGTAATTCTAATCATTCCTGTTTTCTTATGGTTATTACAAAATTCCATCGGAAATCCTTCATAATTATATCTTGCGAGAGATATACAATCATCTATTGCACAACGCTTACCTTGTAAACTAATCATGCCTTCTAATTTATGATTTTTACATCTTTCTTTTTTCCAATTGTCAGGAAATCCATAATATCGATATGCGGTGCATTTTCCATTTTGATCAACGTAGTTGCAAGTCATCTTAATTTTATAGTTCTTACTACCTAAATCTTTAAATGAAAATTAACTTCTCACATCTAAATTCAAAAAAATAATTCACTAACCTAAATCTAATAACCATCTTGATATAAATATTCGATATAAACATCTTTTTTTGTATAAATATCAATATCTTTGGTAATACTTTCAATAGTATGTGCTAATGTATTAAGACGAGTATTTTGCTGTGTTCTTTTAATATTACCAGCATCATTTTTATAATCATATAAATTCATGACAATAATAATACTTTTATAATTTTTATATTTTTCGATATGATCTACTTTCTTATTATTAAATAATATCATTATTGCGATATTATCGAATATCTTATATAAATCAATACGACGCATTTGATTATCCACATTAATATATATCGGTGCTTCATGAAAGAATGTTTCATCTTCTTTTCTAAAATTTAGTTTCATACTTATTTCTTTATAACTTTTAGAATTCGAGAGTTTTACTGTTTTATCATCATCTGGATACATATTAGTAAAACATCCTACACAGTAATCATTATATTTTTTTTCACCAGTATCTACACATTCATCTCTAATACATAATTTATGTGTTATATTAACCATATTAAGTTTTTTATGTGTAATGCAGTACTTACCACCTTTTTCTCCTTTATAATTATAATATGCATTTTCAACACAACGAATTTCATCAATTTCATGTTCACATTTTTTTACTTTCGAATATGTATCTTTACTTGTTTTATGCATCCGACAATATTGTGGTTTTCCGCCTTTAATTCCAAACGATGCTGTATTAGTACATTTAACACTATTTTCAACATGAATACAATAATTCATATTCTTGAGGATCATTCCGTCTTGTTTATGAATACCACAAAATTTTGCTTTTGTTCTTTTATTGGTTGCATAGAATGCTCTTTTACAGCATTTAGATCCATCTTCATCCATAAATTGACATAAATCATGGCGTAGATCGACCATGTCAGGTTCTTTGTGGTCATTGCAATATTGTACCTTTTTACCATTATATCCATATACTCGACCTTTAGTACATCTATTGCCATCTTCATCGATAAATATGCATATATCTGATAATAGATATTTCATACCTTTTATTTTATGTTCAGCACATCTTTCGAGAGATTTATAACCATATCTTGCAGTTTTCTTACATTCTGTACATTTTGGATGTTTAACATCTATCATATTTTCTTTTTTATGATCTTTACAGAACTTTGCGTCATGACCTTCATAATTATATAATACATGCTTTGTGCATTCATCAACTTCACAATGTTTCCATCTTAAATTAAGCATATCGGGTTCTTTATGACTTTCACATCGTTCTTTATTTTTATTCTTATATCCATGTGTCGCAACACGTTCACATGGAGAATTACTATCGATAAAGTTGCAAGTGTTTGTTGTAGACATCTTTAAGTATAATTAACTATTTCAATTTTTTAAAAAAGATTTTACTACCTAAATTTTTCTATTTTTCTAAAGTTTGGAAATTTTTGCAAATAAAAGTTGATGCATGCTTTTCTACATGATAGTTTATCATTTATATCTAATTTTTTTAAGATTATATCACATATCTCATTAGGCAGATCTTCCATCATTTATTCAAAAAAATAATTCATTTTTCTTTACCAAAATTTTCAACCAGATGCTCATATAATTCATCCATATCAAAGACTTCCGCTCGATTATATAAATCATATTCAGCATTTATTATATCTTCCTTAATTAAATAATCTGGATTACATAATTTAATCATAACTTCTTCTGTATAACCATATGCATCAGATAAAATTTCTCTAATTTTAGATAAACAATATCCTCTTTTATCTTCTAAATGATGTCGTTTAAATCCCAAATACAATAACATTGATACTATTATAGGAGTTTCACTAGCCAGAAAATAGTAATCCCAATCATCAATATCAAGATCTGTTACATTAATATTAAATTTTTTAATAATATATTCAAATATTTCAATATGATCGTATTTTATCATAACCTCAAATAATCCACATTTAGTACCAATACGAACTTTGTCAATGTCTATCAAATCACATACTTTCATTAAGAAATCATATTTAGAATTCCTCAAAATGTGGTAAATATCATAATTATTAAAATAGTTATTATATCCTTCATATCCATATATCATGGTATGTATTGGGTTATCTTTTCCAATCACAAAATTATAGTATATATTCGGTGCACTATTCATTATTGAACAATCACCAAATATATTCAAAATTTGAATTTTGGTATATTTTTTTTCCTCAATTAATATTTCGGCCAATTCAACATCGTCAGTAGCACAAATATGTTCAATCAATGAATTACAATCACAAAACTTATTACATATATTTTCAATCATTTCTACTTTAAAAAATTAATTCAATTTTTTTTAGTCTTCAAAAACTCTATAATTTCCTTCCCACTAAATTTTAATGCATATTCTATTCCATTGTTAATATTATAAAACGGACATTCATATTTATATGAAAATTTTAACAACTCAAATTGATTGTGTAAGCAAGCATAATTTCTCATATCATTTATTATAATGGGAGTATTTTTTAATAATTCATCAAACATTTCAAGTACTTCAATATAATTATTTTTATACACCAATTTAATATGATTAAAACATACTTTTACATTATTGTCAATCAAATACATAATTATATCTCTATATCCAAATAGACAAGCAATTGACAATGCATAGTTTCCAATATCAGACAAATCAACATTATATTTTTCGAATTTTTTCAGTATATACAGATTTCCATACCGAATACAATAAAGAAACAATCCATCAATATTTTCACGATACACTTCTTTATATTCACTTTCTTCCAATAAGTAATCAATATCATCAATTTTTATTTCTTCTATAAATCTAATCATATTAGTTACATTTTTATCTCCAGATTTTTCTATCACATTATCAGTTTCAATCAAAAAGTATCTACTACTATCATAAAATCGATAAAATTCCCCAACACATCTCAATCTATCGCAATAATGAAATCCTGAGAAACACAATTTAACTTCTTTATCATATTTAAATATCTGTCCAAGTTTATATTTATATCCTAAACAGCACATATTCTCGTCAGTTCCTTTAAACCCGTACATGGTGATACATAAAAAATATAATTCAATTTTAATTAATATTCTTTTCTAAATGTTCTGCAAATTTGTGCATTCCGTCTTTTTTTGCAATTTCTATCAAGTTAAAACTATAATTGACAATATCTTCCTTATAAAATATATCTGATGTGAAGTATTTAATATTATCATCCTCGTTATCAGAATATAAATGTTTAATGAACTTGTACATTTTTCCATCATCTAACCAAATTTTAGAATTTCTTAATGAATTATGAAGAATATTACTTCGAGTTATATAATAATTGTCCATGATCAATTTCAACATTTTCTTATCTTTAATATATGGCATTAATTCTCTATTTAAAACCGTTGAATTATATTTTCCATCAAAGTATTCAGAATGTGGATTTACATTTTTAATTATCCACTCCAATAATTCAGCATTATCGTAGTATACAACATGTTTTAAAACATATTCATCAAAATTCATTTCGGATAATCCACATTTCTCAATGTATAATTTACATAATTTTATAACAAACTCATTTTTATTTTCCCTAACAAGATATTCAATTAATGTTTCACCTCTTCCATAATACCAAGTTAATATATCATCAAATAAGTTGATAAAATAATTCTCAAATACTTTATATGCTTTATGTTCGATAATTTCCTTCATAAAATCTTCACCATCATTAAATAGTGTCATTACTTGAGGATTATCATTTTTCAATGCATAATTAATAAAATAACGTTGTTCTGTATAAGTAATATATGATCCTTTAATCAATGTATCTAATTTATTATATTCGCCATTTTCGATACATTTCTTAAATATATCAATTTTAGACATTTTATCTCTCAGATAAAATTAATTCAATTTTAATTTTAATAAAAATTGAATAAAGTTGTTCAACTTAAAATGGAGTGTCCATATTTTCCAAATGAAATATGGGAAATGATTATTAATAATCTCGACGTTGATGACAAACTTTCATGTAGAATGGTATGTTCAACATTTAAAGACTTGTATCCAATTGAAAAAGTATTATTCGAAAAATTCGAAGAAGCAATATATATTATTGATCACATTTTAATACATCTGGATTATGATGCATTAGAATATATGAAACAATACATCAATAAAGAAGAAATATTAAATAATATCATTATCATACAATTAAATACAATGCTATATAATTATAAATTACTAATAGAATTGTGTTATTTCATATATGAAAAAGATACTATAGATTCGGTACTTACAAAACTAATAACTATAGATTGCATTAATAATAGAGATTATGTATCATTATTAAAATTTTATGACTACTATCCTATCACTTCTTCATATTCTTGAAAATTCTCATAATTTTTTTATGTCCATATTTCACGGCAGAACCATAATATCGCTGATAATCAAATAAACCACCATCTCTATAATACATCAAATCTGCTCTTTTATTGTATATAATGTCCAAACGCCCAAGAATATATTCTAAAGCAATAGTGCAATTACTTCTAATAATCTTATCAATTGCATCCGTTTCATTATTTTCGATAACTGTTAAATTATATGCCAACTCTTCATAACTTCCCAATCTAAAATTATTCTCAATGATTTTCATATATCTAATGTCATTGGTATAAAGTGCATATTCAATCACATCTTCATAATATATGCCACCAATGATAAAATTAGAAATTACCCACATCAGCATATTATACATATTATCGATAATTAACTGTATCACAACTTGCTCTAAAAGTGTCCTTTGCAACTTCACTTTTTTTCGAATGTCATAATATCGAAATATATCTTCCAATATGTCTATTCGGTTTTTATAAATGCAACAAAGATAAAGTCTCATGTCGGAATTATTGGTGAAAATATTACATAATTCACCATGTGTTTTAAAATAATGGAAACACATATCCCGAATTATATCTGGTGAGTATATACTTGGGGCATTGTGTGCTTTATGTCTTTTTACATCAAATACAAGGCGTTTATAATTTTTCATATTATCAGCACTAATGACATATTTCATATACTCGAAACAATCCCTCTGATTATATAATAAAATATGCTCCATGATGAATACATCTAATTTAAATTTATCATATAATACCGTTTCAATAGGCACATATATCGCGAACAATCTGCAAACTAATCGGATAATTATTAAATCATTCCATTCTAATTTTTTTAAAATCATCATAATTATCTCCGTTGGGAGTGTAAGCACTCCCAACTCTGGACATCCTAAGATTGTCTGCTGTGGGAGATCTAACTCCATAATATTATAAAAAAAATAATTCAAATTTATTTATCGCATTTGATACATCTGGAAATGCAATGAATTGATTTATTAAAGTTTTCACCATTCAAATATATACCTACCATATCATAAAATAACCGTTGGAGACATATAATATTCCGACACCTATTGCATCTGTAAGTTTTAGTGATGCAAATATCATCACGAGACATATTATACATATTGTAAATTGCCTTAACTAACTTACTGCAATTTCTATAAATTAATACATCAAAAATGTATTGATACTGTAGATGATCATCCAATACTCGTAGATTATACAAATCATTAATATTTATTGCGATACACAAATGAAAATATTTAAAAATCTTAACTGCATCATATTTAACAATATGGTCGATAAACATATTTAATTCATGTACTTTAAACCATGTTATTAACATTTCAAATATATCTACATTATCATCTATTATTGCATATTCAAAATAATCCAAATGCACCACAATATGATAGAACCCCAAAACAAATCTTATTTTTCGCAACTCATTAGATTGTATCAGTGCTAAAATTAATTGCCGATCATGTATTATTATGTCATTTTCATTTGTGTATTTCTTATATATTTTCCAGAGTTTATTATTATTAATAAAGATCGATTGCATCAAGATATTATGAACATTGCCAAACATCTTTAATAATAAATCATGAATATTAGCATTTATGTAAAACAACTTACATACCAATCTACATTGCAAAAGTTCCTTAATTGATAGATTTTTGAATATTAATTGGACTATTTCATTCGGCAAAATCATTTTAAAGTACTAAAAAAATTCAATATTTTTTCGTATCAAAATTATTAAATTTAATATGAAAGTAATTCTCTCATTTCATCACTTTTGCATTCATATGCTTCTATTCTAATATAATCTAATATATTATGATTTTCAATCAAATAGTCGATTGCCATGGTATTATCATCATTGATATAATAGCAATCATATATTGACATTGTATTATATATGAACGTTCTATTGCTATGACATTTATCGAAATTTTCCTTAATAAAATAAGCACATTCAATACTCTTGCCATCAAGTGCATAATGTATTACATCTTCATAATTCAACCAATCTACAAAATATCCATACAGAAACTTCAGCATGTCTAAATTTCCAGATCTAACAACTTCGCCGTAAATGTCCTCAACATAGAATATATCAAAATATGATTTATCACCAAAATTATATCTATGAAGTATATCTTTAAATACTTCAAAATGTTTATTTTTGATAAGTGTTGTCATGAAAGATGTTGAAAACATATTTATCACATCTTCTTCTGTCTTGCAATAATGGAAACAAATCTCTCTAAACATAATTGGATCATATTCAGGAATACCATAAGTATGATGATATATAACTTTAATATTAACACTATTTTTATAATAGTCAAACATATCCATATTACCCTCTTTAAGTATCCATCTCATCAGTTTAATATCAGTATTAAATTTCAATCTTACCACATTGTCTATCGGTATCATATTAAACCATTCATAATTAACCAATCTCAAACTTAATAATCCTATAATATCACCACTTTGTATCATTTTTTCGATAATAATGCATTTTAATTCGGGTGGTAATGTCTCCATTTTAAACCGATTGGTTTAAAATATTCGAAATATTTAATTCAAATTAAATAATTCAAATTAAAAAAATTCAATATTTTATTCAATGTAAAAAATTAGTTTTTATTTGGTATGAATAATTGTCTCATTTCATCACTTTCACAACATTCTATAATATCATCAAAAGTATCATTGTTTTTAATATATGATAATATATCATGATTATCAAGTAAGAATTTAACTGCCATGATATTATTGTCGCAAATATAATCTACAAGTATGCTATCATAATGCATGAAATCTTCATCATCACATTCATAATTATTTTTAATAAATTCTGCACATTCTAATTTTTTATTTTCAAGTGCAATACATATTAAACTTTCATAATCGGGTTGATTGACGAAATAATCATGCATAAATTTTAACATATCTAAATTACCTGCACATATAACATCATGATATATAAGTTCAACAACATATATACCAAAACGGGTTTCTACATCTTTAAAACCAAATCGACATAATATAATTTTTAATAATTCAAAGTGCTTATTACTTGATAAAATTGTCATAAATGATAGTGAAAGTAATCCCATTACATCCTCATCAATATGACAATAATATAAACAAAACTCCCTTAACATAATTGGATCATATTTATCATCATCGAGTAATAATCCATCAAAAGTTCCAACATGAACTTTATATTTATAATAGTCAAACATATCCATATTACCCTCTTTAAGTATCCATTTCATCAATTTAAAATCAGTATTAAATTTCAATCTTACCACATTGTCTATCGGTATCATATTGAACCATTCATAATTAACCAATCTCAAACTTAATAATCCTGCAATATCACCACTTTGTATCATTTTTTCGATAATAATGCATTTTAATTCGGGTGGTAATGTCTCCATATTAATCACACTTGAAATAATAAAAAAATTCAATATTTAATATTGATGATACTTCGCCTTATACTCAATTGGGGTCATATTAATTCCTAATGCTTCTAATCCATATGCAATAATATCATCACGTTTCGTTTTTCGAATAATTTTAATCAAATCATCTTCATTCATGTGTTTAAGCGTATCTATTGATTTATCAATTAACACAATATCCAAATCATGAATAGCAATATATTCAATTAATTCATCACATCTTTCGATATTATGCATATTTTCATATATTTTATTCTTTGCAATTTTTTTAATTTCAGGTGAGAATTTTCCACCATATATTTTCAACAAACTCATTGTGTTAAATTCATCATTATCAAACAAATACATTATTTTCTCTTTTTCAAAATCCATAAAGTATAATCCATTAATATCGATAAATTTAATAACATCTTTAAATTCATTCATCGTGCAATAACCTTCGCCACATTCCTCGACAAAATGCCTTATTCTCCAGTCGCTATAGGTGCATAATGAAATCCCTTGCATATAGAGATTATATGTATCAACATTACCAACATCAATGCAAACTTTAGGTAAATACCATACAAATGATACTCCAATGAAAATAAGATACGCACATGTAATTCCGAGAAATATCCAACATGGTATGTTATTATCGCGATGCAATCCCATTGTTTATATAAAAAAAATAATTCAATTTTTTAACATGATGATCCCAATATACCAAATCCACCACCACCGACCATCTCTCTACATAAAGTCATTTTCATCGGGTCCATATCAATTGGTATATTTGCCTTCTTAAGCATCTCTATTGTGTCTTTATGAACTAAATTTCTATGACATGCCACAAAATGCACATAATTTTTATTAATAATAATATCCAAATCTGGGAAATACAGATGTCTTTCCGATCCAAAAGACCTACCACAACAAGTCAATATGCTACGAGCAAATACATTTTTTCGAAAAACGCCATTGGTATAATTACCAACTTCGAAATTTCGCCGTTCAGAAGCAAAAAATGATGATGTGCTGATTGCGGGATTAATCAGATTAAAAACCTTGTATGTTAATTCATCATATTTAGGTTTCGTTCCTTTAGTATTTGGATGCATATCCAATACATATACTTGCTTGCTCATTTTAAATGTTATAATATATCATAATCAAACATTTAAAAAAATAATCATTTAACAAATGCTATCATTGATGAAATCTTCTTTGACTTCAAAATTTATTTTGAAATTATTCTCTCGTAAAGTTCCATTTCCTTTCAATTCATAATGATGACTTAATCTCATTTGTTTAAAATTACTCATATCTGTATCTACTTCGAACCATCCGGATACAATGTGAGTGTGATCAAATTTAAAACATGATCCATCAACATCAAGAACAATCTTCAGTTCAATCCCAAGAAACTCATGAAAATAATCTTGAATTTTGTAAATTACTTGTGGATATGTAAAACATCCATCAAAAGTTTCAGATCCACTATGAAATATAGAAGGACGAAAATACTTTTGAAATAACTGTTCTGTTTTAATATGTGATAGCACTGCCATGATATGGGTATTTAGATATTATATTTTCATTTTTTCAGTATTTAAAGTTGAATAATTCAATTCTTCAAAAGGAAATATGACAAGGAACGATGTCAATACTCGTAATGCGGTATATGGAGCAATTGTCAGACAAGCATCATCAACAAATTCGCTCCCAGACTGGGCATGTTCTCGCATGGATGCATTTTTATATAATAAACGTTTAAACATCAACAGTCATATTGAAGGCATCAAAAAATGCCTAAAATTCTGCCCAAATACAAGATGTGTTGGGTGGATGACATATGCAATAGTCGAAAGATATCCACACATATATACATCGCAAATACGTGAATTGCATTTAATTCTCGATGATTATATTGAAATACAAATATTTGACATGGTAGTATTTGATGACTCTAAATTTAATGTAAATGAATGCCAAAAATATAAAAATATTGTTGTTGTAGTTAAAAGAAAGGATATATTAGATTTGAAATGGGATATAATGTTCGAAGATGAAGTCCTCTTTTCTGGTATTAGTGCCGATAATTATGAATTTGAAGATGTTATGAAAAGGGTAAAAAAAGATATTAGATTGCGGAATTCAAGTATTACTTGGAAATATCTTTAAAGGTATGTCCAATTACTCCAATTTTAATTCCATTATGAACCTCATCAGCAATTTTTTCGACAATCAGTTCATCAATGTGCATCGGGGAAATCCACGTTGGGCAACGATAATCAAATGTTGCCAATGTGATATGTGCTCCGTCAGGATGATAGTGCCTTGCCTGATTTTCATCAGATGCACAAACTACATAACTCGAAAATTGCCCATCGGCAGCATTAGCATATGAAACCTTATAGATATTCCTCTCCATTGTGTATTTAGAAAAAAATAATTCAATATTTTCATTGATAATATTGATAATAGTTATTGTAATCTGCATATTCTTCTTTTTTACCCGCACTGCCAGCAACAGCAATCAAAATGATTATAACTATCAATACAAGAAATCCGACAACAATCCATACCCAATTATCTTTTATTAATCCTTTCAAATCTGAAACACCTGAGCGTTTATCATCTAAAATAGAATTTGCATTAACACCGCAATTTTGCTCCATTTGAACAATTGGTGCAATTTGAATTCCACTATTTGCCATTCTATTTTGCATTGTACAATTAATAATCGTGGGACATGGATTTCTTTCTAAATTCTGCGTCATATAACCTCGAGATGCACATACTGAGTCAACGCATTTAGGATTTACTCCAAATGTTGGATCTCTTGTATAAAAATTAATGCAAGAACAAATCGGATCTCGTGTGTTTCGTGGACAATATTCTCTCAACATAAAATCATCGCATTTGCTTCGATTATTATGATATTCACTACATTCTCCCGCATTACCACCAGCATTGCAACATTTATATTTTTGTTCCATTGACATTGGCAAATTACGAACTTTAAGTGATTTTGTGTCATCTTCCCAATCTTCGGTGCTGTCTTGTTCTCCCATGTGAGATATACTCAACGGACCTTTTAATGTTAATTTCTTACCACTAAAATTACCATCCTGATATAAATCAACTTCAGTATATCTGTCTCGAATGACAATGCCTGTTAAATCATCTTCTTCCATGCACGGCAATACAGGATAATTTCCATATTGAAGTAATGCAGTAGCACCAGTTCCATTTGGGTTAGCATGTATCATAACAGGATATTTTCTAAAGTATTCATCATCAACCAAACTATTATCTTCGACATTAATACATTGTCTCGACATTATTCATTATATTAATATTTAAAAACTTTATATATCTTTTTCTCTATCTTGACAAACTTTATTTCTACAAAGTTCGAGCATATCCGGCACTATAAGTATTTGATTGATATATTTATAGTTTTTCCCCAAATCTTTTCCCTCAATATCATTGATGTATTTACTTGCATCTAAAAATCCCTTTCTTTTCATCAGTCCAATTGAATTCAACATATAATTCACCATGCCATAACAATGAAAATATCTATCAGTTTGCGAAAATAAACATCTGACTGCTCCAACAATACTGTATGGAAATTTAAACTTCCTATTTTTCAATAATTCTAATATTTTGATTTTCATTTCTGGTTCGAGTTCTTTATTTAATTTCATGATATAAACCTGACCATTATAATTTTGTATTCTATCTTCCAATGAATTTAAGGTTGTATTATAACCCAATTTATCTTTTGCTCTATATAACCGATCTGCATTTGCTTCCATTACATATAACTGATTACCTAATTCAACAACCATTCCACAATGTGTAAATAAACTCATATTATAAAACTGTAAATACATATCCTTACCATTTGCGGAAAACAACAATATATCTCCAAACTTCGCATCAATTTTCGATAATAGCATCTGTCCAGATGTGTCAAATGCCTCTGTCTTGGATTTATATAGTTGAATAACATGATATGCATAATATATCACCAACACCAATACAACGATAATTATAGCGATGTACTTCGTTAAATTAAAATTGTAGTTTTTCGCCATCTTTATATAATCTATTTAAAAATACTTTATAATGGGTTTTTATCAGAGTTGCTTTCGGAAATATAATTATGTCTCCTTTATCTGAAATAGACCCTTTTTCTTTATCGAAATAAAAATCTTTTCCTTTCTTTTCTAATTTCGGAATTTGAGAAAGATGGTAATATATATCTATAGTATCTGTAAATAGTATCCATTTATCACATTTATAATCTTTCTTTTTTTCGATATCTGTCATGACTATTATTCCAATTAAAAAGACAATTAAGATAATTACAATGACAATTATCTTACCAAAGCCCATTATACCACTCATAAACATTTTCAACTAAATTATATTTAGGTTTTTCTTCAGTATGATCGATTTTTGTGGTAAATGTGCTTAACGTATTTTGTTTTATGAACCACAATACAAAGAAAACAATTAATAAAATAACAATAACAATAATAATTTCGACCATTATAATAATATATAGTAATTAGAAAAAAATATTTTCGTCTGCCTTATTATCTCACATAGTTCAAAATGGACAAGGAAGATTATTTAGAAATCTTTAATCAACTATATAATGGTAAATATGACTATTCCAACATGAATTACCGAACGCCACATATCAATATTGAAGTCATATGCCCAACTCATGGATCATTTTTCGTAAGTCCTTATCATCATTCGAGAAATATCGAGTGTTATAAATGTACTCCATTGACACTTCATATATTTAACCTTCTTTCGAAATATCTGAATACATATAAAATATTAAAAAACTACGAAGATATTCATGTTATTTTGGCATTTTGTAATAGACATGGTAGATTTTTATGTACATGGCGTCAATATTTAGCATTAGATACATCAAGCAGTGTAGTTCCGGTTGATCATCCAAGATGTAGGCGGTGCATCAATAAAAATAAAAAATATTTCAAATCATCTAAAAAAGATATATCATTCCATGAAAAAGAGAAAATATGCGATGAATTCAAAAAGTACAAAATAAGTTGCGATAAATTACATATCACTACCAAAGGGTTATATTATGACATATTTCTCAAGAAATACAATATTCTTATATTCTTAGATGATATTTGGGTAAATACACTTGGTCCAATGAGAGATGATCCCAATGTTTCTAAAATATTAGGAGAGTATTTATATAAGCATCGAGAATATGCAGAACGAAAGAAATATGATTATTATGTATTTAAAATGGATGGCAAAATTCCTAATCAAGTGAGAGAAATATGTGATATGATCCGCCGAAAACAGTCAAATACTATTCAAAAAGGAAAATCTGAACCTAATCTTAATGTGAATAGAGAAAAACGTTTAAGTAAACCAATATTAAAAAGCACATCTGATCCGAAAATTGTAAAATCAAATTCCCAACCTGATCTCAAACCAAAAAAGAAAGTATCATTTATCGACAAATTACTAACTTCGAAAACGAAAAAATCCGTTGATATTAGACCACGCGTTAAAGTTTGACATATTTTGGTTTTTTCGCAAAATTCGCGATTCCCAAATATATCAATGATATAATCACGAATAATAAAATTACCCACAATTCTATTTTAATTCCATAAATGGTATTATTAATGGGATTATATTTAAGTTCAGGTTTATATTCCACTTTTATATTTTTTACATCTGCAGGAGAAAACCCAAAAACATCTTTGGGTATATTTGGCAATATTGCAATCACCCTATTATAAAATTCGACACCATCTTCATAAAAAGTGGGAGAATTGGGATCTGTTGGATAATTAATTTTTTCGTCATTAGCAAATGGATCACAATCTGGTATTAATTGCAAATCTCTGATTTTTAACTTTTCTGATTTTATTGCAACATCGAGTGCTTCTATCTGGGGATCTATTTCCTGTGCCATGATTGATGTATTTAATTTTCCATTAGTATTGAAATCTTTACATTCTTTCAGGGTGATTGAACAACATCCTCGACCATGCTGACATCTGCATTTTTTATGAAACACATCACCAGAATATGGACTTTCGACATCATTACATCTGAAACAAAATTTTCCCGTATTAGTTGGATCACACTGACCGGTTTCATAAAGTCCAATATTGCTGGAACATTTCATACTTGTGTTGCAATTTCTTAATTCACCTCCTACTTCAACATAACCTTTTGCTTTTAATTCAGGAGTTATGAATTTTGTATCTTCTAAAAGTTTCAAAAGTTCGTTTCGCTTTTTTTCATGAGTTTTAATTTTCTCAATACTGTCTTTATAAGTTTCCAAATCTTTTCGGTATTCGAGGATTGCATTATAACAATAAGCACTATCGCCTTCAAATTCCATAAACATATATCAAACGTAAAATTACTTTAGAAAAAAAATCAATTAGTGATTACTCTTGATATTTTAATTTGAGATGCTTGCATAAGTTTTTATCTTCTTGACGCAATTCTAAAAATTCTCCAAATCGTGCAGTTTCATAACGTCCAACAACTTTTAAATTTTTAACATTATCTATTATGAATTTGCATTTTCTTATAACTAACCTACACATAACATTATCCCTTTCGATATTACATTGACTTTTTAATGGCATATGAATTTTACAATATAATGTTTTATTAACTACAGGTCTGGAACATATAATATAACAACATTTTACTGCATCCATCTTTTTATTGATTCTTTAATATCTAAATATCCACTATTTGAAAATTTGTAAATTTTGCAAAGATTATCTACTTGTTCTTTTCCGTATTTAATGAGATTTATCAATTCAATTTTTTGTTCCAAATAATTGTCAATTATCATATCAGAATTATCATTTATAAAATTTCTCATTATAAATACCGAGCAATTAGTTATCATATCTAATATTTGATACATATTTCGATTAAATGAACATTTTTTCCTAATTCTGAATACTTCGGACATCCATTTAGTTTCATCATATTCGCCAATAATATACTTAATTCTGATTTCTCTCAATTTGGTGAGATTTTCTGTCGGCAGCCTTAACATGGTATGGGTTCGTATATGAGCAATCAAATCAGATACCTGTCGCAACTTCTCTATTTCACCACCATATAATTCTCCATTTTGTAAATTAGGATAAGGCACACCTCCGCATACAATATCCCCCGCTTCACGAAATGATCTGCCTCCTTTACTTTTATATTCGGTATAATGAGGATTGTGGAATGCACCTCGAGTAATAATTTCAAGTGTATTCCAATTAAATTTAGTATTGCAATTAGTACAGAACATTTGACTACATCCTATAATTTTTGTTATATTGATTGAGCATTTTGGACATGGTTTGGTTTCTTTCTTAATCAATGCGACTGTTTTCACAAGATCCTCATCACAAACATGGGATTTTTTCTCATCAATGTTCCCAATATTGAGATGACAATCTTTACAGGTATATGTATTACACATTTCACATTTATATCTGGTTGATATTAATGAGTTGCAACCTTCTTTAGTACATTTCATTATAAATTTATTTTCTTTTGGTTTAATTCCTGTTCTATTGAATGGAACACGATCATTACGTAATTTATAAGATTTATGATTATCGATATAATATTGAATATAATATTCTTCTAATTCTTCAAGCATCCTATCTAATTTTAATTCATAACCTTTATTTAATATTGATTTCGATAATTCTATTATTTTTCCAGATTTATAATACTGATAAATTTTTTTCCATAATTGACATTTGAGTTTCACATCTTCTTTAACTTTACTCACTTTTTTATTAAAATTAGCAGAAATATACTCATCAGTCAGTCTGATTAATAATCTATCATATCTATAAAAAGTAGTAATAATTTCGGGATCATCATCAACAATATGATATTTTCGACTATTAAATAATCCATGTTTAGTTGATTCTAAATTAATAATTACGGAGCAATATGCATTCCATGCTATTGTTGATCTAACTCTATATTTTTCTGATTTATTAATTCTATTATTACGAACTTTAATCCGTTGTGCTTCTTCCATGTCATTCGGAATTAGTGCTTTTTCTTCCTCAATAATTAAAGATTTAACTTTATTTGCCATATCTTTCGAATAAAATGTATATGTTAGATTTTTAATAATGAAATCATCGGTCCATTCGCAATTACAATTCATACAACCAGGAAATCGACTACTGCTCAAAATGTAAGTTTTAATGCATTTTGAACATGCCTTAAATCCACATGTGCATGTAACTTCTTTACGAACTTTATTGCATTTTTCGGCACAAATTGAACACTCCATTAGATTTCTTATAATTTAATGTATGAAATTCAATTTTTAATTTGATAATTAAAATTGAATTATGTATAATGTTAAACAATGTCTGCCATATTGAATAACGAGGAAATTATCGATGAGATTAGTAAAGGTAATATTATTATTGATGAATATAATCCAAATAATTTAGGTAATAACTCTTATGATGTTCGTCTTGGTGAATATTATTATAAAGAGCAAAATCTCGAAGAATATCCATGTGATGTAGTTTGTCCATATAATGAGAGTTCTGTTAAAAGATGGGGAAATGTCCATAAAGCACAGGATGTAGATGGATATAGTGGAAAATGGATCATAATTGAACCAATGGATACAATTCTTGCTCATACGCAAGAATACATTGGCGGAAAAAATAATATTACCACTATGATTAAAAGTCGTAGCAGTACCATGAGAAACGATATATCAATGGTTAAATGTGCAGGAATGGGCGATGTTGGATATATTAATAGATGGACATTAGAAATCACTAATCATTCTCGTTATAGGTCAGTAATGCTTAAAGTCGGAGAGCGTTATGCACAGGTAGTGTTCTTCCGCATTAGTCCGGTAAAAGACGAAAAACTATATCATACTCTTGGCAAGTACCAAGCAGTATGTGATTTAGAAGAATTAAAAAAGAAATGGAAACCTGAAGATATGCTACCACGTAAATATAAGGATATTTAATGTGCGTAATATTTATTACCAATATCACAACTAATAACTAATACATCTTCAATGACACATAATATTTCAATATATTCTATTTTTTTCTCAAAATTTATTAATATTTCATAATCACCATATTTTGAATGATGAGTGCTGAATGGAATATGTAATAAAGGAATTAAAGTATCACTATTATTTAATAGTTGAGAATAGGATACATCTATACTTTTAACATCTCCCATATATACTTCAATATTTTTAAACTCATATTGTATGTAAAATTTTGTATGAAAATGATTAACAATTAATTTGGCACAATTATTATCAACATCGATTTTTTTATATTCAAATCTTGGAGAAATCGCATTAAATGTATGAATAATGAATATATCTCTAATATCTGCATTAATAATATAACATTGTTTTTCTAAACATAAATTTTTAATATTATCTGCTTTGATATATAATTCCATCTCATGCCAAAGTTTCGAAATATATAAGTAATTACTATAATGTTTATCGATATAATTATCTAACACTCTTTGATGATATTTAATATTGTGTGATCGAACATTATGAATTAACATTTCTAATTCTGTCAAATCTAAATGTTCAGGACCATTTTTTGAAAACCAAAACGGTATATCGAATTTATAGCGATGCATCAATTTTCCATTTTCGAAATATGATAGTACTTTGTTAATTTTGATTAAATTATTTAATTTCATCAATTTGAATGATTTCTCGTCAAACAGAAGCAGGTCAAAATAACCATGATGCAATCTTATAGATTTAATACAATCATATTTGGGAGCAGATGTATCAAAATATAATGATATTGATGCGATCAAATCATGAAGTTTTGAGAATTTATACACATATTCAATATAATGTTTTTCTATGGGGTCAGTAACAACTAATTTTTTATTCTCATTTATCATGAATGTAAAATGATTTGTATATGATATACTCGGATTATTTGCAATTTCATCGGGATATTTAATGTGATAATCCGCTAAAAATTTAGCATATCTCTTTTTAATTGTTCTTTTCTTATATTTTAAAATCTGCACCAATATTTTTAATTCTTTATTATTGACATCTTCGAGCATTATTTCATCGATTTCATTATTTTTTGCATCAATTTCATAATTTATCAAACCTTCAAGATATATGCTTCTAAATACATCTTTTTTATCAAGGGTGTATGATTTTTTCTCATTAGTTAAAGTTATTTTATCCATGATGTCATGATTTAAAAAAATCAATTTTTTTTAAACAAAATGGATATATTGTCTTTCTCTAAAAATTATGATATTTCCACAAGCACATAATATATTAATATCTTTCGTTGTCTTCTCATGAAAGTAAATTTCGATAATATAACTTATCATCATCATGTGTTTTGGATCTTTAATAAATCTATCATAATATGGCAATGGCACTTCAATAATTCCATTACTTCTATTTAATAACCATGAATATGAATAAATTGCAATATTAATCATGTTCATGGTTATTACTATTTTATCAAATTTTTCATCAATATAAATAAATTTATAATTGGGTTTTAATATGAATTTGTGCGAAAACTCATTTTTGATGTTTAATATTTTAGTATGATATACTTCATTATCGAAACAATTAATAGTATTATATAATGAGTTATATACTTTATCATACAATTGATGACTTAATGAATATACATCCGCAGATACTTGTAAATTTTTGACATTATTTGTTTTTATAACAAATCGCAAGTTATTTATAGCAATTAAAACAGACCTAAATATTTTTCGTGATTTGAACTTTTTTTCGGTCAATCTTTTTGGGTTTTTTGGATATGCGAATGATACAGGAAAATGCAATTTATATCGATTATACAAATTAGTTCCATCATCATATAATAATATCTTAACAAATTTAAGTTTATTTATTTTACATAACTGCTTGAGGACATCTTGTTCAATATAGTTTAATTGTCTACCATCATATATTATACCAATATGTTCAATACATTCATATTTTGATATGTTAGAACTTACATCAAAATATATTTGAAAACTTGAAATTACATCAAACTGATTCGTAGGAATAGATATACTTGAATTAATTAAATTAAGTGGAATATTAGTTATTTTATCATTTCTATCAATCATAATTTTAGTTATTTGATCCATGATGTTATCCTAAAAAAAAATCAATTTTTTTTAGGATAAATGTTGTTGGTAATATTTATCTTTAATCATCATTGGATTTCTAATACAACAAAGTATTTCTATATCTCTATCATCCAATTTGCCAAAAGTTATCCTAATTGTATATTTGATAGGAAAGAATTTCTTTGGATTATTCACAAATGCATCAATTAATGGCAATGGTACTTCAATAAATCCGTTCTTTCCATCACTTCTATTCAATAAATGCGAATATGAATATTTGACAACATTATTATCGAAATATATATCTATATATTCGAATACTTCATTAATATAAAAACATTTAGTATACGCTCTGAGATTAAATTCTATAAATTCTCTCTTTTCTAATATGTTAGTAAAATAAATCTCTGACATGATAAATCGTACATCCTTTTCTATTATATGAAATAATTCTGTCATTAATTTGGGGTCAAACATATATGCATCAATCGATATTTCTAAATTTCTAATTTTTTCATTTGTATCTAATTTCAAAAATAATTTAGGTACTCTAATAAATGTCGAATTAAACATTTCATCCGATTTGAATGTGTCTTTATGTAATGATTTCGGTGCATCAGGATATGCAAATGATGCAGGAATATGCAACTTATATCGAGTATACAATGTATCTTCAATTATATATGATAATATCTTAACAAATTTAAGTTTATTAACCTTGCATAAATATTTAATTACATTTTGATTTAAGTCGATTAGAGAATATCGATAAGTATCTCCATTGTATAGATAAAAATGATTGATGCACTCATATTTTGATATATCATCTGGTACATCAAAATATATTTGAAAAGAAGAAAATGCATCAAAAGAACAGATATCGAAGTTTATAGATTTTTCTTTTAGAATGATGGGAAAATTGCGAGTGACATTTTCTAAAAAAGGCATTGAAGATTGATAAGATTGTATTGGATCTGTTATTACAGATGGATACATTATGCCAAATTCACATAAACGGTTTTTATATTGCTTATCAATTACTTTAATTTTACCCTTCAATACATCAATTAAATATTTCAATTCATGAGATTTAATATTTTGGATAAAATCTCTGTCATTGGGATGGTTTGTTATCCAATTTTTAATATATCGACTTTTAAATGCGGTCTTTTCATCAATAGTATATGATACTTTTCCGTTATCAATTGTTATATCCATAATATTTATAATATTCATTTTTACAAATAATATAACATGGAAAGAAAATTGGGAGCAATCATCACAATAATAGTATTAGTATTAACTATTGCTATTTACTACTACACAAATAATCTCTCGGGATATTCCTTTGTATTTAAGTCATTTGTCATATTCTTCATTGGATATTGCTCACTTTATATTGTTTGGTTATATAAAGACTTTTTAGACAATTCTAAACTGATTTATAGAACAGGAGGATCATTAGAAGATAAAGAAGTATTGATAGCAAAAAATGAAATTCCCGCATTTGGTCCATATTTTTCAGATTTAGGCATTGTCATTCTCGATAAACAGAAGAGAATATTGTTTAGAAAAAATAGTATAAATAAATATGAATTGCCACTGCTAAATGTCGATAATACATTCAATCCATTTGAAAAAATTAAAAACCTGTTTAAAGAATATGTAGGTAAAGAATTAGACCTGAATGATATCATATCACAACACACATATACCGTTCATCGAAAAGATTTATCAAGATATGTCAAATACCATATTTACTATATGAATTATGACATCGAAAAACCATCAGAAGGTAAATGTGCAATGATGAGTTTAAATGATATTTATTCTGAATTCCGTGCCGATACTTCGAAAGGATTATTCTCCCAAGGCACTCAATTTGACTTGGATAAAATGATAGATGATAAAGCAATTTAATATTTTCGAAAAATAATAAAAATTGTTTTATATGATTTATATACATCACAATGAAACTTGGAGCAGGGCATATTATTCTTATTCTAATTATATTGACGGTAGTTGTATTGCATGGTCTGCTTTACTTAAATCTTGATGATACTTCGTCTAATTACAAAATGCAATTGGGAACATTAGTTGGTTCAGGAGTGTCTGTATTAGTTGCCACTGGATTAGGAGCAATGATGCTTAAAAAGGCAAAATCTGAATCAAAATCTGAATCAGAATCCGATTCTGAAGAAAAAGAAACATTAATCAGCAATGGTGGAAGATTATCAATTTCCGAAAATGATTTGTATTAAAATCGATTTTCTGACACAAATTAAAAATATTTTTTTATAAATATATATAATCAAATGGGAGGATTAGTAATATTTTTAATTATTGTACTTACTGCAGTTGTATTTCATATTGCATTTTGGTATCAACTTGATACAAGTGCCGATAAATATGACATGCAATACAAATTATTGATTGGTTCTGCTGTTGGTGTTGTATTGGCAACTATTGGTACTATCTATTTAAAAGATAAAAGTAGATCTTCTTCGGATGAAGAAGAAGATAAAAAAATAGTTGATGCTATTGTTAAAAAACATACTACTCCAGCACCACAACAAGAACGTGAACAAGAGCAAGAACCCGTTCAAGAACCCGTTCAAGAACCCGTTCAAGAACCAAAACCCGCTTATCTAACTGATATAGGCAGTGTCGATATTGACTAAAAAAATAACTTTAAACTCTGCTAAAAGCGTTTAAAGTGTATAGTTAGGGTCAAGGCATTAATAATCCTAAATCTATACTTTAATTAAAATGTACCATAATAGTTTTACCAGTGCCTTTATAACTGAACTTCGAATCGATATTTTAAGAAATATCAATATCTAAGATTTATTATAGTACATATATAGGTTATAAATTTAAATTTAAAATGAAAAATAACGATAAACGAGAAATAAAAGACAATGTAGGAACATTAATACTTGTCGCAATGGTTGTAATATTGGTAATTTCGATAATATATTTATTGATTAATTATTCCCAAGCAAGTGTTAAAGGATTTTGGGAAATATCAAAAAGTTATTGCGAAAAAAGCGGATTATCTGACATGATGATATTTATCGGCGATAAAACTAAATCAAATGTATTAGGTTATCAAACACGTTTTGGATACATCATTACTTCTATTAGTGGAGAAACAGACACACAATTGGTCAAAATGCAATTCAAACCCCAAAACTTTCTGCGATCATTCAATAAAAGAAAAGGTTATACACACTATAATCTCGAAATAACCGATGAGAATGGCAAAAAAGTCGAACTTGATTTTCCATCCAATTTAGAAGCAATGTATAATGCTTCTCTTGGAAAATTAGTTCTTCATAAAGGAAAAAAATTATATGGAGTATATTATCGAAATACAGAAGTCTTGGATGATGAAGTATTAGATTTCAATTGTTAAACTTTAGGTTTTCTTGGTTTAGGTGCAGGTTTAGTACTCATAGTCCCAGAAATATTATCACTAACAGTTTTATATAGTTGAGATAATTCTGGGTCAAACATATTAATTGTTGTAATAACAATTGGAATAATTTCTTTCAACATTTTCATTGTTAAAGATAATTTTGTTTTTTTCTCGATGCCAATTTCTAATCGCAAGAATGCTAAACTGACAATCCACAAACAAAATGTAATCATTCCCGATGTTATCTCATTGATAATATGCATATTATCTACTTGGTTTTTAATTCCAAGTTTTATCATATCTTTCAATAAATTAAATTCAGTGCCAGATTTCAAATCCTCATTTATCGAAATATTCTTTTTCATGAGTTTATAAATTTTCATCACAAAACATAATACATTGCATTCATTGTCATCACATACTCCAATCAATTCATCGAGAGTTTCATAGACACCGTCTTCAAAAAGTATTTTTACTTCTTCTTGGATGTCATAAAAGATAGTTCCAAAATATGCATTTACATCTGCCTGAAATGCAATTGTCGTAAATGATTGATCTGTAATATCTTTCAATTGTTTTACTTGAAAATTTCCGATAATACCAGAAAATTTATTTAATGTTGTTTGACCAAGTTCTTTTCGGAGTGCGTATTGAGATGACATTGTACAGTATTTTAATTTAAAATAGACAATTCAATTTTTTTTCTAAATATGATATAATAGAAATTATGCAGATTTTTGAATTTAGGAATACTCCTAATGCCGTTGTGGCAATAGAATTGCCAGTCTCTGGTTGCGGTTATACATTGAATAGTTTGAAATGTGGATCAAGCAATCATATGGCAATTGAATTTGATACGACAGTTACAATGTATGCAGTTGCATCATCAATTAAAAACAAACTTGCCGGCGATCCAGTAAAATCCAGTAAATTTAAAATTGCAAACATGTGCTGTAATTTCTTCGGAAAGTCATTTATTATGAGTTTTACTACTGCCCCCAATCCAACTGCCATTAAGAAAATTGTTGCTGTTGTCATGAAAAATCTCAATCCCAACAAGATGGGTGCAAAATATTCTGCATTAGTTCGCTCTATGGGCGAAACTCCCGATATGAATGCATTCGGAAGTGCCTGTAAAGAGATTAATGAAGCAATACCTAAAGTGAAAGTATCAGTTTCTGGTCGCGTCAAATCCGCAAAAGTCAAGGAAGCACTTGATAAAGTACCAAAAGCAGTTGTCGAAAAATATACTGGTGCTTCTGGTAAAAGAACTCATGACATGAAGAACACAATTGCAAAAGATGATTTACATCATATTTCGTCATATACCGGAATTGATGTATATATTATGAAGAATTATATCGAGAGTGCCGGAGTTAAAGTGGTGAATTGTGGAAATGTGCTGTTTGTTGATCCAACAATGGCGAAAAAAGTCAATCTTGATAAAGAGCGTGTGAAGAAGTATTATAGTTTGATTAAGAAAAATAAGGATCATGTTGCTATGCTGAAACATCAGGCATTGACTGATTGCTTCATTACATATGATCAAGTTTCCAACGTTAAAATCTAAAGATTTTAACTTCAATCTAAAAAAATTGAAAAATTATTTTTTTAATACAATGGACCCCATTTACAAATTATTGAAATTGAATGCACTCAAGGATATATCCAATATACATAAATATAAAAAATTTTCAATCAGATGGATTAAAGATTTTCCAAATTATGACTGGAATTGGTATAATATGCATCATTCTCCTAATTTTGAAATAGAATGGGTATTAGATTATCCTGATAGAGATTGGTGCTTGAATGGGATACAATCCCAATCAAAATTTAATTATAAAATAATAGAATTATTTCCAAATTTTGATTGGGATTGGTATGATTTGTGTGTTAGTCATAATTTCGATATTAATATGGCAAGATTAATGGGAAGAGAAAATAGATATTGGAAACGTGTGCATAAATCGATAAATTTCAATATTGAATTGATTAGAGAGTTTCATGAATGTGATTTGAATTGGTCAAATATGCATAAATCTCCAAATTTCTCATTCGACTGGGTACGAGAATTTCCCGATAAATGTTGGAATTGGAATAATATTCCACTATGTAAATCATTTTCAATTAATATGTTCAAAGAAATGCCAGAAAAGCAATGGAATACTAATACATTGATGAGATCTCGAGATTTTTATATTGAATTTATAATAGAATATCCTAATTATATTTGGAGATTAAGTAATATTTTGGCATCTCCGAATTTCACATTCGATTGGGTGAGAAAATATCCTAATTTTGTTTGGAATTGGATTACTTTACATTATCATCCATCGTTCTCGTTTGAATGGGTTAGAGAGTTTCCAGATAAACCATGGGGATTTTATTTTATGACAGAATTACCAAAATTCTCTATTCAATGGTTTAGAGAATTTCCTAATGCAAGTTGGAACTTTAATCATATCCATAATTCCTCAGATTTCTCGATAGAATTAATCAAAGAAATGCCGGATAAATGTTGGAATTGGATAGATATGGATAATTCCCCAAATTTCTCGATAGATTGGATTAAAGAATTCCCAAATGAATGTTGGGATTATCCGGAATTAATCACTAAATATGATTTAAAAAGATATAAAATTAGTGTAATATCATCATGCATCAAAGAATATAATGCAGTAATTACTATCGAAAATTGGTGGTATAACTATTCTCCTAAATTGATACATAAAAGAAAAATGTATAAAACATTTCAAGCAATAAATTATTTGCCTGATGTTAGTGATAATTTCTTATTTGCAAAATCACATTTTGCAAATGTTCAGAAAAAATCCTTCGAACTTGCAAAATCACACTATGTAAAAGTTAAAAAATGTTATTTGAATTAAAAATTGATTTTTTTAAATATAATCATCTATGGATCTAATTTATAAACGTATAAAATCTAATGAAATAAAAACCGTAAAATATATTCATGAGTACAAATATTTTTCAATACATTGGGTTAAAGAATTTCCAGATAAGGGATGGGGATGTGCATATTTTCACAATTCAGTAGGTAAAAAGGTAGTCAAACCTACTCATTATTAGTGTATTTTTTTGAGTGAATTTTAATTTATAGATATGAAGTATATAAAATATATAATATATGGGTTCTAAAAAAGAACCTAATGTATTTAATAAATCAATATCAAATAGATACAATATTCCAACCACATTAAATAAAAACAAATATGAAACAGATAGTTGGTTTGATGCATTTACATATGAAATTAGTGAGACAAGTAATCCACATAAATATAAAATTCCAGAACAAGTAAAATTGATGGGATGTACTCGGATTGAGTTATTTCCTACCCAATACCAAAAAAGTATATTACATGAATGGGAACATATTTATACATTTTTCTATAATAAGGCAATCAACTACATTAATGGACACAAAAATAAAGTAGGCAATTATGATTTAGAGTCACATTTTAAATACAAATACATGAAGAAGAAGTGGATTAAAAAAACTAAATTTCCGACTGGATCTCTGATGTATGCAGTTAAAGATGCATATACTGCATATAAAACTAATGTTAAATTAGTTCGATCTGGAGTGCGTAAGAGATTCAGTTTGCGAAATAAAAAAATCACAAATCCACGAAAGATTATTAAATTCAATCATCATTGCATTGCAAAAAAACAAAATGCAATTGTACCCACTATATTAGGCACGATGGAAACCTCTATTCCAATTATGGGAATTAAAAAGTCATGTGTATATCACCATAATAAAAATACAGGAAAATACTATCTTTATGTGCCATATGAAGAGAAAGCAAGTCCAATTATAAATAAAATGGATTATTGTGGAATAGACCCAGGTCAAAGAACCTTCATTACTGGATTTGGTATTTCGAAAGATACAAATCAGGTTTTTGAATTTGGGAATGATACAAATTCTAAATTAGAAAAAATTAAAAATAGAATAGAAACATCAAGTAGAAGAAAAAGAAGGAGACAATTATATGAGAAATACACAAGGAAGATAACAGATTTACATTACAAAACAATAGCATTTATTACAAGTAATTATAATAATATTGTGATTGGAAGAATGAGTACATCCAATATTGTTCAAAGTAATAAATTAGCAAAAAAAGTAAAGTATTCGATATTAAATCTTGCACATTATTTATTCCGCCAAAGATTACAATATAAATGCCAAGTCAAAGGACTAAATTATCACGAAATAGATGAAGCATATACTTCTAAAAGTTGTACCAAATGTGGTAATATTAAAAATGATCTTGGTTCATCTAAATTTTATAAATGTAATGAATGTGGTTTAGAAATAGATAGAGATGTAAATGGAGCAAGAAATATATTAATTAAGTATTTTAATTTGAGAAGATTAGATAGATTAAAAGAGAAAAAAACTGCTAATTAATATACGTTAATAGGTGTCGCTACCGCACCTCTTGAAAGGGATCTATCTAATTATTTGATATTGGAATATTTAATATTTCAATATCAAATAATTAGTTTGGAACGCTCTTTTATTCAAAATACACAGAAATGAGTATGTTTGAATACCTTTCAGGTAGCACCAAATTTCTCTATTAATTGGGTAAAAGAATATCCTAATATAAATTGGCATTGGATGTATTTTCATAACTCTCCAAATTTCTCCATTGAATGGGTTAAAGAATTTCCAGATGAAAATTGGAAATGGTCAGTTTTAATCACTAAATATAACATAAAAAAATATAAGATTAATGCAATGTTATCATGCATGAAAGAATATAATGCAGTAATTACTATCGAAAATTGGTGGTATTGGAATTCTCCTAAATTGATACATAAAAGAAAAATGTATAAAACATTTGGAGCAATAAATTATTTGCCTGATGTTAGTGATAATTTCTTATTTGCAAAATCACATTTTGCAAATGTTCAGAAAAAATCCTTCGAACTTGCAAAATCACATTTTGCAAAAGTATAATTATTTTTTAATATTTTGATGTATTTAACAAATAATGCATAATTTCGAAATTAAACTCAAAATAGATATTAAAAAATATGACGAAATAACAAATTTACTTGAAAAATATTATATTGGGTACATAATCCAAGAAGATACATACTACAATACAGATAAAGGCAAACTAAAACTTCGAAATGAAGATGGTAAATATCATATGATTTCTTATCAGCGACCTAATTGTAAATATAGACATTCAACATATACTATATATCACATCGACAACTTCAATTCATTTAACGAGACCATATTGTCAAATCTTGATAAGGAAATTACGGTAAAGAAAAATAGGGAATTATATATGTATAAAAATTGCCGTATTCATCTGGACAATGTGGAGAATTTAGGACTATTTTTCGAAATTGAAGTATTGTTAGATCAGGGCGGATTAGAAAAAACTTTATATGAAATAATTAATATGTGTTCTTTACAAAATTATAATCCAATTAAAGAAGGTTATAGAGAATTAATATTATATCCATCTGATCCATTAACAAAGGAAGACCTTGATTATTATCGAAATAATGGTCAATTATATTGGGTCTTGAATAAAGATATAATTGTCGGCAATGAAGTATTTAAAGCAAATCAATACATTCCATGTGTTTATACTAAACTCAATAAACAAGGAAAGCATTCGTTATTGCAATTGGATCTATCAATCAAAGATAATGGAATGAAATACTCAATGTGGAGAAAAATTGTCGGATTACATTACGATATTTATGTTGATGTATTGCTTTTGCCCAAAAATAGTGATTTAGTATTTAATTTAAATGGTAATATAATTGAACAAAAGACATTTAAAAAATCAAAAGTATATGTGAGTAAAATGTATCTTGCTCCATTTGAACAAAGTTAAAATCTTATCAAATAAACATGAATAATAATATATAATGGAGAGAACTACAAAAATCGAGGTTAAATATAATTTACGGACTTATAATAAAAATGATGAATTGGTACTTATGATAGTTAAAGGAAGGGAAGTCTGTTCAACATTAGCACGAGTTAAATTAATCAAGGAAAGCAATTATGAAAGAAAAAAATTCACAACTGGATGTGATGCCCATGACGATAAACATTTTTCTTTAATTGTCGATAAACGCGGATTGTTGATTATTCATGATGATGATCCAAAATTTAGTAATAACATTTATGCCAATTACGTTCTTGATAATAACAAAATTATGAGAGTTGTTTTTGAAGTCGCTGTATCGAATTATGAGAACAATGGATCTGAATTATATGACTTGTTATGCGAAAAAATTGAATTCTTAAAGTGCTGATATACACAATGCCGTCATCACCACATAATAGTCATATTCTCAATATTTTGGAAAAATCTCCCGAATATTCACCTTATTCTGCGAGAAATAAACCAATAAATTACAATCTACCATCAAAAGATAGTCTTAATACTATTATGGAAAAACAGAATTCATCTGTTAAAAACATCAAAGTCTCCCTTAATACATTTCTACCAAAAGTCCTCATTGGAGATAATCTCAAATGTGATGATTATGAAAAAGCATTCTTCTCATCAATTCGCGTCATAATGACCAAGTTTTTGCATTTCTGCCATGGATATATACAAGAAGGCGACCTTCTATCCATTAGTTATATTATCGACATTATCCTGATGTATTATTTCAATCAGGAAAATCATGATGACGAAATTAAGGAATGGTTAATGCAAAATATGACAAAATGGCGTTATGACCTAAATATCAATTACTTAAAGGCAGGCATAGATGCTTATCATCATAGCAAAGAATTACACAGAAAAAAATACCCAAATAAAAAGTATAGTTATCAGACATCTACCGATAACTTTATATTCAACATTGTTTATCAAATTTCGAAAATTAAAAAGCAAATGATTTCTCTATATACTGAATTATGTGAGAAACATAATGTCGATAAATCTGATGAAATCGAGAAGTATGTAAATACTACGTTTTGGTGTGCATATAATTGTCCAAGGGATTTTTAATAAAGTTTTTAAACTCACTCATCATTGTATCTATTTCTTTTTTTGTGTTATAATGGGCAAATGATATCCTAATAGAACCCCGACGAATTTCAGGTATTGGCGTCAATTGTTTCACCACATATGAAGATGCATTTTTGATACATGCTGATCCTGTGGAAATGAAAATGTTTTTCTTTTTCATATAACTCTTGAAACGTAAATTACAAAATTTTGCAATAACCGGTTTGTTTGTATCTGCAGGAACAATAACAAATGGTGGTTCATAATAAGCAAACATTTGCGTATTAGGCAATCTATATTTCGGATTTTTTGGTCCAAGTAAAACAATTTTCGGACTACTTCCATGTTTATCTAATCGGAAATCTTGCAACCAAATCAATGGTGCAATTTCACTGAGACGATCACGAAGATATTCAACCAGTGACCATAAGTACATGTTTTTTTGAGGGCGATTTTCTAACATTTTAGTAAGACTATATGCAGAAGTGGCAATAGATGGGACATTTTCTGTCCCTCCGCGAAGATGATGATTTTGTTCGCCGGCAATAATCGCGTCAAAACTGAATTGTTTGACAAAATTCTTGTGGATCAGTAGCAATCCACATCCAACAGGACCATGGCATTTATGAAATGAAAAAGACAGTGCATCAATTTTCATTGCATTAGGGCATATTGGAAACTTTCCCAAATATTGTGTTGCATCAGTAAAAAATGGCACACTGCGTTCGGCACATATCTTGCCTATTGTTCTGATGTCATTGACTGAACCAAGTTCATTATTGGCAGTCATAATACATACAAGTTTTGTATTTGGTTTTATTGCTTCGCCAATTTTAATTGGATCAATGCATCCACTGATATTTGGAGTTATTAATGTTGCAGTGATTTGACCTTTTTTAGTTAAAATCTTTATTAAATCCATTATCGATGAATGCTCAATACTGGAAATAATTATATGTGGGCATGTGTATTTATCGGTAATCATGCGGATCATTGTACAATTGCTTTCTGTCGCACCAGAAGTAAAAATAACATGATAATTAGGAACACGCAATAATTCTTTAACCTGTTTTTTTGCATTTTTTAATGCCTTTTTTGCTTTTGGACAAGATGATGGATTGCCGATATTTATTAAATTGGTCATATATGTTATAGCATCTTTACCCATGAAGGTAGTGCCATTATTATCAAAGTAAATCATTGTATATATTATCGAAAAAAATATTTGTATAATGGTATCATATGGTATTGATTATTTTTTTCGATAATTATTCAAATTTATGCAATCCTCCTTTTGAAGCAAACACATCATATATTTTACTTAATTCAACTTTATATTGATTATATTTCACATTGAATTTTTCGATTAAATCGTTGGAACTAATGCCTTCTTCATAAGAATTTGCATATTCATAAAGTTCTCTTTCAATTTGTCTAATTGAGGGATTGGATTTGCGAATATTGAGCAATGTTCTTCTTACTGAAATTGGGTTGTCAGAGTCTGTCTTTGGGTTATACATAAAATTGTAATTAAATTCATAATACTTACCATAAAATTCTGCAACAATACCAGAATATCTGATTGCATTGGCAATATTATCGAGAAATTCTCTTAGAACTGGTTCGATGGCACGGGTTTTTAGCATTATTCTGATTTCTGTGGATAATGACATTGATATATAGAGAAATGAATTAGTAAATACTGGTAAATTCTGATCTAATGTTAATGCCCGTTCATCAACATTTTTCGCAACTGGCGTAAATGTGTTTCTTGTGGAGCAATACTTTTTAATATTATCTTGGGCGCCTCTGTCTTTTGAATCGTAATTTATACATGCATTTACATCTTGGACGAATTTCTCATATTTATCGATAAATATTCTATTGTCTTTATAAAATCTATTGCCATTTCTGTCTTTTGGTAAAATATCGATAATTGGTATTGGGTTTTCTTTTAGTCCAATGTGTAATTTTGATCCTTCAAGAGTGAATATTAAATCTCCTTGTACTGCACTTAAAATTTTATTGATTGATTCATGAAGACTAAGTTCAGATTTCTTAACATCAATTATTATATCTGATGTATCTGTTTTTGGTCGTTCGGTATTTTGCAGTTCGGGTTTTGGTTGTTGAGTATTTTGCAGTTCGGGTTTTGGTTGTTCGGTAATCATATCAGATTTTTGCAATCTACCACCACATTGCATATTTTTGTCATGATTATATCCAATGATTGTTCCTCTATAGAAATATCCAAATTTTACTTCTAAATCTTTGACTTCTTCATTTGGACATAATATGTATGTATTCTCTTTAAGTGTTGTTTGCATCAATATATTAGCATTTGGCGAAATCGAATATAGATTTTTTGTAACTGAACTTAATGGAATTATATATGCATACTTATAACAATTAACTTTTAAAATATCTTGAGTTATTCTTCCGACAGTATATTCCAATGTAATATGCTCCGGCAAATACGTCGGATCATTAGGTATTTTATTTTTTTCTAAAAGTTCGGTATAAACATCTACAATACTATCTGGTTTTGTATTTGTTAATCTAATTAATAATATGTTATCTAAATTAACCATTTTCGATATATTATTCTCATAATAATATATTCCGAAAAAAATGTATAATTTGTTATTTCGTATTATCTTCATCGTTTTTATGGTTTTATTGAGTGTTTGGGCAATGACTTATAAATCAAAAAATTACATTTATAAAGAATCATTGCTTAAATCTCGCTGTCTTCCCGACTTTTAAGTAGTCCAAGATTACTTAATCTATTTGTCAGACTTGCCTTTGCCGCATTTCTGCGATGAAGCATCTTTTCAAGTTTTTCTTTATATTCTTTATTTTCTTCAGCATGACCAACAAATGAGGTATCATCGAGACCTTCTTCTAATTCGGTTGCCATTGTTTCCAATAATGTGTTAGTTCCTTGGTCATTAAACTCATTTGCAATGATATTAAATGTATCCATTATTTTTTTAATCAATTTGATATCCTCAATAATGCAAAAATTACAGAGCATTTTAACAAGTTTATTAATTTTTTCAATTCCCCATACAGATAACCGAGCATAAAACTTAAAATCTGGTCCAGTAATTGTATCAATGTCTGGTAATGAAAATCCGGCAAACAGCATTTTTTTAGCAATGTCATGATTAATATGATATGTTTCGCCATCATCAGTGCATGTTAGCGAAAATATGATACTAATATCGTTATTATTATGTTGAATTAGGGAAAAATTTCGGATTTTTGCATCTTTCTTATCACTTTCATATTTAAAATACTTTTTAACCGTGATTTCGAATGATACCCTTTCATATGGGGTTATTTGATATTGATCTCCTTCTTGTGATTGCTTAACAAGTGCCTTTTCAAATTCTTCTGCACCATCTAACACTTTTCTGTCTTCATATGGCAATGATGCCTTAAAATTAGATTTATTCGTTTTTTCGTATGAAACAAAATCTCCACTCATTTTGATATACTTATATTTCTTCATATTTTCATAAAAGAAATATTACTGTTTTTTGATATGTTTGTTATATTTTTCTAATGCAAAATCAATTCCTTTATCAACACGAAGAGTAGTACATATTTTATTCGCGATTTTATTATATGTTGCACCAATATCGAGTTTTGGTTTTGGTGGATCTGCTGATGATTGAGATGGTGTAGATGTTTGGGATGGTGGCGGTGGTGAAGTAGTTGTGGGGGGAGGTGGTGGCGGGGTGATAGGTTGTGATACAATTGATGATCCGCCCAGATTTGTTGGCATTACGATTTTAACTTCATCTGGTTCTGGAATTTTGCCATTAATTTTTCTCAATCCGAGATATTTACCAGCATCAATATTATGTCCCGCTCCTTTATAATATGGAGTTGCACCTGCTTTAAGATAACATCTATTATTATTATGAGAAAATGACTTACATGCACTATTTTTAGCACATTCTTGGGAACATGCACCAACATCAACATTCGGAATCATATCGCCCATTACTGGAACATCCCAGTTATCTGCCTGTTTCAGATATTCAAATTCGGGTGAATATGGAGCAGTTCTGACTGCAGGTTTTGGTGGCGGTGGAGGTGGAGGTGGTGGTGCTTGTTTTACTTTTCTTATTCCAAGAACAGTTCCTGCTTTAATACCCGAAGTATAAATACTACCAACATCTGCTTTTAGATAACAATTATTATTAGTACTAACAAATGACTTACATGAATTATTATTTACACATGCTTGAGAACATGCACCAGCATCATAATTATTAAGTGTTTGATATGCACCAGTATTATAATTATCTGCATTATTGCGATAGTCAAATTCTGATGATCGAGGTCCTGTCTTTATTGCAGGTGGAGGAGGAGGTGGCGGTGGAGGTGGTGGAGTATATACAGGCGGAGGAGGTGGGGGAGTAATACCACATCTGCGAACGTCAGATGTTGCTTGTGGATTTTGCCATCCATTGCCACCACATAATCTCGAAAAACAACTATTTCCTTGTCTTCCGTAGGCAAATTCTCCAACTGCAGTTCTTGGATATGTGATTCCTCCAAAATTCTGACTGTCGCAATGAGTACGAGCAGGTGGCGGTGGAGGTGATGCACCTGCCTTTTTAATTGATAAAAATTTTGTTGATTTAACATTATGTTGAGGGGGTTTATAAATTGGTTCTACACCTGCTTTTAAATAGCATCTCATATCATTTGTTACGAATGATTTACATGCAGGATTAGCATCGCATTTGTTCGCACATTGATTATAATCGGTATTATCATGTTGCGAAATTAGAAAATGCCCCGCATTATCTTGTCCTGCATAACATGTATAATTCGGTCTGCACATTGTATTTAATAATGCTTGTGGATCAAAAAAGTCTTCTTTCGATTTAAATACAAAATATAAAATAATTAAACTAATAATTACCACAATTGTGGCAACTATCATCCATACTGGAATACCAAGTATTCTTCCAAATACCATATTTGCAATATATTATATCACAAATGATTTTTTAATTTTTCGATATTATAATCTCCATCTTTATATGCCTTTTTGGCAGCATCATATTCTACAACATCTGTATCACCACCCATTGCTGTTTTAAATTTGCCATAACTGGGTTTACTCATAATATTTTTAGTATTTTCTACAATTTTTTCTGCACGTTCATCTTTATTGCCAAATCCTTCTTTATTAAATATATACACAAACACTATTAACAACAATGTTATTATTATGACTATCACAATTATTTCACTCATCTTATAAAGAATTATTATATTATATATACTTTCGAAAAATGTTAAAGTCTAAATATTGCGAAAATTTAAAATTAAAACCATTCGTGGAACATATATTTAATATAATTAAGGAAGATGGACATTCATTATACACAATCAGTGGGACTACTCTCGAAGAAATAACATCTCTAAAGATGTTTTCAAATAATCTGTATAATAACTTAATCATCCTAAAAGAAATAAACAATAGCAAAAGAATATCTTATGTCCAAATATTAAAATATGAAAATGGGAATTTGATATTTATTGACGATGGAAATTATTTTACCGCATCAAACCTGAAATTATTCGACATGACCAATATGAATGCAACACGGAAATTTTATGGTTATAAAAAAATAACAAATGCACTTTATTATGAACCTGTGCTAAACCAGAAATATCTCAAGGATGGTTATTCATTCGAAGCATTCGAAAATACCTTCTTAAAAAAATGAATACCATCAGTTGATGAAAAAAAATTGAATATACTTTTTTCGAATATACATAATGCCTCGTTCAAATAATAAAGAAGATAAAATCATCGATGAAATTAGCAGGATTGCTTCCAGATTAAATGACCGTCAAATGGAAAGATTAATGAATATGATTAATAATCTTCAGGTCGATGAAGAAACTGAAGGAGAAACGGAGGAAGAAACAATTGATGAGATTGCAGAATTTGAGGTTGAAAAAATAGTTGGACACAGGATTGTTAATGGCAAATTCCAATTCCTCGTCAAATTTAAATATTATGATGAACCAGAATATATTGATGATAGTGATACAAATTGCGAAAAATTAATAAATAGCTATCTCCCAGAAAATATTTTAACAATCTACATAATTTGTCGAGTATCAACTAAAAATCAATCAGATGAAAATACGGTATCACTTGCCCAGCAAGAAGATCTGATAACATCAACTATGCAAAGTATGTATCCAACGCCAAATAAAAGAATAAAAATTATTCATCATGTTGGTTCTGCATTTAATAAACTTCCATTATACTTCCCATCCCTTGTCAACAATGCAAGAAAAAATGATGTTATTGCAGTATATAGAATAGACAGATTATCGAGAAATATAATCACATCTCTCAATTATTTGAATGACTTGGATTCAAAAGGCGTTCATATTTATTCATGCCATGAGAAGATTTATTATCATGATAATAAGGCACAATTCTTGACGTTCTTATTAAATGGTCAGCGAGATGCTGAAGATATGTCTTCAAGGCAAAAGAGAATATTGGAATTCAGGAAAAAGCGAGGAGATGAAGGATTTGGAGTTCCAAAATATGGCAAAAAACATATTAGAGAAGAAGAAACTCGACGAGTTAAAGTTGTCGATAATGAAATCGAGAAAGAAATTATAAAGTACATCATAGATAATCCTGATAGACTTTCGACAATTAGAATGATGAATAAACTCAATGGCGAAAATAAATTGAAAAGAGGAAAAAAATGGAACAGAAACATGATTTTAAGGATTAGAAAGGAAAATGCCACCATTTGAATAATGATTTGAATTTTTTTGCATTTAAGTTGCATAACGCAAATTTGCAGATCCATCAGCAATAATCAGGAAATTCAATGCCAATGCAGTCATAATAAATTCGACAACATTATTTGAAGAAATATATTCAGACTCATAATTCAAAAAGATCTCACGTGCACGGGATGTATTCAGATATCCAGATGCTTGGAAATGTTCAGGATAGAGATTGAAATTCAGCATATATTTACCATTATCATTGGGACTGACTACTCTATTTTGACCGTATGTATATGGCAAATAAGTACTAAAGAAACTCTCTTCAACTTCTCTATAGAAGTCAATACCATGGGCAACAAACCCAATTTTAGAAACAACAGGAGAATATTGTCGTGCCTGAACATTTCTTGAAATTAGTGTATTACCTGTAGTTACAACTGGCGAGAAATAATTCAACAGTTCTGTATTGGTAAATCTGTGCCATGTTTCGAAATTATTTACATTTTCTACAGGTCTAAATCCGAAGTACATTGTTTCAACTGGGAATTTGAGGTTCATCAATGGAATTCTTCCGGATGCAATATTTAGACGTTGCTTTTCAGTCCTATGAACACGAATAAGATTGAAACCGATGCGATTAACATAAATATCGGCAATCTCGGGATTTACGAAAATATTATTGATATACAGTTCCATTTTCTCAATCACTGGGCGGACATTCTCTGGCAATGTTGTTTGACTGACTGAAAATCCACCACCTGGTACTGCTGTGACATTGACTGCTTGGAGAATTTCTCTGACATCTGCCATGCGAATAGTAATCTTTCTCTGACCAGCGAGAATAGCAGATGAAGAAATAGAAAGACGGAAATCTCTATTGAACCAAAACATCAATGGGACCCACATATCAAATGCAGGTTGAACGCGTTTCCATGTTTGAGGACCATTGCGATAAGCACGGACTTCTTTTGATTGTGTTTCAACTTGGTAAATGTATGCATCTTCATCGGTTTCTTGACCAACTGCTCTGTCATACGCTCTTCTTTTTTCAGGAGTAACGATATATTCTGATCTGATTGCATAGTCATCTCTACTATATTGGTCGAGTGCCTGACCATTAACCATAAATTTTGGTTCTTTTAGTGTCCGAACACCAGGATAATCGCAATAATTATATCTAAGTCCAAGTACTGGATCAGTTACAGGTGCGGTCAATTCACCAAATCTGATATGAACTGCCATGTCTGCGAAAAATTCCCCAAATTGAGGAATATCAAATTCAGGGCAACCTCCAAATTGGGCGCCTCCCATTGCGGATACTTTTTGGTATTCGAATGCAATTGCTACATATGGTTTATAATGAGAATTAACAAACAATATATGAGTTTTTTCGATTTCACTTAATGATGGAATTGGTGCAGTTACAGTTGGATTTCTCAATTTTAATTGTCTCTTAATGCCATCAAGTCGGGTTCTAAGCAATCTGCTGGCAAGCAAGAGTTTATCTTGCTTGCCATCATTTGTTATTAAAGTGAAGAAACTTGATGTACTCATATTCTAATAAATATTATATTATTTATACAAATAAAACTTTTAAATATATATCTTTTCGAAAAGATACCGAAAAAATAATTTTTTTGTGAAATAATGTTCTTATATTGTTAGATAATCCACGTATTACCGCAATTTTCGCATGTTACTTGAGTGTTAGTTATTTCGTCTGCTGCCTTAAGTTGTACCGACATAGTGGTAGTTTTGTTATGGCGACAGATACTACATGTATAAATTTCGATTGTCTTCTTTTTAATCTTTTGATTTTTGCGAATATTGATGTGATCAATTATTGTTTTGGTTTTTTCAGGAGCAAGATCAATAGTATTTAATTTGCCAATTGTTTTTGGATCGATAGATCCATCTACTATTGAATTAAGAAAGTAATCAGAATTTATAGAAGACTCTGGATCTAAATTAATTAATATATCTTGTGTAATTGTCGAATATACATTGATTACAATTGGATTAGAGGAAACTAAATTAACAGGTTCATCATTCAAAGAAATTATCGTTTTATTATATATTTCTCTTTCCATGCTATTTATTATCGAAGTTTGTTTCTCTTCTTTCATATTGACAAATTTAGTACTTTTTTCGAGAATTGTCTTCAGCAATATTTTAGTTTCCTTGCGGACATCGTTGAGTTCCATTGTAATTTTGTATATAATTATAAATTCATTTTTAATTTATAATATATTATAATACTATTATACCAAAAAATGTCTTTTGGAAATTTTGAGGATGACCCAAATCTTGGATTAAGTAGTCTTACATTGGGAGTACCTCCATTGAATGGACTTTTATATCAAAATGGAGTTGATCCTATTAATGCTGTTGCACCACCTTCTACTAACCTTACTGTATTGAGATATAATAATTCTGTCACGGATGGATATGAATGGGTATTGCTAACTGGCACTGGTGCGGTCGATTCCGTGAATGGACAAACTGGAACAGTAGTTCTGAATTTGAATGATATTAATGATGTCAGTGCAGTATCTCCAAATGTTAATGATGTTATCCGATGGAATGGAACTCAATGGGTATCCGGCAATAATACTGTCGAATATACAGTAAATACAACCAACAATGTTCCTACTGCCCTTGCAACATTAGCGACTGCTACAAATACATCTTATCGCGTAACTGCCGAAGTTTTAGCGGTAGTCACCGGAGGTATTGGGACACCTGGTGATACTTCGAGTTATTCTATTAGTGCCAATGTTAAAAATGTTGGAGGGACATTAACTGTCAGAAGTGATATTCTCACTTCGACCGAAGATTTTGTTGCTGCAAGTATTGATGTTGATACTTCTGGTACTGATATTGTTGTAAATGTTATTGGAATTACCAGTTGGAATTTGACATGGAGAGGAACGGTTAAATTGATTTCACAGGCATTTTAAATTCATAAAAAAAATGAATAATATTTTTTTAGATAATATGAATGATACCGCTATTACCATCTTATCTTTATCATGCTGGCAAATAATGCCAATATGTTTAGTAATGTACAATTTGGAAGAAAATGATCATCGTCGATTAATCTTCAAAATATTTCCATTATTTTGGATTGCATTTGTTTATATCTTTACATTTTTAGTTTATTACTTTGAATTGGTTAAATCATAAAAAATATTAAGATATTTTTTTAGTTATTCAATCCATATACTTTTATATATTTCAATTTTAAATCAAATATATAATGAATAAATCCATACCAAGTATAGTTGCGAAAATAGCAACTGTTATAGTTGGTATTATTTTATTATGGTTTTTGGGAATATTGATGCAGATGGGTCCCGGCAATAGAACAAGAGAAGAATTTCATTGGAATATTACGAAATATAAGATTTTTGCATTACTTGCAACAAATGCTACATATTTTGTAACATTGGGTATAGGCAATGCGGTTGCAATAATGGCAGATTAATAAAAAAATAAATGGTAATAAATATATAATGGATAAAAAAATACCAAGAATAATCGCAATTATTATAACAATAATAATTGCAATAATAGCAGGATATGCTTTAATGATTATGGCCGCGGTAACACTCGGGGGATCATCATCTGGATCGGGTGAACCATTTATATTAATGATATCATCAATATATGTAATAATATTGTTAATATCATATCATGGAATATTTGGCATTTCTTATGGAATAGGACATTTAATAACAAAAAAATGAATTATTTTGATAGAACAACAATGGAGGTCGAAATTTTAGTATATGATTCATATGATTATAAAGATAGAATGGTAGAAGAATTAGCAATGTACATTAATCCATATATTGGTCAATGTGGTATATATGTAGATGGCAGACATGGATCAAGAATACAAATCGATATTACTAAAAAACAAATCCCAAAACTCATAAACACTATAAAAAGATATTATTCTCAATATACCATGAAAACTTATGAACACAATATCAAGATTGAAATATTAAAAATTGAATAATATTGTCTCATCAAAATGGCATCTAATATTGTTCTTCATGGTTTAGGCACACTTCTTACAATTCCAACATTGTATACAACATATCATATTGGAGGGATGATTGCATTGTTAGGTTCTCTTGATGGAAAAAAATCACCATTTAAAACAAATGCATTGATGGTCGTGTGTATGGGTGGATTGCCTCTTGCTGCATCATGTATTTCATATGGAACACCATTTGCCATACATCGATGTTTAAAGTATTATAAATGGATATAAATATTAAAAATTATTTTTTTTAAAGTGCGATTAGAAACTTAATTCCATAATATAAAATAAATGGTAAAGGATAAACAATTGCTCCTAATACCAATGGCATTCCATACATTATAAATCCACACATATTCTTATCGGCATTTGGTGCACCAGATCCCATTGCCCCTAAAAACATACAAGGAAATGCAACCGATGATATAACAGAACCCGATAATATTATCGATGATATATGAAGTATTAATCCAATAGACATTATTGATTTTATATAATACATAATTTTAATTATGTTATGATAAATATGAAAAAAATATCACAATTTTATTTTTTTTCATATTCATTACAAAGTATTTATGCGTAGGTGATGGGATTAATCTTGAGATTTGCATGCCATCTCAAATCATAATTTGCCAATCCGGTAACTTGAATGGTGATATCAGTTCCAGATACAACGAAAATGGCATTAACACCGATATCTCTTTGACGACGACGAATTGTGCTGAATACTGTTAGAGTTCCACCGATATTCTTCGCTTTACATGCGATCCAGAAACTTGCACTATCGCCCGGTGATCCAGAAGTACCACCAGTACGTCCACAGATAACTTCAGCTTCGAGATTATAAACTGAATCATCATCAGTTGTGTAAGAAATCAATGTTGCAGGGGTGGCATTGGTAGTTTCAACGAAATCTTGTTGAATCAAGTATGCAGGATCATTACTGGCAGTACCAGGCAAGACAGATGCACCAGTGGCACTATTTAACAACAATGAACCATTTTGGAAACGCTGAACCAATTGATTGGCAGTATCAGCAGTGACTGCGGCCTGACCATCAGAAACAACAACTGTACCTGCTTGAGATCCGGTATTGGCACTTGTACCAATAGCAACGGAACGAGAACCAGATGCAACTGCATTATCACCAATAGCAATAGCGTCAGCACCAGATGCGGATGCACTTTGACCAATGGCAACGGCGTCAATAGCAGAAGCATTGGCATTTTGACCGATGGAAATAGTTCCAGCAGTTGTGCTACTTGCACCACCACCAATACCGACGGAAGATTGAGTAGCATTAATTGGTTGAACAACGAAGAAATCGGTCGTCTTGGCATTGTTTGTGACGTGGAATAGTTTTTGTGTAGATGGGTCAAGAACGTCATTCTTGACATTGACGGGACCATTAGCACCAATTTGGATATCAGCACCAGAAGTGGAATCGTCATAGGCATTTTGCAAAGTGTGAGGATTGTCAGCACCAGGGGGTAGAGGTCCAACTACTTGCCATGTGGAAGTGGCACTTTCAGCAGTCAACCAAACACAATCTTCAGTAGAAAGAGTTGTGACAGTTGATGCATCAAAACCCAAAAGTGTCAAAGTATTAGTAGTACCAGTATGTTTAATAATCATGTGATGACCTGGTTGAGCGTTTGCAGATCCAGTTCCAATTTCAGGCAAAGTGACATTGCGATCAGTACCATCAGGATCTAAGAAATAACGATGGGGTCTATCAGTAAATTGTGTCCATAGGGTGATATCACCGGTCATAGTGAAGAACTCACTAAATCCGAGTTGACCTCGGCCGGAGTTAAAATCTCCCTCAATCAAGATTTGTGTATTAGACATTGTAGTTGCAGTGCGATATATTATGATTATAAAAAAATATAAATAAATCTAATTTATTATTTTCGCAATTTCCTTTTTTAATTTTGATTTATCAAAATCATGCCTCTCCAAAATAACATCAACTTTATTTTTTTTAGACCAGTTCATAACCACTTTATATCCACAATCATTTTTCCATATTTCACCAGTACCGATATATGTATGTATGTCTTTTCCACTTCCTAAAGGTGTTTTAGTATCATTCAAATGAATTAATCTAATCATATGAATATTTTCCCCACACAATTGTTCTAATTTCGAAAAATATTCAGCAACTTGTCCACGTGTAGTTAAATCTTGCCCACTAACAAAAATATGAGCAGTATCAAGACAAAATGCAATATGTGGAGCATATTTTGATTTTGCCAAAGTATTGATGAGTTTCGCCATCTTGGGTGCAGTTTCGAATGTTGTCAAATTATTAGGTTTAGACTGATTACTCTCGAGAAATAATCTGCATTTAGCGGGTGCTTTCCAGTCCTTATAAATTGCTTCTACTCCCGCTAATATTGTAGCAATGTTTTGCTTTGGTAGATGAATTATTACCCCTTTTCCGCCAAGTTTATCACATAATCGCAATTGTTCTCTTATGATGTGGATTGAATATTTATTACATTTCCAAGGATTATGTATATATGTCCCATGAACATATAATCGTATTTTATTATCTTTGATATATTGTTTATTCAACTTTCCTAAATTGTTTAATTTCGATGAATGTGGGTTCATTATGAATATTTGAAACACTTTCATATTAAAAGACTTCATTGCTTCTATACAATCAGTATATTCGCCACATTTTTCGTCATTGCGATGGCAATGTATTCCAACATTCATGATTATATTCGGATTTATATAAACTTAAAAAAATAGAAATATGATTATAGTCCTTGCCCGACCAAAAGCAAAATTATTTGCTTTTGAATTACAAAATATGCTTTATGCAGATATTGTCATTGATTATACATTTGATAAAAACTTTGCACATTCAACAAACATTAATATGAAAAAATATGAATATAGTCTTGATAAAAAATTCTGGTTTTATCGTGCAAATTTTTTACCTCAATTGCATACAATAGAAGTTCATGAAATATATCATTCATACATATACTTTGACTTTGTCGGATTACACATAATTATGGCATATTCTGAAACATTAACAGATGAATATGTAAAAACAATTAAAAACATTTATGACTCCAAGGTGGATACATACATATTCTTCGACAAAAAAGGATTTAGATCATCTTATAGTACTGGAAAAATGGAAAAAATAAATGCACATATCTATAAAATCATCACATGATTTTATTAAAATTATTGTATAATTTTATTATTCTAAACCTTGTTTTTTGTTAATTCTCGATATTTGTTTTGAATAATCTTTTGTGTCGTCATCATCACTCGAAGATGATGTATCATCTGCTTCTTTATTCTTCTTTCCTTTAAATTTAGATTTTCCTTTTCCAAATTTAAAATAAGCAATAACCAATGCTACAATTATAATAACAAATGCGATTAATACTGGTGCCATTATATATTTATAATGCTATAACTTTAATTTATCTATTTATTTTTCAATAAATCTTATTTATTTTCAATAAATAAGGGCGGTAAGTTCATCTTCTGTGGTGTATTGTGGTACAAAATTATCAACAGATGCCACAGGTTTTGCTTTTATCTTTGTTGATTCAAATTCAACCGGCACTTCTTGCAACTCTTTCTTTTTTTGATCCATAATATCTGTTTTATCAAGTGACATTGGTTTTGGAATATTTGCCGATGGGACTTTACTTGGAGCAATACCAGTCAAATTTTCATAATATTGATCGGGGGACTTACCAAATTTCGATAAATCATACCATGCAGACATAGTATTTCGCTGTCCCACATCACTTCTTACTTGTCCATGGCGGACATTCGGTTTAAAATTCTTTAAAAAATCTGCCAAAAATCTTTCCTTTGATTTCAAAATTAAACAAAAGATGAGTAAAATAAAAACAATCAATAAAGCAATCTCAATCTTATGAGTTCTGCAAAAATGTTCGAAGTGCATTGTGTTATATTTATGCAAAAAAATATAATTACATTAAATCATTACCAATTTTTTGTCATGCATAATGACACTGCATCATGCACAGGTTTATACCGCTCATCTTCGAGCAATGCCTTAATTAAAGAGATATTATCACATTCCCCATATTTCATGATATTCTTTAAAATCGCTGTGGAAAATCCGGAAATCATTAATACATTCTTATCAGAAGTACATGGGAAGTCATTGGTACTTCCATTTAAATTCCAAAAGATGATCTTTGGCATAACCAAATTATGATTTCGGAATTTCTTTTCGATAACTTCGAAATTAGTTAAATTACAATCTGCTTGATTAAATTGCATATCACTTAATATATATAATGTTTTTGGAAATTCTGAAATTGGGACTTTGTTTTTCATGACTGCATCAAGAATTAAATCAAATACTGCTTGAATATTTGTAGAACCACCCCATGGTGATTTTTTTAATATTGATACATCTTCCTTCAAATTTTCCCCTTTCAAATTTACAAATTGGGGAACAGTCTCGAAAGTAATAACCTTTTTATTAAAATATCCTTCGGTGCAATTAGCGATCATAATACCTAATGCGATTGATGCGTCAATAGGACAGATATTTCCTGCAGAAGATGTCATAGATCCACTAACATCACTCAATACGAGAGAATTCTTAAAAGTTCCTAATTTTTTAGTTTCTTCAAATAACACCTTCCATTGTGCTTCTGCCACACTATCATAATTTCCCAATAATGTATCATGTACTAATTCATGAGGATATAATTGCTTTGCACACACTTTAACTTTACCACTTTCAAGTTTTTCCCGCCATTCTTTAAATTCATCAGGGCAATGTTTTTCAAATGCCTTTTTAAGGCGTTTCATTGCCAATGAAGGTACTTTCGAATAATCGACTTCCTTCCATTTACCATTGCAAATCAGTACTTCTACTACCTTCATATAACTTCGCAATTGAGATAATGTTTTTCTATATGCTTTAAAACTAATATGCGACCATCTACAATACAATCTGACAAAATCTGTCGAATTGCTCAATTTGGACTTTTCATTTGGCAACCATTTTGCCAAAATAGAACAAGGTTTCCCGTCATTCATAGATTTGACATCTTCATTCAATTGTTTTCTGATATGTTGAAACAACATTTTACTGTCATTATCCTCATCATAATATGGTAATTGTGTATTTAGGAATATATCAATAAGATCATCCCAACGCCCATATTCAGGAATTAATTTGAAAACTGCATTAAACACCTCCTCATCATGATCTCTTAAAATATTCAATAATAAACGTCCAAGTTTTCTTTCGCCCTTGCCACCACGACAATCCCGAATATTGAAGACAATCAGGGTTGTCAATACTGGGTCTTCTTTATATGCCTGAAAGAAATATTTTTCGGCAGTGTCGTCATCAATTTGCCTAATTCCCTTAAAGTAAAGAGATTGAATGCCTTCATATTCATTGGTAGATGTTGGAGATGCATATGATTTCGCACCGTTCCACGTACTGAAATGTTTTTTAATTTGCTGTAGCATTTCTCTAATAAGTATGTAAAATCAAATCTTTAAATGATAATTCCGATATTATCTGTTGTTGGGTTTTTGGAAAAAAATATGGTGCAGAGAACCGTTTTCTAACATATTCAGTAGCATTAGTTGATTGCTGTCTGTTCTCTATTCCTCACGGATACCATATTTTTCGTTGATTGCCTTGATTGTCCTAAATAAATTGCTGAATTTATACACTACATGTTTATAATAAGGTTCATATATATAACACTTATCACAATCATGATAGTAAGAAATAATCACAATCAGGAGTTCAACATTATATGGTATGTATTTTACTCCCATATAACAACTACTATCTTAACATTCTGTATAATGAGTATTATAATAATTTCAAATCTTTAAATGATAATTCCGATATTATCTGTTGTTGGTTTTTTGGAAAAAAATATGACCCTGAAAACCGTTTTTAACATAATCTGTAGCATTAGTTGATTGCTGTCTGTTTTCAAATTCACCCCACTACACAGGATTTGTGATCCTGCACAGTATGACAAATTAGGTCATATTTTTCATCCTTATCATATTAATATTGCTGAAATTATCCAAATTCACTATTATGATATATATCGTGCAACTATACATCATAATAAGATACTACTAAGAATGGTTTCCACGCCTAATCGTTCAACATGGCACGTTTCACATCGAACTTTCGGTACTTTCACCAAGTGATTTCACCCTAATCACACAGACACATCCAATACACTCGCCGACCTTTCAGATAACTTAATCAGTCATTGACTTCTCAGACACATCCATATTTTCGGAATCACCTTTTCATATTCAGGATAATATTATATACTTTATAATATCAAATCTTTAAAAGAAAATTCAAAACAAATAATCATCATATATTCCTTTGGAAATGTAAGGAATGAATCCACTTTCAAATTTTTCAATTTGCTTCCATGCCCAATAATCATCGTAATTATAATCATAATTTTTAGGAGTGGATCTATAATCCAAACTTATCATGTTCTCACTACAACCTCCACATGTTGAAGGATATTTCGAAGATAAATGAATTATGGTTATTAAAATAAGTATAATAACTATAATCCAAGTTATTAATCTTAATAAATCGTACATTGTATATTTGATTGGAAAAAATAAATTTCATTTATCATGGGATAAATTTCATTTATTATATGCGTCGGCGGCCCAATATGGATACATTTTTCGATAATTGTTCGGATTAAACCGAGTTCCTTCGTATCCTACAAATGAGACTAATTTTTCATTTTTGCTACTGAAGCATATATATGTTAAAATTATAACAAATACTATTATTATTATAATTGCCATTTATAATCATGGCAAAATAAATATTTCATCATTTTTTTAATTTGGTGCAGGCACTGGAGAGTTGAAAACGGGGCCTTCTCTCCATCCTGTTAATTTTTCCATATAAACCTTATTCCAATATCTCATTGTGAAGAATGTAGTAGTAGAGACCACAACAGTCAATACCATAATCACGATAATCAATGCAATAATTCTTCTTAAATCGTCAGAATACATCTTGTAATATATTAATTCAAAAAAATCAAAAATTTAAATTATAAAAATATTACATCAATTTAATATCTAAGCATGGAAGCGAGTTCATCTTCGTTATTGTATGTTGCACTTGATCCGGCAAAACCTTCTGCAGCAACTTCAGGTGCATCAACGGGGGCATTAAAGACGGGACCTTCTCTCCATCCAGTCAAGTTTTCTTTTTGGGAAGGATAAACTGTATCTTCCTTCTCCCAATAATCTACATATTGTCTATTATCGCTACCAGTATCGGTTCTCATGGCACGATGACCCAATGGCATGTTGCCACCGGTCAAGAAATTTCCACCAAGGGAACTTCTTCTGACCGACATTTTATCTTTACGGAAGAAAGCAAAATAAACCAATACAAGAATGACCAACACTAAAACAATAACAACGATACCAACGATCATTGGTCTACTGCAGATAGGACCATTTTTCTCACAAATTGTGTCTCCGAACTTTTCGAAGGGATTTCCCATTATGTCAAAATCTTTTAAGTATAAGAGTATATATTATTAAGTATATTAAAAAATCTAAAAAAATTGAAAAATATTTATTAAATAAGAAATTAATTAAATATACAAAATATGAATTTCATCCATTCCACTATTTATGAAAATGTTCTTAAGATGTGCAATTATCGAAATTATAATGTTAAATCACCAAAAATAAAAGAATTATCTGAATTCACGAATGCATTGATGTCTTCATATATTAAAATAGAATGTGAGGATCAATCGGGCAAAGTTATAATTATATTTATTCTTCATCCGTCGAGTGATTATTACCAAAAAACTCAAAAGTTCATAACACTATTTAATACTAATAAATCTTCCACCAAACCATATGAACTTATTTTCATCATTGACGATGAACCAAGAAACAATATTCGAAAAAAATGCACTGATGAAGAAAAAAATAATCCAAATCTCAAAACATTTGTTTATGATTATCGAGTACATTTCTGTGTGTTCGCATTGGATCATATAATGTCGCCAAGTTATAAAATTTTGTCTGATGATGAGAAAACTAAATTGGAAAATACCCTGATGGTCCCACTCACTCGTCTCATGAATATTAAAGAAAGTGATCCATGTGCAGTCTTAATTGGTGCAAAATCTGGAGATGTAATAAAATTGAAAGAACCTTCTAAAACGGCAGGTGAAAGAATTTGTTATCGCTATTGCAATTAATTCAAAAAAATATTTAAAATTTATGTAATTAATTCAATTACATCCTGAATAAAATCATCAGGCAAATACTTATTAGATGCTTTTATATATTTATATAAATCATCTTTACTAACTTTTTGCCCATGAAATCTATATTTCGTCACTTCAATATAAACTTTCATAATAAAGTCCCGCACCTTGGGTTGCAATTCATCTAACATATTTTCGAAAGTGAATAATTCTATTTTTTCTGCTCTCATGCATTTGAAGGGAATAATGCCGATAATTCCAGACAATTCCAAAATTTCAATATGATTTTTAATTTCAGAACGAATATTCACATCTTTCAAATATGAAATAGAATAATACTCTGTATAATTTCTCTTATGGCGACATTCCAAGTATTCTTTCATTAAATTATTTTCGGGACATCCAATGTCGATTAAAATATTATTTCCCATCGTTTCATGACTATAATTATCGATACTTTCCTCGTCGAAGTGTTCAAAGAAATTAGCACTTTCTTCAGAATATTCTACCAATATATATCCATAAAATTCAGTCTTGAATTTATTAGGAAGTTTTCTATATAATGATGGATACTGGTCATTGAAATCATTAGACATGTTCATTTGAACCATGGAGCAACATCTTATAAACATATCTAAAAATATTGCCCCCTCTAATTCAGGGACCATTGATAATCCTGCTTTCATCTGCGACTCATAATCTGCCTTAATAAAACCATTTGGAATTCTTCTAAATGGGTTCTTAATTTCGAGAAGAAACAATGTATCATCTTTAATGAATATGCCATCAGGACTATAGGAATTATATGGATATTTTTCGGAAGTGATTGATCCAAATTCATAAATTTTCACATTTTCAGTTTGTTCATAATAGATAATTGAAGTCTGTTCAAATAATTTTCCCCATTCTGTCGCCTCGACGGATACTTCTGGGATATTTTCGGTAGATGGTGGATGATATTCTATGAGACATAATTCATCATCTTCAAGTATTCGGAGCATTAAATTATCGGGAATATTCACATTATCAAGCATATTTGACATTTCCATGTCTACTTTCATCTTACCATCTCTAATTTTTCTCTTCAAAAGTTCATCACTATTTTGATAAGCGTTTGTACCGTTTATGCAACTAATTTCACTACCACCAATTGTATGGCATTTAGAATGTATCCATTCTTGAGAACCTTGTTTTGGCAGATCATTAAAGCGTTCTAATAGAGTGTTTAATTTGTCGAGTGTTGTCATTTTAAAGTACTTTAATATATCAATTTTTTATCTTAATAAAAAAATTGAATTTTGTAATTCTAATTACCTACTGAAAACAAGTATCGATAATTAATAATGGACTGTGCAAAAGAGATTTTGAAAAAGGTTGAGGAACTTCCTGAATCATCTCCCAATGGTGATGAAGAAATTGATGATAATGCAATCATGATTGCGGTAGATCGTTTTGAACAAAAACTCAAAAAATATCATGAAATTGAAATCGAATTGGGTAAGTTGATGACTGCACTCAAAAATGCAACCATCAAAATTTCGAATGAATTTGACAAAAATAAGAAGAAAATTCATGATGTTGAACAACAACAAAGTCATTATGCATCTTTATTCGTAAAAGGAAGAAAGAAGGATACTGCTCCATTGGCGATAAATGGAGAAAAGAAAAACTGGGGAGATGTAATGGAAGAAGAAGAAAAATCTTCCGAAGGAAAGACATTCGCCCAAATTGTCTCTGGCAATAAGGTAGAGAAATTGCAAGTCTCTGCTCCAGTGCAACCCAAATACACATATTTGGATTTTGGCAATGTCGAGTTGAAATGTTGCATTGACACTACTTCTGCACCTGTTGCAGGAATGGTCTATTATAATGAGGGTCTCCCCATTATCAACATTCCTCTTGACATCAAGAAGAATGGTCAAGAGAAGAGAATTAATCTCGAGATTGTTCTTGTTGAATATGCGGATCTCAAAAATACCAGTGGCAACATCAAGATGGTTGATTGCAAATGGGGAGACAAGTGCGAACGAGTTAAGAACAATCAGACTTGCTCATTCTACCATCATGGTAGAGATGTGAAAAAATCATTCAATTCCAACAGATTGGAATTGTACTTCAAGGAAAGCAAGTCATTGGACTTCTACCAAATTGACAGCATGATGAGTTCCGTCATTGGAATGATTATCACGAAGTATATTTCGATTGTTTAATTTCTCGATTGTCTTAATTCTATTAAGAATGCTCTTGGCGGTCATATATAGATTTTTATTCAAAAATCTAATTTCTTCCATACATTTCCAACTTATATCAACTATTTCATAAATCTGATTTCTATTATCAAATGCTATTTTTGGGGTAATATTTTTTTCCATCATGGCAATATAGTATCTACTGATATACTTTGTTTTATCATATATCGTGACTATATCATAAAAGTTCATATCATACAACAATGTATAATTATCTTTTGCGATATTTGTTTCTTCTTCAAATTCTCGAACTGCACAATCATAATTCGATTCATATTTTCCATTTTTTCTTCCTTTTGGAAACTCCCACAATATTGGTTCTTTTTTATGACACATTTTGATGCATCCTCTTAACTTTTCTCCTCCAACACCTGAAAATGTGTTATAAAATGCATTTTTATATTTAATGTAAGTCATAAAAGAGAAGGATGTATTTTCGATATTTGAAGGCACTGATATCGAAAAATGTCTCCAGATATTATCAAAATTCAGTGTGTATAATATGTGTTTTTCTTCTTCTGTCATATTACTTAATAAATACAATATTGTATTTTTATTCAATGTATTAAAATGGGATAATATGAATTCAATGAATGCATAGGAGTTTTTTCTTTTTACCATCAGGAAATGATGTTTTCCTTTAATTTTGTTGATGCATATAATGCCATATGAATATTTGGTTTTCATGATATTAAAAATGAATTTGCTATTTTATAATATAATACTATAATTATAAATCACTGTGTTTCATATTCACAAAAGATGAAATATAATAAAGTAATTACATATAAAATCACTATTAATAATCCTGAACAGGCATTCACCTCGGGCGAATTAGATAAATATATTTTCGAAAAATTAAAATCGACATATGAAGGTGTATGCTATTTTGGTTCATATATTAAAAGCGTCAATAAAATCGTCAGGAGAGAACCATTATCCCCCGATTTGACAACTAATGTTAATACATTGTCATGCAATATTAAATTCGAAGTTACGGTGATTGAATATAATTCTCAAGATATTATTACTGATGTTAAAGTAAATAGAAAATCCAAAAACAGAGAATTCAAAAATCTCATTGGTTATTCTAAATATGGATTAATCGTAATTCAAGGAACTGATTACACAGATATGATTAAAGACAATCAAGTAGTTCCAGTAAGGGTTATGATTTCTAAATATCCAACTTCAAAAGATAAAATCATGGTCAAAGGTGCATTATTCATCCCTAACTATTACGTCCATAATCTCGAATCAAATATAAATCTAAATCCCTATTTATCGGCATTAAGAATTAACGTTGATAAAATACCGAAAGAACAATTTAAAGTAATTTTAGATATGATAGCGAAAGAAGAAGCAAAGTCTTCTGATATCAAAAAATTAAAATCATATAAACTGATTAATGATCTTCATCAAAACAAAAAATCAAAAGAAACTATTAATATTATGAAATTGATTGATAATAACTATAAAGATGTGTATGTCTCGAGATTAAATGTTCCAAAACATGAACCTATTGTTGAAATATTTAAAAAAGAACCTAAAATGAATATTGTCCATTGTAATGACATATCGATGATTTCATTATTATTGACAGATTATTATATCCATTTGAAAAATTTCAATAATATGGTTAAGTTTTATGAAGGCAAAGAAAAAGAATATAATGCATTATGGACTATTTACAAAACATATAAAGAAGACTGATTTTTATTTAGAAAAATGAAGTGAAATAATATATAATGGCAGAGGAATTTGACGAAGACGAATATAAAAACTACTGCATCAAAAACATTACTAAATTGGGCAATAACGATAAAATAGATATATTACGAATATTAAAATCAAAAAAAGATATTGCATTGAAGGAAACTAATATTGGAATTGTTGTAAATTTAAAGGATATACCGAAAGATATATTATTATTAATATATAATAATATAAAGGTAAGAATTGATAAAAATGAGTGAAGAGTACCAAGATATTATCGATATTGTCAATGATGAAGCATCATCTATCGCTGATAGAATAGAAGGTGGTAAATTAGATACATCAATGATGAGCAAATTACAAAAAGTAAAATCTAAACCACATAAAAGAAATAGAGCGAAAAGAAACAAATTTTTCAAAAGAAAAACTGGGGGAGTTGATGATAAAATTGATAGTTATAGACAAAAAATTAAAATTTATCAGGATAAGATTGATTTATATGAACGAAAAATCAAGAGTTATCAAGATGGTGATAGTGAAGATAGTGGTGAAGATGATGATGAAGATATTGATGAAAGTGAAAAAGAAGAAGTTAAAGGCGGAGACGATATTTTGAATGAATTGAAAATATCATTTAATGATAGTCCTACAGAAGATGAGAGTGAAGAAACACCAATTGGAGAGGATGAAATTTTTGAAGATGTTAAAGTGGTTGATTTGTAAAATCTATTTTATTTTTTTTAGTAATTTGCCAATTGTAATACACATCATCATCTGTATGAATATTAGCATTATTTTGGAATCTGTGCCTTTAAATCCATACATTTTAACTTTAATAATATGATCATATTTCAATTTTTTTATTCAATTTAAAATAATTAATATTATAATATTATCGACATCATGGAACGAAGAATTGCCAAAAAGAAATATGATCGAACCAAGAAAAAAACTGAAGAAAATGTAAAACCAAAAATCATCGATCATCCCGAAGATTACATTGAAAAAAATAAAGCAATTGCTTACAAAATTTATAATGAAATGTATGAGGTTGATAAAGATCTCAAACCAGAAACCCGTTTAGAAATATTGCAAAATAAGTTTATGGAATTTACCAAAGAATTTCCGATTGTAATGCGTTATATTGGTCAAATGGGAATGTATCATCCAAAATCATTCGAACTTTATTTAAAGAAACTTCAATCTGGGTTGGTTAAAGATGAAAAAGATTTAATTGATGCAAATGTTAAATATTGTGGCGACTTGTATTATCGATGGAATAAATCCAGAGGAATGCATATTTCACCGACAGATAAAAGTGCATATATGTCAAAAATTAGGGTTGAGTTAGAAAGTGAGAGAAAAGAGTTCAATGACAAATATGAAGAATTATCTAAAAAATATGATGAAAATGAAAAAGACTATGATAAAGAAAAGGCAAATTCCATCCGCGAGACAATAATCAAAATGAAGAAAGAATATGAAAAAAATAAAGACGAGTGCGAAACATTTACCCAGTATATGAATAAGTTCTTCACATATTTCGATACTGAACGAGTTGAATTACTGAAGCAACAGCAATTACAAAAACCAATTATCGAAAAGAGATTAATAGAAATTGAAGAAGAATTCGATAATGATGTCGAAGATTATGATGTTGATGAGTTTCCTGATGCAGGGGATTTGGAAAAAATTGAAGGATTGTCATTAAATCATTAACTGTTGAATAATATCTGGTCCAATCTATTTATATTGTCATGAATCACTCCTATTTTTTTATGATCTTTAACAGGATTAATATTTATCATTGGATACTCTATAAGATGTCCCTCAATTGTATTAAATTTAATAGGATCGCAAAATGTCATATTCAACTGAGAACACTTCAAGTCATTGTAAGAACAATTAAAATAAGTTTCATTGTTATAAATTATATTATAAATTTTCTCCGGATTAAAATCGATAATATTATACTCATTGGTGTCAAGTAAATGGAACAAATATGCAAGACCTCCTTTACATCTGAATGATTTATCACGTCTTGCAATAATATACATATTTCGAATTTGTTCAATCATTTTATCATATTTCTTATTTTTGAACTGATTAATTATCAATTTTGCCATATTTGGTTCAATAGTAAGAGAGTTAATAACGTTTTCAATTTCATCAACGGTGAATAACTTTTCTTCTGCCATCTTTATTAAAAAAAGTAAATTCATTTTTTTTTACTCAAAAATTCCATATTGCTTCATTAATTCAAATTCTCGAATTTTAGTCTTATATGGAATTAATTTATTTTCCAAACTCATATTATTTTCTTCCATCATGACATAGTTATCAGCATTCAATTCATACATTAATGTGTCAGTCTCCATGATATAATCAAGACTATTTGGCAAATCAACTATCAATGATATGCGTATTTCCACATCTCCAATAATCAAATAATAAATATTGGGTTCAAATTCATCATCAATCAATGCATCATATTTTTTAACATGATCATCAATCAACTCTTTTACAAGTTTTCTATTTTCGAAACTCACCAAGACTATATAGTGATATTCTAATTCTTCATCCTGAATAATATAATTGTTATTTATTTTTTGAAGAGACTTAATTGGATTTATATACATTTTACAATCTATATTCAGGTTATTGATAGCATCGATTAATTTCGAAATCATACTAAATGATGGTTGATATCTTCCGAACATTGTACTAATATATTCCATCTTCTATATACATTATTTTTATTCAATTTTAAAAAATTGAATATATTAGTTATATTATAATGGATTTAACTCGAAAAGATATTTATGAAGTGATGGACATGTATTCTGATGAATTTAAATTTAAATTTGATAAAGAACTGATAATTCATCATATTGTTCAACTTAACAAATTACTATCAACTTTAGAAAATGTGGAAGATGTGGCATTAGAAGGATATCAAATAATTTTATTATATACGAAAGATATGATGAATTCATCGGGATATATTAAAGAGTATGATGCGAAAAATCATGATATCTTAAATGCAATATTTAAAGAACGTGTAATGGTTATTAAATACAATTCAAAATCAACTTGCGATAACTCTGATTTGCATATATGGTATTTACCAAGTAATAAAAATTTTACAACATGTGAAATTATGCGAAATCCATCATTTGCTAATAAGTATAAATTATTCCAATCATTGAAAAGTATTGATGAAATGTTTTAAATTTTTTATAAAAAATTGAATTTATATATTCAAAATATAACTAACATAATATATTAACATGGGAGCATCTAACATTGAACAAACTTACACCATTGATGAAATTAAAGAAATCATCGAGAAATTAGATATTTCTAAAGATGAAAAAACCGATCTGGTAAATAAGTTTCTCAATAAGACAATTGAGAAAAAACGTGAGCAAATTTATAAAGAAAATGCAGAGTTGATAGATTTAATCCTTGATTATCAAGTCGAATACATAAGAAATACATTTACATATTATGTTGGTCCGATTGGATTTTTCGTTCAAATGATAGTTTCGAAAGAAGAATTAATTGATAAAATTGACAAAGTTAAAAAAATAACTGGATATGATGCCTCTGACATAATTTCTCCTAATAATAAAATACCTTTAACTGAAAAACAAAGATCTAAATACATATTTCCATTATACAAAATGGATAATATGACCCCACTATTCATTTGTACCCAGAGAGATTTACTTGTCAAATATCTTATTATTTGGAATGAGTGATTACTTCGTATTTTTTTATATTAAAAAAAATTGAATTTATATATTCAAAATATAACTAACATAATATAACATCATGGGAGCATCTAACATTGAACAAACTTACACCATTGATGAAATTAAAGAAATCATCGAGAAATTAGATATTTCTAAAGATGAAAAAACTAATATGATAGATAATTTCATTAATAAATTAAATAAGAAAAAGAGAGAACAAATTTATAATGAGAACAAAAAGATTATTGATCAAATATTATCTCTCAAACAAGAATTCCGATGTGGAATTATTGCATATTTTATGGGACCCATTGGATTTTTCGTTCAAATAATTGTTTCGAAAGATGAATTGATTGATAAAATTGACAAAGTCAAAAAAATTATAAATGAACAGAATACAAGCTATGTATATATGTCTGACTTATATACACATAGAGTAATAT
>QGCY01000018.1_pt1 | contig 69123 bp, 67 predicted proteins | sample 4708041 | NCBI WGS metagenome assembly QGCY01 (sample SAMN08941164, study PRJNA450518) | Sediment metagenome, whole genome shotgun sequencing project. | biome: grassland soil; feature: grassland; material: soil; isolation source: soil 14 days enrichment with methanethiol and mixed carbon source ... | reverse complement strand
AACGCCCTTATCGAGGAGCTCCTGCACAGCATGTGTCACGACTTCCTTATCGATGACTTGTGCAACACTTTCATCTGTAACTTCGAATGTTTCAGGGTTTTCCACCCCTGCACGCCCGAGAGCACCGCGTGTATTCGGGCCTATAATACCATCTATTTTTCCTGCATTATGCCCCAAAAAATTGAGATAAAGCTGGAGCTGTTCTGTATTTTCGTCCACCAAAGCCATGGCTGAATTAAACCTCTGTTTTCCAGAAGTATAATGGGGATAGTCTTAAAAACTCCTTAAAATAGATAAAACTTTATTTATTCAACCCGCGGCGCATTTTAAATACATAGGAAATAACTTCAGCAACGGCTTTATAATGCTCGGTTGGAATCGCTTCATCGATTTCAACCGTCGCGAACAAAGTTCGTGCCAACGGCTTATTTTCATACAGAACAATATTATGCTCTTTGGCTAGCTCTCGTATTCTAAGTGCCACCTCATCCACACCTTTGGCTAAGCAAATAGGTGCCTCCATGGATTGCGGATCATATTTAAGCGCAATTGAATAGTGAGTCGGGTTGGTAATAATAACATCGGCTTGGGGCACGTTTTGCATCATGCGCTTACGCCCGCGCTCTGAACGCAATTGACGTAAGCGCGCCTTTACATGCGGATCCCCTTCGGATTGCTTATGCTCGTCCTTGACCTCTTGCTTGGTCATGCGCATTTTTTTGTTATGCTCATAGCGCTGGTACACCAGATCAATGACCGCAATGATCAGCAAGGCAATTAATACCCCCACCATTGTGCGCACAAACAATATTTTCAGCTCATTCATCAGGCTTGGGATAGGCAGACCGACCATATGCTCAAATTGATTAAAATAAGGCTGTAAAATAATAACACCTACGGCACTGATGATCGCAATTTTCAACAGGCCTTTCGCGAACTCCATAATTGAACGCATCGAAAACAGGCGCTTAAATCCGGCCATGGGTGATACTTTAGATAGAGCAGGCTTAATCGATTCCGGAGCCCATAACGGCCCGATCTGCACCAAAGGCGAGCAAAACGATACCAACATCAGCCCAATCAACGGCATCGCGCAGATCTTAAAGACCTCAATCAAGCCGCCTCCAAGGGCAATTTCTACACCGCCCGCCCCCTGAGGGAAAGATGCTGCGCGTTCAAGATACGCCATGAGCACTTCAAAAATGCCACCAAATAATTGCCCTGCCAATGCTGTCATCAAAACCGTACCAGCAAAGAGCATCATCCAGTTATTGACCTCTTTGGATAGTGGTACCTGCCCCTTTTTACGTGCATCGGCAAGCCGTTTCGACGTGGGGTCTTCGGTTTTTTGGGTTTCGTCCTGCTCTTCACCATCTGCCATGGAATCAGTTTAGCACAATTTCCAATAAGAAATCTTGAAGGCTCAGCTCTTTATCCAGCCTTCTTTACGTTTATTTTTTATCGATTCACGCTATGAAATTCAGGTTTTCAGACTTCGTCAATTTGAAAAGCAAATGGGTTTAATCCATCAACGACGTCCGGGCTTAAATTAAAACGAAGATTGATTGTTTGCTCAGGATGGGTGCGGGTAAAACTTAATATACGGTCATCCTTTGTTTCAATAAAACGCATTCCGCTTTCTTGGCCAAAGACCGTTTGTTGCTTCCGCCAAGCCAGAAATTCTCGCGTAAAATGGAGAACCGATTCCGGGTCTTTCTCTTGCCGATCGACCGCCAAGGGATGATGCTTAGGATCTACGGGCAGCCATGTTGTTTCCGCCTTTGAAAAGCCTGCATGTGTTTCGCCTGATTGCCATGGCATTGGCGTACGGCAACCATCACGGCCAATCCATTTAGGGTACAGGAATTTTCCCCACGGATCTTGGATTTGATCTTCGGTGATCTGGCCTTCCGGCAGGCCTAGTTCTTCGCCCTGATAGATGAAGGGCGTCCCACGCAATGTCGTTAGCAACGCAATCAGCATTTTGGCTACTTGCTTTTGTTTATCAGGCGTTTTTTCTGACCATCGGGTCACGGCACGACTAAGGTCATGGTTTGAAAAAGCCCATGACGGCCAACCCGTTTTTTCGTATTCGTTCACAGCGTTGACCAATGCGCTAGCGCTATAAGGCTTTAATGTTGCCAAAGCAAAACTGTAACACGTATGAAGTTTATCATCGCCTTTTGTGTATGCAGCAACGGCTTCGGCCGGGTTGTCGTCGCCGATTTCACCCAGCATAAAAACACCGGGATATTGATCAGTTAACGCGCGCAGGCGTTTTACAAATTCAAGTGTTTTTGGACGAGATTTATCATAAACATGGCTTTGCATGCCGTACGGATCTTTGAAGAGTAATTGTGTCGCAAGCCCGTTCCCTTGTCTGACCGGATTATCGCGCATTTGCTCATCATGGCAACAAAAATTCACAGCATCCAAGCGCAAGCCATCGACCCCAAGATCTAACCAGAATTTAATTTCCTCCAGCAATGCATCTTGTACTTCTTTCTTTCGGACATTGAGGTCAGGTTGTTCGGACAAGAAATTATGTAGATAATATTGCTCTCGATAGAAATCATAAGACCATGCCGGGCCGCCAAAAACCGACAGCCAATTAGTCGGCGGCGTTCCATCCGGGTTGGGGTCTGCCCAGACGTAAAAATCACCATACGGGCCATCTTTATCGGTGCGGCTGGCTTGGAACCATTCATGTTGATTGGAAGTATGGCTGAGCACTTTATCGATGACAATTTTGACATTACGTTCGTGAGCCCCTTTTAAAAGCGCTTTAAAATCGTCCAGCGTGCCGAATAACGGATCGATCTGCCGATAATCTTGCACATCATAGCCGTAATCTTTCATCGGGGATTTAAAAAATGGCGATATCCAGACACCATCCACGCCTAGGGAGGCAATATAATCCAGCTTTTCGGTGATTCCTTTTAAATCACCAACACCATTGCCCGATGTATCTTTATAGCTACGCGGATATATTTGATAAAATACGCCTGATTTCCACCATGGTGTCATATAGTTGCTAAGCCTCCTGCCTTTCATTTGCTATCTTATCCCAACAAGGTTAAATTTTTGTATGGTTTCAGTTTTATTTGTTTGCACGGGAAATATTTGCCGATCCCCCAGCGGGGACGTCATCTTAAAGCATTTAGCCACGCGAGATGGGTTGAACCTTCTTATTGATTCGGTTGGCACGCATGGTTACCACGTGGGGGATCCCCCTGATCGTCGCGCCATTAACGTGGCCAACACTCACGGTATTGATATGGCTGCCTTGCGCGCAAGGAAGCTCTCCCCTTCTGATTTTGAGCGTTTTGATTATCTACTGGCCATGGATAACGGACACTTACAGCAGATGAAGACCTTATGCCCGAAGTCACATCAGCATAAGCTTTCTTTGTTTTTGGATCACCTGCCCGGCCATCAAGGCCTTGATGTTCCTGACCCTTACTATGGCAGTCTCAATGATTTCGAAGATGTTTTCGAATTGGTTTTTAAAGGATGTGAGGCTTTTCTTAATGAGATCAAAGCCAGCTAACTTAACGAGTCAGCAAAAAGATCATGCCTTCTTCGAACTGGCCAGCCCAGTAAGCAAGCATAGTAAATAGCACCATTGCTAAGAGCATAAGCGAAAGCAAAATTTGAATAGGCAACGCGATCAAAAACACCTGTACCTGTGGCATAACACGAGATAGAACCCCCATCCCCACATAGACCAGCAATGTTAAAATAATAAAGGGCGCCCCCATTTTAACACCGATCGAAAAACTGGCTGAGATAGCTCTGGCAATAAATTCAGCCATTGATCCGAAATCAATCATTTGCGCCATCGGAAAGAGGTTATAACTATCCACAATAGCGCTAATGAGCAGATGGTGCATGTTCAATGAAAAAAGAACAACCACCGCTGTGACCGATAAAAAAGCGCCGATCAATGAACCTTGCGCAGCCATAGACGGATTGAAAATCTGGGCATTACCAAGGCCCGAAGTCGTTGAAACCACCATACCGGCCGTATCGGTCGCCATCATGAATATTCGGGCGACTGTACCGAAAAACAGGCCTATCACAAATTCACCCAGCACGACCAAAATCAAATTGAACGTGCCCGGAATTTCTGCCGGCATATATTGCATGGTTACCGGCAATAACACAAAGCATAGCGCAAAAGAGGTTAAAAGGCGGATGCGCTCGGAAACAAAAGAATCTCCGATACCGGGCATAATCATAAAAGCCGTGCCCAAGCGAACAAAGCTCAATATAAAAGCAAAAACGCCTGTGTTTAAGAATTCTTGTAGTGTCGCTTCCATTTGCGATTACCCAAGGCCAATAATCCGGTCCATCAGGACATGGGTAAAATCAACCAGCGTGTTCATCATGACGGGCAAAAAGACAAAAAGCGCCAAAAAGATGGCAAGGATTTTGGGCACGAAGACCAAGGTAATTTCCTGAATTTGCGTCAGAGCCTGCAATAAAGCAATCGCAACGCCTACGACCAACCCGATTAGCAAGATTGGGGCGCCGATCTCAATCGAGATCAAAATAGCCTGACGTGCAGTTTCAATGACTTCGGTCTCATCCATGGCTCATAGTATGGGGGGTTCAATTGCGTGTGACAAGTGATTTAGGTTTTGGCCCTAAATCGGCATGCGCATAATTTCCTGGTAGGCACTAATTACCCTATCGCGTACGGCAACAATGGTTTGCAAAGTCACTTCGGCGGCGGTTACGGCTTCGACGACTTGGGTAATATCCGCATCACCGGTGATGGCTTTGGCACTCATTACCTCACTAGCGCGAATCGTCTCTAATGAATCACGGGCTTTATCTTCCAGATAATCTGAGAACTTAACCCCACCGACATTCTCAGAGCCAACACCTGAGCCCTTAATATTGGCTGTGTTCATATAGGCGCTTGATGCGGCAGCTGGGTTAATGATGTTATTCATGGTTCATTTCTACTTGTTTATCTATTTAGTATAGCTTGCTTTGCCTAGCGTAACAAATCAATCGTACGATTAACCATGCCACGCGCTTGTTCAATCATTCCTAGGTTAGCTTCGTATGAGCGCTGTGCCTCGCGGATATCCATCATTTCGATGGTCATATTCACATTCGGCATTTTCACATAGCCATTTTCATCCGCTGCAGGGTGATCTGGCATATATTTAGTCGGAAAAGGTGTTTTATCATCTTCCCCAATATTTGAAACCCGAACCGTTTCAACGCCTAGTTCTTTATTTAGTTCGTTTTCAAAACTGACGGTTTGACGGCGATACGGGTCAGCGCCCGGTGTTGTGCCTGTGGTGGCTGTATTAGCTACATTTTCTGTAACGACACGAATGCGTGTACCTTGTGCACGCATTGCCATGGCTGAGATGCTAATTGAATCGAGAAGTTCTGAACCCATTTTATTATCCTTTTTTTTGCTGCGCTCTGTTGTTTTAGAGACGTTGCATTACCTTAGTTTTTTCCCAGTGAGGTCATGATCAAGCCTACATTTTTCTTATACAAATTAGTCATCAAGCTATAATCCATCACTGTTTCTTGTGATTTTACCATTTGCTCTTCCATGATGACTGCGTTACCTGCCGGGGCGACTTCATAGCTTTCGCGTTGTTTTTGGTCTTTTGTAACTTGTTGACCGGAATTCACCATATGGCCGCTTTCGCTGGTTGCCATGGCTAGTGATTTTGAGGGGGCACTTGAATTACCTGATGATTTTTCAACGCGCTTGACCACAGAACCAAAGTCGACTTCGGTTAGATCATGCGGCTTATAGCCTGGCGTATCTGCATTCGCGATGTTCTGCGCAATAATACGCTGGCGATGATTCAAATACTGCATCTTGGCGCCCATGCCTTTAAATAAAGCTATATTTTCTGTTGTCATCTTTCTTCGTCCCTATAAAAAGCGTAGAGTTGGATTACGCGATTTGTGTTTTAAGCTTTGCGAAAATCATGCCAAACGACCTAAATAACTCAAATAAAACAAAAAAGATAAAACGTCCGGCCGCTGTTGCGATCGAAGATGGTCATAAAAAAGATAAATCTCCGGTGATTACCGCTGCGGGGCGGGGAAAAATTGCCGAGCAAATTGTCCAGCTTGCCTTTGATCATGATATTCGGGTGCGTCAAGACAGCGCTTTGGCCGAGATGCTGGTTGAGATCGATGTCGATAGCCCTATTCCCTCAGAGGCGTTTATGGCGGTCGCCGAAGTGTTATCCTATGTTTATAAAGCCGATGGGAAGCCAAACCCTTTTGCGATCGAAGAAAATGATGATAATGATGAGGAATAACCCCTAGCCTCAAGGCCTTCGACGCATGGAATTTCTGGATAATCTGCCTCTATTTTTTCGGATGATGGTTACTTTGATCCTCGTCATTGCTTTGATGGGTGGCTTTGCTTGGGTTTTACGTCGCTCTGGTCTGGCGGGCATTGAAAACACAATCAAGCAAGGCGACAAGCGCCTTAAAGTGGTTGAACGGATGCCTCTGGATACCCGCCGTCATCTGGTACTTTTATCCTGTGATGATGAAGAACATCTGGTTATTCTAAGTGCAACCGGCGAAACAATTTTATCAAAACAAACCTCTAAGCCCTCACCTGCAGCTAAGAAAGGAACAAAGACGTCATGATCCGGTCTTATAAATTTTGGATGATTACCGCCTGCTTCGCTTTCATGGCTGGCCTGCTTGCCTTATGGGTCCCCGAGGCCCACGCGCAGGCAATCACCTTGGACCTCGGCCAAGGCCAGGACAGCGGCACCGTTACCGGCCGAGTTGTTCAAATGGTTGTCATTTTAACGGTGTTATCCTTAGCCCCATCTATTTTGATCATGATGACGTCATTCACCCGGATTGTCGTGGTGCTTTCTTTCCTGCGTACCGCGATCGGTATTCAGCAAACACCACCCAATACCGTGATGATTTCACTGGCATTATTTTTAACCTTTTTCATCATGACACCAACCTTGCAAAGCGCCTATGAAAACGGCCTAAGACCATTGATCAATGAAGAGGTTGATGAAATTCAGGCGTTTGAAAATGCGGTTGTACCGTTTAAGCAATTTATGTTGCAACATGTGCGTGAGAAAGACCTCAACTTGTTTGTTTCTTTAACCGACACGGAGACTGGTCTAGATGATCCGATGGCTTTGCCTTTACAAGTTGTCATCCCGTCTTTCATGATTTCGGAACTTAAACGCGCTTTTGAGATAGGCTTTATGCTGTTCCTGCCTTTTTTGGTTATTGATTTGGTCACAGCCGCGATTTTAATGTCGATGGGTATGATGATGTTACCGCCGGTGACAATTTCTCTACCGTTTAAGATTATCTTTTTCGTGCTTGCCGATGGTTGGTATCTGATCTCAGGGACCATGCTGAAAAGCTTTGACCCGACTCTACTGTCATCTGCGACTGGTGGCGGATAGAGCCTTATTCGGCTTGTGTTTCTTCGCTTGTTTCCGGAACAATTTCAGGCTCTTCGCCTTGCTTTTCCTGCTTATAGCTATTGAGAAAATCCGAGAACAACTCCACCTCCGAAGCGATAGACATCAATGTCTCACGATCGGCAAGCTCCGCATTTTGACGAGCCCGTGTGACGACTTCGAATGCTTTAGCACGCGGCGTTTTATAGATCGCATCGCTATAAGTCTCCCGCATATTGGCAAGACGGATACGATCGCCGGCTAGGTTAAGGGCAACGGCGCGCTGCATGATTAGGTTGGTATTTTCTTGGCTTAATGGTTCGCTCAGATCAATATTTTGATTCTCAATCACATATTGTAAAGCCTCTGCCGCGTCATCCCAATATTGGTAACGCCAGGCAATTTCGGCGCGCAGCTCATTTGCTGTGCTTAATGTCTTTAAACTGCCCAGTAACGCTAATGCTTCGGCAGGCTGCTGATTTTCCGAAAGCGCGCGGGCACTTAATAAAGCAAGCTCATGATTACCGGAATCGTCACCCAATAAGTTTGGTGTTTCCTTACGAATTTTTGTGGCTTTTTTCAGGGTTTTAATTGCTTCTTCCGCTTGACTGTTTAGTAGGTAGATTGCTGCCAAACGCACGGCGGTATGATAGGCTTCCTTCCCTTGTAAGCGGTTATTCAACTGGTATGATAGAATATCAATTGCCTGCTCATACAAGCTTGCGGCGACTAATCGGTTGGCCAGTTTTTTAGCCACTTGATCCCCTTTTTCACCGCTGGGTACGAGCTCGGCAAAGCGTTCGTAAAGCGCCGCAGCATCCGGCCCGGAAATACCATTCAGCGCATCGGTTAAAAATAAACGAGAAAACTCATCTGTCATGTCCTCCGTAATGCGCTGCCCCAAATGTGGGCCGTTAGCAAAGCTGGCAGCGTCTCGCATAATGTTTAGCCCTTTGACAAAATCATCGCCGTCAAAATAAATCCGGCCCAGCCAATAATTGACCTGAGCTTCCAGATCATCACCACGCCAAGCGTAGCGAATACGCTCTAATCGATCGATCGCTTTGCTCACGGGCAAGTCTTTTTCTTCACGCTCTAGGCGGGTTAATGCCAGCGTTGCTTTTACCCGGTACAGGTCATCTTCGGATTTGCTTAGATCTTTCCAAATCCTGATGGCTTTGTCGATATTGCCTTCCTGACGAGCTGATTCACCTTGAAGATATTGATAAGCGGCTTTATAGGGTAAACGCATTTCATCGCGATACAGCGTAGCAATTGAAAACAGGTCATCTGCCCGTTGTTTATCGCCGCCGCGCAACGCGACCTCAGTGAGGGTCAATGATAAAGGAATGGAAATTTCAGCCGGGTATTCCTGAATGGGCCAAATGTCAGCCGGCAATATTTTTGCTGCTTGTTGCCAGTCTTTTAAATAAGCCAACACATAGCTGCGCCAATACCTGACATCTTGTTTATCTTGTAGATTTCGATCAGACAGTCGCTCAAACGATTCTTTATATCGACCGTTTTGAGCAAATGCGATGGCTTCAATCGCTTTATATTCCGGGCTTTGTTTCAGGTCTGGCACCAGATTGTCAATCATTTCCAAAAAGCCAATGGCCTCAGCCCCCATGCCATTGGATATATACATTCGAGCAAGGGTTAGCAGATTCTCAACTTGTCCTTGCATGCTGAGCCCCGGAAGCGTGCCTAGAATGACTTTCTTATTTTCCTCTAAATTACGAATTCCACCCAAGCGCCAGTTTTTAAAGTCGTACACAGCTCTTTGAGTTTTTTGAGGGGCGGTTTTGCCGTTTTGCTTTACTTCTTCCAAGCGCTCTTTTTGTTGTTTGGACATAATTGCCAACAAGGCATCTTCTTGGGATGTTAGTGCCATTACACCTTCTTTGCGATAAATAGCAACGGAGCCATCTTCTTGCTTTTCAACGATCAAATCATCAACCTTTGGCCAGATCGCTAGACCCAATGGGGATGGTAATGTCTTAAAATCAACGAAATCATATGATCTACCTGCATAGCTCGCCGAATTGGCGACCGTCACAATTTTTAGCATCGTGCCTGACACAGGATCTTGGACATCAATAATCTCACCTGTGTCTTTAAATGGCCATACAACCTGAGAAACACGGCCAAAAGTCTTACGGATTGGTTCAATCGGTGCATTTGTAATTTCAAAATTATGCCCAATAAGAAAACGCCAGACCAACCCGCCCCCTTGCGCCCAATAGCGCCCGCCTCTGAGTGCGTTAAAGGTAAAAACTTTGCCTTGTTTGATGTTTTTGATACTTAATGGTGCGATATCATCTGCCTGCGGGCCATTGAGCTGCGGTGAGATTAGGGCTTTGTCATTATCGTTAATCAGCCATACTTGATTATAAAGCTGAAAGGCGGCCATATTTGTCGGCATAATGGTTGATAAGCTGATAAGGTTAGGCTCACGCGTGGTTTTATCGAGAAAGACAGGTCGATTTCCTGTATCGATATCGGGCTTCGTTTTAGGCTTTTCCTCTTGTATTTCTGCTGAGGCGAGCGGCGGCTGAGCCTTTTCTTCCTGCTTTATTGTTTGATCAGGGGGATCCGACACCTCTTCACTGGTTGGGATTCGCGCATCTTTTTCCGGCGCTAATGCTTTGAGTAAATCTTGTGAAGGCGGAGTGGCTTGCGTGATTGTAATCACCGGATCTTTAATTTTCTTCACCGGGATGTTTTCTGTTTTTTCATCTGGTTGAGACGACGGTGCGCTCTTGGATATTTTTCTTACCGGCTTTAGCACATCAATGACGACCCGCGTGCCCAATTTGAAGTCTTTGATCTCACTATCAGGGTCAAGAAATAACGCGACCTGAAGCGGGACACGCGATAGCTCTCTAAACTTATCGACAAAAGACAAATTCGATACATTGGCGGATTTTAAATTAATACGAGCATTTTGATCAAAGGTTACAATCGCCTGTTCGGGGGAGCGCCTTTGAATTTTATAAGCCGCAGACTTTTCCCAATCAAATACCAAACGTGAATAGCCTGCATGCTCCCCGGTTCTAACGCTGATTTGCTGTACGGGCGTATCTGCACTGAATGCCGGTGAGCAAAGCATAAGCCCTATCAGCCATAACCCCACGATCAATAATGATTTATCTGCTTTGCCCATGGCTATAAAGGTGCCATAGGCGATGCAAAAGAACAAGGCGCTGCGTAGGCTTGCCCCCTGTAATTATTCACTGAACTGTTCGAATATTAACGGCCGTTCATAATAATAATATCAACGCGACGGCTCATAGACTCGCGCAGGGCTGTCGGTATCTTATCCGACAGATCTCCATAGCGCGCATTGGATAATCCTCTTAGATCAATTTCTCGGCTATAGCCTGCTTTGGACAGAAGAGCCGCAACATTACTCGCCCGCGCTAGTGATAGGTCCCAGTTGTTCATAAAGACATTCGTGCCCACCGGATTAGGGTCAGAATGACCAGCGACTTCGATCCGGTTTTGAACCCGGTGTAAGATCCCTCCCAAGGCAAAGAGAGCTTTTCTTGTTTCTATATTTACTTCCGCACTGCCTGAATCAAACACAATATCCGATGGTAAGGATATAATGACCTCGCCCTTTCCCCGGAATAATAGTGCATCTTGTAACAAAGGCGTTTCCTTCATCTGACTTTTTAACAAATTGGTCAGATAATTAAGATCCAGCCCACGATCAACCATGATTTTCTCAATGGCAATTTGCTGGGTTTGCCCCGCCGAATAACGCTGTGCTTTGACCTGTGTTACGCCTTGCTCAACCGATTCTGCGATATCAGACCATTTGTTTTCGTCTGGAACTGCCATGGAATACAGCAATACAAAAAACGTCAACATCAACGCCATAATATCGGTGAAGGTAACCAACCATAACGGAACTCTATCGTCTTCTTCGTCATCGAAAACCGGATAAGAAATCCCAAGATCGCTCATGGGAATTCGTTTGCGGGCAGCGTTGTCAAACGGTCCGCTAAGCATTCTTCTGCGCTGCTGGTCTCTTCTTATATTCTTGTTAATGATCATGATGGCACGAGCTCCATCTGGATCGGCGTATAGCGCCTAAAGATTAAAGTTATAGTCTTTGTCTCACCCTTTTTCACGCCCATCGTCATCAGCCGGGGATCAATATTTCCCGCCTCCATCGTAGCGGCATAGCTGGATATTTGTTTGCGATACTGCGTTGCTTTCACTGGTTCATTGCGCTGTAGCATTGCTGGATCTTCTTCAATATTTAGATAGATATCCACCTCATACGGATAAGTTTTATTTAGGTACAACAATCCAGAAAGTGCATTGGCAAAGCGATTATTGTCAGGCGCATTACTACCAAGAGCGGTTTCAAACTCGACAACACTCATCTGCATGGTGAGCTGTGTTCCAAAACGATTTTTATTGGCCTTGGCATCCGGGATAACCGATTGGAAAAGACCCTGAACACGGTCTAGTGCATCACCTTGCTTATAGTCCTGCCCCGGAGCAGCAACTTCTTCGGATACTTGATCCTTGCCCAGTGGCGGATCAACGACAAATGTTTCTGCCAAAGACTTTAAAACGGAAGTGGTTTTTGATTGCTCAAACGTCGACAAGCTGTTGAGCACAATAAAAAACGCCAACAACATAATAAACAGGCCAAGACTTAAAAACTGGTTTCCCATGTTTTTATTATACCTCGATTACGTATCGCTGAACAGTCGGACTGCGCTTTTTGGAGAAACGGATTTTAGAACAAATCGTCGAGTAAAGAATCAATATCTTCTTGTGTGACGCCCTGCCCTGGCAACTGAGGACCATTTAACAGACGTGCATCCCCTTCACGTTTATCTTCTTCTTCACCTTCGGCTTGCTCAATACCAGGCATTTTTTCAACAATGACGTTAAGAAGATGATCAACTTTTTCTTCGATTGCTTTCAGGGTCTGTACGACCTTGGTAATACGCTGACCGGTGATATCTTGGAATGAGCATTCCTCATAGATCTTCATAACCTCGTCTGAGATTGCATTTTTCTTATCATCTTCCAATTCATCGGCATGATTTTGAATAGCTTCGCATGCGTCCATAATCCCACTGGTGGCGACGGCGGTAGCCTCGACAATGGCATCCAGCTCATCGGTGGCTGTCGGAATGTGTTTTTGACTAATATCCCCGGCCCTTGCCGCGCCCATGTCTTTGCGTGCTTTATCGATAATTTTCGTAAGCGTTTTTAATTCTTGAAAAAGGATTTCCTTTGAAAGATTCTCGTTGGTTTCAACTTTTGATACCACTGAGTGGATCAATTTCACCACCTGATCTCTTTCAACTGCGCCTTTACCTTCTTTTTCCTGTTCCATCGTATCCATTCCCCAAATAATCGATATAATTCGGCACTCACCTCGTGCTCCTAAAGAATTAGGAACACCATCTTACACAGTCAAATCTTAAAATTCTCCCAAGACAGCCGTAATTTTTGTTTTCAATGTTTCGGCGTTGAAGGGCTTAACAATATAGTTATTCACTCCAGCCTGTTTGGCCGCGATGACGTTTTCGGTTTTGCTTTCCGCGGTAATCATGATGAAAGGCACATCTTTGTAAGGCTTATCCGAAGTTCTGATTTCTTTGAGCAAGTCTAACCCGGTCATAGGCTCCATATTCCAATCGGAAATAATAAGACCATATGTCTTGCCTTGCACTTTTGTTAAAGCTGCCGATCCGTCTGTTGCTTCGTCCACGTTATTAAAACCTAGCTGTTTCAATAGGTTTTTAATAATTCTAAGCATTGTATTGTAGTCATCTACAATCAGGACATTCATATTTTTATCAACAGCCACGGTTTATCTCCCACTTCATATAGTAAATCTAAGTCAATCGAATTGCGTACGAATCAAGGCTCATTCTACGCCAAGGTCTAAGCCTTTCAACAATATATCCGAGTTTGTTTGATAAATCACTACTGCTTAGAAAAAGAGGGCAACTTTTTTTGCTCAATCAGCAATACTGTCAGGGATTTTGCGCGTTCAGGATTCATTTTAGCTAGAATAGGCGATGCTTTACGCTCAGACATTGCGTTAACAACTTGCAACAAAATATCCATGTCCAGTGTATTAAAAATAGCTGCAGCTTCTTTTGCTTTCATACCTTCGTATATTTCAACAAGGCTTTGCACCTGATCATTCTCAGTTTGTTGTTGCTCTTCCAGCAGTGTTTCGATTTGCTTGCGAATTTGTGAAAGCTCTGAATATTTACGGTCCATCTCCAGCTGGGCTGCTTTGAGTAATGCCTCTTGCTGCATAAGTTTTTGCGCTTTGGCATCTAGATCCTTGCGACGCTTTTCCAGATCTTCCATCCGGTCGAGCTTCACGCTTTTATAAGCAAAATCTTCGTCAGTTGCATCACGCCACTTACTACGCGCTTTCTTTTCTTCATTATCACTTTTAGGCTTTGCTGGACTGGCTTCGTCATGATCATCGCCTGCATCCGCTGTTTCATCCTTCATGTCACCATGATCTTCGTCGGCATGTTCATCCTTTTCTTTAGATTCTTTTTCCTCAGATGCGGCATAGGCATTATTTTGCAAGTGGCCGAATCCAACAAACACATCAGCCAAGCGCAACGAAAACGCAGCAAGGATTATCAAAATAAAAACAGGAAGTAAGCGGAGCTGTATCATGATTAAAAATTATTATTTTTTTCCGTTTCCGTATAGGGCGGCATAAAGTTCTTTTTCTGCTTGCGAGCCTAAAGCATCGTCGTCATCATTATCGAATGCTTTGTTTTCAAAGTCAGGATCACGAATCATAAATCCTCCACCACCTGACGACGCAGTTTCTTTTTTGCCCTTCTTTTTTAGCGTATCTTTCCAATTTTCTTTTTTCTCGGGAACAGGTGTCGGCGTCTGGTCTTTCGGTGACGCATCGCTTACATAAGCTTGCCGCCCTTTTTCTGCCAATCCTTCGAGACGGTGTGCCAGATTGTCAGCACTTTGATTAATCAGTGCTAGTTCATCGATCAACGCCCGCGCCTGATCTTGTTTTCCTTCAAGCTCCTGACCGGTTAGCTGGGTGCTTTGTTTGAGGTTATCTATCGCAGCATAGGCCTGATCGACGTTTTTACCCAACTGCTTTAAAAGCGTTTCAAATTCAACTTTATATTTTTTAAAGTTGTTTAAGCTATTTGATAAACGCAGCGCAAAAAAGATCGTCACCCCCAACGCCGCCAGCACGACAACATCCATGATGAGACTAATTGTTTGATCCATTAATTATCTTCTTCTTTTTTCTCGATATAATGCTCTACTTGCACGGCAATCGATCCTTGTTTTTGTCCGACGGGTCCTCTAAACATCGGGAAATGTCCGCAGCGAAGCTCAATTTCATCGCTGACTTTAGTCGAAAAGAACACTTGTGAGCCAACTTTCCAGTTCAGCATATCATCCAGTGCTACGGTTCGCTCTCCCAAAACGGCTTGGAGCTGAATATCCGTTTTATAAAGCTCTTCCGTCAAGTGATTTTCCCAAATGGAATCACGACCAAATTTTTCACCCATAAACATTTGCAAGAGAAGCTCACGAATAGGTTCTAGCGTGGCATAAGGAATCAAAATTTCAACACGGCCACCTCGGTCCCCCATATCAATACGCAAACGAACCAATACGCAAGCATTGTTGCTTTGGGTAATCGTTGCAAAACGCGGGTTGGTCTCAATACGATCCAAAACGAAGCTAACAGGCGAAAGCGGGTCAAATGCAGATGATAAATCCGCCAGAGTAACTTCGACCATTTTTTCTACTAGCTTGGTTTCAATCGTCGTATAGGGACGCCCTTCGACACGAACCGATGGTGTCCCCTTTCTGCCGCCCAACAACACGTCGACGATCGAATAGATCAACGCACTATCCGTTGTTAAAAGACCATTATTATCCCATTCTTCTGCCTTGAAAACCGATAGCATTGCTGGCAGTGGGATTGAATTCATATAATCGCCAAAGCGCACAGTAGAGACCTGATCAAGAGAGACCTCTACGTTATCCGATGTCAGATTCCGCAAAGAGGTCGACATCAGGCGCACCAAACGGTCGAACACAATATCGAGCATCGGCAGGCGCTCATAATTGACCATTGCCGAATTAATCAACGCCATCACGCCAGACGAGGCAGGACCACCTACTTCGTCATCAAAACCTAAAAGACTGTCAATTTCTTCCTGGTTAAGAATGCGGGCATTGGTTTCTTCACTATCTTCATCCATGGGATCATCTGACGGATCACCTGCACCTGCGGCACCTGCGGCAACCGCATCACCCGAATCGTCACCATCGTCTGAAGCCATGTTTTCCCATTGCTCCATCATCTCGCGCTCTTCGTCGCTCATCTGACCTAATTCTTCGGTCTGCTCTTCACTCATATTGCAGTACTGCTTTTCTTAATGCATCCGTTGTTCATTGTATCATATATAGGGCTCTAGTTTCACGCATCTTATAGCGCACAGCACATCAAGCCATAACTCTTACAAGCAAGATCCCTGCCAGTTTAATTTCACTGTGTTACTGGATCAACATTTCTTGAAACAAGACGTCCCTTACTTCAATAGGTGCGGCGGCTTGATTTACACGCCACAACAGCTCCATTTGCAAGCGATACATCCCACCGGACCCTTTTAAATCCTTTACTCGCAATTCGCGCAGATATGTTTGAAACTGGTCAATCACGCGCGGCAAGACGGCTTCGACAGCACCCGAATCTTTTGCGTCTTTGAGTTCCAATTGAACGGTTAACCTCAAATAACGCGGCACGCCATCATCCGTATTTAAATTCACAATCATCTTGGGAACCGGCACAAACGCGCTCGGGCCATGGCCACCACCATGGTCATCACCGCCTCCGTGATCGGCTTTCTCATCCCCATGTTCATCACCGCCGCCATGGGAATCTTCTTCCCCGTGCGCGGTATCTTCGCCCTCATGGCCTTCTTCCACGACCTCTTTTTTACCCAGCACACCATCAAGCATACCGGTAAAGTAAAGCCCTGCACCGCCACCGATTAATAGAATCAAAATGGCAGCAACAATCATTAAGATCAGCTTTTTCTTACTGCTGCCTTCTTCACCGGATTCTTCACCTTCGGCCTCATCGCCGTCGCGTGGTTCATCGTCTTCCATATCCTCATTTGCCATTGACTGTCCTGACCGTTAATTGGATCGATTGTAGAGTTAACCTGCCTAAGGATAGCTCAGCTGCGCTATAAAATAAATCGCTTGAATGAGAAACACCTTATACTGTGCATAACTTAACGGCAAAAATTTCCGACTTTTTTGCCTGCCTGACGTTCATTTTTTGTCTCACACCCCCTGCCCCCTTTCAGACAATACTATTTAAGCAATTGATTTAAATAACAAAAATAATATGGCACGGCTTATGCACTACTCATCCCTGAGAAGTTTCCTGTGTCAGGATGAATTTGGAAGCTTATTTAAAAAGAAGGCTAAAATGGAAAACAGTATTTATATCGGCTTATCTCGCCAAATGGCCTTAAGCCGTGATATGCAAATTATCTCGAATAATGTCGCGAATATGAATACGACAGGCTATCGCGGTCAGAATCTTGTGTTCGAAGAATATATTTCTAACCCAAAAGGTTCTGATGACGAGTTGTCTTTTGTCAATGACCGCGCACAATATGAAGTAACGACCCCCGGATCAGTTAGCGCGACCGGGAACCCACTCGACATTGCCTTAAATGGGCCAGGTTTTATCGGCATTAACAACCCTAATGGGCAGCTCGTCTATTCTCGCGCCGGCGATTTCACGCTGGATGCAGAAGGCAATTTGCTTACGTCTGCAGGTTATGCTGTTGCGGGTGATGGCGGTGGCAATATTACCATCCCCCCCGGATCGACCGATATCAGCATCGATGAAAGCGGCGTCATTTCTAATCAAGACGGCCAGCTTGGTAAAATCATGGTTGTTGAATTTGACGATCTTCAGCAACTCACCCCTCTTGGTAACAATACTTATGCCACTGACGAAGCCGGCAGAGCTTCGACAGATACACTGGTTAAACAAGGCTATTTAGAGGGTTCCAACGTAAAGCCGGTTTTGGAAATGACCCGTATGATCGAAACTTTACGGAACTATCAGCAATTACAAAACACGTTACAAAAAGAACATGAACGCCTGCGTGGCGCCATACAGTCATTACTTGGGCAATCTTAAAACAGCCCTATTGAAAGAGAAATAAAGAAGGAGATTTTTTATGATTAGATCACTTGATATCGGTTCAACCGGGATGTTGGCTCAGCAGCTTAATGTTGATACGATTTCCAACAATATTGCCAACATGACCACGAGCGGTTACAAGCGCCAACGTGCGGCTTTTCGTGATTTACTTTATCAAAACATTGACCGCCCGGGGGCTACATCTTCCAGTGACGGGACAACCTTGCCGACTGGCTTACAGCTCGGCTTAGGGGTACAAGCAGGATCTGTTTACCGCATTCATTCACAAGGAACATTACAGGTAACTGAAAACACGCTGGATCTAGCCATTCGCGGTGAAGGATTTTTTCAAGTCAACTTGCCGAATGGCAATACCGCTTATACACGTGATGGTACTTTCCAGCTGAATGAAAATGGTGAGATCGTCACCTTACAAGGCTATACCGTCGAGCCCGGCATTACAGTTCCCGATGACGCCTTAAGCATCGATATTAACGAAGAAGGCGAAATTCTGGTTAGTCTTCCCAATCAAACTGCGACCTCTAATGTTGGTCAGTTACAGCTTGCTAGCTTTAGCAATGCTGCCGGGTTGGAAGCCATTGGTAATAATATGTACCTGGAAACCGATGCCTCAGGCAGTGCCACAACTGGCACACCGGCCAGTGATAATTTTGGTTCCTTACTACAAGGATCTTTGGAGCAATCCAACGTCAATGTGGTTGAGGAAATTACCGAACTAATCGCAGCACAACGCGCCTATGAGATGAATTCGAATATTATCTCAACCAGTGACGAAATGCTGCAAACAGCGTCGCAATTACGCTAAGAGATGAGGAGGCTTAGTGCCATGATGAAATGGATAACATTTGTTGCTTTTGGTTTATGTGTTCTGGCTTTGCCTTTCAAAGCCGGTGCGGTAACCTTGCGTCAGGAAAGCGTCGTCAGCGATGATGTTATTCGCCTGGGTGATTTATTCTACGATCTTGATTATAATGAAGATCGTGTTCTGGGCGCAGCGCCCCGCCCCGGCAAAACCATGACACTCAGCGCTCGAACCTTACAGCGTGTTGCCGTTGCCCTTAACTTGGATTGGCGCCCCAGTAATGCCGGTGAGTATCTGGTTATCAAACGCGAGGCCACTGTCATTGACGAAAAAACACTCAAAGATGCTTTGCGATCAGCGTTAACCGATCAACCAGTAGGCGATGAGTATGATATCTCGTTTATTCACGGCACACCGGAGATCATCTTACCACCAAACTTCCCCGCATCCGCACAGGTGTCATCTGTCAGTTACGACCCGGAAAACCACTGGTTTGAAGCCGAGTTTATGGCGCCTTCGCTGGACAATCCGCAAATGCGCACCAAGCTCAGCGGACGTATTGAGCCTCTGACCTATATTCCTGTCCTGCGTGAAAGTATTCGCAATGGCTCTATTATCAACGCCACTGATATTGAAACCATCAAAATGCCTCTGAACCGTATTAACCACGATGTGTTTATGGATGCCAAGAACATGATCGGCAAAACCGCTCGCCGCATGGTAATGGCTGGCACACCGGTTAAAGAGTCAGAGCTGGAAGAACCTCGCATTGTTGAGCGCGGTGAAGCTGTGACCTTGATTTATCAGAATGGTTCCATGCGTTTAACCGCATCTGGGCGTGCGATGGAGTTTGGTGCCAAAGGCGATGTTATCCGCGTCACCAATCTGCAAAGCAGCAAAACCATTAATGCCGTTGTCACCGGCCAGCAAGAAGTGACTGTACAAAGTTTTTAAGGAGACTACCCCATGTTGACGTTTATCCCTACCCTACGCAAAAGCTTATTATTATCGCTTTGCCTGATGCTTGGTGCCTGCGGGGCCGCTGACCGGATTTCAAATATTGGCAAACCTCCGGAGATGAGCAAGATTGTTAACCCTACGGTGCAACCAGATTATCAGCCTGTTAGTCTGCCCATGCCAACGCCACAAAATATCGCACGCCAGCGGAACTCCCTTTGGGCATCTGATCGAGTTACCTTCTTTAAAGACCAGCGAGCGAAAAATGTTGGTGACATTATCACCGTCATGATCGACATCACGGATGAGGCTACACTTGAAAATGAAAGTGCGCGCTCTCGTACCAATAGCGAAGACGCGAATTTAAGCCGCCTATTAGGGATGGAGCAAGATATTGATGCGTTTGTTCCTGAGGCTGTCAACGATGCAACAACAGGTTTATTAAATCCAGACCTAGCGACTTTTGGCTCTAACTCTTCCAGCTCAGGCAACGGATCGACCGAACGCGAAGAAGAAATTAAAATTGAGATGGCTTCTATCATCACGCAAATTTTGCCCAACGGAAATATGGTCATTTCCGGTCGCCAAGAAGTCCGCGTTAATTTTGAGAAACGTATTTTGCAAGTCGACGGTGTTATCCGCCCTGAAGATATTAGCACCCAAAACACGATTGACCACAACCGCATTGCCGAAGCCCGTATCATTTACGGCGGCGAAGGACAATTGACCGATGTGCAGCAACCACGCTATGGCCAACAGCTATACGACATTATCTTCCCGTTTTAATTAAACTTTCTCTCCCCCAAGAAAAACCGGCGCTCCTTTTAACAGGGCGCCGGTTTAATTTTTGCTGTTTCAATCTGAACAGATCTTATTCTTTTTTTTGAAAGATCTAATCGTCGCGGTGCGTTTTTTCCATACGCTCATGCAGCTCTTGTGCTTCCAGTGTCATGGTCGCATTCGGGCGAGCTTTTAGGCGTGCAATGGAAATAGGCTCGCCTGTTTCTTCGCAATAGCCATATTCATCCTCATCGATACGACCAATAGCCTGATTAATTTTCTTAAGCAATTTACGTTCACGGTCGCGGGTACGAAGCTCCAGCGCATGATCAGTTTCTGCCGAAGCACGGTCTGCCAAGTCCGGTTTTTGAAGTTCCGTTGTTTGAAGTGTCTTGTGAATTGTGCCTTCTGATTCACGGATCAAATCATCGCGCCATTCAATCAATTTTTGACGGAAATACTCTAGCATGATGGGGTTCATAAATTCGCCATCATCCTTTTCCGGATCATAATCTGTTGGGACAATTATACTTTTTGGATTAGACATCGTCGAGAACGTCCTTGGTCTATAGGGTTAAATTCGAGCTAGGCGAATATAGATACACGATTGCTAAAAAACAACAAAAAACGCTCCTATCCGTCGGATAAGCTGTTATTTATTCATTATCGTTTTTTTATGAAGCCTTACGTTTATCCAATTCAACCCGCATTTTAGCAAGCTCGACCTGTGCACGAAGATCAACTTCATCCATCAAGCCAGTTAATAAGGGGTCGGTAATTTTTTCCCGGTGGGTTGCGACGACATCTGCGACGTTAATCATATCGCCAACGGTTAAACGCCCACCAAGCATCTTCAAGCGAATTTCTTCCAGCGCGTCAAGCACCTTTAAAGAGCGTTGCTTCATACGACTACGCGCCCGCCCTTGGGTTGGATCTTGTGCCCCTTGCACGGCTAACAGCGCATCCATTTGAGCAATCGATTGTGCATTCCCGACGGACGCGGCTTGCTCCGGCGTGTCTTGGGCCGCCATCAACGCACCAAAAGCACCAACATCCGCCTGATTGGCTTGTGGTTTTGCTTTGGTCTTACCGGTTTCTTTACTGGCGCCAGGCCCTTTGACTTTCATTGCTTAATCGCCACCTTTTAAAATTGGAGCTTACCTTATTAGTTTAGCACACGCACGCGCGGGGATAAAGCTTTCAAACACCACCCACCCTAGATGACACACCAAGGTAAAAATTGCCGCATGCCTCCATCCCAGTATGGGCAACATGGTGCCTTCTGCCTGCCTTTTTCACCCCCACACCGACTAAGAACCACCCTAACCAATTGTAAAAAAACAATTTTTATCCAAGCTAAAAACTGGCACGTCTTTCGCATATTAACAACGTATGAAACAACATCGCATCAAACATAATCGTATTTTACCGACGCTATTGACTGCGTTGCTTACGGGAGCTTTCTTGGCGGGCCCAGCTTTCTCTCCGCTAGCCTTTGCCAAGACCTCCCGCATTAAGGATATCGTCAATATTGAAGGCGTTCGTGATAACCAACTGATCGGTTACGGTCTGGTAGTCGGATTGAACGGTACGGGCGACAGTCTTGGTAATGCACCTTTCACACAGGAAAGCTTGACCTCGATGCTAGATCGCTTAGGCGTTAGCGTTCGCGGACAAAATTTGAATACTGGTAATGTTGCCGCCGTGATGGTCACGGCTGACCTTCCGCCTTTTTCCAATCAAGGCTCACGCATTGATGTCAGCATTTCGGCACTGGGTGATTCCACTAGCTTGCAGGGCGGCACTTTGTTAGTGACCCCTTTATTGGCTGCGGATGGCGAAGTTTATGCCGTTGCCCAAGGTGAAGTCAGCACATCAGGCTTTACAGTGAATGGCGATGGAGCCTCGGTAACAAAAAATATTCCGACTTCTGGCCGTGTTGCCAGTGGTGCGATTGTCGAGCGGGAAATTGCATTCCGCCTTGAGGAATTAACTCAGGTAAAGCTAGCGCTTAAAAACCCTGATTTCACGACTGCGCGCCGCATTGCGCTCGCAATTAACGGCTATATGGACGAGCCCGTTGCCGACCCCGAGAATTCTGCCAGCATCGTTTTACGTCGCCCTAATAACTATAAAGGCACGATTGTTGACCTGATCACAGATATTGAGCAACTGGGCGTACAGCCTGACTTCCCTGCCAAAGTCGTCATTAGTGAGCGTTCCGGGGTGATCGTCATTGGCGCACAAGTTCGCATCAGCAATGTTGCTGTGGCTCAAGGTAACCTGACTGTAAAAATCAGTGAAAACCCACAGGTCTCTCAGCCTAATCCTTTTGCCTCTGTCGGTGAAACCGTCACGGTCCCCCGCTCGGATGTGAGTGTGAATGAAGGCAATGATGTTCGCTTAGCGCCACTGGATACCGGTGTGACGTTACAAGAGCTGGTCACTGGTCTAAACCGCCTTGGCATGAAGCCACAAGATATCATCACTATTTTACAAGCCATCAAAGCCTCTGGCGCTTTGCAGGCAGATATCGAGGTCATGTAATGGATACGAATATGGTCTCATCTCAGGTCAGTATGGCGATGCAAACCGCGCAACAAGGCTTGCAAAGCAATCTTAACCAAGCCGCACAAAGCCTGGATAAACAGCGCAACAATGGTGACATCAAAAAGATCGAGGCTGCGGCAAAAGAATTCGAAGCCGTATTTGTATCGGAAATGATGAAACCGATGTTCGAAGGCATTAGCACCGATGGCCCTTTTGGCGGCGGCAAAGGTGAAGAGGTCTTCCGAGGCATTATGCTGCAAGAATACGGCAAAATGGTTGCTGAATCAGGATCGATCGGCATCGCAGATCAGGTCAAAGGAGAGATGATCCGTATGCAAGAAGCGGCCAATGGCAATAATAATTTAAGTTCACCCCCAACCCAATAAGCGAGAATTTGCACCATGACAAATGACACTATCCGTAACCGTCTTCGAGCAAACAAAAACAATTTTTGTGCCGAAACAACGCTTAATAAATTGTGCGATCTTTCACAAAAACTGTTGGAATTGGCTGAACGCGAATCACAAGCCTTAATTCAAAATGACTCCGTGGCTTTTTCGGTTTTGCAAGATGACAAAGAAATTCTAAGCAAAAGTTATCTGAAAGCATCAGAAGAATTCCGCAATAATATTGGCGCATTTCGCCGCGCCAATACGAAAATTATTGAACGCTTAGAAGCGTTACAGTCTCAGCTAGGTATTCGCACCAACGACAATAACAAGTTGATAGGCCAAATTCATGAACGTGCGCAAAGCAATACGAATCGTTCTTTATTGTTGGCAAAGGAATATGGCGGCAGCAAGCGCGCACGCTTTGCCAAGCCTGTCACCCCTAACTTTCCCAATGACAACAGTCAGCCGGTTAAGCAAGAAGAACAAGGAGGCATGTAAGATATGAGCCATCATCAACACCCACCTTATAATGGATCATCCATGCCCCAGTCTGGCATTATCCTTCACGCAGCCCCCAAACGGGCGGTTGAGCAAATGATCCAAATCGTCGACATCATTCATGATGTGTATCGCGATGAAACGGCTTTTTTGGCGCGTTCTGATATTAACGGCTTTAAGTCCATTCAAGGGCGCAAGCTGGAAGCAGCGCAAGCCTATGAGCAAGGTCTCAATCAGATGCTCGCGCGGCGCAACGAAATGCGCGGCGTTGAGGAGAGTTTAAAAAACAAGCTTCGCCTTATGCACGGTGATTTTAATCAGCTGGCACAAGAAAACAAAAAATTGCTAGATCGCATGCAACGCACAACCGAGCGTTTAAGCGAAACCATTTGTAATGCCGCTAAGGATGCCGTGCAAAACCGTGTTGCCAGTGGTTATGGCGCCAGTGGCCGGGTTGAAACACCTAGGCGAACCAATATGTCAGTTGGCATTGAAAAGACAGCGTAAGACGAGTTGAGTACAAACGAAAAAACAAACGTGAAAGTAAACTTTTAGGAAACGAAAACATGGCCGATGTAGCAATCTATCATTCTCCTGCGAATGGATCAGGCTCCGCAAGCAACACAAGAAATAGTGCTTCTGTGGTGCAAGACGGACAAAACCAAAACGGTATTTTTGGCGCCCTTTTCCAAAGCCTTACACAAGCTTCTAATGCACAGACCTCTGATTTTGGGCTTGCACAAACGGCTTCTGGAGAGGCTCAAGCTAATAATAGCTTGGAGGCTTTACTCGGCGGCGATCAAGCCATGATTGATGCTTTGATCCAGCGCAATGGCGATGATTTGCTTAATTTACAAAGTATTCTGGCCAACATCAGTGGTGACAGCGAATTTTCTGCTCACAAAACTGGCGACGCCGATACAGATAAAACACTCAGCATTCTGGCGAATCTGCTTAAAGCACAAAAAGATAATGATGGGTTGCAAGTCGGAAATCTATTGCTTCTTGACGGTGAGGATCTCGGCACTGAAGAAGGTTTGCTTGCACGCCTTACCCAACAAATCAACGACCTCAAGAAAACCAATGAAGCTACCGGCATTTTATTCAACCTGACCCCTGAACAAGTCACACAAATTCAAGGTGAAATTCAAAATGCACAGCAATCAGGTAAAAACCCCGAATTACCGGAGGGATTTAACTTCATCATGGTTAGCCTGACTAAGCCAGACACTACCGACATTGACGGCGGGGAACTTGCTGTTATTCAGACCCTTCCTTTTTCACAAGCACCTAGTGCTGCTGGAAGAAAGGCCGCTGAGAACCCTTTAACTGGCTCAGATACAGATGAGACATCACAACCCATTCAAGGCTCCTTAGGGTCGTTACTACAAAATGGTGGTGAGGATTTTGATTCCTTACTAGATATTCAAAGCTCTAGCGACAAATTCAGCGCTTTGTTAAAAAATGCTGCAAAAATTAAAGCATTGGCGCAAAATAATGTCGCACCGAATACGGCCACGGCAACGCCGCAACCGCAAACCGCAGCAGCAACAGCTAACGCCACAGAAACATTGCCTTCCCTACCCTTTAGCAGCCTTATTGATGGCAGTGGTCTGGATGATGGCACCTTATTTTCACAAACCAGTTGGAACAATGCCTCGTTGCAAGCTATGGGACTGCCTAACAATGGTGGTACCCACGCCGGTAATGCCGCTTCGCTGACCAATCTAACAACACAAAGTTCGCATGCAACGCAAGCTCATCCAGGGACTTCACTGGTAGCGGCAACCCTTAACCGCGGTGCGGCAGCTACTGGCAACAAAACAATCACCTTGCAGCTAGACCCTCCAGAGTTGGGCCGGATCGAGGTTCGCATGGAATTTGGCAAGGACCGTTCACTCAAGGCCACTGTCATTTCAGAAAAGCCTGAGGCGCATTTAATGCTGCAACGTGATTCACACGCATTGGAGCGCGCCTTGCAAGATAGCGGCCTGGACGCTGATGGTTCTTCTTTGGAGTTCAGTCTGGCTGATGACGGCCACTTTAACCAAGACGGCAGCCATGATGGCTCCCGCAATCAATCTTCTTATGGCGGAAATGGCTCCGAAGAAGACATCGATTTAATTGAGACAACCATGAACTGGCGTGTCGACGAACAAAGCGGACATATCCGCTATGACATCTGGGCATAAGGGTAAGTAAGGAACAAAATAATGGTTTCTGATGTAACAATACAAACAGCGATTGATCAGCAGTCCTCCACGTCGGCCGCAAGCTCGGCTTTGACAGATGACTTTGCTCAGTTCCTAAGCTTATTGACCACGCAGTTACAAAATCAGGATCCCCTATCCCCGATGGATAGTACGGAATTTACCAATCAATTGGTGGCTTTCACACAGGTCGAGCAACAAATTAATACCAATCAAAAACTCGACAGTTTGGTCGCCCTGAACCTTAGCAATACGATGAGCTCAGCTCAAAGCTATGTCGGTACGAATGTCAATTACATCAGTTCCGAATTCTATTTTGACGGCACGCCTGCTGATCTCCGTTATTCTTTGGCAGATGCGGCAGAAGACGTCACCGTTCGTATTGTGAATGAAGAAGGCGCTACCGTTTACTCCGAAGAAATGGGAAGCGCCAGCGGTGTTACAGACTTTACCTGGAATGGTGAATTGACCGGCGGTGGTACTGCCGCAGATGGCACCTATGAAATCATGGTTGATGCCTTAAATGAAGAAGGCGACTCTGTGGAGGCCACGACTGTCGTCTCAGGTCGTGTGAAAGGTGTTGAATCACAAAGTGGTGTTATTTACCTAATCGTCGGTGAGCGAGCGGTTGCCCTAGGTAACGTTTTGAACACAACCGAAGCCAGTAACGCGTCCGAAGCTACGAACACTATGACGGCGGCTCTTGATTATATTGGACTGGATGTTGGCTATGCCAATGACGAGCTGTTGCTTGGCTCTAGCGGCGCTGCCACGATTAATTATACATTGGCTGCGGATGCAGATCGCGCCAAAATTAAGATCTATGATGACCAAGGTGACCTTGTCTTTACCGATGACGTTGATACGGATAAAGGATCACACAGCTATAACTGGGATGCCGATGGTTTTAGAGCTGGCGAATATACATTTGAAATTGATGCTATTGCCCAAGGTACAACAACGATCAAAAACTCTGAAGTTTCTTATGACGGCGGAGGAAAGCTCAAGATCAATTACACTTTACAAACCGCCGCAGATTCCGTTGCTGTTGAGGTCTACGATGAAAATGGAGCTCTAGTCTTTACCGATGATGCTTCGCAAACTTCAGGGGCACACACATATACATGGGATGGTGATGATAACGCTGGTAACGCCCTGGCCGCAGGTGATTACACCGTCAAAGTTATCTCCACCTCGGAAACAGACGAACGCATTGGCGTTAGCTCCAGCGCAGTGGGCCGCGTTACCGGTGTAGAAGTCGATAATGGTGTTATCTCTCTACAAATCGGTCGAACATCCATTCCATTGAGCGATATTCTATCCGTCTCCGTTCCAGGGGAGGAGGATTCATAAAATGAGCTTATTCGGATCTTTATATTCTGGTGCCTCTGGTATGCTTGCACAAAGCAGAGCTACCGATTACATCGCCACCAATATTGCGAATGCGACAACAATCGGTTACAAACGCGCTACAAGCAGTTTCCACGATTTATTGGGTGACACGACCAATAGTAGCACGCTCAACAGCAATGCTGGTGGTGTTGCACTCACTAAAACCAGTCGCGTCCGCGAGGCTGGAAACTACCAGCAAACCAATTCAGACACAGACCTATCGATCACTGGAAACGGCATGTTTATCGTCAGTGACACGACAGATGGTTCCAGCGGATTTTTATATACGCGCGCCGGGCAATTCTCTGAAGATTCAGAAGGTATTTTAAGAAACACCGCGGGCTTTGCTCTTTACGGTTATCTGACCGATACAGACGGCGTCACACAGGGCAGTGGCCAAGGCGCCTTAGTGCCCGTTGATCTAAGCTTGTTTGAAACCCAGTACTTTGAGACCACTGACATTGATCTCTCCATCAATTTGGATGAGGATGATGAGCGCATTAATCCTCATTCAGCGAGTACCGCCCAGCAATTGCCAATTGATAACTTGCAAAGCTCTTACTCCAGAACATTAAGCGTTTACGACTCTACAGGCCAAGAACAAAATCTGCGCTTTGAATATCGCCGCACCATTGGCCCGATGGCGCATTTTTCATCACGTACCGGACAAGAGTTTACACGCAATGAAATTTTGGTTGATGAACCAGACAGCATAACCCCAGCTATCACCAACGGCGATCAACTGGTAATTTCAAACGGTACCGATACATTGAACGTTGATTTCGTTAACACGGCTGCAGATACCAGCGCCAACGAAGCCAATACAGTCGGCGATCTGATTGACGTTGTTAACAGCTATACAGGTAGCGGCACAGAACAACTATTTTACGCCTCGATTGATGAAAATGGTCAACTTCTCATACAGGCCATGGACCCAACAGCAACCATGGACATTTCAGGCAGTTCCGCCAATGTGCTTGGCAATTCTGGATTCGACTTTATTCAAGACCCCGATGCAATTGCTGATTACACCTATGAACCTGATTTTGATATTACGGCAACAGATTACAGTACGACGGTATATCCCGGTCAAGGCGACTTTCCAGCTTTAACCAATACCACTAACCCCAATATTCATACTTGGTGGGAGATGAGTGTCATTCATACCGCTGCGGATGGTACAGAAACCACTGTAACCTCTGGTTTATTAAACTTTGATGGTGATGGCACCCTCAATGCCGATACCGATGCTAATGGTGATATGTATTTATCACTCACATCCGATGATCTGCCTTTTGTTTCAACAAACGGTCTTCAAGTTGAGATGTCACGCACAAGCCAGTTTAGTGGTGATTATAAAACAATCGAATTTGAACAAAACGGTGCGCCCTCCGGCTATCGCCAAGACGTCATTATCGAAGGTGACGGCACTGTTTCTCTTCAATTTACCGGCGATATTATTATTCCGGTTTATCGTATCCCCCTAGCTTTGTTTAACAATCCGGACGGATTGGAATATGTCGATGGAACCGCCTTTCGGGTACCTGCAAACGGACAAAGTGGAGAATTAAGCATCGTGGAAGCCGACTCAAATGGGGGAGGATCGATTCACGGGTCAACACTGGAAAATTCCAATGTTGATCTAGCACAAGAATTTAGCGGCATGATTATAACTCAGCGCGTGTATTCAATGAATTCACAACTGATACAGGCCGTTAATGAAATGACTCAAACCTTATCACAACTGAAATAGAAAACTGATTTAACAAAAGGAGTAACATCATGGGATTATTTGGATCACTTTTTACAGGCGTATCGGCTCTATTTGCCCAATCTCAAGCAACATCGGTGGTATCAAACAATATCGCCAACGTGAACACAGTGGGATTTAAGCGCTCAGAAGCCAGCTTTAACTCATTGGTGACAACCGAAAATCGTTTGTCTCAATATTCTCCTGGTACGGTATCGGTAAGCCGAACCCAGCAAATCGACCAGCAAGGATCCATTCAGCAGACAGCTTCTGCAACGGATGCCGCGATCTCAGGCAGTGGATTTTTCCCGGTCAAGCGTTCCACCGATTTCGGCCAAGAATTCTTGTATACGCGCGCCGGGCAATTTTCCGAGGATTCAACAGGTTTATTGCGGAATGCTTCTGGCTTTGTACTTTATGCTTGGCCCATTGATTCTAGCGGTAACCTACCTGCTAACCAGGGAGACCTTGCTTCACTGGAGCCTGCAGACGTTGCTTTCTTGGGTGGATTAACCCGCCCAACAAACACCGCACAGCTGGCTATTAATCTGGATGCCGACCAAGAGAAAATTGATCCGCATGCACAAACAACCGCGCAGACCTTGCCCGTAGATAACGTCTCGGCTGACTTTTCTCGTGGTTTGACTGTTTATGACTCCCTTGGCTCAGCGCAGGCGATTACTCTTGAATTCCGTCATATTGTTGGCCCGATGGCTCACTTTACGACCAATTCAGGCACCTCTTTGGAAGTTGATGATGTCATTGTTGGTGGTGGCACAGGATCGGGCGTTTTAACAGGTATCGACCATCAAGACGAGATGAGTATTACTGTTGGGGCGACTACTGAAACTTTCGAATTTTTCGACAGCTCAGTCGGCGCGGCAACCGGTACGGCCGATAACAATATTGAAACCGTTCAAGACCTTCTAGATGCGATCAATAACTTTGGCTCTGGCGATGAACTTGAAGCTCGCCTAACCAGCAGTGGTCAATTACTGATTCAGGCGGTAGACCCGACTGATACAGTGGCAGTGGCTGAAACCACGGGAACGCCCTTCACAGGCGGCAGCACGACATTGAACATCGTCGCTGACCCTTCGGATTCAAACTATGTTTATGCCCCGGAATACAACATCGTGACCGATGCTGATACTGTTTCAACGGGTTATGATCAGGATGATTTCCCTGAATTTGCCGATACCGGCACGCCCAACACGCAAGGCTGGTGGGAACTTACGCTTTTGCATCCGGATGGCAGTACCATTTCGCAAGGCATGCTGAACTTTAACGGTGATGGTTCATTAAACGCCAGTGAAGATGCGTTGGGTAACATCGATATCGAATTGGCCAATATTGATTGGGGTAATGGTTCTGACTTACAGGACATCGATCTGGATATTGAACGATTCTCACAGTTTGCCGGTAACTTCGATGTTATTTCCTCTGATCAAGATGGTGCTGAGCTGGGCCTGAGAACCGGGGTGGAACTTACACGTGAAGGAAAAGTTGTTGCACGTTTCTCTAACGGTGCGTCGGCTGATCTCTATCAAATTCCGCTTATTACATTCTCAAATGAGAATGGTCTGACCGAGGTCTCTGGAACGGCTTATACCGAGAATGAAGAATCAGGTGAGGAAAACCTACGTGAAGCCGGAGACGGTGGTGCTGGTTTCATTGAGTCATCAACGCTCGAAGCTTCCAATGTTGATTTGGCCGATGAATTTGCTTCCCTGATTGTATCACAGCGCGCATTCGGTGCCGGTACACGGGTGATTAACACCGTCGACTCGATGACCGAAGAGCTTCTAAGACTTCGATAAAGTTTTGGGTTCTGAGTCTTAGGCTACAATACCCGTTGTATCCCTAACCCTAAGACCCAGGATCCACCCTTTCATGTGAAGGTGCAGGTAGAATCCGCACCTTCACATGGAACTCCGGGCGCATCGGAGCGTTAGGGCCGATGCTGCAAGGATTGCGGAAATATAAACTCCAGCAAACCGATGCGCCTTCTTTTTTTATCTTTCCCTGCCACGCGCTAAAGACGCTTTTGGTTTGGAAAGTATTTTGAATATTGCTATTTCTGTATAAAGATCTACAAATGCCAGTTAATGGTAAATAAATCACGCAACTGCCACCTTCGTTTTATGACCTTAATAGCGTTTCTTTTAAACGCTATTATCCCCTTTTTCGCGGTTTACGACATTTCTACGGCAAAGGCTTCGTTGGTTTCACCTCCCCACGAAAAAATATTGATTTGTACAGCTCGTGGGTTTCAATGGGTAACATGGGAAGAACTGCAAACTAGTGACAGTGAGCAGCACTCGCCACCACCACAATATCAATGCGCTTTATGCTATGTCGCTGCGCACAGCACTAAAGATTATTTGCCTGTTGCCCCTTATATGCTTCCTGCGCCGTATTTTTATACAACGCAATCTTTCTTGGCTTATAACGTTGCAGATTTCAAAGCCGATTTTAACGCGTTTTCTTACCATAGTCGCGCGCCCCCTGTTTTTTCTTGATCTAACCATAACAAATATATTTCAAGTTTAAATTCAGGAGATAATTATGCATTCACGCATTTTTCTACTTACCGCAAGCCTTGCTTGCACGCTTACTTTTTCATCCGCTATGGCCTGTGAGGCATGCGACGATAAAAATCACGACAACCATGCACATTTGACCAGTACTGCTAATGACCACGCCCCGATCGGTGTAATGGGAGACCATATGCATCGTAAAGGGGAATGGATGTTTTCATATCGCTTCGAGCATATGAATATGGAAGGAAACCGCAACGGTACCCATCGATTATCGCTCCAAGATGTCATTGCCTTTCCAAACCAAAATACCGGGCCGGCTAATTTACGTGTTGTTCCTACTAAAATGACCATGGATATGCATATGCTTGGTGCCATGTATGCGCCCACAGATTGGCTAACGCTGATGGTAATGGGAATGTATGCCGATAAATCAATGGATCACACCACCTTTAATATGGCTGGAACACAAATCGGTACTTTTACGACAAAGTCCAGCGGTTGGGGTGATACATCTCTTACCGGCTTAATTCGCCTTTATGACGATAGCGTGCATCATTTACACTTAAATGCTGGCATTAGCTTGCCTACAGGCTCTATTGACGAAGAAGATGATGTTCTTGCCCCAAATGGAACAACGCCAAAACTTCGCCTTCCCTATGGGATGCAGCTTGGCTCAGGGACGTATGACGCACTACCGGGCATTACCTACACTGGCCATAAGGGTGTTTGGGAATGGGGCGCACAATATCAAGCGCGCTTACCCTTGGAAAATCGAAATAGCCAAAGCTACGCATGGGGCGACAAACACAGTGTTACCGGTTGGGGAAGCTATGAATGGGCACCGTGGATCAGTACATCAGCCCGTTTGACTGGTTCTACGCAAAGTAAGATTGATGGGGCGGACCCATTGATTGCGGCTCCGGTTCAAACAGCCGATCCCGATAATTACGGCGGTCAAACCATCGAGCTGGGCTTTGGAATTAATTTACTCGGCACTAAAGGTGATTTGAAAGGTCATCGCATGGGCATTGAGGCGACAGCCCCGCTCTACCGTGATCTAAATGGACCACAATTAGAAACAGATTGGCATATCAAGCTGGGGTGGCAATACGCTTTTTAAAACCATTCGTGAGGACTGTCTTATGACAGTCCTCGCTATGTAAATACTACAATTACAGAAACCCAGATAATTGTATGAAGTTTAGAATTTTCTTAACTTTACGTTCATAAATATGATATAAACTAAAAAGATAGTGATGCTCGAGGATTGAGCACACGCAGAAAGCGTACACTAACCTAGGAAAGGAAAAAGACTATGTCTTCCGATGTTGTACTAACCTCCGCGTTGCGGAGTAACCTACTCTCCCTCCAGAACACCCAAGATTTGATTGACACAACCCAGTTGCGATTAGCAACAGGTTTGAAAGTTAACTCTGCTCTGGATAATCCGCAGAACTTCTTTGCGGCACAAAGCCTTAACAACCGCGCCAGCGACTTATCAAGCTTACTTGACGGCATCTCGCAGTCAATTCGCGTGATCGAAGAAGCTGACACCGGTGTGTCGGCTTTGACTGACTTGTTAGGCCAAGCAGAATCCATCGCGACACAAGCGCGTGAAGAACTGTCCGGCACAACAGGTGACCTTGCTTCGATCTCTGGTAACGTAGACCTAAGCGGCACAACTGACCTAACTGATATTACTGGTATTGATAACGGTGACCTTATCCGTTTATTTGCTAATGATGCAGATGGTGATGCTGTAACGTTGAGTGCTTCAACTGTTGCTATTTCAACAAATGATTCAATTGATGAATTGCTCACCGCAATTAAAGACATCACGAATACGGACGATGACTCTCAAGTCTTCGATGCTGAATTGAACGAAGATGGTGAATTGGTCATCACTAACTTACAAGGTGGTTCATCTCGTATCGAGTTTGAAACATCTGGTAACGCAGTAAACCTTGATCTGGCATCTGGTTTAGGTTTCTCTTACCTAAATCTGGCAGAAAACGACAACGATGTTGCTGCCAACTTCGGTCGTGCCGGTGTGACATTCTCTCAGACTTCTGCGATTACTTCTCAGGCTCTTTATGAGACTGAAAGTGGTTCTCAGGTGTTTGCGGATCGTTCAACCTTGCTGACTTCTCTGGTTGATTCTAGCGGTACTGGGCTAGACTTCAACGGGGATGCCACCGATGCGTTGATTGTCTCTATTGACGGCGGCACACGCGTTGATCTTGGTGACATCAGCAGCCTGACCATTCAGGGCGTTGTTGATGCGATTAATGATAGCTCTACTCTTAATACTTCTATTAAGGCGAGCTATGATGAAAGCACTGGTAAGTTGTCAATTGAGCAACTCGATTCTTCGATCTCAACCGTTCAAATCGGGGTTATTGATACTGCCAACACGGCAAACAAAGCTGCGATTGATTTTGGCTTTGGTATCGAAGATGTTGATGCGGCTAACAACAACGCAGCAAACGTAGAAACTGAGAACATTACATTTGGTAATGCATCGGCTGTTATCGCCGGTCTGGAAGAAGACTATAACGTCGTTCTAAACCAGATTGATGACTTGGTATCTGATGCTAGCTATCGTGGTGTTAACCTTCTGAACAATGATGATTTGACGACCTACTTCAACGAAGATCGTACAAACTCATTGGTCACTGAAGGGGTTGACTTTACGTCTTCTGGTCTTGGCTTGAGCGCCGCTAACTTCCGTAACGATTCTGTTGCGAGCACTGCTCAAGATGAGGTTCGTGCTTCGATTGCGACCGTTCGTGCATTCGGTAACTCGATTGCGAACGACTTGGCGATTGTTCAGACCCGTCAAGACTTCACCTCTAGCACGATTGCGACGCTAGAATCAGGTGCGGATGACTTGACCGTTGCTGACTTGAACGAAGAAGGCGCGAACTTGCTGGCCTTGCAGACTCGTCAAACATTGGGTGTTACATCCCTATCTTTGGCTTCTCAGTCTCAGCAAGCGGTTCTACGTCTCTTCTAATCAGACGTTATTATTACAGACATTTAAAGGCCCGGTTATCCCGGGCCTTTTTATTGCTCTCTTTCGATTGATCTTAAGATCAAAATTAGAGACCATAACACCATGATAAACACAGAATTTAAGTTTTCGACCGCACGCCTTACCCTCAATATTATTACAGCAAAAGATATTGAAAATGTTTTTGAGACTATGAATTGTGCGCAAACGGCTGAAGCCGTTTCATTCTTAGACTGGCCGATAACCCAAGAACACGCACAGCAATGGTGTGCTCAATCGGTTAAAGGTATCCAAGGGCAAACAGAGTATCTGTTTCTTGCTAAAGATCCCGCGGACAACAATGTCGGATGCTTGGGTGTACACTTACAAGGAAACCATGATCTCGGTGAGATTGGCTATTGGGTCACGCCTCGATTTCAAGGGGATGGCTATGCCACTGAGATGGCTCAGGCCGGTATAGCTTTTGCCTTTAACCACACAAATGCCCTGCAATTATTTGCGACTGCGCAAAAAGGCAATGAGGGCTCTTGCCGGGTGTTAGAAAAAGCTGGCTTTGCTCTTACGGGTGATAAAGACGTGATACTCAAAGATGGGTCGATCAGACCCTCTAGCCTTCATACGCTTTTAAAAAGCGATTGGTCGCGCAAAAAAATTTAATGTCTTATGTTTTGCGCGGGTCAAACGCATCGCGCACCGCTTCCCCCACAAAGGTCAACAAAGTCAGCATCAGGGCCAGCGATACAAACGCGGTAATACCTAGCCACGGAGCATGTAAGTTGTTTTTCCCCTGTGCGAGGAGTTCCCCCAATGACGGTGAACCGGGTGGCAGGCCAAGCCCAAGAAAATCTAATGACGTTAGGGCCGTGATCGATCCTGTCAGGATAAACGGCATATAAGTCAGTGTGGCAACCATTGCGTTAGGCAAAACATGGCGCACGATAATCACCGGATCACTGACCCCCATCGCTTTGGCGGCGCGGACATAGTCAAAATTGCGGGCCCGCAAAAATTCGGCGCGCACCACATCGACCAGCTGCACCCATGAAAACAGCATTAGGATCAGCAATAATGTCCAAAAACCCGGAATGAACATAGCGGAGAAAATAATCAAAATATACAGGCTGGGCATCGATGACCAAATCTCGATCATTCGTTGCATGACCAGATCAGTTTTACCGCCGAAATAGCCCTGAACAGCGCCTGCAGTCACCCCGATGAGAGAACTAAAAATTGTCAACACCAGCCCGAATAACACCGACAACCGAAAACCGTAAATCACACGGGCCAATACATCTCTGCCCTGATCATCGGTGCCTAGCCAGTTTTCACTGGTCGGCGGCGACGGCGCAGGTGATGGTAGATCATAGTTAATCGTATCATAAGAAAAACGGATGGGTGCCCAGATGATCCACCCCTTGCCTTGCTCACCCGTGATGAGTTCCTCAACATAAGGGTCACGATAATCGGCTTCGGTTTCGAAATCGCCGCCAAACTCCGTTTCCGCATAGTTTTTAATCAGCGGGCTATAAAGGCTTCCCTGATAGGACAACAATAACGGCTTATCATTGGCGATGAGCTCCGCCCCCATGGCCAGCGTGAATAAAACTAAAAATAAATAGAAGCTCACTAGGCCACGTTTATTGGCTTTGAACTGTTTCAAACGGCGCTGCGATATCGGGGAAAGTTTCATGGTTTTATCTCGCATAAAAATACTTTTTATGCTCGGCGCTCAATCGCCGCGCAAGCTTCCGCGCCACGGGGCGCGCGGTGCAGTCGCACCGTTGAAGCGCATGTTTTTCTTTTCCATTTATTTTGTGGCACATGCGCTTTACCCCCTACACGCTTTGCGCATCATAATGAATGCGTGGATCAACCATCATATACACCACATCACGGATCAACGTGGTCAACAGCCCGATCAGCGCAAACATATAAAGCGTGCCTAACACCACCGGATAGTCACGGTTAATAATGCTCTCATAGCCCAGCAGGCCCAGCCCATCGAGGGAGAAAATAACCTCAATCAACAATGATCCGGTAAAGAAGATATGAATAAAGGCGGCCGGAAAACCGGCAATCACGATCAACATCGCATTGCGGAAAATATGCTTATACAGAACTTGTTTTTCGCTAAGGCCTTTGGCACGGGCGGTCAACACATATTGCTTGCCGATTTCATCCAGAAATGTGTTTTTGGTTAACAAGGTCAGGGACGCAAAACCACTGATCACCATCGACATAACCGGCAAGATCATATGCCATACATAATCACCCCAATAAGCAAAGAAGCCTAATTCTTCGGCGTTGTCGCTGTGAAGGCCGCGCAGTGGGAACCAATCCAGATAGGTACCGCCAGCAAAGACAACAATCAGCAAAATCGCAAACATGAATGAGGGAATAGCATAGCCGGTGAAGACGGCGGCGCTGGTCCAAAAGTCGAAGGCCGTTCCATCTTTGACCGCTTTTTTGATGCCCAGCGGGATAGATATCCAGTAAATCAGCAAAGTCGACCACAGCCCCAGCGAGATTGAAACCGGCATCTTTTCCAGCACCAGATCGATGACCTTGATATCCCGGTAATAGCTCTCCCCCAGATCAAAGCGCAGATAGTTTTTGACCATAATCCAAAAGCGCTCATAGGCGGGTTTGTCAAAACCGTAAAGTGCTTCCAGCTCTTGAATAAATTCAGGGTCAAGGCCTTGCGCGCCGCGGTAATTTGAAGCTTGGCCCGTATTCATCGATGCTCCTTGACCGACGACATCCCCACTGCCGGAGCCAGAAAAACGTGCCGTTGCATCCGCGCCATGCCCTTGGAGCTGAGCAATCATACGCTCAACCGGGCCGCCGGGCACAAACTGTACGATTAAAAATGCCACCAGCACGATCCCGAACAAAGTCGGGATCATCAACATCAAACGTTTTAAGATATAAGACAGCATCCGTTATTTGATCTCTGGCTTTGTGTTCCATTCTTTAACCACCCAGCCATTGCCTTGATGCTCCATCACACCGAATGCGCCGGTCGAGAGCTTAATCGAAAATCGTTTCGCAAAGCTTTCAAAATCATCGGTCAGATAAGGTGCAAAACGGGCAATACCGTTGCTGGTTACAATCAGGGCTGTTTGCCCTTCATGATGGTGAAGCCAATTATCAGCGAAGCCGCGCCAGTTTTCAATGATATGGTTGGGATCGACTTGCCATCCTTGTGGAGGAATAGCTTTGGCATCCCAATCCTCAATGGCTTGGGTGCCGATGCGGGCAATCACCGCTTCTTCGGTTTGGTTTTCATCCGGGCCGTAATCGATCTCATCAAAGATAGTGTTGGGGATAATTTTTGCGTCCCATCCTGCGGCTTTTAAAGCGGCCTCAGCCGTTTGTTGGGTACGTTGTAGGCCAGAGCAATAAACATGATCAGGCTTCAGGCTTTTGTTTTTCAAAGCCTCCCCTAATGTGGTGCCTTGCAGCACGCCTTTTGCGACCAAGGGCAGATCGGTACGCGCCCCCACTCTGGTTGGCGTATCACCGGGGGCAAAGGTATTGCCATGACGAGCGATAATCAGTCGGGTTGTCATGCGCTTAGCACACTTTCTGCCCGGGCGAGATCTTCGGGGGAATCAATGCCTGAATGAATTTTATCGGCTTCGATTTTTACGATACGAATCGGAATGTTATTTTCCAAGAAGCGCAATTGCTCCAACCCTTCCAGTTGCTCATACACGCCTTGACCCAGCGCGCAGAATTGCTCAAGCGCTTTGAAGCTATAGCCGTATAAGCCCATATGCTGAAAGATGGGCGAGAATTCATCTGTGCGATTTTCTTTGCGAATGGCTGGGATAATGTTTTTTGAAAACCAGCGCGCATGGCCTGTTTCATCAATGATCGCGGTGGTACCAGAAAAGGGTGTGGTTTTTTTATTCTCGCGCAATTTATCCAGCGCTGACCATCGTAATTGATGCACCGGGGTTACCACGGATGTTTGATCGGGTGCATCCAGATAGGCCTGAATCATTGTCTCAATTGCTTGTGGTGGAGTTAAAGGAGCATCGCCTTGTAGGTTCAAGATAAAATCAGGGCGCTCTGGCAATTGTTTGGCGGCGGCCAATACACGATCCGAGCCTGTCGGGCAATCGCCCGTGATCAAGCACTCTACCCCGATCTCTTTCGCATGATCTGCAATACGTTGATCTTCGGTGGTGGTGTAGACCCGCACGCCATCAAAATTTTCAGCGATGCTTTTGGCCAGTTCCACCACACGCTGGAGCATTGTCTTGCCTGCGATCTTGGCTAAAGGCTTACCCGGGAAACGGGTTGAGCCATAACGCGCCGGAATGATAATGGCAATGTTGCGCATCACTTCGCCCACCATGTATCCAGAACCCCTAAATCATAGGGGGCTTGATTGGCTGGTTTTTCAAACTTATCCCAATAGGCAATGCGCCAGCCCGGAATATGCCAGTTCGGCACTACATACCAACCGCTTTGCAATACGCGGTCTAATGCGCGGCAACGGATGATTAAATCCTGACGGCTGGGGGCGGTGATAATTTCTTGAACCAACGCATCGACCACCGGATCTTTAATTCCGATAAAGTTACGAGAACCCGGTGCATCAGCGCGATCTGAACCCCAATATTCACGTTGTTCGTTCCCCGGGGAAAGTGACTGCCCCCAGCTTTGCACGATCATATCGTAATCAAAGCTCAGCACGCGGTTCACATATTGCGAAGCATCCACCACACGGATATTGCCTTCAATTCCGATTCGTTTCAGATTCTTTTTATAAGGACCGAACCAGCGCTCGAACGCGGCGTTGGTGCCTGCGACCAAAAACTCAAAGCTCAACCGAACGCCGGTTTTTTCATGAACGCGAATACCGTCCGCACCAATTTTGTACCCCGCATCATCCAGTAATTTCATTGCGTGGCGTAGATTATCGCGGCTGTTACCACTGCCATCGGTTTTGGGCACAGTAAATGCTTCGGTAAAGATGCTGGATGGCAGTTGATCTTTAAAAGGCTCTAATATCTTTAGCTCTTCTGGTGATGGCAGACCTGTTGCCTCCATCTCGGAGTTTGAAAAATAGCTGCGGGTACGGGTATAAGCACCATAGGCAAATTGCTTGTTTGACCATTCAAAATCAAAAGCCCAGTTCATCGCCTTGCGCACGGCAATATCGGCAAAAACAGGGCGTCGTAAATTAAGGGCAAACCCCTGCATGCCTTGAGGCAATGCATTTTTAATTAGTGCCTTAGTGATTTTACCTTCGCGCACGGGCGGTACGTCATAGCCGGTCGCCCAGAGCTTGGCCGTCCATTCACGGCGAAAATCAAAGTCACCTGAGAAAAATGCAACCAGAGAAACATCTTGATCTTTGTAATATTCATATGTGATGCGGTCAAAATTATAGCGCCCTTTATAAACCGGCAAATCTTTTGCCCACCAATCGGCCACACGCTCATAGGTGAGAGATCGCCCTTGATCAAAACTGCTGATTTTATAAGGGCCGCTGCCTATGGGGGGCTCCAGCGTGGTGGCGGTAAAATCTTTGCCATCCCAGTAATGTTTGGGCAAGATTGACAGCTCCGCCACGATGAGGGGAAGCTCCCTATTTCCGATCGCATCAAACGTAAATTTTACGCGGCGCTTATCAAGCGCTTCGACTTTTTTGACTTGGGCATAATAGGCTTTATAAGCCGGGCGCCCTTTTTCAATCAGCGTATTGAATGTCCAGACCACATCTTGGGCGGTGATCGGCTGACCATCATGCCATTTTGCGTCCTGCCTAAGCGTAAAGATAATCCAACTGCGATCTTCCGGCATCTCGGCGCTTTGCGCCAGCGCGCTATACATGGCAAAAGGCTCGTCCTGGCTTTTTTCCATCAGCGGCATATACAGTAACCCCAGCCCATCCGCAGCAACGCCTTTATTAACAAAGCCATTAAACGTGTCATAGGTCTCCGCCCCTGATAAGCGGATCGAACCACCTTTGGGCGCGTCAGGGTTCACATATTCAAAATGGGTAAACCCATCGTCATATTTATGCTGGCCATACATGGTCAGGACAGCGGTTTCATTGGCAGCTTGTGCTTGGAGACTGAACACACAGCACCATACGGCGATAAGTGGAAGAATGTATCTGGATAAATTTTGCATGGGGCACAGTTTGGCAGGGTTTGACTTTGATGTGCAAGAGTGTTTTTATGCGCCGATGCGATTATCATTGTCTTTATTCATATTTTGTTTGTTCAGTATCCCTGCTATGGCCGGGGTCGAAGTTGATTTAAGTGTGCTAGACGGCGCAAGCCAGCAGCCCGCACCACGCTATTATAGCAGACCCGCCGCGCCCAAGCCTGTAATCCAGCACGCACAACAAGCCAAGCCAGCAAAGACCTTACCGAAAGCTGTGCCACAACCAGCAGCAGGCTCACCTACCCCTGACGCACCGGAAGGCGGATTATGGGGTGCAAAATGGTCGGGCAATGCGAATCTAGGGTTAACTATCAAAAGCGGCAACACCGACAGCGAAGCCTTTGATACCGATGCAAAAGTCAAAGCAGACTGGGACAAACACCGTGCTGAGTTGTTGGCCGATTATGCACGCGAGAAGGAAAATGATATAAAAACGGTCGATGAGAAATCACTCGAAGCACTGTATGATTATTTCTTTGCTGAGAAATGGTTTGCGGATTTCAACGCCAAGTTTGAAACCGACGATATCTCAGCGCTTGATTTACGCACAACATTAGGGGTTGGCTTGGGGCATCAGCTCTATGATCGTGATAATTTATCACTGAAATTTGTATTGGGGCCAAGCTACCTTAAAGAAGAATATGCAAGCGGTTCAAACGATAGCTCTATGGCGTATCACTGGAAGCTCGATTATGAACAAAAGTTTTGGGATGATCTTATTCGCCTCTTCCACAATCACGATTTGCTCGTGCCTTCGGATACAACGGATGAATATATCTTCAAAACGGAAACCGGCATACGGGTTCCTTTGAAAAAATCATTGATTGCCAGCCTCCAGATCGATCATGACATTGATAAAGGCGCGCCGATTGGCACCTCTCAAAACGATACTAAGTATGCTTTAAAGTTAGGGTATGAGTGGTAGGCCGTTCGCCTACTTGCTCTGCGTTAGCTGACGGGTGATCAATCGGTTAGCGGGCTTTAGAAGATTACCCAGATGCAATAATGCTTTGCGTGCAACCTTCGCCGGACGCGATGTATTGGTATAAAGCTTCACCAACGCATTGGTCCCCAGATACAATGGCTTGCACTCCAATTGATGGCGGCGATTATAATTACCCAACGCAATGTTTGACCCAATATCCAGCCCTGTTTCATGCATGGCGAGAATTTCCTCGCTTAGCGTTACCGCGCCGCGAAGGCCTAAATTAAATCCATGGGCGGTTACCGGATGCATCCCCACAGCCGCATCCCCTAATAAAGCGTAGCGTGTGGCGATAAAGCTTTGTGCATAGGTGCAAACCAGCGGGTAAGATTGTAATTTGCCTGCCGCTCTCATTTTACCAACACGGTGTTCAAAGCGCTCAGCTAGATCTTGTGCCAGATCCTCAGGATCCATCGATAGTACTGATTGCTCTTGATCGGATGGTAAGGTAATGACGACAGAAACCTCGCCATTATTCAACGGCAATACCGCCAAGGTGCGGTCATAATGGAAACATTCATAAGCCGTGTCATGATGCGGACCATCATGCTTCATTTTGCCAACAATGCAGCTGCGCCCCAGATTTTTCATCTGCACCGGAATGCTCATGGCCTGACGCGTTTTTGAAAAACGGCCATCTGCGGCAACGATCAGCTTTGCCGTAAGCTGTTTGCCGCTTTGTAATATAACTTTTGCGCCGATTTGATCTGCCTTAACATCGGCGACTTTTTCTTCCAAGAACCAGCTAATTTCTTTGGCTTTATCTGCAACAGCAAACAAAGCACGCTTAATGTTTTGATTGGCCGTCATATAGCCCAGCGTTTCTTCACCCGCATCTTGATAATTAAATTTCAAGGCATAAGGCGATGTCCCGTTAATCACATGCGCTTTTTTAATCAGCGAAACGGCGTCTTTAGGCATGGCTTTGATCGCCCCAAGCTCTACCAACTTATTGTATGAAAAATGCGTGAGCGCAATCTCACGCCCATCATAAGATGGCTTTTGCAAAACGGCTTTGGGTGCAGGGTCAATTACTGCGATTTTCAACCCCTTGCCCGCCGCACATAAGGCAAAGCTAAGGCCAGCAGGGCCGGCGCCAACGATCACAACATCATATTTGCTATCTTGTGTTTTCATAGGATTTATATAGAGTGCGAAGAGAATGAAGCCAAGAGATTTATAAAAATGAACCCAGATAAGCCTGAACACAATATCGATGAAACCGCACATGAAGATATTATTTCCCCTGCGCCGCAGCGTGGTTTAGGTGCACGCATTCGCACTTATTTTCTGACTGGTATTTTTGTTACCGCCCCGGTTACGATTACGCTTTATATTGCGTATGTTTTCTTTTCCGCGATTGATGATCGCGTGCGCGAAATTTTACCGCAAAGCTATACTGATTTGTTGGTTTATAAAAGCTTCACCTTTCCCGGAGCCGGCGTCTTAATTGCCGTTGTTTCTTTTGTGGTGATTGGCTGGTTTGCCTCGAATATTATGGGACGCTTTTTAATTCGCGTCGGTGAATATATTCTCGACCGCATTCCGGTTATTCGTAATTTATATTCAACCATCAAACAAATTTTCGAAACCATCACCGCTACACAATCGCAAGCCTTTCGCGAAGTCGTGATGTTAGAATATCCCCGTAAAGGCGTTTGGTCGATTGGTTTTGTCACTGGCACCTCCAGAGGCGAAGTACAAGAACGCGTCAAAGATGAAACCGTGAATGTCTTTTTGCCGACGACGCCAAACCCAACATCCGGGTTTTTGTTGTTTGTCCCGCGCAAGGAATTAAAACCACTGGATATGAGCGTCGAAGAAGGTATCAAGCTAGTAGTCTCTGCCGGTATTATTACGCCAGTGCACGACCAAGAAGCTGAAGAGACAGAAAAAACGCCTCTTTTCAAAAGCAAATCTAAAGCCAAGAAAAAATAAACCATTATCATGAGCGACAGTCTTATTGAATCCATTCAAAAGCGTGATCCGGCGCGCCCGAGTTTTTTAGAAGTTATGTTTGCTTATAACGGTTTTCATGCTGTTTGCTTGCATCGTGTATCTCAATGGATTTGGGATTTAAAGCTAAGAGCGTTGGCACGTTTTATCGCTAATATTACGCGCATGTTAACCGGCATTGAAATACACCCCCAAGCCCGCATCGGTGAACGCCTGTTTATCGATCACGGCACCGGTGTTGTGATTGGCCAGACCGCCATGATCGGCAATGATGTGACCTTGTATCACGGCGTCACGCTCGGCGGGAAGGGTGAGCCAGATCAAACCGGCAAACGTCACCCCACCGTTTTAGATGGAGCTGTGATCGGTGCAGGGGCACAAATATTAGGCAACATCACCATTGGCAAAGATGCGCGCGTTGGTGCGAATGCCGTGGTAACCAAGCCCGTACCGGATGGTGAGACTGCTGTGGGAAACCCTGCCCGTCTGGTTCGTTGCAACAAAGAAGATATTGGCCGTGCTTACGGCTTACCGCGTGAAGTTAATGACCCTTATGCTGCGGCGATTAAGGATTTAATTCGAGACGTTACCGCCTTAAAAGAAAAAGCTGGCATTACAGATAATAAGAAGTAGGACTTCATGTATCTAATTAGCCACTTCGGATATTTTGGAACGCCTGATCACATTCATATAGATAAAGTAATCGTTTAAGACGATCGCCGCGCTCGCCTTCCAGATTTGGGTCGTTTTGCAAGATGAATTGTGCGTCCGAGCGTGCGGTGGCCAGCAAATCTCCATGCATATTCAGGTCCGCATTTTTAAAGACCGGCAATCCACTTTGACGCACGCCCAGCACATCGCCGCCGCCGCGTAGTTCTAGATCTTTTTCAGCGATGATAAAGCCATCTTCGGTATCGCGCATGACGTTTAGGCGTTCCTTTGCGATTAGGCCTAAGGGGCCCGCATAAATCAAAAAGCAAAAAGACTGATCACCACCGCGCCCCACTCGGCCACGCAGCTGATGCAGCTGTGAAAGGCCAAAGCGCTCCGCATGTTCGATGATCATCACAGTGGCTTCGGGGACATTCACGCCGACCTCAATGACCGTGGTGGCAACCAGTATATCCAGATCTCCGCGCGAGAATTTTTCCATGACCGCATCGCGCTCTTCAGCTTTCATTTTTCCATGTACCAGCCCGACCTTGTCACCGTAACGGCCTTGTAAGATGTCATAGCGCTCCTGCGCGGCGGCAAGATCCATCACATCGGATTCTTCGACCAGTGGGCACACCCAATAAATACGTGCACCCTTTTCAATCTGACGTGATAAGCCTTCGGTGATGTCTTCGAGTTTGTCGTTGGAGAATAATCGTGTATCAATCGGCTTGCGCCCCGGTGGTTTTTCATCCAAGCGCGAGACATCCATGTCACCATAAGCGGTTAACGTCAGGGTTCTGGGGATCGGTGTGGCCGTCATCACCAGCATATCTATATTCTTGCCCTTTTCGCTGAGCTTCAAGCGTTGCTGCACCCCGAAACGGTGCTGTTCGTCGATAATAGCTAACCCCAGATTTTGGTATTCAACATCCTTTTGAAAAATCGCATGGGTGCCAATAATAATTTGCGCCGCGCCATTATGGATTTGTTTTAAGATCAGCTCACGTCCGGCGCTTTTATCACGGCCTGTTAAGACGACGGCTCTAATCCCTGCGGCCTCCAGCCATGGTTTGAGGCTTTCCCCGTGTTGGCGGGCTAGAATTTCAGTCGGGGCGATTAAGGCGGCTTGCGTGCCTGCCTCGACAGCTTGCAACATGGCAAGCGCCGCCACCACGGTTTTTCCGCTGCCGACATCGCCTTGTAACAGGCGCAACATTCGAGACGCACTGCTCATGTCTGTTTCGATGTCTTCCAGCGCGCGTTCTTGTGCCCCGGTCAGGTTGAAAGGCAAGGCTTCGCGCAATTTGGCACGCAGCGCGCCATCGCCGGTTAAGATTCGCCCGGCTCTTTTTTTCTGACCAGACCTCACCAGACATAAGGTGATCTGATTGGCTAAGAGCTCATCATAGGCCAGCCTTGCGCGCGCGGGGTGATCGGATTCTAATTCACTTTCCTTGTCCGGCTTGTGAATTTTTTCCATGGCCTCATGCCATGTTGGCCAGTTCTCACGTTTTATATGTGCCTCATCAAGCCATTCAGGTAAGGGGCGCACCAAACGCAGAGCACCGGCGACGGCTTTGTTCATTGTTTTATTCGTCACACCTGCACTTAACGGGTAAATAGGTTCAATCGTCTCCAAGGTCTGGCGTTCAGCCTCCGGCACGAAATCAGGGTTCACCATTTGTGGTTTTCCCAGATAATAATCGACTTTGCCACTGATCACTCTTTTAGAGCCAGTAGGCAATTTTTCTTCCAGCCATTTCTTGCGTGGGTTAAAAAATGCCAATGCGATCTCACCGCTATCATCATGGGCTATGATCTTATAAGGCTGGCTGCGATGGGCGCCGGGTTGATGCTTGCCGATTTGAACCGTCATGGTGGCAATTTGTCCGGCAGGGGCTTCGCTAACCGGCGGGGCAAAGCGCCGGTCAATAAAATCAACCGGTTTATGGAACAATACATCCAATATTTTAGGCCCGCCGACTAGTCGCTCCATCAGCGGAGCAATACGCGGCCCCACGCCAGGGAGCTGACTGAGGATGCGAAAATACGGGTCTAATTCAAACGGTCGTGCCATCTTTAGTAAATAAAGCTTTTCAAATAGTTTTTGTTGGGTATTTTATGAGCCATGACCGATAGACAAACGCAAATTCAAAATTGGCGCAAGCGATTAATTTTCAGATCTGATCATCGCGGCATAAAAGAGATGGATCTGATCATGGGAAAATTTGCGCGCGCGCATGTGCCTGAATTCGATGAGGCACAATTAACTGCCTATGAAGAATTACTGAAAGAAAATGATCCTAACTTATATAGTTGGATTATCGGCAAGGAAGAGCCTCCGGCTAATATTCCGCTAGAGCTTTTGCAAATGATTAAGAATGATTATGCCTGAGAGCGCGGCGACATCCGATCTATTACCCGATGATGCTTTGGCACGCACGATTTTTGGTGCGCCCGCCGGACAAGATGCGCGTATACTGGCAGATCTCGCACGCGACGCGATGCCCAATGACGAGATTTTGTGTCATGTGGCATTGGATGATGCGCGGGCACACTTATTACTGGATTTGCTTGCCTTCTTTGCGCCTGATGTGGCGTGTGTCTACTTTCCTGCATGGGATTGTCTGCCTTATGATCGTGTTTCCCCCAGTAATGCCGTTGTTGCCCAGCGTGTTCATGCGCTCAGCACCCTTTTGCAATGGGATGCGGAGAAAGAGCGCAAACCACGTATCTTAGTCACCACGGTCAATGCCGCGCTCCAGCGGATGATGCCACGCAGCGCTTTGCACCAAAGTGGGTTTAGTGCCGCAACGGGACAACGCCTTGATGTGGATGCATTGCAAAATTATCTCGTCGCCCATGGCTATAGCCGCACCGAGACCGTGCGCGAGGCTGGTGAGTTCGCCATGCGCGGTGGCATTATTGATATTTTCCCTTCCGGTGATGAGACACCGGTGCGCTTTGATTTGTTTGGTGATGAGGTCGAAAGCATTCGGCATTTTGATGCCGATACACAGCGCAGCGGTGATAAGATTACTCACTTTGCGCTAACCCCGGTGGGGGAGCTTAATCTAACCGAAGCCCAGTGCAATGAATTTCGCAGCGGTTATCGTGAAGCTTTTGGTATGGCGGGTAGCGCAGACCCGCTCTATGAAGCGGTATCAGAAGGCCGCCGCTATAACGGGATGGAACATTGGCTGCCGCTTTTTTATGGTGGTCAGTTGGAGACCTTGTTTGACTACCTCCCTGCCCGCCAGGTGAGTTTTGATTTACATGTGCGGCGCTCCCACACTGAGCGGCTGAGTCAAGTCAATGATTTTTATCAGGCGCGTAAAACGTTAAAAGATGCCGCAATGCGCAAAAAATCCACCAAGAAAAGTGGTGATGTCAGCTTATCGGGATCGATTTACCATCCGTTGCCCCCCGATGCGCTTTATTTGAATGAAGATGAATGGCTGGCGGCGGAGCACCATGCGACGCTTATTTCATCATTTAAAGCACCGCAAGATAATCTCATGGATCGTGGCGCAGTTAAGGGACGTGATTTTTCCGATATTCGCGCCATGCCCGATCAAGACCTGTTTGTTGAGCTTCGCTCTATTTTAGCGCAAGACAATAAAAAGACATTAATCGCTTGTTATTCAAATGGCGCGCGTGAGCGTATTTCCAGCTTGATGGAAAATGCCGGTATCACCGACATAAAGCCCGTAAATGATGCCGCAATGCTTAAGCAGCTTAAACCCCATCAAGTCGGGTTATGCGTGCTGGCGTTAGAGAGCGGTTTTAACGCCCCTGATCTTCGCGTTATTACCGAGCAAGATTTGCTGGGTGATCGCCTTGCCCGCAAGGCCGGAAAAAAACGCAAAGCCGATCAGTTCCTCACCGAAGTTTCATCCTTACAGGAAAATGATTATATCGTTCACCTTGATCACGGAATTGGCCGTTTCTTATCGCTGGAAACCGTAAAAGCCGACAAAACTCTGCATGACTGCCTTAAGATTGAATATGCCGGTGGGGACAAGCTATTCGTGCCGGTTGAAAACATCGAAGTCCTTTCACGTTTTGGAGATTCAGAAGCCAGCGTACAGCTGGATAAACTTGGCGGAGCCGGCTGGCAGGCCCGCAAGGCGAAAGCGAAGAAAGATCTCATGGCTATGGCCGATCATTTGCTTTCGATTGCTGCGGCACGTCAGCTTAAAAAAGCGCCAAGCTTGCATATTTCAGACGGACTATACCAAGAATTTGCAGCGCGCTTTCCTTATAACGAAACCGAAGACCAACAGCGCGCGATTGATAAAACCATCGCCGATATGGCACGGAGCTTCCCGATGGATCGTTTGGTCTGCGGTGATGTTGGCTTTGGCAAGACAGAGATTGCTATTCGTGCTGCTTATGTCGCCGCGATGAGTGGTAAACAAGTGGCCTTGATTGTTCCCACCACTTTGCTTGCCCGTCAGCATTATCAAAACTTTATGGCTCGCTTTGCCGGCACAGGGTTGCGGATTGAGCTTTTCTCACGCTTGGTCAGTGCGAGTGATTTAAAACAAGCCAAAGAAGGCTTGGCAGAGGGCAGCGTCAATATTGCCATTGGCACGCACTCCTTATTTGGGAACACTATCAAATTTGCAGATCTTGGCCTTGCGATTATTGACGAGGAACAACGCTTTGGCGTGAAGCAAAAAGAACGCCTGAAAGAAATCAAAGAAAATGTCCATGTGTTGACGCTGACCGCAACCCCTATTCCGCGGACGCTGCAAATGGCACTGACGGGGGTCAAGGAGATGAGCCTCATTGCCACGCCGCCGGTTGACCGTTTGGCCGTGCGTACTTTTGTTTTGCCTTATGATCCGGTGGTGCTCCGCGAGGCTTTATTGCGGGAGCATTATCGCGGCGGCCAGAGCTTCTACGTTTGCCCGCGCATTAAGGATATGGAAGATCTAGAAAAGCTGTTGGCTGAATTGGTGCCAGAGATCAAAACGATTGCCGCCCACGGACAGATGAGCGCAACCGAGCTGGAAGATCGTATGAATGCCTTTTATGATGGGCAATACGGTATTTTACTGGCGACCAATATCATTGAAAGCGGGATTGATATCCCATCAGCTAACACCATGATTGTTCACCGCGCCGATATGTTTGGCTTGGCGCAACTCTATCAAATTCGTGGCCGGATTGGCCGATCCAAGCAACGGGCTTATGCTTATCTGACTTATCAAGCCGATGCTTTACTGGGTGATACGGCGCTCAAACGTCTGGAAGTCATGGAAACACTTGATTCCTTAGGGGCAGGATTCCAGCTTGCATCGCATGACATGGATATTCGCGGCGCCGGCAATTTACTGGGCGATCAGCAATCCGGCCATATTCGCGAGATCGGGGTCGAGCTTTATCAACAAATGTTAGAAGATGCCGTAGCTGCGGCGCGGGCTGGCGTTGATTATGAAGATATCGCCGAGAAAGACCATTGGGTGCCGCAGATTAATCTGGGCACATCGATCTTAATTCCGGAAAGCTATGTGAAAGATCTCAGCACCCGCATGAGCCTTTATCGTCGGTTAGGTGATTTGAACGAGTCAGACGAAGTTGATTCCTTCGCCGCCGAGCTTATCGATCGATTTGGTGATTATCCTCCAGAAGTTTCCCACCTATTAGAAGTTGTATCGATTAAGCAGCTTTGCAAACGTAACCGTATCGCCCAAATCGATGCCGGCCCCAAAGGGGCGGTTCTGGCTTTTCGTGATAACATGCCCCCTGATCCTGAAAAAATCATGCATTGGATTACATCCAAATCTGGTGCGATTAAACTGCGTCCGGATCAAAAGCTCAGCTTTATTCGTCAATGGGAAAAACCAGTGCAGCGCTTGAAAGGCGTAAAGACATTACTCAGCGACATGCTTAGCTTCATGAACAGCTAATCCTTTCTTTCTCTTAGAAAACAGCGCACCCATCGCTTTATAGTTGTTATTTTACTGCTATGGAGTGGACTAAAACTCATTTTTATTCTAATATGGGAACATACGAACGTGTTGTTGTTTGTTGTTTGTTGTAGTGGAAGCCGATTTTATGCCAGATCCTCGATATGATATTGTCGTTAACAATTTAAAAGCATTGGCGAACCCGCAGCGTTTTCGAATTTTGCTTGCGTTGTTGGAGCATCCTGAACAAAGCGTTACCCAGCTTTTAACCAAAACCAGCATCAGTCAATCGGCGTTGTCACAGCACCTTGCTCTTTTGCGTAAGAATGATGTTGTATCAACCCGGCGTGATGCACAGATGGTTTTTTATGCCATTAAAGACACTCAAACCCGCCATGTCTTGAGTTCTCTTAAAGATATCTATCTTACTTCTTGAACACCGAGGAACTTTATCTTTTAAGATGATTGTTTCGCAGCAGTTTTCTTGTCAGAAGGAGCATTTGCTGCTTCCTGCGGAGCTTCACTCAACACTCCCGACTTGATATGAAGATCACGCTGCGGGAATGGAATTTCGATATTATTTTCCTTGAATTTATGCCAAATCGAAAACATAACCTCACTTTGTGTTTCCCAGCGACCATCCAAAATATTGCTAATCCAGAAGAACAACCTGAAATCAACTGAGCTATCCCCAAAGTTCAACAAATAACATTGAGGCCCGGGGTCGCTCATACATTTAGCATTTTCTGAAGCTGCTTCTAAAATCAGATTTTTCGCAAGATCAATATCCGCATTATATGAAACACCTAAATCAATCTGAATACGGCACTTACTATTAGAGAATGTCCAGTTCACCACTTGATTGACAATAAAGTCTTCGTTCGGGACAAGCACCTCTTTACCGTCCACCGTTTCGATCAGCGTATAACGTGCCTTTAACTTTTGCACAAATCCATACGTGCCGTCTGCCAACTCGATCAAATCGCCTTGTTTGATTGCTTTTTCTAATAACAGAATCAAGCCGCTGATAAAATTGGATGAAATTTTCTGTAGCCCAAAACCGATACCAATCCCTAAGGCACCACCCAATACAGTCAACGTTGTAAGATCAATTCCCAAAACTTCCATCGCACTGATAAAGGCAAGAGCATAAATACCGATTTGCGTCATTTTCTTGAGTAACGTTTTATCGGCTACACGTAACGAGCGCATTTTACTAATCCGTGTATCAACAAAATTAGAAACAATCGCCGCAATCCATAAGATGACTGCAACCGAAATAAGGCCGCTTAGGATTTGATAAGCACTGATTTCATAACTACCGACTTTTAATGTCAGTTTTTCTGTATCTAGATATTCTTTGAAAATCTCAAAATGCCCCGAAACAGCAAATACCGCCATCACAATCAAAGCTAAAACGATAAGCCATTTTGCGCTTGCACTACTGGGTTTTAAAATTTTCAACCAAAGATTTGCCATGGCTATTCTTATAGTGCCTTTCGGTGTTTTCTTCCAATGTTTTTTGAATGATTTTTATTGCTTATGAGACAAAAAAATGCTGCGGTGCAGCTTGTTTTGTTAAAGAAATCAATGCGCTATTAAGATATTCTTATTGGTATTGTGCCAGAATCAATTGGTTAGCCTTATAAGATCAGAACTTTAAAGGAGCCGGCACAAAGCGATAGCGCAAATCAAGTGTTCTTTGCTGTTTATTGTTTCTGTGTGAACTATATCTATTGATAACCGGGGGTATATATTGATGTCTTCAAGCACTGAATCTCATGAAATTAAAACTTTTCCACCTAGCAAGCGCACCTTGGATAACGCGCTGGTCAACGAGGATGAATATAATGCGCTTTATGCACGTTCCATTGATGACCCTGACGGGTTCTGGAAAGAAATGGCTGAACGTATTGACTGGTTCAAAGCCCCTACAAAAATTAAAAATGTCGATTATACGGGTGATGTGAGCATCAAATGGTACGAAGATGGCGTATTAAACGCCTGTTATAACTGTATTGACCGCCACCTGCCTGAGAAAAAAGATCGCATTGCTTTTTATTTTGAAGGCGATGACCCGAAAGTTGATTCCACCGTTACGTATGGGGAGCTCAAAGACAAGGTGAGCCAGTTGGCCAATGCGCTCAAAGAATTAGGCGTTAAGAAAGGCGATCGCGTCGTTATTTACATGCCTATGATTCTAGAAGCCTCTTACGCGATGCTAGCTTGCGCCCGGATTGGTGCAGTGCATTCTGTTGTATTTGGTGGGTTTTCGCCCTCTTCCCTTGCGAACCGGATTAATGATTGTGAAGCAAAACTGGTAATTACTGCGGATGAGGGCCTACGATCGGGCCGCCGAATTCCGCTCAAAGGCAATACCGACGAAGCCGTCAAAGACTGCCCTTGTGTCGAAAATGTTTTGGTTTACCAACATACCGCCAAGCCTACGGGCTGGATTGAGGGCCGCGACATATGGTGGCATGACATTGTAAGCAAGCAATCAAGCGATTGCCCTTGCGAAGAAATGAATGCCGAAGACCCGTTATTTATTCTTTACACGTCAGGATCGACCGGCACGCCCAAAGGGGTTTTACACACAACCGGCGGCTATATGGTTTATGCTTCGCTGACACATGAATACATCTTTGATTTAAAAGAAGACGATATTTACTGGTGTACCGCCGATGTCGGCTGGATTACCGGGCATTCTTATATTGTTTATGGCCCGCTTGCCAATGGCGCCAGCAGTGTCGTTTTTGAAGGCGTTCCCAGCTATCCTGACTTTTCCCGTTTTTGGCAAATTGTCGACAAATATAAAGTCAGCATCTTTTATACGGCGCCAACCGCCATTCGATCTTTATTAAAAGCAGGCGATAAGTTCATCAATTCTACCAGCCGTGATAGCTTACGCATTTTAGGCTCAGTGGGTGAGCCCATTAATTATGAAGCATGGATTTGGTATTACGAAACTGTCGGCAAAAGCAAATGCCCGATTGTGGATACATGGTGGCAAACCGAGACGGGCGGAATTATGATTTCGCCACTCGCTTGCCATACGCTGAAGCCCAGTGAGGCTTGCAAACCTTTCTTTGGTATCCGTCCCGAGATTGTTGACGATCAAAGCACCGTTTTAGAAGGCCGTGTTGAGGGGCAGCTTTGTATTGCGGATTCATGGCCAGGGCAAATGCGCAGCGTTTACGGGGACCACAAGCGTTTCATTGAAACCTATTTCTCGCAACATAAAGGGAAATATTTCACTGGCGATGGTGCACGGCGCGATCGTGACGGCGATATACGCATTACCGGGCGCATTGATGACGTCATTAACGTCTCTGGCCACCGTTTTGGTACGGCTGAAATTGAAAGCGCCATCAATGAACATGCTGGCGTTGCTGAAAGTGCCGTCGTGGGCTATCCCCATGAAATTAAAGGGCAAGGCATTTATGCCTATGTTTTACTGCGCGACGGGTTTGAAACAGTAGATGCAACCAAAGACGAGATCACACGCATTGTCCGCAAGATGATCGGCCCAATTGCCAAACCCGATGTTATTCACTTCGCCACCGACCTTCCCAAGACGCGCTCTGGCAAAATCATGCGGCGTATCTTGCGTAAGATTGCTACCGGCGAGCTGGATAGCTTGGGAGACATCTCAACGCTGGCGGATCCCAGCAGTGTTGAGCGGTTGATCAACGGAAAAAACACCTAACACTCCATATTTTGGGTAATTTGTGCATTGCAGCCTTGTGTATTCGCGAGGCTGTTTTTGCGCCTAAACTCTGTTGCAAACCAAGTATTTTCAATGGTTTATTGTGTAGCGCAGCATATGTTTTTATGCGTTCCTCTTGCTAAATATGGTAGAATTAGGAAGGAGAGAATTGCAAAATTCTTGTATTAACCAACTTTTTATGGGGGTTCTTTTATGGCTCACACCACAATTGATAAAATTAAGGACAGCGATGAATATAAATTGCTGCTCAAGGAAAGGAAGAAGATCACCAAGCCGCTAGCTTTGCTTATGCTCGGTGTCTACTATATTTATATTCTGGTTATCGCGTTTAAGCCTGATATTTTTGGTCACCCAATCGGAGACGGCCCTACAACTGTAGGAATTGTTGTAGGCATTGGCGTGATTTTGTTTACGTTTCTCGTCACCGGTCTGGCGGTCAAAGCTTCAGTTAAGAAGCTTGAACCCATCACCGAGGCGCTACACGCCAAATTTGGAGAAGGAGACGCATCATGATGGAAGGAATGAATGTAACTGCCGTTGGCATGTTCTCTCTCTTCGTCTTATTGACCTTAGGGATTACTTATTGGGCCGCAAAGAAAATGACCGGCACCAAGAACTTTTACTCCGCTGGGGGTAATATTACCGGCTTTCAAAACGGCTTAGCCATCGCAGGTGACTATATGTCCGCGGCGTCCTTCTTAGGGATTTCCGGACTGGTTTTTGCAGCAGGTTATGACGGCTTGATTTACTCAATCGGTTTCCTTGTTGGGTGGCCGATTATTCTGCTTTTGATTGCAGAACCGCTTCGTAACTTAGGTAAATATACCTTTGCTGATGTAGCTTGTTATCGCTTACAGCAAAAACCAACACGAACGCTGGCTGCCCTTGGGACACTGGCAACGGTGGCGCTTTACTTGATCGCACAGATGGTGGGATCGGGTAAGCTCATTGAAGTCTTATTCGGCATGGAATATGTACATGCCGTGATGATCGTTGGTGTTTTGATGATTGTCTACGTGACCTTTGGCGGGATGATTGCAACCACATGGGTACAGATTATCAAAGCATGTCTATTGCTGTTTGGCGCTAGTTTGCTGGCCTTACTGGTTCTTGTGCACTTTAAGTTTGATGTTGGATCATTATTCGATGCGGCGATTGACAAGCACGCCAAGGGTAGCTCGATTATGGCGCCTGGTGGCTTAGTATCCGATCCTATTTCGGCAATCTCTTTGGGATTGGCCTTAATGTTCGGTACGGCTGGTCTGCCTCATATCTTGATGCGCTTCTTCACAGTGCCTGATGCAAAACAAGCTCACCGTTCGGTCTTTTTTGCGACCGGCTTTATCGGATATTTCTATATCCTAACCTTTATCATCGGGTTTGGTGCGATTGCCTTCTTGTTAGGCAACCCTGAATTCCTTGATGAAAAAGGCGCTTTGATTGGCGGTAACAATATGGCAGCGATCCAGCTTTCCGAAGCTTTGGGTGGTGACTTATTGTTAGGCTTTATCTCGGCGGTAGCGTTTGCAACCATCTTAGCGGTGGTCTCTGGCCTGACGTTAGCGGGTGCTTCGGCGATCTCTCATGACCTTTATGCCAATGTTTTTTGCAAGGGCGAAGTGGATGAGAAGAAAGAGCTAAAAGTCTCTCGTTTGGCGACGATTGGACTTGGTCTGCTTGCTATTGTGCTTGGTATTTTGTTCGAAAAACAAAATGTGGCCTTTATGGTCGGCCTAGCCTTTGCGATTGCAGCCAGTGCAAACTTCCCAGTGTTACTATTGTCCATGTACTGGAAGGGTCTAACCACCCGAGGTGCTGTGATGGGTGGCGGTGCAGGCTTGTTAACCGCTATCCTTCTTGTGATTTTAGGTCCGATTGTATGGGTGGATATTTTAGGTAATGCAGAAGCTGTATTCCCTTATAAATACCCTGCTCTGTTCTCGATGACGGTTGCTTTTGTTGGCATCTGGTTCTTCTCGAAAACAGATAAATCGGCTAGTGCTGACGCTGAGCGCTTGGCTTTTGAAACCCAGTATATCCGGGCACAAACCGGCATTGGGGCTGAGAAGTCTTCGGGTAAGCACTAATATAAGGTTCCCCATAAACTCAAGAAGCCGGGAGGTGTGCAATGTGCCTCCCGGTTTTTTATTGCGGTTATGCAGCGCCTTGCTGAATGGCAGGTAGATCCGGCAAAATAGCCTCACCTTTTTTAATGTTGATGGTTTCATGATTTTGATAAATCCACATCAATAAATCCGCAAAATTATAGTCATACGGCTTTTCAAAAACCTTGTAATAGATCTCTTGCGGATCAAAGAACTTATTTTCTCCGGCCAGTATCTTTTCAGTAATTGCTTTAAATTTTTCGCCATATTCTTCTTTTGAGCGCACAACAAATTGATTGGCCAGTCCTAGATCATTTAGCACGCCAAACTCCGTCCGTCCGTGTGCATGTTCCCCACACAGACTGATCACTGGGCACCCCGCCAACAACGCATCAATCATGGTATGTGAATGCCCAAAAGGAAACGGATTTAAAACGATATCCGATTGTTGAAGCAGATTAAAATATTTTTGATAGCCCGGATATGCGATGATGCTGGCTTGAGGAATTTTTTGCTTAATAAAGTCATCAAACATTAAAACTTCCAGCCCCTTGGTCGATGTAATTACCGAGACCTCAACGGGCGTTTCCAATTGCGCAATCAATTCGGCTACAAACTCAAGAAATGGCGCGCTGAGCTTTAACACCATACCACAGACAGTGATTTTCAATGGTTCTCCTGCCGGTTTTTTGGGATGATCAATTATATCCTCTTTGCTGATGCCTTCCGGTGGAATATGATGAATTTTGGAATCTTCGATAATATAAACATCATCTTTAAAATCGTTGGCGGCATAATAATCCTGACGACCAATCACATAATCAATATATTTTGAGTGCGTGTTTGCCGGATGGCCCAGCCCCATAATTTGCACGGGCGCAAAACGATAGTTGGAAAAGAAAATCGTCGCCATAGTCATCCCCACTGATGGGCAAAAAATTACGTCTGCATTTGCCGCAAAGAGTTGACGACACATATCTTCGCTTTGTTTGAATGAAACATATTCATCGCAATAACCGTGCTCTTTGGGGTTAAAGACCATATCTTCGATTCCGAAAATGACTGTATGGAATTTTTCTCTAAACTGATGTAATCGACTTTTCCAGCTGCGGTACATCGCATGACCGCCCGACATCGATTCAATCAAGATAATCAGTATGGGCTTGCCTTCTGGGTTATTATATTGAATAGGCTGCGCATCTTTTTTAAAGACTTGCTCGTGTTCTTTTAAAAAATATTCCATCAAGTGGTTAATATCTTTCTTCGGCGCATGCTTATTCGGTGCATCAATATAGCTCAGCGAAAAATATGCCCGAATAATATTTTGCAACACAGTGGCCTGATACGGCAATTGTCGCAAATCTTTGCTGAGGCCAATCAACTTAGCTTTGTTATTGTGCGCCTTCATGGAAAAAACACGGTGTGCCCCTAAACAGGCACAAAGTGCAACCGCACGATATTGAAGCTGTACCTTATTAAACAAGGGTAAGATCTGATTGCTTTCATCCAAGTTTAAAAGCAGCATTGCTTTTTTCTGGTGTTGATCGGATGGTTTCTTACTTTGAAGAATTAATTTTTCAGCTACTGCATTCGCGCCTTTTATCTGGGCAAAATAAAAGACCGCATGAATGGTTTCATTGTTAAAAATAATTTTTTCATATGCCTCATCCGGTAGTGGGATGTCGTCGCTATTTAGACAAGTCCATAAGAATTTGCCTAGAATATCAATAAAGCCTTGGGCTTCGGTTTTTCTTTTTTTCTGATGCAGATCCAGTGCAAGTTGGTTTGAGAAACTTTTCGGGTCGAAGCTGCTTATGCCTTCCAAAATGGAATCAAGCTCTAACCACATTTGACTCCAGGCTTTTGCCTTTACCAAAGTCATCAGTTTTTTGTGATCAAAATTATACATCATGATATGATAATCCGGTTTGGCATGAAACGTGCAAAGTCTTCGTGATGGGGCCCATCGCTCCACCATAGCGAAAAAAGTCAAATAACGCCATGCTTGTCGTGGCTCTAGGAGTTCATTTGATGATAAAAAAAGCCATTATTCTGGCTGGCGGTACGGGCTCACGCCTTTACCCGATGACACAAATCGTGACCAAGCAATTATTGCCTGTTCACGATAAACCGATGATCTTTTATCCGATCTCGATCATTATGATGATGGGCATTCGCGATATTTTAATCATTATCAAACCCGAAGATCAGCACTTATTTGAAAAACTTTTGGGTGATGGCTCTCAATGGGGGATTAACATTCAATATAAAGTTCAGCTGGCGCCGCGCGGCCTGCCGGAAGCATTTATCATCGGGCGAGAATTTATCGGTGATGAACCTGTTTTGATGATGCTGGGCGATAATATTATGTATGGCTCCGGTCTTATTTCTTTTCTTCAAGGGCGTATTACCGATTTTGATGGTGCCAGCGTGATGGCGTTTAATGTCAAAGACCCCGAGCGTTTCGGGATTGTCGAATTCAACCCGGATGGCAGTGTAAAATCACTCGCCGAAAAACCAAAAAAACCATTATCTGACTGGGCGATTGCCGGTATTTATATCTTCCCCCCCGATGTGGTGGAGCGATCAAGCCAGCTTGTCCCGTCAGAGCGCGGCGAGATTGAAATCATTGACCTGATCCGCAGCTATGATGATGATGGGTTGCTGAAAGCTTATAAAGCACCGCGTGGGTTTTTCTGGCTGGACACCGGAACGCCCACCGCCATTGGTAAAGCGTCGCAATATGTGGCCATTGTCGAAGACCGTCATAATCAAAAAATTGCATGCCTTGAGGAAATTGCCTTTTGCCAGAACTATATCACGATGGAGCAATTAAAAGCGCTCGCCACGGATATGGGTAAAAATGAATATAGCGATTACCTGTGGGATATCATAAAGTTCTATGATGAAGAATCCGTCTGACATTCCGGTTTGCCGGCCTTTACTGCCTAACGCTACAACGCTTACGCCTTATCTAAGCCGCATTGATGCAGCACGCTATTACAGTAATTTCGGGCCACTTGTTTCCGAACTGGAATCACGATTGGCAGCGCATATCGGATTACCTCACACAGATTATCTCTCGACCTTTTCCAGCGGGATGAGCGCCCTTTCCTTAGCGGTTAAAGCCCTGAAGCCCTTAGGTAAATATGGTTTGGTTCCGGCATGGACCTTTATCGCCACACCGTTAGCCATTACCGATAATGCGATGCTGCCTTATTTCACCGATGTCGACGCTGAAAGCTGGGCGTTAACCCCCGCCATCGCCGAAGCGGTTATTAAAGACATAGGCGCCGAGCACATCGGCGTGATCATCCCTGTTGCCCCGTTCGGGATTATGCCGGACTTTGATGGTTGGGCGGTTTTATCGGCACGCTATAACATTCCAGTGGTGATCGATGGCGCTACGCTGAGCCTTGATGACATTCCTGCGCGCCCAACGGTTCCGGTGATGGTCAGTTTACACGCCACCAAAATGCTGGGCGCAGCCGAAGGCGGTTTATTGATTGCCAATGATGCTGATTTGATTAGCAAGACACGGGCACTGAGTAATTTTGGCATTCATGGTGGGCACATTACAGATGCAGGCCAAAACGCAAAAATGAGCGAATATCACGCCGCCATTGCATTGGCTAGCTTTGATGATTGGGCCGTTATCAAAGCTGATTTTTTGCGGGTGGCGCTACGCTATGCAAGCAATCTAAATGGTGCGGATGGATTGTCCCTCTTACCCGGCTATGGCGTAAACCGCGCAAATTCGACTTGCATCATTCGTGGACCAGCCCTCCACCTTGCCAAGCTTAACCAAGCGGGCATCGAAACCCGCCAATGGTGGAAAGAAGGATGCCATCGCCAGCCTTTATTTGCCGATGCACCACACGCCGATTTAACGAATAGCGAATATGCCGCGGCCCATAGCACTGGCCTTCCTTGCTGGCGTGATTTGGCAGATGAACAGATTGATCAGATTTGTGATATCCTTTTGAACACACGAAAGGAGCACGCCCATGGATAGAATTCTGGTTACAGGTGCGGCAGGATTTATTGGTTCCCATCTGGTGGAGCATTTGTTGGCCACCTACCCTGAGGCCCATATTCTTTCCTATGATGCCCTCACCTATGCAGGAAATTTAGACAATTTATCTTTTGCGCAAGATAACCCACGCCACGAATTTGTGCGCGGCGATATTTGCAATGCCTCTTTGCTTACTGAGACTTTGCAACGTCTCCGTCCAGATGTAATTTTTCATTTAGCCGCAGAAACCCATGTTGATCGATCGATTGCCGAAGCCCAGCCTTTTATCCGCACCAATATCGAAGGGCAAAGTGTCCTATTGATTTCAGTTCAAAATTATTATGAGGCACTTTCTCCTATCGACCAAGCCGCGTTTCGGCTTGTTCATATTTCAACCGATGAAGTTTTTGGCGCGCTAGGCCCTGATGATGCACCTTTTTGCGAGGCCACGCCTTATGACCCACGCAGCCCCTATTCGGCCAGCAAAGCCGCAGGTGATCATTTAACCCGCAGTTGGTATCACACCTATGGCCTGCCGGTTATCATTATGAATTGCAGCAATAATTACGGGCCTCGGCAATTTCCGGAAAAGCTGATCCCGTTGATGATTTCAAAAGCTTTATCCGGCGAGGCGCTGCCAGTCTACGGTGATGGATCTAATATCCGTGATTGGCTTTATGTCGGCGATCATTGCCGCGCGATGGCGCTTGCGGCTCTTAAAGGCAGCATCGGTGAGACCTATTGCATCGGCGGTAATAACGAGCAACGCAATATTGATATCGTTAAACATATATGTGCGTTGCTGGATGAGAAAGCGCCCTTACAATCGGGTGGCTCTTATGCCGATCAGATTAGTTTTGTTACCGACCGTCCGGGCCATGATTTCCGTTATGCGATTAATGCTAACAAAGCAAAGCATGCGCTTGGCTGGCAGCCTAAAGTGAGCTTTGACCAAGGCCTTGCACAAACCGTCGATTATTACTTATCGATTACAAATGCAGGCAAGTCACGCCTTGCTCACTCTCTAGCGCGGTGATGAAAGCCTGATTATCAATTTCCAGCTTTAAGATTGGCTCCGGCCATTGGATGGCTTCGCGGGTCCAGCTCTCGCCTTGATGGGCGGCTATATAATCGGCTTGTGCATGGCGGTTGCGGGAAATCCAGAATTTATCCGCATCATCCCAATCTGCATCTGGCATGACGCGATGGCCTTCGAACCAATCCATCAATTTTTTGCGGTTCGGGTTTTGCCGATTATAAGCAAGTGCGGCGGGGATATCAGAATCCTTCATGCCCGCATTTTGAACTTTTCCTTGTTCAAAATCGATGGCAGGCAAACCGGTATGGGCCCATAATTTTTCGAAGCAGCCTTCGACACTGAGATCGGCGTAGATAATTTTTTGCGCTTTAAAGCTTGCTTTAATCCGGCGGTGCAAGCGCGCAAGATCCAGATCATCGATAAAGCCATAGGGCGCTAGGATTGATAGCTCCTCCAAGAATTCATCCAAGCTACCCGTATAGCCAAAACCCAGATGATTTTTATAAAAGGATAAAATAAAATCCGTTACAGGGCGATAGATCACCATCAAGGTTGTTTGATCATCGGAAAAACGGCCCATGCGTTTTAACTTTATATCGCTGGGGAGGTCCCATGGAATTTTGCGGAAATTTGTATTTTCAAACGATAAGATTGCTTGGCCCTGATACCATTTATCGAGCGCTTTGAGCTTTTCATTAACCTCAGCAAAGCCTGCATCAAATTGCTCATCACTGCCGAAGCGCAAGATATTTTCGAAGAAATAACCCCAATCTTTGTTATAAAAACCGGGATATGGGCGCTTAGGGTTACAGCCGATAAAGCCATCCCCACATTGGTCAAAATAGCCTTGTAGCGTGGTGGATGCACATTTGGGATAGCCAAGATGAATAATCATGCGGGAAACCTTCCTTGAGCCGGAATGGTACTATGTCCATATGCTTTTTGATAGCCTTCCTCATCAAAAATGATTTTGATCGAATAGAATGGTTTTTCAATGCCGCCATATGACATTTTATAGGCATGCAGCCCATCATAGGGCACCACGCCACCGCCTAAATTATTATAACGCCCGCCTAATTTTTCGATCAAGCGGGTACACCCCCATAATACGGCGCGGCTGGCGCTGGAAACCTCCAGATCATAAGCATGGATGATGGTGTCATAGATTTCATCGCTGGCTTTTCCGGTCAAGGCACCACCGATATAGCGCCCCTGAGCATCATAAACCGATAGCGGATAGATGCCGTCTGCTGTCGCCATTTGTGCCAGCGTCTTGTCATCATAGCGATAGGTTTGTGAGAAATCGTTTTTATCGGCAACTTGCGCATAATGCTGGGCAAAGGCTGGATTATAAGCCGGTTCGAACTTTAGGTTAAACACATCGACCTCTTTCAGGCCGCGGCGGGTGTTACGGCTGCATGCACTTAACGCAGCTTGCTGATCTGCGAGAGCTTCGATCCAGACGCAGGCTTTAGGCTCAACACTGATGTTATGGCCTTGTAGCGCCGCTTTAACCTCTTCCAGCGTTTCGGTGCCGCGATATTGCAAAAAACCGCTAACCGCGCCTTGTTGTGTGGCAAGCACAGTGGTGGCGGCTATGAATTCTTGTAATGCTGACAATGTTGATGGGCTTAAAAAACCCGGCAGAACTGCCAGATGACCGGGCTTGCCTTCATTTTGCGTCAACAGCAACGGATAACCTGCAACATCATCCCAGCATTGCAGTGCCCCTGACACTTGCATGGCCACGGGCTCAATGAATGATTTTTGCGTGTGGTAAAACAGCGCTCTAACCTTGGTTGGATTTATAGTAACGCTTTTCAAGCGGCTGATAAAACTGTGTCAAACTGGCCGGAGTTAACGCATTATAACCCAAGGTCTGACGAAGTTCCTCACTGGCGCGCAAGCCAAAATCACTGCCGAATGCACGCGGGTAATCAACGCTTTGTTTTACAAACGGCTTAGACATCAGCGGTGTTAAAACACGGCGAGGCTTATCGGTTTTGTTTTGACCGCCTGCATGCCAGATATTACCATCAAACAACAAGACTGAGCCTGATTTACCGGTGGCTTGCACGGCTTTTTCGTAGAATTCTTCTGAATTTGGTTTATCGGCACGCATTTGAGAACCTTCGAGCATCCATGTCGCACCATTTTCTTCGGTACAGTCATCGAGCATGATCAACGTGTTGAACAACAAACGGCTGCGATCCATGTATGAGCGCGAGTCACGGTGGATGTTCTGGGTATAAACGGCACCATTATTAGGCTCGATATACGAAACGCCCATGGCATTCAGGATATATTTGCCACTAAAGTAATGCTCCAAAAAGCCATTCACCGGATTAGGGTCCAAGAAAGCCAAATGTGATGGGCACATCAAAGCAGAGTGGTGATAGGCATTTTTTGTTTCTTCATAAATGCCCGCATCGGCTTGGATTTTGGCATAAAGCTCGCGCTTTTCTTCCAAATCATTAATTGCGGCATCAATCATTTCTTTCGGATAAACGTCTGGAATAACCGTCCAGCCACGATCAACGATCTGAGCTTCAATTGCCTCATTGTCTAACTTTAGATTATTCATAACGATACTACCTTTTCCCTAGGGTCGAATTACTTTAATATAGACGATAGCTGCGTATATGTGAACTTTCTTTGACAAAGCTCAAATCACGACCATAGCCGGTAGATAATGATGCAAACACTATGCCAAAACCGCCCGATCGGGGGACATTATGATCTGGATCTACGCCAGCGACCTGTGGGCGAGGCCTTTGAAACTGTATTTGATTATGCCGATTTTCATCATCGTTTTACGGCCAGCGGCAGACGGGCTTTTCACTACATTCTGACGCAAAGCGCTTTACCGGCTCATGCTAAATTACTGATGCCGGAATATGGCTGCTGGAGTGCGCTTGGCCCCGTTATTGATGAATTTGGGTATGATTGTTTGCTTTATAAAACGGCGCCCAATTTTGATATTGAAATCGAAAATGACGCGCTTAAACAAGCCGATGCTTTAGTCTTGGTCAACTATTTCGGCACAACAAACTTACGTGATTTTGCATTGCATGCGCGCCGTATAAACCCCGATTTATTGATTATATTGGATCACGTGCCATCCCTTTATGAATTACGGCGCACCCACGAATTAGCGGAATTTTCCGACTGGCAATTTTATAGTTTCCGCAAATGGTTTGCCGCTCCTGATGGTGGTATGGCGGTTTGTACTAATCTTGACTGGCTGAAAGCTGACCCTTCTGTAATCCCGGAGCCTTGCAAGGATTACCCCTATCTACCGCTTTGGCGGCGCGCGGCACAGCTAAAACATGACCACCCGGAAAGCGCTGAGTTTTTACCTCTATTCCAGCAAGCCGAAGCTATGATTGCCCCGCACTATGATGCGATATCCCAAGATAGTTACGATGTATTAAACGGGTTTAACCTTTCTCACTATGCGCGCCAGCGACGCATTAATTATGATTATTTGCACACCAATTGGCCCAAGCAGGATCACGTTTTACCCTGCCTGCCCTCAACCTTAGGCGACCCTATGGTGCCACAATATTTCGTCATTGATGTCGATGAGGATTTATTTCCACGGCTGCAGCATTTCTTTTTCGACGATCAGATTTATCCGCCCACTCATTGGCCGGACTGGGATAATATTGGCTCCCCCTATTCGCACCGACGACTAAGTTTGCCAATTGATCAGCGTTATAACCTTGATGATATGTTGCGCCTTATTGATCGGGTTAATGAATTTGGCTCGGTTACGGAGCTATTTTAAATGTTTAAGCTCATCACCCCCGGGCCGGATTGGAATCTGGTCTTAGAACAATTAAAGGCATCTGGCCTTTATGACATTTTTTATGAAAGTGCTTATGTGGGGCTGTATAATGGCACGCCCGAAGCTTTTTATTATGAGCACGGCGATCACTTTTTCTTCTTCCCCTATTTGGCCAATGGCGATCAATTTGAAAGTGCTTATGGCTATGGTGGCGCGGTGAGCTCCAGCACGGATGAGGGCTTTTTGTACAAGGCGTGGTTGGCGTTTCAGGAGTATACGCCTTTTCAAAATGGCGTGATGCGCACCCATCCGTTTTTAAGCACGCGCCGCTTTGCCGATGAAAGCATCATGCAAACCAAACTGGTCGCGGCGGTGGTGTGGGCCGATTTAACCCAAGAGTATGACAAGCTATTTGCCGATTACAAAAAAGACACACGCCGTATTATCCGCAAAGCACGAGAAGATGAAGCCCTATCTCTTTCTTGCGATGAAAACTGGTCTGGGTTTGCAACGCTATATGACCAAACCATGCAGCGCCTCGACGCCAAGGATAAGTATTATTTCGATGCCGATTATTTTCAGCAAATCGAATCCTTCCCCCCTGATCAACGCATGCTGGTTTGCATCCATAGCGATGAGCACATGGTCGCCGGGGCGGTTGTTTTAAAGTCTGACGACTATTGGCATTACCATTTGGCGGCAAGCCACCCAGATTATCTGTCGCAAGGCGTGAATGCGCTGGTACTAGATGAGGTTATCCGGTTGGGCAGTCAAAGCAATGCAAGCAAGCTTATGCTAGGCGGCGGGCGCAGCGCTGATATGGATGATGGATTGCTGCGGTTCAAGCAAAGCTTTTCACCCCAGCAAAGCGATTTGTATATGGGGTTTTATAATCAGTAGCCCTTTACCAGCTGCCGATATTTTGCATCGAAGCCCAAGGTTCTTTGACCTCCAGCGCGTCGCCTTTTTGCAATAGCTCGATCGAGATACCGTCCGGGGACTTGATAAACGCCATATGACCATCGCGCGGTGGGCGATTAATGGTGATGCCTTTGTCCATCAGCTTTTGGCAATAGTCATAGATGTTGTCTACGCGGTATGCCAAATGACCAAAATTCCGTCCGCCGGTATATTCTTCGGTATTACCGTTTTCATCCGGCCAGTTGTAAGTAAGTTCCAGCAACGGGGTTTTATCAGCTCTGCCGCGCGGTTCATCTTCCGGCGTCGCCAAAAAGATCAAGGTAAAGCGCCCACCCTCGTTTTCCATGCGACGGACCTCAACCATGCCCATTTTGTTGCAGAAAAAATCCAGCGATTCATCGATATCGCGAATGCGGATCATGGTATGTAGATATTCCATAGAAAGTCTCTCCTTCTTAGCTTTTCAGGCGATAGCCCGTCTTGAAAATCCAGGCAATAATGCCGGTACAGATCAATAGAAATAGCCCGATCATCGCAAGGCTCAAGCCGATGGGAACGTCGGAATGCTCATAGAAGCTCCAGCGAAAGCCACTGACCAAATAAACCACCGGGTTCAACATCGAGACTTTTTGCCAAAACTCAGGCAGCATTTCGAGGGAATAAAAACTGCCACCCAGAAATGTTAACGGCGTAATCACCAGCAGTGGGATCAGTTGCAGCTTTTCAAAGCCATCCGCCCAGATCCCGATGATAAAGCCTAGCATGCTAAAACTGATACAGGTCAGCAGCAAAAAGCTTGCCATCATAAAGGGGTGTTGAACATCCAGCGGCACGAAGAAGCTGGCGGTAATCAGCACAACCACGCCGATGATCAGCGCTTTGGTTGCCGCCCCGCCAACATAGCCTATAGCGACTTCAACGAACGATAGTGGCGCGGATAGTACTTCATAAATCGTGCCGGAATAGCGCGGGAAGTAAATACCGAAGGATGCGTTAGCCACACTTTGGCTGAGTACCGTGAGCATCATCAACCCCGGTATAATGAAAGCACTATAGGCGATGCCTTCAACATCAGTGATGCGGGACCCAATCGCCGAACCGAAGACGATGAAATAAAGCATCGTCGAAATAATCGGCGATGCGATCGTTTGGGCGAAGGTGCGAAAGGCGCGGGCCATTTCAAATTTATAGATTGCAGCGATGCCTCTGAAATTAATCATGGTTACCCTCCTCGACCAATTGGATGAAGATTTCCTCTAGCGAGCTTTGTTTGGTATTGAAATCCTTACATTTGATATCTTGCTTGCGCAGCTTATCCAGCAAGCTCACCACGCCGTTATCCTGACGGGCAGGATCATAGGTATAGATCAATTGCCAACCTTCTTGCCCCAGGCGCAGATTAAATTCTTTTTCAAGCGCTGGCGGGATTTCACTTAGTGGCTCATACAAATCGAGGCTTAGCTCTTTTTTGCCCAGTTTTTTCATTAGCGTGGTTTTATCTTCCGTCAGGATCAGCTTGCCTTTGTTAATCACGCCAATACGGTCGGCCATTTCTTCAGCTTCTTCGATGTAGTGTGTGGTCAGGATAATGGTGACGCCCATGGCTTTGAGCTCCCGCACTTGCTCCCACATGGTGCGGCGGAGCTCAACATCCACGCCGGCGGTGGGCTCATCCAAAAACAGGATATCCGGCTGATGCGAGAGCGCCTTGGCGATCATCACGCGGCGTTTCATCCCACCTGATAGACGGCGCGTTTGCTCGTCTTTTTTATCCCACAGAGAAACGCTTTTTAAAACTTTCTCGATAAAGGCGTCATCTTTCTTTTTGCCGAATAACTCACGCGAGAAACTGACGGTATTCCAGACTTTTTCAAAGGAGTCGGTATTGAGCTCCTGCGGGACAAGGCCGATGGCGGTGCGGGCTTTGCGGTATTCCTTGATATGGTCATACCCCATCACCGAAACCGTGCCACCAGTCGCATTGGCGATGCCGCAAATGATGCTGATCAGTGTCGTTTTACCGGCGCCGTTTGGCCCCAGCAATGCGAAGATTTCACCGCGTTTGACCTCCAGATTAATATCATCCAGCGCGGTAAAGCCGTTATCGTAGGTTTTATTTAGATTTTGAACTGAAATTGCGGATTGCATCGACCCCGTGACCCCTCGATTATATTTTGAAAGCTAATGTATTGCATTTAAATTCAAAAGCAAATCTGTCTGTCACTTTTTAAATGAATATATTTGCCATTTTCATAAAAAGATGCTACCGATTTTTGTAATAAAAAAATAATAAAAACAGGGAAATCAATGCCAAAGCTATACAGCGTGTTTAGCGACGGCAGCTATGGAGAAAAGAAAAGCGCTGGTCTTGGGGCCATTGTTATTTCTTGCTCCGTTGTTGCGAATGATAATCGTAGCTTTCAAGTTGCCGATCCACAGATCGAATCTATTTTATCTGCCCCTTTAAATAACTGCCCGGGGTCTTTATATGCGGAATTTATGGCCGCCGCCGAGGTTTTGAACGCCATTCCCGAGGATCATGCCAGTGTTGCACTGCATGGAGATCTGGCTCATATGGTTGATAAGATCAATGACGGGTCTTTGGCTGCTTATGCCGACCAGTGTAACCCACTGGATAAGGAAGCTGTCCTTGCACTGAAGCAAGCTCTTGAACGGCACCGCAATGTGCGAGCCTTCCAACGTAGCGACGGCGACAATGCCTTAATCCGGGCATGTCATCATTTTTCACGTGCGGGGGCACAAGGTAAAAAACTGGACTTTAGATTACCAACAGGCATCCCTGTTCCGGCGGAACAGCCGATTATCTTTTCCAAGAAAGCTTCGAAGCCGAAAAGTAATCTTTCCAAGAAACAGAAAAAAATCCGCAAGCAAGTACAAGAGAAACTGAGTGATTTGCTCCAAGAGCAAATCCCAGACTTTAGCAAGACCCCTAAAGGCTTATCCGATAAAGAGAGAGAATCACATCGCAAGGTTTTTAACGGAATCAGCGCCCAACTGGAAAAAGAACATCCTGATTTTAAAATCGACATTTCTTATAAATCACCGCCGAGCGATCCCGATGAGCTTACGCTCAAGGCCAAAGTGATGATCAGACAGAAAAAGGGCACCATGCCACCCTTGCAAAAGGAGCATAATGCCGCGCGAGACCAGTTAAAGCGCGCCACATTCGATGATGCTTTAAGCGGCTTTATCGAGGCGAATGATAATCTACAATGGCTG
>QGCY01000017.1_pt1 | contig 70690 bp, 62 predicted proteins | sample 4708041 | NCBI WGS metagenome assembly QGCY01 (sample SAMN08941164, study PRJNA450518) | Sediment metagenome, whole genome shotgun sequencing project. | biome: grassland soil; feature: grassland; material: soil; isolation source: soil 14 days enrichment with methanethiol and mixed carbon source ... | reverse complement strand
TGCTAATATTGAACGTGGTGGTTACAGCCCGGCTCAAGGCGACGCTCCTGCGAAGATCAATTTATTCCACACATCGAATGCAAGTACTTTTGTGCATGAAAGTGGTCACTACTTCCTAGACACGCTGCATAGATTAGTTGATTTGGGTCATGCACCTGATGAATTGGGCACAGATCTAGATAAAATTTTAAGCTGGGGCGGCATTGCTGGCGACACGCAGGCTGACCGTTTGGCAAACTGGAATGCAATGAGCTTGCCTCAACGTAGAGATGCTCATGAGCGGTTTGCCCGTGGTTTGGAAAGCTATATCCGTGATGGGGTTTTACCTGAAAACGCCCCAGTTGGCTTAAAACGCGTATTTTCTAAATTTGTAACATGGATTAAAGATATTTACCGCAATGCCGATGATCTAGAGTCCTTACCACCTGAAATTCGTGAAGTGATGGATCGCATGGTCGGCCATGACAATCTGGATCAGGCCGCAATTACCCGCTTGCGCAATGAAATGCTGAATGATCCTGCTTACAGAGACTCACAGATCGATAATGCCGGTGAAAATGCCCATTTACTTGCCAGCTTTTACGGTGTGATGGCACAACGCTCGGGTGTTAGCATTGACGACTTAAAGACAAATATCAGCCCATTACGTATTTTGGATGCCAGCCAGTCTGAATATGTTCGCGTACAAGAAGCTCTGGCCTCTTTGCCTGCGGAACAGCTGGACCAAATCATCGATGGAGCTGTTTCTATCGAAGATTTTGCCACCTTCAATAACCTGCGCTGGGATCTTTTAAGAGCAGAAGACATTGCTGAATTATCCGCATCCAGAGCAGATTTACAAATGCAGGCTTTAGGTCAACACGCTAGTGAAGCCTTGAGAGCTGGAAACAATGATTTCGATTTTGATGCCCTGGTCGCTAGCCGCTATGCAGATGCTCCGGCAGAGCGCGTTACTAACATGCGCAACCAATTCCTTACCCAGCGTGACGGAATGAAAATCAGCGACTTGTTTGCGCGCGCAGAGACTGACACTGCCCTTGCCGGTGCGGTTGAAGATGTTGCAACCGGCAACAAGACCATACAAGAATTCTTGAATGCAAACGGCATTGATTTTGATAGCCTCCCCCCCGGCATTAAGGACGATATTAATTCCGGCACCCTGTTACAAGGGCTACAAAAACAATCTTTGGAAAGACGCGTTAACCGCGCTTTGCAAGATTCTGATCATAGCTTTAACCTAGATGAAGCCATTGCCAAATATCCGGGTGTTGAAGCTAATACTGATTTTGTGGCCCGTATGCGTGACGTCCGTAGTACCCACTACGCCAACCGGAATGCTGTTTTAGATATGATGACGCGCAAACGCGAAGCAATTGAGGCAAAACCCGAGAGCAGCCGCACCAAAGAAGAGCGTGAATTTGCCAAAGCGTATGATAATTCTCAAATCCAACCAGATCCCGGCAAACCAACAGGGTATTCTACGGCAGTAGACCCTTCTAAAGAAGGCGTTGCAGCGAGAGCTGATGCCTCAGCGCGATTGGCCGCCTTAGATAAAGCTTTTACCGCCTTAAAAAGAAGCGAAGGCCTTGACCTTCCTGAACTTACTCAGCGTATTTCGCCTATGAATACCTATGTCATTTTTTCGACATGGAACCCAAAAAATATGAGCTTCGCAGACTCTATGCGATTGATCACCGGCAAGAACCTGCCCGTCGATGCCACACCCAATATCAAACGGGCCCTGCGATCTTTTGATAGCGTACTGAGCAATGATGGGTTGCATAAGGACTTAATTGAGCTTGATCTTAAAATTGATGAAATCGCAAAAAGCGGCGATCCTTTAGATGTTGCCAAAGATCGAATTATTCAAGAGATCGATAGCTTCAAAGACAGTCATTTTGCTGCCTTGCAAGCAGCAAGCGAAAACCTACGCCTAATTCGTCAATCAATCTCCACTTGGGAAGTTCGCAAGGGAGCTTACAACATTAAAACTGGCATTGAACAAGTACAAAAAGATAAATTACTTGAAATGTTTGACCAAGCCGCAGACATGCTATCTCCAGAAGGTTTATCCAGATTTTCTAATGACAACGCATCGATTTTCCGCGCCAGCAATCCAGAAGAACTTTCCACATCTTTAAGTCAGCTAATGCGCTTTGCTGCCGATACAACGATGCGTGTTGATAACACGCATCCCTATGAAGGCGGCATCATTAAAAATGAAGTTCGACAAGCAACTTTCCGCGAACTGACTGAAGGAAACTTTGTTAATGATCTTTCACCAGGCAAAAGAAACATTGCTATCAGCATATACAATGATGAAAGTGGACTAGACGTTCGCGCCCTAAAGTTTGCAGAAAAATTCAAAGAAAAAGGCGAGCTAACTGTTACCGACAGAACAGAGTTAGCAAGTCTGGTCGGCGAATTAATAGAATCAAGAATGGGACACGAAGCGGTTAACCTCGTACGAGAAATTCGTGGACGCCTTGGTTATAGCAACACTAACGCATGGAACGCTGCTTGGGTTAGAGAAATCAAAGATTTTATCGATGTTAACGATCCTTACGCTAAAAAATATGAAGCTATTATTAAAGATATTGCTCCCTTCACCAAGCAAGGCGGTGGTGGTAAGCAAGGTTGGTTTGGTATTGACTACCTAGGTGGTGTCAGTGGTGAAGGCAATGCTCGCTGGGCACAAGAATACTATAGAAGCAAAGCATTTCCATTTACACTAGCAACACGTTTTAACGGAATAAAATTACTTTCAACACCTACAAGAGCGGATTTATATCAAAGGTATGTTCTTGATCCTAGCATGGCTACTTGGCGGTATGTCAGTGGGCAAATGAAAAAGCTTGATGAAAAGGGCGCCCCAGTTCTGGATGATAAAGGAAATCCTGTTTACACTTTATCTAATTCGAAGCCTACTGGTATGCTGAACATGGTGCCGCTGGTTGGGGAGCGCCTCAACACCGCGCTAAGCAGCAAATTGGGGGCTCCCGTTCGTATTGGCGGTCGTATCTTTTTTGCTCCTGAAATGCTAGCATATCAAACCGCACGCGGCATTTATAATCATATGCGCACTCCAATCGTGGCTGTTGTGGCTGCGGGTACCCTTGTCGGTGGTATCGAAGAAGGCACCGAATGGGCCATGGGTGATAACCTGGAAATCATGGGTTGGAATCCGGATATTCTTCAGCGCACTTCAGGTTTGGTCTTAACCCCTATCGAAGCGGGTTTAGGCATGATTGACACCGCAACGGATATCAAAATTGCAGCTTTGGAAAGTGCGGGCTGGATTGAAGGTAACTCATGGCAGGAATCTGTTCTTCGCTTAGGTGGCGCAGCGGAAGGCGCGCATGACTTAATTTCAAGTGTTGGCGATGATGTCAGTGAATATTATCTGGGCGATCACGGCAATAGCCGCCTATATGACTCAAACACCGCAATCAGCTATGATGTCGATGAGGAAATCGAAAGTCTTCGTGTTTTTGAAGCCAATCTCGATGCATATATTGATGGCTCTACGACAGAAGGTGCTGCACGTCTACAGGCATTACAGACACTTATTCCTACGCTCTATACGCAACAGCAAGAAAAATCAGCCAATATTACAACACTAGAAGCCGATCTTGATATTCGTAGGTCAGAGCTTGAGCGCCTTGAAAATCTAAGCGAAACCAGAGCAATGAATGCTGCCGAAGCCGCACGCCACGAAATTAACCTAGCAGATGCACAGAACAATCTTTCTACAACTGAAAATAACCTCAACGCAGCTCGCCATGACTACAATTATGAGTTTGGCTATTATGTATCTGTCTTGCAAGATAGCTTACCACAAATTCATACGCTTCAAACTCGCAATGAATTACTGGCTCAGCAGCTAAACGGTAATGTTAATTTTGTCACACGCCAATGGATGGAATCTGAATTACAATCCAACAACGACACATTACAGCGTCAGGTTCGTTTTTATCAAAGTGCCGTGGATTATTTGAGTGGTGATAACACGGCTTTAGTTACGGCTGCGACCACGTTTGAGCCCCGTGTAGAAGCGCCAGTGGTTACGCCGGGAACGACGACCGGAGCTCCACCAGCCGGAACAACGGGCACACCGCCAGCAGGAACAACAGGAACACCACCAGCAGGAACAACAGGCACACCGCCAGCAGGAACAACAGGCACACCGCCAGCGGGAACAGCAGGAACAACGCCTCCTTCTGCGGCTGAACTTGCACGCTTAGCTGAAGAGCGAGCCCGCGTCCTAGAAGAAACAGATCGATTGCGCGCAGCAAGAAGCGCACAAAGAGCTGTACAAGCCGAAAACTTCACTGGCGATGCTGCGGATGAGTTCAAGCGCGCTGTTGGCCCAGGCGTTTATAATTTCTTATCCAACAGCTTTGGCATGGCCGGTAACTTTATCAGCGGCACGGCCAGCGCCTTGTTTAATTCCAAAAACCCATTAGTTGCCGGCGGTGCCGCCTTATTGGCAGGTGTATTTGGTATGCGTTTCTTATTCGGTGAAGGCCCATCGATCAGCAACATGCTGACAGGTCTTGGTAAATTAGCTGCCTTTGCCGCCATTGCGCTGGGTGCTTGGGCCATGATGCGTCCAAACTCACCTTATAGAACCGGTAACAGCTCTACTGGGGTTGATACTGGTATGGGTAATGGCTCCCAAGTCGGCGGTGTTTCGCCTTTCACTCCTGTGCCGCATGTTGGCCAAGGCAATGGAAATTATGTGCCACAAAACGATCCACGCTTTGCTAATGTTAGCTCAACCTTTATTAACCGTAACGGCCAAATCGTGAGCCCGGGCAATGATAATACGGCTTACTTCTCTAATCAGGGCGCAAACGGTTTTGCTGCACAAAACATTATTGTTGCACCATCTCGTAACGGTTTACCCGCGCAAGGCGCCGTTATTGATGGTAGCGGCCACGATAATAATGGTACTTATAACCGCCCTTACACCGTCTTACCGGGAGGACAAAGTGCTGCAGCCTTGGATTTAACCGCAGAAATGCAATAAAATTATGCTTTAAACGCAGGCTTTTCCCCGCTGTGAAGCCGTGATATAATAGTTTGGCTTGCCTTTTGCTTTGCCTTTGATGGCCTTTCATTCTTATTATGCCCTATGTCCGATTTTGATTCTTCCAGCGATAATATAGGCTCCAAGCTTTCACAAAGCTGGGGGAATAATGATTCTGGTGCTTTATTTAAGCCTGATGAACTGGATATCTACGCCAATAAGCTGACTTATGAGACCTATATCTTTCACGGCAAAGTCATTGATTACGAGCCAATTGACCATCTGGAATATAATCCGGATGATTATTCCGTGAATGTTGTGTTGCAAAACGGATCCAAGCAAGATTTAGGGGTAAAAATTCAATGGATGATGCGCCCTTATTTTACAAAAGCACAAGAAATCAGTATCGTCAGAACCAATGATGGTCAATCCGTGGATGGAAAAACGGTTCCCCTGAAAATGATGTCCACCGATGACGGAAAGCAAGACAAAGCCTGATGAGTGATCCCACCGAGCAAGAATCCGTTATGGAAGAACGCCCGCCTGTCGGCAATCTGGTCGATTTTGTAGTGGGTGTTGGCGATGATGAACGCCTCGACTTACAAGTTGCCATTAAAGAAAACGGGCTGGTTATTGTTTTTCACAGCCACCCATTCAAGGCACCTTTAGCGTGGTTTGAGTTTAATTTAAGCACCAATAAACTAGATTTTGTACTGGATGACGGGAACCTTCGAGACCTTGGCTTACCCCTGCCAAAAACTATTGCAAAACACATGCAAAATGCACATCAAATCTTAATGATTCAGATGGACCCTAAAACAGGCGAATCGCAAGGTGGTCTTTATGTTCCGCTTATTATTCATCGCGACTAAACCCCCTTAGTTTTCTGCCAGATCTTAACCGGATGTTAAGTAAATTCCTCTATTATTTTAGGTAATAAATAGAGGGAAATTAAATGTCATTAACGAAACAATTTGGTACAAGCGCTGATTTTGGCAATATCGGAGTCTTTAATGTAGCGGCTCTGCCTAATGGTCGAACAATAGCGACAGCCTGCTATGGTGGCGCAGAAATCTCGAGCGACCCAGCGCTTGATCACGGTAATCCAGAATCAACAAACACCTACGACATGGTATAGAGGCACATTATCTAACGTCCGGAATTATTTTCTTCGCGGCGTCTTTTGAATTTCTCTAAATGCGATGGCAGCGGGTCCATGTGATGACTGGGTTTGATTTCCTGAATGGATTGAGGAATCACCTCTTGTTCTTCCACTTTTTTGTCCCCTCTTATCGAAGCAAATAATAATAAAACAACCGGCAGCAGTAATAAGCCCAACCACAAATACGGGTTGGCCGAAGGTTTTAAAATATCTTCATTGTCGTCGATATAAGGCTCGTTTTCTATTTCGGTGTCTACCTTTGGAGAATCATCATTATTTTGTGGTGTCATCGATATTAATCTCGCTTGATATTTAGCGCGTGAATGCGTATTCATAGCCCTTATGAATGATACGCCAGAAACCAAGCCTCTTCAACATATTCGCAACTTTGCGATTATCGCCCATATCGATCATGGCAAAAGCACCTTGGCCGACCGCCTGATCCAAACTTGTGGCGGATTGGAAGAGCGCGAAATGAGCGAGCAAGTACTCGACAATACCGATATTGAACGCGAACGTGGCATTACGATCAAAGCACAAACCGTGCGTCTGGCTTATAAGGCCAAAGACGGGATTGAGTATCAGCTTAATCTGATGGACACGCCGGGGCATGTGGACTTTGCTTATGAAGTTTCCCGGTCTTTGGCTTCATGCGAAGGCTCCCTCCTCGTCGTGGATGCGACGCAAGGGGTTGAAGCCCAAACACTGGCCAATGTTTATCAGGCGTTGGATAATGATCATGAAATTATCACCGTGGTGAACAAAATTGATTTGCCATCTTCTGATGTTGAAAATGCAAAACAGCAAGTCGAAGATGTTATCGGCCTTGATGCCAGCGAAGCGGTGCCTTGCTCCGGCAAGACGGGCGCCGGCATTGGTGAACTATTGGAAGCGATTGTAACCAAACTGCCGCCTCCGCATGAGGGCGATTATGACGCGCCAACCAAAGCCTTGCTGGTGGATAGCTGGTATGACTCTTATCTTGGCGTTGTGGTGTTGGTGCGGGTGATTGATGGCTATTTAAAAAAAGGCCAGAAGGTCAAATTTATGCAAACCGGTGCCGTGCGTGAGATTGATCGCGTCGGTATGTTTACGCCCAAGAAAGTCATGCTGGATGCGCTGGGGCCCGGCGAGATGGGCTTTATCACCGCCTCGATCAAAGAGATTTCCGAAACCCGCGTCGGCGACACCATCACCGATGAGCGCAAGCCTTGTGAAAAAGCCCTGCCCGGTTTTAAGCCCTCTATCCCGATGGTCTTTTGTTCCTTCTATCCCGCCGATGCCGGTGATTTTGAGAAGCTGCGCGATAGCCTTGGCAAGGTTCAGCTGAACGATGCCAGCTTACATTTTGAAATGGAAAGCTCGCAAGCGTTGGGGCTGGGTTTTCGCTGCGGCTTTTTGGGGTTGCTGCATATGGAGATCATTCAAGAACGCCTTGATCGTGAATTTGATCTGGATCTCATCCCGACTGCTCCAAGCGTTGTTTATAAAATCAATATGACCAATGGCGAACAAATTGAGCTTTATAACCCGGTTGATATGCCCGATGTGGTCAAAATCAGCTCGATTGAAGAGCCATGGATCAAAGCAACCATTATGGTGCCGGATGAATATCTGGGTGGCTTGCTTCAGCTCTGTCAGGAGCGCCGCGGCACCCAGTTGGAGCTCACCTATGCCGGTGATCGCGCCATGCTGGTTTACCGCTTGCCTTTGAACGAGGTTGTGTTTGATTTTTATGACCGCTTGAAAAGTATTTCCAAGGGTTATGCCAGCTTTGATTATGAGCTAGATGGCTATGGTGAGAATGATTTGGTCAAGCTAGATATCCGCGTAAATGACGAGCCTGTCGATGCCCTGGCTATGATTGTCCACCGTACCGTTGCGGAAGGGCGTGGCCGCCAGATGTGTGAGCGCCTTAAAGAGCTTATTCCCCGTCAGATGTTTAAAATCGCAATTCAGGCCGCGATTGGCGGTAGAATCATCGCCCGTGAGAATGTCTCAGCCATGCGCAAAGATGTCACAGCAAAATGTTATGGTGGTGATATCAGCCGTAAGAAAAAGCTGCTGGAAAAGCAAAAAAAGGGTAAAGCCAAAATGCGCCAGTACGGTAACGTGGAAATCCCTCAAAGCGCCTTTATCGCTGCGCTTAAGATGGGTGACAACTAATACCACTCTATCGTTTTTTCTACCGCATTTTAAATGCTCCGTGATATAATTGAGGTATGGATATTACGCAGTCATATCAGATGTTTTCTAAAGCCGTGCAGCGCTTTGTGACGGAAAATCCTGGCTCCACATCACTGGAGCGTGCGAACCCGTCACAGCTGGGCAGTAAGGCTTATCGCGACACGTTGGTTAGCCGGAATATCCTGCGCAAAAGCTTGCAGCTTTACAACGATATCACTTCTACTCAGGCCCAGACAAAAAGCAAGTTGACCGATGCGACCGAGTATCTAGAAGATATTAAACAATCGTCCTTACAGGATGTATTGCAGTCCTACGTCAAGACCAACATCCGCGATATCATTCAAAAAGCGCGCGGTAGCGGAATTGATCAGAACAACTAAATCTTGCACACACTCCTCAGGCACGGTAGCTTTACTCTGTGAGTAAGGGCGGCTTGCTAATATACGTATTACAGCGCTGTTTGCCCGCAGACCCCTAGAAAAATGGAACAACTATTCATGCCCCCTAAAAAAACAGAGATCGACGCGCCTAATGTTACCACTCTACCGCCAACGCTGGTACTCATCCATATCGCAGCAGGCATTGCGCTGAACTGGATTTTTCCGGTTGCGATCTGGCATAGCTGGGGATGGTTGGGGCTTATCTTACTAGCGGCAGCGTTTGCCGTGACAAAATGGAGTAAGGATATATTTCAAAAAGCAGGCACCAATGTTGCCCCCAACAAACCTGCCACAGCAATTGTTCAGAACGGTCCGTATCAATACTCCCGTAATCCGATGTATGTTTGCATGATCGTTGGTTTTTTTGGCCTAGCGCTCTTAGCTGGTGGTTTGATGATGCTGCTGGTGGTTATTCCACTCTTTGTCATTTTGGATCGTAAAATCATAGCCCCGGAAGAAACTTATCTGACGGAAAAGTTCGGCGAAGAATACAAAAATTATAAAGTAAAAGTCCGTCGTTGGCTTTGACCTTCCTTTCTTTTGTATGCTAGCCTTCTCCTGCTTGTTATTCATACGTTTGGAGACTTTTTCTTATGCACGTTCTCGCTTTACTTAGCCTTTTGTTTGTCTTGCCTTTCTCTGCGGCGCACGCGGATATCGAACAAGGCGATTTATTGACCATGCCTGATGGGCAAGCGGTTGTTTATATTTCTGCGACGCAGCGCATGGAAGTTGAGCAAGACTTGCTGATTGCTAATCTTCGCATTGAAAAAGAATCATCTAATGCGGCAGAAGTTCAAAACAGCATCAACACCCAGATGAAAGATGCTCTGGATCGTGCGAAGAAATACAAAACGATTAAAGTCCAAACCAGCCAATACAGCATTAACAAGCGCACCCTGCCTCGCACGAATGTGGAAGTCTGGAACGGTTCTCAGGGATTAATTGTGCGCTCCACCGATGCGGACAGCGTGCTGGATTATGTTGGCAAGCTGCAAGATGAAGGCTTTTTGGTCAGCGGGCTGAGCTATACCCTGTCACCGGAACTAGCCGCGCAGTATCAGGATGAAATGATGGAAGATGCGCTTGATAAGCTGGAGACCCGCGCAACACGCGCCGCAAAAGCCCTAGGGAAAAGCAAAGCCGAGCTTATCGAAATTCGCGTTAGCCCCGAACATATTCCTTCCACGCGTTATAACAACAACGGATATGCAAAGGGAATGATGATGGAATCGGTCGCAATGGCCGCACCGGTTGCTGCTAGCGGCGAGACCACGCTGACGATCACAGTTTCTGCGACTGCGAAAATCACTCCTTAACGGTCTTCACCGGGTATTTACATGAACGAAGAACAAACCGAAACCGAACAGAGCCCTTTTGAAATTCCGCAAGCCGCGCAAATTGATCGCCGCGACGATGCCCAGTTTCAACATGAAATCAAACGCCTCATTCAAAAAGCCGAAGAAATTCGCGTTGGCTATATGAAGAAACATCAGACTTATAAGATGATTGGCACCAGTGTTGGTATCCTCGTCTTATTGGTTGGTGCCTCAGGCTTTGGCTGGTTTTTGCTGATGTCGCCAAACTTAGTAAAAGCATTCGCATGTTTATTGATTGCCGTGCTTGTGCCGTTCTTACTCAATTCGTGGGTTGATACACCGGTTAAGAATTACCTTAAAGACTATAAGACCGAATACCTGCCCCATTTGGCGGAGCTTATTGGTGGCTTTTCATACCATCCGGCGCGCGGGATTAGTGAGAAAATTATCCGGCGCACCGGGATTGTTCCGCCTTATACGCATTATATGGCTGAGGATTGCTTTCGCGGGCACTATAAAGGCACGAAGGTTCTTTTTTCCGAAGCAAGGCTTACCGATGATAAGAAACATCCTGTTTTTCGCGGCATCTTTGTCTTACTGGAGATCCCTCATGCAATTTTCGAAGGACATACAATTATCACCGCCGATCGCGACACTGCCGAAAAATACGCAGAGAATCGTTGGCGCAAATTAACCCCCTTCAAAGTTGAGGTGAGCAATAGGTTGTGGGACCGCTTTGTGTTTTATGCCGATAAGCCCGAGGATAGTAAATTATTCGTGGGGGAACGCTTGATAAAAGAGCTGGCTGAAACTGATGCCGCTTTTGGAGATGCCAATATTTCGATTTCTTTATTTAAAGGGAAATACATCTTTATGATGGTCCCTTATCTTAAAGATATGTTCGAGGCTTATGACCTTTACCTTCCCATCAGCACTCAACGGCACGGCATTGAAGTTAAGAAAGAAATTGAACAACTACTTGAGATTGTCGATGTCTTTGACCTCTATACGAATAAGCAAGCTTAGATAGGGTCGACACGGACTCTTAACGTTATTTCCTGCGCATTATTATCAAACAACACCGATTTTTTTGCCGTTTTAGGCAGAGGAATTTTATGCGCCCGGCAACGCATCATCAACGCAGCTGCAATGAGATCGCGGCTATATTCTTCCGTTTTACTGGATGATCCTGATTCGTCTTCGACATCAAAGACATAGCGTGCATTATCCCCGCTGGGATGTTTTATTTCTGTAATCCTGCCTTCCAGCAGAAAAGGCATTTCTTTGCTCTCACACAAATTACGAAAAGCATCAAAGAGCTCTTCATAGTTAAAAATAATCATTCGGTCTTCGCGGGGCATTGTATATTAAGCTCTTTTTATAGGCATAGAATTTCGAACAAGAATACTTCTGTATTTTTAAAAGGCAAAAGCACTTCTTGCTTCGCAAAAAATAGCCTGTCTCATTGCCATTATTCAAGTATACACTGTATACTATATAAGAGTTTATCAACTAAAAGTGGACTATAATGAGCAATATGCCCTCCAAAAAAACTGAAATACCTGCCAACCTCGAAGAATTACAACAACAGCTTAAAGATATGGAGCGATTTGTTGCACGACGATTTGATGAGTTATCTATGGAAGTCAATGCGACATCTCAGCAAGTGGATATGGCCGAGGAAGGTATCACCCGACGCTTTACCGAAGTTTTAGAAGTCATGAAAGCGATTTCTTTCAATGGTGATGGCAATACCCCCGCCAATGCCGGAGTTGAGTTGGGCGCCGTTGTCGACATGACAGAGACAGCCGCAAACACCATTTTAGACGCGGCAACACTGGTAGAAGAACTCGTGGCCGATCACAGCCTAGATTGGGGCGACACACATACCAACAAAGGATTGCGGGAAATTATTGAAGGTAAAATGAATGAAATCATTATGGCTTGTGAATTTCAAGACATTACCGGCCAACGCATTCGAACAACGCTTACCAACCTCAAAGAAATTGAAGAGCGCCTCAACACCGCGCTTCAAAAAATGGGTATTGTTATCGAGGTATCCGAGCCTATCAGTGAAGCGAATAAAGCCTCTTCGCAAGACGAGATTGACCAGCTATTCTAAGCCACGCTTTGGATTTAAATAAAATCCAATGAAACTTTAAATATTTTTTATCTTCCTTTTCTTATAATCAAAGAAAAAACAGGGGGATTAAAAATGTCTACGCATCGCAATTTTCAGGAAAAAAATCCTATTTCCGATCTTGTTATAGCCTTGCGCCAGCGCTTAAAGCGTTTACCGGCGGCACGCTATATGCGTATCGAGCATAATGTTCCCTTGCGTGATTCGTATTATGCCTATGTGCAAAGCCCTTATGAAGCCGATAGTTGCCGTTACGATGCCAAGAATAAGGAACGTTTAATTGCCGGGTTGATTGACATTTTAGAGCGTAAAATGCTTGGTGCTCCGGCTCCTTATATTTCAAATACTCGTCGCTTCGCATAAGGAGCTCTTTTCAGTTTCCTCTAGATCGATTACAATGACCTCTGGCGCATATTCGTTCGGTTGTTCTTTTCATGCAAACATTTGAAACATCTTTACTCAGAGAAAAATTTATTATTCACGACCTGAATAATAAAGATGAAGCAAAACCCTTGGTTGCAACCGGCAATCGTATGGTATGCCCGATGCTGTTATCTGATGGGCGCGTACTGGAAGAATTTGTTGTCCGCGCCCAAAATATGCATTGCTGCATTCGCATGTGCGCACGACTTTTGCACGCGTTCCAAACCAGTGGCGGGCTCCTCAACCGTCGTCACGCCTTTGATTGGGAAGGTGCGTGGAAAGTCATTCACAACGATTACGAGCGCCTGTACAACCCTGAGCATTGGGTAAGCATTTACCACGAAGGCTCCTTGGTCTTTGAATATGGCGAACGCCCCTCTTTGGTGGATGTAATTGAAAAATGCGCTGTAAAACACAAAAAAGTTTACGATGTTTCGATTAGTGAAGCGGAAAGCATGCTGGAGCAATCGGGTAAAAATGTTCGCATTGATTATGATGGTAACATAGCCTTAGTGACTAATGCAGAAGACGGCTGGGTTCGTTGCGGCATTATCTTACGCGATGCCAACCGGACCGCGACCTTTAACTTTTTAATCCGCAAAAAGGAAAAAGGACGCCCGGTTTCTGTGCCCCCCTGCTTATCAGCGGCAGCGGCCTATCTCGAAGCTATTCAGCTTAGTTTTTTAATTGGTATGAATACCGAAAAACTTCGCATTGGTCAGATTAAAAAACATTCTGATGAGGCCAAACAAACAAGAGAAGCTTCATCGCGATTAGCCCGCCTCAACACCGAGATCTCCAATCTTGAGACGAGCTTTAACGTTCGCTACCGTCCTGAGCGTCCGAGCTTTGAATTCATGCGAAACAATGCAGAAAATCTAGCGAAGAAGCTTTTGGACTCAGCCAAAATGCCTGATAATTTCATCGACATGGAAGCCGATGATGATGAAAAGGCCACCAGTGACGATGATAATACCGACAATCCAGAAACATCTTCATAAGAAAAACCCCGGCCATACAACCGGGGTTTTTGTTTAACTCTCTTTATTCATGCTAGGCCGCTAGATTGCGCAACACGTAATGTAAAATGCCACCATTGAGATAATAATCGACCTCATCTACCGTATCGATACGGCATAGCAATGTGGTCTCTTTCGCACTGCCATCGGGGTAGGTTACTTTTAAATGAATATCCTGACGAGGCTTCAAGTTGCCTTCAACGCCCGTGATTTCAAAGATTTCATCTCCCTTTAAGCCTAGCGTTTCACGGCTTTCCCCGTCTTTAAATTGCAGAGGCAAAACCCCCATCCCAACAAGGTTAGAGCGGTGAATACGTTCAAAGCTCTCTGCTATTACGGCTTTTACGCCCAATAAGCGCGTTCCTTTGGCTGCCCAGTCCCTCGAGGAGCCTGTGCCATACTCTTTCCCTGCGACCACCACCAAAGGCGTTCCTTCGGCTTTATATTCAACCGCAGCATCATAAATGCTCATTTGCTTACCGGTTGGTACGTGAACGGTATAACCGCCTTCAACACCTGGTACCATTTCGTTTTTGATACGAATATTGGCAAAGGTGCCGCGTGTCATGATACGGTCATTCCCGCGACGTGAGCCATAAGAGTTAAAATCAACTGGCTGGACATTATGATCCGTTAAATATTCGCCTGCAGGGCTTTCTTTTTTGATCGCTCCGGCTGGTGAAATGTGGTCTGTCGTCACTGAATCCGCCAAGATCGCCAATGGTCGCGCACCGATGATATTCGACGCTTGTCCTATAGACGGGCCCATGCCTTCGAAGAAAGGCGGGTTTTGAACATAAGTTGAGCTTCCTTGCCAATCATACGTCTGGCCGCTTTGGCTGCCGCCAATAGCTTGCCATTCTTTCGTGCCAGCAAAAACATCGCTATAGCGGTCGATAAACATTTGCGAAGTAATATTATCACGCACGGTTTCATGGATTTCCAAGTTGGTTGGCCAAACATCTTTCAAGAATACATCATTGCCGTCCTTATCTTGGCCCAGAGGCTCATTATACAGATCAACCCGCATCGAGCCCGCCAACGCATACGCCACCACCAATGGCGGTGAAGCCAGATAATTTGATTTTACGTGCGGCGAGATACGACCTTCAAAATTCCGGTTACCTGATAGAACCGATGTAACGTTCAAATCACCCTTTTCAACCGCCGCAGCGATCGGGTCAGGCAATGGGCCGGAATTACCAATACACGTCGTACAGCCATACCCTACGGTATGAAAGCCTAGCGCGTTGAGATCTTCTGACAGGCCTGCTTTATCCAGATAGTCGGTGACGACCTGAGATCCGGGTGCCAATGAAGTTTTTACCCAAGGCTTTACTTCCAATCCCAAAGCACGCGCCTTACGTGCTACCAAGCCCGCTGCCACCAAAACAGCCGGGTTTGACGTATTGGTACAGCTGGTAATCGCAGCAATCACCACATCGCCGTTATCCAACGTATAATCAGAATCTTCGACCGGTACAGAAGTCATTTCAGGCTCCAGTTTAGCAAAAGCTTCTTTTGCTGCGGTCAATGCAATACGGTCTTGCGGGCGTTTCGGCCCTGAGATCGCAGGCTCCACCTCTGCAAGGTCAAGCTCTAGCGTTGTTGTAAAGACAGGGTCCGGTGTAGAGGAATCACGCCACATACCCTGTGCTTTGGCGTAAGCTTCGACGATTCTCACGCGATGTTCATCACGACCGGTAAAGCGTAGATAATTGAGTGTTTCATCATCAATCGGGAAGAAACCACAGGTAGCACCATATTCCGGTGCCATATTACCAATCGTAGCCTGATCGGCAAGGGTCAGATTATCCAGACCCGGACCATAGAATTCAACAAATTTACCTACCACACCTAGCTCACGCAGCATCTCAACCACGCGCAGAACCAAATCGGTGGCTGTACTGCCTTCTTTCATTTTACCGGTAAGCTTAAAGCCTACGACTTCTGGAATAACCATAGAGATCGGCTGCCCCAACATTGCAGCCTCAGCTTCAATACCGCCAACACCCCAGCCTAAGACCGACAAGCCGTTCACCATTGTAGTATGTGAATCGGTTCCTACCAGCGTATCAGGGTAAATTACCTTACTGCCGGGCTTATTCAAATCGTCGCTCATCCACACGGTTTGCGCCAAATACTCCAGATTCACCTGATGGCAAATACCTGTACCAGGAGGCACTACACGGAAGTTATCAAATGCGCCCTGCCCCCATTTTAGAAACTCATAGCGCTCCGCATTGCGTTCAAATTCACGTTCCACATTGGCTTGAAAAGCACTCGGCGTACCGAATTCATCTACCATGACCGAGTGATCGATCACCAAATCTACCGGAACTTGAGGGTTGATTTTTTCAGGGTCTCCGCCAAGGCTGGACATTGATTCACGCATAGCAGCCAAATCCACCACGGCAGGCACACCAGTAAAATCTTGCATCAGCACACGAGCCGGACGATATGCAATCTCGCAATCGGATTTTTGATTTTCCAGCCAGCTTTTCAATGCTTTCACATCATCGGTCGACACGCTGCGCCCGTCTTCGAATCTAAGCAAGTTTTCCAGCAATACTTTTAATGTAAAGGGTAAGCGGGAGATATCACCTATTTTCTCGGCCGCGGCCTCCAGCGAAAAATAATCATACGACTTGCCGTCCACTTCTAATGTGCGGCGTGTTTGCAGTGTATCATTTCCAGTTTTTGTCATTTTGATCCCCTAATCATTCGCCTGAACCGGCGCAAAGAAATTTATGGTCCATATAATACCATGCACTTAAATTGTGAAAAAGCGGTTAATCTTGAAAAGCAAAATTAAATCATTAATTGTTGCAAAACCTAGGAAAATAAACCTAAATCACATTTTCACAACAATACCTTATTCCCGCCTTATTCCTGCCTTATTCCTATCATAGTATAGAAAGTACAGGATAACACTTCTTCTCTACACTCACACACTCAACTGATGTGTTATACTGTTCAAAGACTCACATAATACGAATTATAGGCCGCTAGCTCACAGTTAGCGGCCTTCGTTTATCAGGGCAAAGCACACTCACAAAAAAAGCCCCTAAAACAGGGACTTAGTACGCTTTATTTCAAGAGAGCTACTGCCCTTTCTTTTTTCTGACCGCGTCCGCAGCGCGCTCATAAAGCCTTTGCTTCTTATCATAAAAATCAGGGCAAAGCGCACTCACACGATCATATTCTTCCCTTGAATCAATCAATTGCTGACGTTGATTACGATCAAGCGCCATTTTCATATATTCCTCTTCGGTTATTTTCATTATTTCTTGTTGCAGCTTGGTCGCCAATGGCTGCGCTTCTTTTTGTTTCACCGGCCCATAAACAAAACCATCTTGCTTTATCTTATCGTAAACACGCTGAGCTACCGCAATCGCCGCATCATTCACCACCTGACGATCGGTATAGACGTGCTTTTTTTCATGCTCCAGCACAGCGGCGAACATGCATTTGTCACGTTTAATCTCGCGCGCGATGGTAATGGTCGGCGTAATTTCGATGGTGACATTAATGTCCTTATACCAGATACAAGCCTCTTTACCCCGGTTAACCAGATTATAATCCAGCGCAACCGTGCGTTCCATCCGGATTTGCCCCTCCATAAAGCCTTGTGTGATACTCAAACTATGAACACCATAAGGATCGGGGGACGTTAGCTCGACCGATTGGATATCCTTTAAAGAACGCGAATAATTATATTCAGTTTTTTTGGTGATGGGTGTGACATGAATTTGTGTCGGCTTGTCCAGCTTACATTCAGGCGATGCCCCCGCTAAGATAAGCAACGCACTAGCAGTCAAAGGTTCAAAAAAAGACATATAGCTCCTCGTCGATCTATTGCTATTTTATACCAATTATCGTTAACTCTTCCATAACGAATGGAGGCAACCCCTTGGATATCCTAATTTATTTAATCGATCTATGTTTTAAATTTTGTTACTTCGTGATTATTTTGCAAGTCGCGATGAGCTGGCTGGTTGCCTTTGATGTGATCAACTTGCAAAACCCGCAAGCCAAAAATCTGGCCAGGCTCATCCATAAGCTTACCGATCCCGTTTATAGCCGCCTACGTAAGTTTATCCCCCCGATTGGCGGGATTGACTTAACACCGCTGGTCGTTATGATCGCGCTTTCGATTTTACGGTCAGTTCTTATCGGCTTTTTAGCCCAGATTTAAAGGTATACTATCAACATGAGCGCACAACTTATTGACGGCAAAGCCATTGCTGCCGCTTTGAGAGACGATTTAAAACAACAAGTTTCTAACCTGCCGCTTCAACCAGGATTGGCGGTTATCCTCGTGGGGGATGATCCGGCTTCCCATGTTTATGTTGGCAACAAAATCAAAGCTTGCGAGGCAGTTGGTATTCAAAGTTTTGAATCCCGTCTTCCGGCCGATGCGCCACAAGAAGAGGTTGCAGCGCAGATCGACGCGTTTAACAACAATCCTGATGTTCATGGTATTTTGCTACAATTGCCGGTGCCTAAACATTTGGACAGTGATGCGCTTATACAAATGATTGCCCCTGCCAAAGATGTTGACGGGCTAACCTTACACAATATTGGCGCTTTGGTTGCCGGATTACCGGGCTTAGTGCCTTGCACGCCGCAAGGGTCTTTGCGCCTGATTAAATCTGTCCGCAAGGATATCTCAGGCCTTAACGCCGTTGTGATTGGCCGCAGCCTTTTATTTGGCAAGCCCATGGGGCAGCTTTTACTTGCTGAGAATTGTACCGTCACACAAGCGCATTCACGCACGCAAAATTTACCCGAAGTCTGTGCCAACGCCGATATTTTGGTTGCTGCTGTGGGCCGCCCTAAAATGGTGCAGGCAGACTGGATCAAACCCGGCGCGATTATCATTGATGTCGGCATTAACCGCATGGATAACGGCAAATTATGTGGGGATGTTGATTTTGATACGGTTAAGGAAATCGCTGGTGCAATTACCCCTGTGCCGGGTGGTGTCGGACCAATGACGATCGCTTGCTTGCTTGCCAACACGATTGCCGCGGCGAAATAAACGCGCCTTTATTCTATGAGCAAATAGAAAAACGTTTAGTAAACCATGAGGCGGAACGGGTCATACTTATACATTTGCTGACGACGCTTTTCCCGATCCGAGTAAAGTTTTACAAACTTTTCTTTATCCTTATCGTATAAAAATCCTAACTCTGAGCCATTCAGCACATAGTAGCGCTGACGGTCTTTCAAAAATTCGAGCAGGGCCTCATTCGCATTCAGCCATGCTTGTGTTTCAATAATGAAAACACGGATAATACCACTATTCACCTTAAATGTTGTACGCACTTTGGATGAGGCGTTTTCTTGCTCAATCGCTAATTTAATTTCTTCGGTGCGCTGGCTTAGAAGATCACGCCAATACTTAAAAATAATTCGTGCTTTTTTAATGTTGTTAAGCTCTTTTTCCATGGCCTCCCGACTGGAATAGATATCAAAACGCCCAAGGGATTTCATGTAACGGCGGAGCTCATAACCATAATGATCATATTCTGCGGGTAGACTAATTTTAATCCCGTGTATCAGGCTATCAACCTGCCCTTGCAGATGCATGGGCGGATCAAAAGCTTCAAACTCAACTTTCGGAATATTAGGCTCACGCGGGCCCTTATAATTGTCGCGATATTCTTTAGGGTCAGGAATGTTCAGAATTTCTTCGTCCTGATTCATCGCAATGCGTAAATCCAGCAAAGAAACCGTCCGCCGATACATACTGGCCGCATCCGCGCTTTGGTTAAGTGCGATCGCTATAAAAGCACTCAGTGCCAATATTACTACCCAGTTTTTTATGCCCATTTTTATCGTCATGCCTGATATTGTAGCATTCAAAAGAATAGCTTGACCAATTTCCTACTCACCTTGCGCCACGGTGAAGCCCGGTTCGCCATCATAGTTGTTTAACATGACTGATTTAGTGAAATTTAAATCAGCTTGGTTCATACGATCCATCAGCGCGATGACTTGTGAGGTTTTGATCTTTTGTCCATCTGTGCTTAAAAAGCGCAGACGCCAATTATCCGCACAGAAAGTCTCCGGACGGCCATTTGGCCATACTTTTGTTCCGCGGTTCGAGATCATGTGCAAATCCAGATTATCTGTGACACACGCCTTTACAGCTTTTGCCAGATCATCCGCTTTACCCGTGAAGTTAATGCCGATATCAACGCCGATACGCTCTTTCTTTGCTTCGGCCACGGGCTTTAACGGTGGCAACTTCATGCCGCCAGCTGGAACGCCCGAATAATCAACGGTGGTTAAAGTGCTTGGCTTTTGGCCTAAGCGCTCAATCACCGCCTTACACAAACCATCGGTTCCGACTTTTTCTTTCGACAAGCCCTCTTGGTAAATTTCACCGGTATGAATACCGTCTTCGATGGTTTTAAGCCACGCGTTATGAATTTTAGCCGCCACATCGCCTTGACCAATATGCACTAGCATCATCACCGCGCCCAGCAATAGGCCCGACGGATTTGCAATGCCTTTACCTGCAATATCAGGGGCTGAGCCGTGAACAGCTTCGAACATGGCGAAATCTGCGCCAATATTACTTGAGCCACCTAACCCAACCGATCCTGTGACCTCAGCCGCTACATCAGAAATAATATCGCCGTACAAATTAGCGGTTACAATCACATCAAACATATCAGGATGTGCGGCGACCTTGGCCGTGCCGATATCAATGATCATGTGCTCTTGCTCAATTTCCGGGTATTCTGCGCCAATCTCGTCAAAGACTTTGTGGAACAAGCCATCCGAGATTTTCATGATATTATCTTTGGTCATGCATGTGACCTTTTTACGGCCATTGGCCTTAGCGTATTCAAACGCATAGCGCACGATGCGCTCCGTCCCCGGGCGGGTAATAATTTTGAGCGACGCCATCACGCCTTGGCTTTGACGGTATTCAATACCGCCATAAAGATCTTCTTCATTTTCGCGGATGATTACCAAATCCATTTTCGGGTGAAAGGTTTGCACGTAAGGCGCATACGCAACACAAGGGCGCACATTGGCAAACAAGCCCATTGATTTACGAATGGTAACATTCAGCGATTTAAATCCGCCGCCTTGGGGGGTGGTAATCGGCGCTTTTAAGAAAATACGTGTTCGATTCAAACTATCCCATGCGCTGTCGGCGATGCCGTTTTTTACACCACTTTCATAGACAGCTTTACCGATTTGAATTTCTTCGATATCCAGCTGTGCGCCTGCGGCTTCGAGAATTTTGAGCGTTGCGTCCATGATCTCCGGCCCGATGCCATCGCCGCGTGCAATCGTAATTGGTGTTTTACTTGTCATTGGTTAGTCCCCTTAAATTTTTGGCCGAAGAAGCTGTAAAATCGAATTTTTACGCAAGGTATGGTTTAATAAATCAGCATAAATGATAATTTATTAACAAATATAGAATATGATATTTTTAAGATGAAAACCAGAGGATATGATGCAACATCACGAACTTGAACACGCAAAAGACTTTAGTCGCTCCAAATTATATATGTGGCGAACGGTCATTAGCATTGCCCATGCGGATGGCAAGGTCTGCGACGAAGAGCGCCATTACCTTGAAAATATTTTTGAACTCATGCAGCAGCGAACGGGGCTTACCTTTCGCCAGCACAATATTTTAATGAACGATTTAGACTTCGAGCAAGACGCTCTGGATATGCTAGCAGAGGTGGATGACCCGAAATATCGTGGTCAAATTCTGCATTTTGCCCAGCTTTTAGCCGCCAAAGACGGGGTTATTTGCGAAAAGGAGCAAAAGTTGATTGATCATTTACATGCCGAGATTAGCCGCGACATGGAAATCGACACTGTGTGCAAGACCGAGCGCGAGCGCTTGAACAGCATTTTAGCACAAGAAGATTACGTCACCCATGGCGGGCTTGTTTCCCTGATCGAGAAATTCTTACTTTCAACCGGCTTAAAAGATTAAGCCGCCAGTTGCTCGCGCTGCTTGATCCATAGCTCTGCGATCTGAACCGTATTCAGCGCAGCGCCCTTGCGTAAGTTATCTGCCACACACCAGAAGTTCAGACCATTTTCTACGGAAATATCTTCGCGAACGCGCGAGACAAAGACATCATCCTCGCCCTGAATTTCGGTTGGGGTTACAAATTCCAGATCTTCTTGTTCCAGATCAACCAGCGTGATTCCGTCTGCTTCGCGGAATAATTTTTTAGCTTCCGCCGCGCTCAGCTCGTTTTCAAGCTCAACATTGATCATTTCAGCGTGCCCTACGAAAGTCGGAATCCGCACACAAGAGGCACAAAGCTTAATTGCCGGATCAAGAATTTTCTTGGTTTCAGCTACCATTTTCCATTCTTCTTTGGTCATGCCGTCATCCATAAACACATCAATTTGCGGGATGGCATTAAAGGCAATTTGCTTTGGGTACACTTCTGGGGTTGGTGTTTGATTCATATAAACACCTTTGGTCTGGTTAAAAAGCTCATCCATGGCTGACTTGCCCGAACCAGAGACCGATTGATACGTACTCACCACCACGCGCTTGATTTTTGCTGCATCGTGCAAAGGCTTTAACGCCACCACCATTTGAATGGTTGAACAATTTGGGTTGGCGATAATACCTTTCTTCATGTCATTGATGGCTTGTGGATTTACTTCCGGCACGATCAGTGGCACGTCTGGGTCCATTCGGAAATGAGATGTATTATCGATAACAATCGCGCCTGCTGCTGCTGCTTTTGGTGCATATTGCGCCGAGACTTTACCACCGGGAGACGACAAAACAATGTCCACGCCTTTAAAATCAAACGTCGCAAGATCTTGCACTTTGATCGCTTTATCACCAAAGAAAACTTCTTGACCGACAGAGCGCGCCGAAGCCAATGCAATCAACTCATCCACCGGGAATTTTCGTTCATCCAGAATATTCAATAATTCCCGACCAACATTGCCCGTAGCGCCCATAATTGCGACTTTATAACCCATGGATGACACTTCCTCTTTTTATCTTAATAATGAGCGCAGATGTTAAGCGTTCTCTTGCGCAAAAAGCAAGATAAAACTTGCAAAAACCATGTGAATGGCTAAAGTCGCTAGCATTAAATTTTATCAGGATTTAGATGAGACATTTACTGGGAATTGACGAATTATCCGCCGGACAAATCGGCGCTTTACTTGACCAAGCACAAGCCTATGCCGAGGCTCTGGAAAAAGGCGAATATGATTCTTCTCGTCTGGCCGAACGCATCATTTTAAACTTGTTCTTTGAAAATTCGACACGCACGCTGACCTCTTTTGAAATGGCGGCCAAGCGTTTGGGTGCAAAAGTCATTAACTGGAACGCACATACAAGTTCTTTAGCCAAAGGCGAGAGCTTTATGGATACAATCGACACACTCAATGCGTATAAGCCGGATGCGGTGGTGCTGCGCCACAGTGAATATGGCGCCCCCCTTTTCGTGGCCAAGCGCATGAATTGCCCCGTGATTAACGGTGGTGACAGCTGGCGAGAACACCCAACGCAAGCATTACTGGACGGTCTGACTGTGCGCCAGCATTTCGGTAAGTTTGAGGGGCTAAAGATCGCGATTATCGGCGATATCAGTCACTCACGCGTTGCGGCATCGGATATGCAGCTTTTCATCAAGATGGGCGCAAAAGTCAATATCGTTGCCCCGCCTGAGCTGATGCCGGAAAAATTACCTGCCGAAGGCATTGAATGCTTTAACAATCTGGAAGAAGGCATCGCAGGCGCCAACGTTGTCATTACTATTCGCCCGCAAAAAGAACGCATGGACAAAGTTTTGATCGATGACATGCATTATTTCCGTACTTACGGCCTTACCCACGACAATCTAGCTTTTGCCGATAAAGACGCCATCGTTATGGACCCAGGCCCGTTCTTGCGTAATGTTCAGATTTCCGATGAATTGGCGGATGATCGCACACGCTTTATCTACCATAAGCAAGTAGCCAATGGCGTTCCGACCCGTATGGCCGTATTGGATCACGCTGTTAATGGATAATCCTGTTTTACTCTATAGCCTATTTGCTCTGACCGGTTTTTTAGCAGGTTCTATTCCTTTTGGCTTGGTGCTCAGCTATCTCGGCGGGTATGGCGACATTCGCAAGATTGGCTCCGGCAATATTGGTGCAACCAATGTTTTACGCACGGGCAATAAGCTGTTGGCTTTGGCGACCTTACTGTTGGATAGCGGCAAAGGCGCGCTGATCGTTTTGGGCATGAGCCTCATCTCTAACACCATCGAGCTTAAGCTGGTTTGCGGGCTGGGCGCAATTTTAGGACACTGCTATTCCCCCTGGCTCGGCTTTAAGGGGGGCAAAGGCGTGGCAACCACGCTGGGCACTTTACTGGCCGCGGCACCTTTTGCCGGACTAGCGGCTTGTTTTATGTGGTCGCTCACCGCTTTGATCAGCCGTATTTCTTCGCTCTCGGCGCTGATTGCGATATTGGCGACTATTCCGGCGAGCTATTATTTCTATGGCTCACACGCTTCATGGTTGTGTTTTTTGATGACTACTCTTGTATTTATTCGCCACCACGCTAACATAGAGCGCATCTTCAAAGGTACAGAACCTAGGATCGGAGCGAATAAACGTGAAGAACCCGTTTCACAAAGCCCCCCAGAGCCCGGCGCATAATTTCACGCCCTGCCCTGACTTGCGTGATTGGCTCAGGCTTTTTCGTACCGACAATATCGGCCCTGTTACATTTTACCAATTACTAGAGACCTATGGCAGCGCCGCCAAAGCACTAGACGCCTTGCCAGAATTATCAGCCCGCGGTGGCCGTAAAAAGCCTTTATGCGCTCCTGATGAATCCCTTATCGAGCGAGAGATTGAAAAGCTGACCAAGCTGGGCGGTGTGATGATCACCCGCAATAACCCGCTCTACCCCGAGCAATTGGCCCAACTGAATGATGCACCACCGGTATTAAGTTTACTGGGAGATCTTTCCCTTTTAACTCGCCGTCAGATTGCCGTTGTCGGTGCGCGTAATGCATCGATCAACGGTAAGAAATTTACCCATAAGTTGACAACTGATTTAGGGCGGCATGGCTATGTCATTACCAGCGGTTTTGCCCGCGGCATTGATAGTGCTGCGCATTTGGGCGCGCTGAATACTGGCACGATCGCCGTCATGGCTGGCGGGATCGATTATATTTATCCGCAGGAAAATGAAACGCTGTATAAACAGATTTGCGAAACGGGTTTATTTATCGCCGAAACGAAGGTGGGCACACCGCCCAAAGCCATTCATTTTCCGCGCCGCAATCGAATTGTTGCCGGCTTAAGCGAGTGTTTGATTGTGATTGAAGCTACACATAAATCAGGGTCTCTCATTACTGCGCGTATGGCCGGTGATTATGGTCGCGATGTCATGGCTGTGCCCGGTCATCCGCTGGATCCGCGGGCTGGTGGGCCGAACGCCCTTATCCGGGATGGCGCGGTTTTAATCCGTTATGCCGATGATGTGATCGAGGCCCTGAATACGCTGCCTGATTTATTCGGTCTGCGCGACAGTCAGGATCAACAAGCTAACTTTCATCCTCCTATTTCTTTACCCAAGAAAATAGATGATGATACCCGCCAAATGTTACTGGATGAATTATCAATTGTGCCAACAACGGTTGACGAATTGGTTCGAACATGTCAGTTGAATATTGCTATTGTGCAAACCATATTGCTTGAGCTAGAGCTTGCAGGGCGTGTTAAACGCTTGCCAGCAGGCCGCATTGAGCTGATCGAAGAATAGGATACTCACTTTGAGTGCATCGAACCTAGTTATTGTAGAATCGCCTGCGAAGGCCAAAACAATCAATAAATATCTTGGCTCCGATTATGAGGTAATTGCTTCATTTGGGCATGTTCGCGATCTGGTGAATAAGGATGGCTCCGTTCTGACCGATGAAGATTTCGCGATGAAGTGGGAGCTGGGTGAGCGCTCTTACAAGCATGTGAACGAGATAAAAAAGCTCGCAAAAAAATCAAAAGCTGTCTATTTGGCAACTGACCCCGACCGCGAGGGGGAAGCTATTTCTTGGCATCTGAAAGAGATCTTAGACGAAGCAGGCTTATTAGAAAAAGTTGAGCTTCACCGTGTCACCTTTAACGAGATCACAAAAAAAGCCGTGCAAGAGGCGTTTGACCATGCACGAGATCTAGACACCCCTTTGATTGATGCTTATATGGCACGCCGGGCACTTGATTATCTGGTGGGTTTTAATATTTCCCCGGTTTTATGGCGCAAGCTTCCAGGTTCCAAATCTGCGGGTCGTGTGCAATCGGTGGCGCTGCGCTTGATTTGTGAGCGTGAGACCGACATTGAAAACTTTAACCCGCAAGAATATTGGACCATTGAAAGTGTCTTACATACGCCCGATGGAGCGCCCTTTACAGCACGCCTCACCCATTTAGCCGGTAACAAGCTGGGCAAGCTGGATGTTTCATCCGAAGACATGGCCATGGGCGCGGTTAAGCGTATTGCCTCCAAGGCGCTCAGCGTTCAAAAAATTACAAAGAAACAAGTTCGCCGTAATCCTTCTCCGCCTTTTATTACGTCCTCCATGCAAATGGAAGCCTCGCGTAAATTGGGCATGTCGGCTTCGAACACGATGCGTAATGCGCAGGCCCTATACGAAGCAGGTCTGATCACTTATATGCGTACCGATGGTACGACCTTATCTGGTGAAGCCGTGGCACAAGCGCGCAGTTTAATTGAAAAAGATTACGGTAAGAATTACCTCCCCGATGCCCCGCGCTTGTATAAATCCAAGGCCAAGAACGCACAAGAAGCGCACGAAGCGATCCGTCCTACTGATTTATCGGTACATCCACGTTCTGCCAATGCGCCAAAGGATGAATATCACCGCAAGCTTTACGAGCTAATCTGGAAGCGCACCATGGCCAGCCAGATGGAAAGCGCCGTTCTGGACCAAGTCGCGATTGATATTTCCGATGGCACCGATGATGTAATCTTACGTGCCAATGGCTCAGTGATCAGCTTTGATGGTTTCTTGACCTTATATCAAGAATCTACCGAAGCAGATGATGATAAGGATCCAGCAGAGTCTTCGTCCAATAATAGTGATCGTATCTTACCGCCCATGAGTGAAGGCGGTGCAACCAAGCATATTAATACCAAGCCCGAGCAGCATTTCACCCAGCCGCCTCCACGCTATAGCGAGGCCACATTGGTGAAAGCGCTTGAAGAAATGGGCATTGGCCGTCCGTCGACTTATGCATCGATCATGCAGGTCTTGCGTGACCGTGACTATGTCAGCATGGATAAGCGCCGCTTTATCCCGCAAGATCGCGGCCGCTTGGTCACAACCTTCCTTGCTCGCTATTTCACGCGTTACGTTGATTATGATTTTACTGCCAATCTGGAAGAAGAGCTGGATGCCATCGCCAGCGGCCATGTCGCGTGGAAGCAAGCGCTCAGACTATTTTGGACAGATTTCAAAGCGGCATTGGATGATACAAAAGATCTCACTATTACCGATGTAATTGATTATTTAGATGCGGAGCTTGGCCCGCATTTCTTACCCGTCACAGAACATGATCCGAAGCCGCGCGAATGTAAGGCTTGCGATGATGGCAAGCTTGGCCTGCGCCTTGGTAAATTCGGGGCGTTTATTGGATGTTCTAACTATCCGACTTGTAAATATACGCGCCCTTTGGTGGTTCCAAATGCTGAAGATCAATCTCAAGATGATGATAAATTAGCCAATGAGCCCAAAATTTTAGGCGAGCATCCTGAAAATGGGCGCACGGTATCGCTGCGCCGTGGGCCATATGGGCCATATGTGCAAATTGATCCACCGCCGGAAGATACCGACGCCGACGCCAAATATGATCAAGCGATCATCGAATGGAACGAAGCGAAGAAAGCTGCAAAAGCCGCCGGTGACAAAGCGCCGAAAAAACCGAAAAAACCCCAAAAACCCAAGCCAAAACGCCAAGGCTTGCCCAAAGGCGTTGGCCCGGCCGATGTAACGCTGGAAAGCGCGTTATCGTTGCTCGCCCTGCCGCGTGAGGTTGGTAACCACCCCGAGACAGGTAAACTGATTGAAGCTGGCATCGGGCGCTTTGGACCGTTTTTAAAGCATGATGGGGTCTTTACTTCCCTGCCGAAGGATGATGATGTCCTACATGTGGGTATGAACCGTGCGGTGGAAGTCCTAGCCGAAGGTGCGATTAAGCGCGCAGCACGGGAAGCTGCCAAAGCGGAAAAAAATGCTGGCAAGGCTGCTGAGCCGAAGAAAAAGAAGGCCGCGCCCAAGAAAAAAGCCGGCAGTAAAAAGAAGAAAAGCGCTTAGTCTTCGTTAAAGCAGTTTACTTTTGCACTAGGCACAAAGCGCGCAACCTAGTAAAGCCTGGGCCAGCAATGCCTTAACGACGTGCAAAAAGAAATTGAAAAGCCACCCATGAAAAAATCAGATATCCTATCATTCATTACAGGTTCCCCTACACCGGTGACCAAGCGCGAGATTGCAACAGCCTTTGGCATTAAAGGATCTGGCCCGCGGATTGTCCTTAAGAAGATTATCAAAGCCTTAGAAAATGAAGGCAGCCTGATCAAGCATCCCGGCGGCAGCTATACAACGGCGAACGGCTTACCCGCGGTAATGGTGATTGAAATTACCCACACCGATGTCGATGGCGATATTTATGGCCGCCCCGTAGAATGGAGTGAAACCGAACAAGGCAAGCCACCATCGATTATTTTGATGCCCGATAAGAAAGGCCATCCGGCCGCGGGTGAAGGTGATCGAATTTTGGTGCGCCTGCAACGGCAAGACGGCCCCAAGGGCAGTGAGTACTATGCTGCTTATACAATCCGCCGGATGGATGATGAACGCGCACGCGTGATTGGCGTGTTTGAGCTAACCCGATCCGGCCGCGGTGTGGTGCGCCCAACCGATAAAAAAGCAAAATATGACTTTGAAATCCCGTCAGGCGACGTCAATGGCGCGCAAGACGGTGACTTGGTTATGATTGAAATGCAACCCGGCCGCGGCATTAAAAGTAAGAAAGCCCGCATTACCGAAGTGCTAGGCGCGCGCGATGATGTGAATGCGATTAGCTTGATCAGCCTTCATGAGGCTGGCTTACGCGAAAGCTTCCCTGACAGCGTAGTCAAAGAAGCCAATGCCTTAAAAGCCCCTGACTTAAAGGGCCGCGAAGATTTGCGCGAAATTCCGCTGGTCACAATTGATGGTGCCGATGCACGCGATTTTGACGATGCCGTTTATGCTCAGCCTTTAGATGATGGTGGTTTTTACCTGATCGTGGCGATCGCCGATGTCAGCTATTATGTACGGCCCGGATCGGCCCTAGATGATGAGGCTCAGCGCCGTGGGAACTCAACCTATTTTCCTGATCGTGTTGTGCCGATGTTACCCGAAGTGCTGTCCAATGATCTTTGTTCTTTGCGCCCTAACGAAAACCGGGCGGCGATGGCGGCGCATTTATGGATTGATGCCAACGGGCATTTGAAGAAATATAAATTTAAGCGTGCGATTATTCGATCCGCGGCGCGATTGATTTACGAGCAAGTCCAAGCCGCTAAAGACGGCCAACCGGATGATACGACCGGTCCGTTATTAGAGCCGGTGATCAAGCCTTTATACCAAGCCTATACCGTTTTAGATCGCGCACGACAAAAGCGTGGAGCGCTTGACCTTGACCTTCCTGAGCGCCAAATTGTCATTGACCCTAAAGGCCGAATGAGCGGCGTTCAAAAGCGCGAGCGTTTGGATGCGCATAAATTAATCGAAGAGTTCATGGTCTTGGCCAATGTTGCCGCCGCCCGTGCCATCGAAGATAAAATGCCCGCCGGTGCCCGTAAAAAAGCCAACCCTTACCCCTGTGTTTATCGAGTACATGATCGCCCGGCGATGAGTAAGCTCGATAGCGCCCGTGAATTTGTCGAAAGCTTTGGCTTATCGATGCCCAAAGGCCAAGTGATGGAGCCAAAGAACCTGAATGGTTTACTGACCCAAGCTTCGGGTTCCCCCTATTCCCACCTTATCAGCATCATGATTTTGCGCTGTCAAAGCCAAGCGCTTTATTCCACCGAAAACCTTGGGCATTTTGGGCTGGCGCTTGAGCGTTATGCGCATTTTACATCCCCTATTCGTCGTTATGCCGATTTGCTGGTACATCGATCTTTAACGGCGGCTTATGGGCTTGGCCCCGGCGGCATTAGCGAAGCTGAAATCGGGCGAATCGAATCAATTTGCAGCCAAATCTCAGATTGTGAGCGCCAATCGATGAAGGCAGAACGTAGCGCGGTAGATCGCTTTACCAGCTCTTATCTATCCGACCAGATCGGCACTGAATTTTCAGGGCAAATCAGCGGTGTTACCCGCTTTGGTTTATTTGTCGAGCTTAGCGAAAGCGGAGCGGATGGATTGGTTCCGATTCGCTCCTTGCCGTCAGATTTTTATATTCATGACGAAACATTGCACGCGTTGATCGGCCGCCGACATGGTCGGGTTTACCGCCTTGGTGCACCGGTCAGTATTCGCCTTGAAGAAGCTGATGCCATTACCGGGAGCTCTATCTTTGCGCTGACGCCTGCCTATGAAGAAGGGGCGGATATTCCGGGCTTTACATTAAAGAAATCGCACACCCAGCAAGTCAGAAGCGCCCCGTCCAAAGACGATAAAAAGCGTAAAGGCGGTTTTAAAAAGCGCTCAGGAAATCCTCGCAGAAAAAAAGATAAAAAGAAGGATTAACTATTCCTTGTTTATGTCGGCTTTCATACCATAGGGCGTGATGCGCGTTGGCTTGGTACAATTTGCAATCGTGATTTCTTATTGCAAATCCCTCCACACTATTCTTTTCCAAGAATATGCAGTTTATTCTCTTGACAATCGACGCCAATGATTGCATAAAGCGCTCTCAAATACGAATTTGATAAAGAGATTTTAGTTATGGCGAAGAAAGCATCATACATTAAAGTACGCTTGGAAAGCGAAGCTTCTACTGGTTACCGCTACTATGCGAAACGCAGTACGAAGGCTGAATACAAGCTACGTAAGAAAAAATACGACCCATGGGCAACGCATCCTGAAACAGGTAACCGCGGCGCGCATGTGTGGTTCGTTGAAAAGAAAATGCCTCCCTCCAAGAAGAACTAATTTTTGGGGCCAGATGGTTCATTATTCAAAAAGCGCCTCATTTGAAGGCGCTTTTTTTTATTGTCGTTTTTGATAATTTACAAGCAGCTTTCAAATGCTAGTTATGCAGCATCATCTTCGCTGCCGACTTCGATTTCGGCGTGATTAAGATTGCTGAGAAGCTCGTTCGTCAAACGACCGATGCCTTCAAAATAGGCACAATTTCTACCATTTTCTTTGGCTTCATACAGGCCTTTATCCGCACGCTCCAGTGCCTCGAGAACGCCGCAAGGCTCAGGGCCGATAATTACCCCCCCTAGCGAGGTCGTGATCTCTAAGTAGCCCTCAGGCGTATTACAACGAATAGGCTCATTCGCAATGGCCATCCGCAAACGATCTGTGACCTGGTAAGCCCTGGCCTTAGAAACATCGGGTAAAATCACAACGAATTCTTCGCCGCCATAACGGGCAACCGTATCCACACTGCGGAGCTTTTCTTTCAGACGCGCAGCAAAGATCTGCAAGACTTCATCCCCCACCCCGTGGCCATGGGTATCATTCACTTTTTTGAAATAATCGATATCCATCAGCAAAACCGCTAGATATTTTTTATCTTCACGATTTTTTTGCAATAGCTTTTCCAGATGCACCTCTAGATAGCGACGGTTATAAAGCCCCGTCAGCGCATCGGTCAGTGCCATCGACAAGCTGATCTCATACGACGCGCGCAAGCGCTCCTGGAAGCGTTTTTTGCGCACTTGCGTGCGAATACGGGCCTTTAACTCGTTACGCTCCACCGGGCGCACCACATAATCATGCGCTCCAAACTCGAGACCGTTAGAAATTTTATCAAGGTCCTCTTCCTTACCGATCAAGATAATAGGCAAGGAACGGGTTTTTTCGTTGGATTTTAAGTGCGATACCAATCGAAGGCCATCTTCGCCTGACAGGTTCAGCGACAGCATAATCACGTCAAACTCATATTTGCGGATAAGCTCCAGCGCGCGAGCACCTGACGGGGCGCATATAATAAATTCATGTTCCGCCTGCAGCGTGTCGGTGAATTTGGTTTGTTCAAATTCCTTATCTTCGATCACTAAAATGCGTGCATTTTGATCGGGTTCCGCCATGACGGTGGATTGTTGCTCGACAATGCCTAACTGTGAAGCTGCATTTTCTCGCACCCGCCATTCATCCATCGCCATTTTCAAACGCACCAATGATCGCACCCGCGCCATCAAGGCAATATCGTTAATCGGTTTACTCAGGAAATCGTCGGCTCCGACTTCAAGGCCACGGACTTTGTCTTCAGGATCACTGAGCGCAGTGACCATCACCACGGGAATATGGGCCAGTTCCGGATTGGCTTTGAGCCTGCGGCATACTTCATAGCCATCCATGCCAGGCATCATGATATCCAATAAGATAATATCCGGACGCTGGCTTTCGGCTTGTTGTAAGGCTTCCTCGCCGCTGGTTGCGGTAAAAACTTCGTAATATTCATTACGCAGTTTTGCTTCGAGAAGCTTTACGTTTGGTAGAATGTCATCAACAACTAATATTCTGGCAGACATGGTTTATATTATTTTTTATGGAGCTTCATTTGACTCGTCACTCTTATCAGCTTGCCCGTCATTGTTTAAGAAACGATTTACAACGCTGATAAAATGCGGCACCGAAATCGGTTTAGAGATATAATCTTCACAGCCTTCATCACGAATTTTCTTCTCATCCCCGCGCATCGCAAACGCGGTGACCGCGATAATCGGGATATGGGCCAGGTCTGGATCATCTTTGATCTGGCGTGTGACCTCCAGCCCGGAAATTTCCGGTAGCTGAATATCCATCAAAATAAGGTCCGGTCTATGCTCGCGTACCAGTTCTAATGCATTGACCCCTGTACGAGTTTGCAATGTTTCAATGTTATGCGCTTCGAGCAGATCATTGAAAAGCTTCATATTGAGTTCATTATCCTCAACGATGAGTACTTTTTTCGTCATAGTTTTATTCCTCGGCCCTACAAAGGTCTTTCATTTCCTCAAGCGCGACAAGCTCTTGCACTAAGGAGAAATCATCATACTCGATGTTCATCGCTCTTATAACCCCATTTTCCTGAATAATTATATCGGTTTCATACTCTGCGACCTCCGTATCCGCAGCATCTTCGGGAAAGAAGGCCATCCGCATTCGGTAGGCTTTACCAGCCAGCAGGCTTTCATCAATTTTAGATGAATTTAAATCCGGTTGATATGTAGGGGCCTCGCCCAGCATGACCGTGCTGACCATAGCTGCGTATTCATCGTCACTGCCGTCAAATAAGCGGGAGCGGTCAAATGTTACCCCTTCTTGTATGGATTTCATCACTTCGCGGGTGAGCCATATCGGATAAACACTCTCTTTACCTAAAGGTTTTTCAATTACCTCACCCCCAAGCAATTGAATATGCGCAATTTTATCGGCTCCGATACTTCCGCGGGATTGCGACATTAACCGACCGTTATGTTTGCGCGTAAAAATATAATCATACGATGAGCCATCATAAGCCTCATGTGCCGCGAAACGGCTGGTGACGTCGATGGCGCCTTGCTGCGGATATTCATAGCGCGTGTCCATATACTGGTTCAAAACCGATGAATTGCAATCGGATTGCCATTCATAAATCGCGCTGCCGCTGATATTGCTGATAAGCGCATTGCTTTTGATTGAGACCAAGCGCACCCGATACAAAGCCCGATGCGGAACTAGCATTGCATAATCTTCCTTGGATAACGTTTTTTCCAATCCAGCAAAGTTTATGTTTTTTATCGCTGGTGCCCCCAACAACATCAGGCCTGCGCACAAAACCGCAATGATAAATATCTGCCACGCGGTTTTCATTTGTTGTAAATATGATGATGTTTCCAAGGCTGATTCCTAATTTATTCCTAGCATCGACTCTTTCGAGTCGCCGAGCATTTGCTCAAGCCCTTATTCTAGCGCTTTTACTGCGGACTGCAATAGATGCATCTATAATAGCTATTACGGCAAAAAATGCCGGGCGATGGGTAAAGCTATCCGGAAAAATATGCAGGCTTTCCTCACTGTCTTCATGTAGACATGCGCAAAATCTTGCCATAAAACACCTTGATTTCACTGGCTTTTTGTCCTGATTTTCGTTTCCGGCACGCTAATCGCAATTAACAAGGTTAAGCATACAAACATAAAGGATACGACGGAATGGAAAACACAGAAAAAACTCATAAAAACCGCTTGATTGAGCTTACGCGCCATCAAAATTTTATCGAAGGTAAGAGCGATATTTTCGATCTGCTTTTATCCGATTTTAAACCATCTCAAGACACAGATATTCGTCAGGATAATTCTTCGATTTGGGGACGTTTCTAATTTTGGCATACCAATTGCAACATTTTGTTTAATCGTCTGTGTCCCTAATCGTGAACCCAACCCTAGCAGACGATTCCCCTAGCCTGGCTCATCATCCCCTCCAAAAAACCGATGAGTCAGGCTTCTTTTTTAAGGGGTGTATTTTTTTTATTTTCCATGATAGCTTGACCGTATTATGAATATAGCAGCCTATGATTTTTTGTACAGCTCTCCGCTGGAGGAACGCCAACGCACGCAAGCCGAGCTTGAGCGTAGCGGCCTGATTTCCGGCCTAATTTCGGTGATTTTTGTTCACTTGCGTCGCCGTGGCTCACTACAGCCTTTATCGCCACAAGAACATGCTGAGCTCAAACTAAAAAATGATTTTTGGAATGATTATTTCAAACAACAGCTCGATGCTATCGCCGCGCTACGAGATCGTGTGGGCGCTAAACTGGCAATCACCCATGTGGCTATTGATCAGGCTATTGAATCTTTAAAAGAGATGGAAGCGTTTATGCGTGCACAAGGCGACGAGCTGAGTACAGCCAAAGCCGATAAGCTCCATCAAGAGCATGAAGCTTTAGAAGAGTTTCGTGATGATTTCGTCGATCCTAGCCTTGAGCGTATTCAAAATGAAAATCCACCGATGAGCGAAGCCGAGCTTCGTGACACAGAAGAACGGTTGGACAACGGGATTGAGCGCTTTGCATCCCTGCGCAAATATTTTTCCGAAAATAAAGACTATGTAATGGGAAAATTTACCAACTGGAAAAATAGTATCTTTGGCACGACCATGCCTGCACCACCCTACTCTAGTGGGGAAAGCGACGATGACGATGACGAAACAGAGGATGAGGGCATTGCCTTTCGCCCCCATGATCCAGATACCGAGCCAGCCTAATCAGCGATTAAGCAGCTTCGGTTGAGGTTGCTACTTTTTTCGGCAAATCCACTTTGATATGCAAATCTTTCAATTGCTCAACCGCAACAGGTGACGGTGCACTCATCATCTGGTCTTCATACTGGCCGTTCATGACGAACGCGTAGACTTCGCGTAAGTTAGGCTCATCAGCCAGCAGCATGATAATACGATCCACACCAAATGCAATGCCACCGTGAGGTGGTGCGCCGTAACGCATCGCATTCAACATGCCGCCGAAACGATCTTCAAGCTCTTCCTTGGGGTAACCCGCCAGACCAAAAGCTTTTTCCATGATCTCAGGCTTGTGGTTTCTAATCGCGCCTGAAGCCAGTTCAAAGCCGTTACAAACACAGTCATACTGATAAGCCAGAATGGTTTCAGGATCTTCAGCCGCTAATGCTTCCTCGCCGCCCTGAGGCATTGAAAATGGATTATGCGAGAAGTCAATTTTTTGTGCGTTCTCGTCAAATTCATACATCGGGAAATCAACAATCCATGCGAATTTATAAACGCCGCTTTCGCGGGCTGCTGAGTGACCTTCCGGCAGCGCATCACAAATAGCATCACGCGCCGCGCCTGCAAATTTGGCGGCAGCTTTTTCCTGATTACAGATAAAGAAGATCGCATCGCCATCTTCCAATCCGGCAATGGATTTCAGCTGTTCTTGCGCCGCATCAGGAATGAATTTAGCAATAGGGCCTTTGCCCTCACCGGCATCAAATAAAACATAACCCAAGCCTGGAGCACCTTGACCTTGTGCCCAGCCATTGAGTTTATCAAAAAAGCTACGCGGTTGATCGGCGACTTTTGGCGCACGGATCGCACGAACCACGCCGCCTTTACCAATCACCCCTTTAAACGCGTTAAAAGTAACATCTTCGCGGGCGAAGACTTCGGTTACATCAACAATTTCCAACGGGTTACGCAAGTCAGGCTTATCCGAGCCATATTTCAGCATTGCTTCATGGTATGGAATATCGGCGCACCATTCGACGCGGCGTTCTTCGCCGGTAAAGTCATTAAACTTATTAAAGATCCCTTCGATAACCGGACGCATAGTGGCATGGATATCATCTTGGGTCACGAAGCTCATCTCGACATCCAGCTGGTAAAACTCCGCCAAGCGATCGGCACGACCATCTTCATCACGGAAGCATGGGGCAATCTGGAAGTAACGGTCAAAACCACTGATCATTAATAGCTGCTTAAATTGCTGCGGTGCTTGGGGCAGTGCATAAAACTTACCCGGGTGCAAACGTGATGGTACCAAATAATCGCGCGCGCCCTCGGGTGAGCTAGCGGTTAGAATTGGCGTTTGGAATTCTTGGAAATTTTGCGCGTGCATTAGTTCACGCATTGCAAAAATAACACCGTTACGCAGACGAATATTGTTCTGCATTTTTTTGCGGCGCAAATCGATATAGCGATGGCGCAAGCGAATTTCTTCACCGGCTTGATCTTCATCGGCTACTTGGAACGGAATAACATCTGCAGCCGATTGCACGATCGCCTCGTCGATATAGACTTCGATATCGCCGGTTGCCATTTTATCATTCACCGTCTCAGCGCTGCGGCGTTTCACCGCACCTGTGATCGTAATCACCGATTCATTACGCCAGTGAGAGGCTGCTTCCAATAAGGGGGAGCCTTGATCGACCACGCATTGGGTCAGGCCATACGTATCACGCAAATCAATAAACAGCACGCCGCCATGGTCACGAATTTTATGAATCCAACCTGAAAGGCGAACGATTGTACCATCATGTTCCGCACGAAGCTCTGCGCAGTTATGGGTTCTATATGCGTGCATGTCTTTTCCTTATTTTCTATGTGCCTATGCCTGACTTTTTAAGGCTGAAAGCACTACAAAGCAAAGGTTTTTTGCATTTTTATATACACGGCACCTAAGTTTTTATCTAAAGGCACGAAATGGCTAGCTTAGATCATCCCTGCAGGTTCAGGATCCTGCCCGCTATCTTGTACTCGATCAAACGCTGTAGGCTCAGGCATCGAGGTGATCGGCGTTAAATAGATTTTACCTTCACCATCTTCCTCTTCGCAACCGGCCATCACAAAATAGAGCCATGGCAATAAAGCCGATTGTTTAGTTTCTTGCTCTGGGTTGCTTGCCACAAAGGCCGATACGACACTTGCCAACGAAATTTCATTTTCTGCCGGTAAATTAGCGTTCACAAATGAAAACTCTCCTTGAAGTGAATTGCTATCCCTTTGCTTAATCCTCAGTGTTTCAAATAAGCTATACAGCATATGATCTACAATTTTAGCCGCTTCACTTTGTGGTAGATCCGGCTGAAGCTCCACCAGTTTTTCTGCCAATTCTGGAATATCGGCACAGCATATTACTGCATATTCAGGTTCAAATGTATGGAAGAAATTACTATAAACACCTGCGACAGCGCTTTGGTCTTCATAATATTTTTTAACAGTGTCGCTTACATCTGTATGGCTGAAACCGTGCTCTAAAATCGTATCATATGCATCCCGCCACGCCTGATATGTAACAGGTGTCGCCATTTGTGAATCTGTATGAAAAAAAGTATTTTGCATGTTACTCTATATGCCTTTATCGTTATTTTTGCTGGATTATACTCAAAACAAAAATTATGTCAAAAGAATGTGTTCAAAAAGCATTTGCGATAAAGAAGAACCCCCCGTACACTGGCCTTCATGCTGATTACCTCTTCTCAAGCGCTAAAAGATTTTATGGCCAAGGCTTCGTCCTGCCCATTTATTACGGTTGATACCGAATTTCTGCGCGAAAAAACTTATTATCCCAAATTATGCCTCGTTCAAATTGGCCTGCCAGATAAACAAGCTATTGCCGTTGACCCTTTGGCCGGCGATATTGATTTAGCACCCCTCTTTGAGGTTTTGAAATCTCCCAAAATTCTGAAAATTTTTCATGCCGCCCGCCAAGATATTGAAATCTTTTATCGCTTAATGGGCGCCGTACCCGCGCCGCTGTTTGATACACAGATTGCGGCAATGGTTTGCGGCTATGGTGAGCAAGTCGGCTATGAGAACCTCGTCAACCGCCTGACCGATGCCAGCATCGATAAAAGCGTTCAATTTACTGATTGGTCTTACCGTCCCCTCAGCCAGAAACAAATTGATTATGCGCTGGGCGATGTAATCCATCTGGTGGATATTTATGAGGCGCTGAGCAATCAGCTCAAAGAACGTGGGCGCAGTCAATGGGCCGAAGAAGAAGATGATATCTTATCCGATCCGGCGACTTATTCGAATGATCCAGAGGACGCTTGGCAGCGCGTTAAAATTAAAACCAACAAGCCCAAGGTCTTGGCAACATTGCGCACTCTTGCCGCCTGGCGGGAGCGCACGGCCCAACGCAAGGACATTCCGAAAAACTGGGTTATGCGCGATGAAACTCTAGCTGATATGGCCGCACAGGCACCACGCAATAGTAAACAACTGGCACAAATACGTGGTATCAATGCGGATAAAGCCGATAGCCGATCTGCTCAGGAATGGTTAAATCTGATCGCAGAAATCGATAAAACCAATCCATCCTCATGGCCGAAACGAGAGAAGAGAAAAACACCATCACCTAGCGTTGCGGCTTGTACGGAGCTATTAAAAATGCACCTTCGGATGACGGCTGCAAAATATGAAGTCGCTGCACGCTTAATCGCATCGGGTGAAGATCTTGAACGCATCGCAGAGGGAGCCCAAGCAGGCACGCCCGATGTGAAGGCTTTGAATGGCTGGCGCTATGATATTTACGGTCGCCATGCTATCGAATTGCGAGATGGTAAAATTACAATTGGCCTACATGAGGGGCAAGTCTGCTCTTATCGCGTTGATTCGTCGATGGAGCTTTATGAATGAAGCGTTTATACTTGTTAAGGCACGCTCACTCCCCCACTGGCGGCAGCGCCCACGACAAACAAAGACCCCTTTCACCAGACGGCATCAATGCAGCTTCCTTGCTTGGCTCCGCGATGAAGAAACATGGCTATACCCCTGAAATGGTAATTTGTTCCAGTGCTACGCGCACTCGGCAGACTTTCGAAACACTTAGCGCCACATGGGGTGTCCTGCCCGACATTTCATATCAAGAGCGCCTTTATAATGGCGGTGCGGGTGATTATCTGGATATGCTGCAACATCTATCTGATTCGATTCAAAGCGTTTTACTTGTCGGTCATAACCCCAGCGTTCATGCGCTGGCCTCAATGTTAAATGATGAATCCGATACAGTGCTCACTCAAAAACTAATCAGTGGCTATCACCCTGCGACGTTAAGTGTTTTTGACTGTCCTTGCGATGATTGGGCCGAACTAGCGCCCTATCAAAATAAATTGATTTTCTACGGGCTGAGTGCTGATTTTTAATCTTGAAGCGCTATTAAAACTTCACGCATCAACGCGGTCGTCGCCGGACGTTTTTGCGACATGCTCATCTCATTCGCCTTTTGAACAATATCGCGCGCCGCCGCGAAAGAGCGCTCCATCCTTGGCAGAATATATTGAATAACCTCCGCCCCGACTGGAAGCTGGCGATCATAAAATTGCTTTACCAGCAGGGCACCGAGCAAATCATCGTCAGGCGGGTCAATGCGCGATAAAGGGGCTGCCCTTAAACGGGAAGCTAAATCCGGCAAGGCAAAACTCAGCGCGCCGGGCGATGAACGCATCGTCAGCAATAGACTGGTTCCGTTTTCTTTCGCCATATTATAAAGGTGGAATAATGGAACCTCAGAAGCTTTATCGCCGATCCATAGGTCTACCCCATCAATCACAATATGTGGCGCGCACGCCGCAATATCATCTAGCGCTAGTTTGTCCAATTGCTGCGGGTTGATATTTTCTGCCCCTGATTGTTGCTGCCACACCGCGGCCAAATGGCTTTTTCCGCAAGCTGCCGGGCCATTTAAAATCGCAGCAGGGGCACCCCAAGCTGGCCATTGGTCAATCATGGTCGCCGCCGATGCATTCGCAGTACCGACGAGGAAGTCCTCCCTTCCCATGGCAGGGCGAGAAGGAAAATCCAACGGGATTTGTTCTATTTTAGTTTTCGGTGATTCCATGGCTTATCTTACCGCACCAACGCGTAAGTTCCCAAATTCGTCTTCGCTTCTGTCGACGAGGCAGGCTGTAGCTTAAAGGCCATCCGGCGCAGTGCGAACTGTAAGCGCTCAATATTACCGGTGTAAGACAGCAGGAATGAAATTTCTTTCGGACTCATCGATACGACCTGAAGCTCGTTAATCACACCGACTTTACCCAAGGTTCTTTGTATATTCTGCCAATCTTTTAATGAGCGCACATCAACTTGCACCTCGATCATATTTTGCTGATCTGCGCGTACGGAAGTTTGTGACTTCCAGTTTTCACGCAACAATGCTTGTGCCTGATATACCGCACGATCAAAGAGCTGGTCTGCCGTTTGTCCTTCTTGCGCGCTAACAAAAATACGGGTGACGTACTGCGCTTGATCGCCTTGCGTATTATATAAATTGACGATTAAACTCCCCTGACCACTGAGAACCTGATTGGATAGCTCCTCCAGCAGAGCCGAATCAGGTTCGGCCACCGCAATAATAACCTCGCTGGCATCATAGCGATCCAACATCCCAAACAGCTTTTCACGCTCATAGTCCAAACCGCGCTGCGCATCCACGGCACTGACGTCAGCTAAATCCCCCACTGGCACCACAAACGGCACAAGTGAGCTTTGCGTATCCATACGGTCCCACGCTTCTTTCCAGCGATTATTATAAGACCATAGCTCATAACGGCCATTCACATCATAAAAAGGCAAAATCAGCACCGGATCACTTTCCATGTCCGAATAGCTCACCGCATTACCCGAGAAGAATGTCTTTACCGCCGATTCTTTAAAGCGAAACGTATACGTCCCTATATAACGAACAGCCGATAGCTTCTCACTGGTAACTTCATAATCAAGAACCAGCGAATCAAGCACATCTTGCGAAGGTGATATAAAGTTTTGTTGTGAATCATGTGCTGCTAAGCGCCCAATTAGAATCGAAAACGCGTTGCGCAGCCCTTGCTGGAATGCTTTTTCGCGCGCTGCATACGCATTTTCATCAGTGATATCAACCTTTACACCTTTGACGGTGTAAAGGTTGCTGTCGCTGGCTCGTGCAAGCTGCGGTATGCAAACAATGAGAAAAACCGCTAAAAGAGCAACGGAAACACTTGTACGGAAGGAGAAAAATCTTTTATAAGTCATGGCGGAGCCGATTATAGAGCGGTAACTTGAATGAAGGAAGAGCTTTTATGAACGAAAGCGCTTATAAAAAAGCAGGCGTGGATATCGATGCAGCGGCAGAGCTAGTCGAGGCCATCAAACCCAAGATCAAACAAACCCACCGCAGCGGTGTCGTCAGCGGCTTAGGCGGCTTTGGCGCTTTGTTTGACCTCAAAGACACTGGCTATCAGGATCCGATTTTGGTTTCCGGCACTGACGGCGTGGGGACCAAATTAAAAATTGCAATTGAAACCGGTGCGCATGACACCATCGGGATTGATGCCGTGGCCATGTGCGTCAACGATATCGTTGTACAAGGCGCTGAGCCTTTATTCTTTTTAGATTATTTTGCTACCGGCAAGCTGGATAACGGCGTAGCCGAGCGCGTCATCGGCAGTATTGCCGATGGCTGCACCCAAGCTGGTTGCGCCCTAATTGGTGGTGAGACCGCAGAAATGCCGGGCATGTATGGCCCCGGTGATTATGATATTGCAGGTTTTAGTGTTGGTGCGGTTGAGCGCGAGCACATTATTACTGGCGAAGCCGTTAAACCGGGTGATGTGATTTTAGGTCTGGCATCCAGCGGGGTTCACTCCAACGGCTTTTCGTTGGTTCGCCACATTGTTGACAGCACCCAAGGTGCTGATTACGGCACCCCGGCTGCCTTTGACCCCTCTATCACGTTGGGTGAGGCACTCATGGCCCCTACCCGTATTTACGTGAAGCCTTTGCTCGAAGCTTTAAAAATTAAGGATAGTGATGCCAAGCCAGCAATTCACGCCATGGCGCATATTACTGGCGGCGGTTTTTATGAGAATGTGCCGCGCATTTTGCCCGAAACCTGCGCCGCGCGTATTGATGCCAATGGCTGGGATTTACTGCCTTTGTTTAAATGGCTCGCCGCGGCAGGCAAGCTGAGCGTTCGCGATCTCGCTTCCACCTTTAATTGCGGGATTGGCATGATGGTGATTGTCGATGCCGCCCATGCCGATACTGTACACCAGTCTTTAAATGAAGCAGGCGAAGAGGTTTTTGTCATCGGGATGGTTGAGCCTTGCGAGGCTGGCGCTGATCAGGTTTATCTGGATAATGCTGAAGGATCATGGCTGTAGACCCTGTTCGCTTAGCCGTTTTTATTTCCGGGAAAGGCTCGAACCTTCAGGCCCTCATTGATGCTTGTGCTCAGGAAGATTATCCCGCCCAGATTGCTTTGGTTGTCTCCAACATCCCTGATGCGGGCGGCCTTGAGCGCGCCCAAAAAGCCAATATTGAAACACTTGTGATTTCGCACCGTGATTACGCCGACAAGGCAGAATTCGAAGATGCGCTTTTAAACGCATTGGCTCCTTATGATATTGAGATTTTATGCTTGGCGGGATTTATGCGGATTTTATCTGCGGATTTTATTACGCGCTGGGAAAAGCCTTTGATTAATATTCACCCTTCTTTGCTGCCTGATTATAAGGGCCTTGATACGCATGCCCGCGCCTTGGCTGATGGCAAGAAAGAAGCCGGGTGCACCGTCCACCATGTTAGCGCCGATGTGGATAGTGGCGAGATTATTGTGCAAAAGAAAGTTCCTATTTTCGCCGGCGACACCCCCGAAACTCTGGCTAAGCGTATTTTACCACAAGAACATATTGCATACCCCGAAGCTGTTCTAGCTCTTGCCAAGGGGTTGCGCTGAGGTTAGAATAAATGTGTTTTTCGCTTATGTTTTGAGCTACTCCCAATAACTCTTATTCTTCGATAGGTTTTACATGACCCAACATACACCAGTAAAAGTCAGCGCTACTCAGGTTAAGCGCGCACAAACAATGTGGGATAACTTTGTAAGTGCTAGCAAGTTGTCAACTTACGGTACCTGCGGGGTGTTGCTTGTTTTATGGCTCATTTTTATCGCCCTTTAAGTTCATTTTTTTTGGGTAACACTCAATTTTTACGACGTCCTCAGGTCGTCCTCTTTCTCTTTGCTTGTCTGGCGTGGATTGTTTGTTTATCGCCGCCTTCTTTTGCACAGCTATTACATTCTTCTTCGCGTATTGAGGCCGAAGACCTGCATAAGCGATATGCGCTGGGCCCGTTTATGCGAGAGACCCCCGACCCGGAAGACCGTTTATCCTCTGAGAATATTCTTATTCGCCACCGAGACCAGCATTTAGGAACACTGATTACGAAAAAAACACTTAATTACGGTGTGGACGCCGATCAGATATGGCTTTCTTTTAGTGTTACCAATCACACAGAAAACGAAGACTGGGTCATAGATTTTGGAAGTGTTATCCAAGGGAGAAGCGGTGCCATAAAAAGCGCTCGTATTCGCAATCATAATCGATCAGACGTGTATCAATTTGCAGCCGGAAACCCTAGTGATTCAACTAATCGTGATGAATTTAACGGACGATGGGCGGAAATTAAAATGACGCCCGGTAAAACCGAATTTTTTACGATCTACCTGGAAAGCAGCCAAGTTTTTCCCGCCACCTTTACACCTTACCTTCAGTCAAGAACCGGTTGGGGTGCAGATCAAGCCAACGCTTTTTCTGGTGAAGCTTTTTTATCCGCCCTTTATTTACTAGCAGCTGGTTTCTTTTTATCCGTGGCATTGCTCTATAACCGCAAAGGTTTTGCTGTTTATGCAGGCTTTTTTATTCTGCATATCTTTTTATATTACTATTTGAATTCAAACCTTTTATATCTTTTCCCGTTGTCAGACAGGCTTGCCTATTTATTACAAACGCTGATTATTTTCGTCGCGATGGGCGCTTCATTCCTCAATCTCAAAGAAGATAATGACTTATCAAAACCACCGATCGGCTATCTGATTTGTGGCGGTATTTTAGCCTCGTTTACCGTGTTTATTTTAGTTCCCCTCACCGGGCTTTCGGTTTTGCAATATGGCTTATACCAAACCAGTTTACTCATTTGTCTGGGAGCCATCATCTATTGCCATTTTCTTTATATCGCCGATAAAAATCCAAAGGACTACAGTGCTTTATCAGCATGGGGTGCATTATTTGGCTGTATTTTATTGAATTTTGTAACGGTTGGATTGCTTGAATCCAAATCTCCGTTTTTTATTAATCTGTATTTTTACGGCACGCTCATCTTTGGCGCTATTTTAGTGGTTAGCTCCCTTCGCACGATTAGCTCCCTTGAGGAAGACCGAAGAGATAATCTCTCTAAGAAAAATCGTTCTATGCAAGCATTGGCAAGACTTCAGCAATCGAAAGATGCTGCTGACCAGGCACGCTTGTTGCGCGTCATTGAACGGGAACGCGAATTAATGGCAGAGCTACGCGAGCAAGAGGCTCACCGCACGGAGGAAATGCGCCGTGCCAAGGAAGAGGCTGATCAGGCGAATGCCGCAAAATCTGCCTTTTTAGCTGTTGTTTCGCATGAAATCCGCACACCGATGAACGGGATTATGGGGATGTTGAAACTCTTACAAGGCACGCCTCTAAACCCCGAGCAAAGCGATTTTATCCTGACCATGCAAAAGACCGGTGATACGATGGTCGCGCTTTTGAATGATATCTTGGACTTTGAGAAAATCGACACGGGCCGAATGGAACTCGAAGCAATCAATATCGACCTTCACAATCTGGCGCGCGGTGTTGTTACCTTAATGGCCGGATATGTATCGGGAAAAGACGTGAAGTTGCTTAGCGAAATTGGGCCGAATGTTCCGCGCTATGTCATTGGTGACCCTACCCGCCTGCGGCAGGTTATCCTCAACTTGATGAGTAACGCGATTAAATTTACCGACCAAGGCAGCGTCACCATTAAGATTTCATCGGTTTTATTGCCGGAGCGCCCTGAAGCCTCGCAACCAGAATATGAGCTTACTTTTTCGATCATTGATACTGGTGTAGGGATTGATGAAGAAGCACAAAAAACATTATTTGATCCTTTCCAGCAAGCCGACAAAACCATTGCCCGTAAATATGGTGGGTCAGGCCTTGGCTTGGCTATTTCCATGCGTTTGGTGGAAATCATGGGAAGTTCTATCCGTTTGGAAAGCCAAATTGGCAAAGGCAGTCGCTTTTTCTTCTCTGTGATTATGGAGCAAGGCTATAGTGAGGATAATGCTGAGGAAAGCCAAGATCAAACCCAAGGAACAGCTTCGATCGAGTTACCAGCCGAGGAAATGGAAAATCTTAGCATTCTAATCGTTGAGGATAACGAGATTAACCGAAAGGTTTTAAAAGGCATGTTATCTCAGGATTATTACGATGTTTTATTATGCGACAGCGCCGAAAAATGTCTTAAGCTCATTCAAGAAGTTCCGATTGATATTATTATGATGGATATTAACCTGCCAGGCATGAGTGGCCTGGAGGCCACCCGACATATTCGCGCGTTGGATGCCCCCATCTTTAAAACACTGCCGATTATTGCCATCACCGGTAATGTCGGCAGCGACGATATCGAAAGAATCCACCAAGCGGGCATGAATGACCATATCCCCAAGCCGATCGACTATGAAAAACTCAATCGTATTTTACGGGAGACCTCTACAAACAAAGCAAACCCCGACTATATTGCCGCCCCTATTGAGCCTATGAAAGATCCTGCGATGCCAGATGACAAGCCTGATAGCGACGAGAGCTTAACCGAAGAAGATCAAGAGACATCCTCCGAAGAAAATATTTCTGCGGCACCTCAGGAAGAAACAGAAGCAGAGCCTTTATCTGCCGATTTGTATGATCTTGCTATTTTACAAGGGCTTCTCGATACGCTGGGGCATGACACCGTTAAGGAGCTGATTGAAGATTGCCTTCATAAAGTTGATGAGATTGTATCGGCTCTTGATACGCCGGAGCGCAAAGACGACACCGATTTCATTTATGCGCGCGCGCATGAGCTAAAAGGCATGTGCTATAATTTCGGATTGAAGCGCCTAGGGGATCTATCACTGGATGCAGAAAAAGCATCCAAGGATGGTGATTTAGAAACTGCTTTGGCGCAAATCCCCTTACTCAACGATGCGAAAACACAAGCCCATATTGATATCCAAAAATGGGTTGGGTCCAACGCCTAAACCATTGCTTGGTACAATTTGAATAAGCCCCCTTATTACAAATCACCGCAATTTCTTAAGCGCGCTTGCATAAAAGCCTTTTAAATGGGTCAGATGCATATGCATTAAAATTGTGGTGATCCACAATATGGTCAGCGCCCATAACGGTGCCCCGCCTTGAGCCAACCCATACCCACCCAAGGCCAACGCAGCTGTAAACATCAGAATATAGGCAACAGCGCGGCGCGGCGAAAAACCGGCATCAATAAAGTGATGATGAAAATGTCCACGATCTGCTGAAAACGGATGACGCCCTTCCCTAACGCGACGATAAAACTGTGCGCATTCATCCATAATGGGCAGGGCTAGTATCCAAGCCATACTAATAGGTTCGAGCTCAATCGCCGGGTTATTCGCAAAATCAATCGCATGCCAAGCCAATAACAGCCCTAAACAAAGGGTGCCTGCATCACCTAAAAACACAATAGCGCGGCTGCGAAATGGCGTTCGAAGGTTATAGATTAAAAATCCTGCCAAAGCGCCCAAGGCAGGTGCAACCTCAGCAACAGGTTCGTACGCGCCGCTAAGGCCCGCAATCATCGCCAAGACAGCCAGAATGATAAAGCTTTGTCCGCTGGCTAACCCGTCTAACCCGTCCATCAGGTTAATCGCATTAATCAACAAGGCCACCGCCGCGATCGAAAACGGAATCGCCATAAAGCCAAGCCATAAATCGCCCCAACCAAACATATTGCCCAGATTTTCTATTTTACAGGCACCAAATAAAACCACCACCAGCGCAACAATCATCTGTACTGCAAAACGTACCCACGCATTGAGCTGCCAACGATCGTCCCACGCGCCAATGGTTAGCAAGGCCAACAACCCAGCATATAACGCCCAGTTTTGCGTAAGCTCTGCTACGCCGCCATGCATGATTTGTACTGCCATATAAACAGGAATAATGATCAGCCCGCCAATCGGTGGTACAGGAATATCGTGACGTTTACGCGCATCAGGCGTATCGACAAATCCTATCTTGCGCGCCAAAGGACAAGCAAACGGAATGATCAGCGCGACACACACAAAAGCAATCAAGGCTAGAAATAAACTCTCCATGGCCGCAGGTTGTATCATATTTTTATTTGTATCTGTATTAAAAATATTCCCTTTTTAATACGTACCCTCAACCACTGGAAGGCTTCTAGACATTCGCCCGTCTTGTCCTTAATCCGTACAGGTTTTTAATAAACGCAAAATCTTATCTTAAAATCATTTAGTAAAACGTTTGGGCGATAAAGCGCGAACACTTGATTCGGGCAAGGATAAGGGCTGGCCCATGATTTGCTGCGCAATAATCTGCGCCCCGATGAGGGATGAAAGAATACCGTGGGAGCCATGTGCAATATTTAAATATATTCGATCATTCAACGCCCCCATGACCGGGACATGCCCCGGCCCTGTTGCCCGAATACCGGCGCGGCGATGCGTGATGCTATAATCTCCTTGCAATACGGGGATGGATGCCATCATTTTTTGAATATTCTCCTGATCATCACTGTCTTTGATCTCTGCCAGATCATTACCGCGATCAAAGCTTGAGCCAATGACATGCGCTCCGTTTTTTGCCATGGTCAAATAACCGCCATAGCAAACCAATACCTGTAATTTTTGGCTGCGTTGCGTTGCTTTGATATGTGTAACCTGCCCTCGCACCGTTCTGATGGGGAAATGGCTAGTTTCGTTAAATTGCTTTGCTGCAAAACTGTTGGCGATAATGATAATTTCTTCATCCAATTCGGATAGTTCTTTAACCGTCCGGTTATATTCAATCGGAATGTCGTTTGCATACCAAGTACATAGCTTGCGCGGTGAAATCGTCCCCGATGACGGCAGATAAAGCGCATCATGCTCAATCGGAATGCCTGCAATGCTAGAAGCCGACTCTTTGTTAATAATTTTAGCGTCACAAAGCAGCGTTTTATTTTGCACCAGTTTTTGATAGCGCGTTTGTTTTTGATCGCTATTAATCAAATGCAGTGCGCCACATGGGTTCCATTCAATGTCGGTGATGGCCTTTGCAAAAATTTTTTGCACCAGCTCAAACCCGTGTGCATATAGCACGGAGACTTCATTTTCTTCGGCGAAAAAACGCGGGTTATAAAGACCGGTCTCATTACCAGAAGCCCCCGAAGCCAGCCGATCAGATAATTCATATATTTTTGGATGAGCGCCCGCTTGTTTAAGCATATAAGCGCACGCCGTTCCGGCAAGCCCGCCACCTATGATCGCAATTTTCATGTATTGTCCTCAGTGGCTTTATGGCCGATGATCATATCACGCTTACGGCCAAACCCGCGGCGCTTTGATATATCAAAACCTGCCTCGATCAACCCACGACGAACAAAGCCTGCCGCTGTAAAACTAGCCAGCGTTGTATGTGAGGCACTGAGACGGGAAACTTGGGCAAAGATTTCATCCGTCCACATATCCGGGTTTACGGCAGGGCTGAAGCCATCTAAAAACCAACAATCTGCGGTAAAATCAGCCTGGCTTAAACGCGCCGCTGCGTCTCCAATCATGATATGCAATGAAACATCTGAATTTACGTTAAGGAAAATATCCGTTTGCGATTCGGGGCGTTCTGGATACATGTCCAACATCACCTTTAACTGCAAACCTATTTGATCAGACCACTGCTCAAGCTCTTGTTCTATAATATTTTTTTGCAGGGGGTGCTTTTCAACAGAAATGAACTTCAGACTTTGCCCCGGTTTTTTATATTTTTCAAACAAATCCCACGCCGCCAAGAAATTCAACCCTGTGCCAAAGCCGGTTTCCGCAATAGTGAAACGATCTATATCATTAAAAGCAGCCGGAAGATTGTTTCCATCCAAAAACACATAGGATGTTTCTGCCAAGCCATCTTGCGCCGAGAAATATACATCATCATAATGATCAGACTTTAAAACCATAATAGGCAACATAGAAACTTTTCACATGACAAACAACAATCCTTTATTGCAGCCGTCAACCGCCCCTAATCAGGCACCGATGTTCGACCAGATCAAAGTGGAGCATTTCCTGCCCGCGATCGAAACCGCAATCGAAGAAGCCCGCAGCAATATCGAAGCCATCAAAAATAATGACGAAGCCGCTAATTTTCAAAATACGATTGTTGCACTTGAATGTGCTTCTGAAACATTAGGCACCGCGGCGGGCGTTTTTTACAATCAGCTTTCTGCCGTGGGGGGTGACGATCTGCACGCCCTTAGCGAAAAAATTGGTCCGATCAATGCGGCATTTTCCAGCGATGTTAGTTTAGACCCCGATCTGTTTGCCCGCGTTAAAGATGTGTTTGATGCGAAAGATACGCTTGGCCTGAACACCGAAGAGATGACGTTGCTGGAAGATACCTATAAGGGGTTTGTGCGTTCCGGTGCGTTGCTGGATGAGGATCAAAAAGCACGCCTGCGCGAAATATCTCAGACGATGTCGGTTTTAGGCCCGGCCTTCATGCAAAATGTTAGCAAGTCCGCTGAGAGCTTTGAAATGCTCATCAGCGATGAAACTGAGCTTTCCGGCTTGCCCGACAGTATCAAAGCCGCCGCCGCCCATGCAGCCGAAGAAAAAGGCCGCAAAGGATGGCTGTTTAATTTGGATTACCCAAGCTTTGGTCCGTTTATGCAATTTGCAGATAATCGTGAGCGCCGCGAAGAAATCTGGCGGGCATTTGCCGATCGTGGCTTTGGCGGTGAGTATGATAATTGCGAGAATATCTTAAAGATTGTTGCACTGAAAAATGAGCGCGCCAAGCTTTTAGGCTTTAAAAACCATGCCGATTTTGTGTTGTCCGAGCGCATGGCGCAAAGCGCAGAAAATGTGATGTCGTTCTTGACCAAGTTAAAAGACGCCTATAAGCCCGGCGCGGAAAAGGAACTGGCGGAGCTTCGTGCTTTTGCCAAGGAGTTGGATGGACAAGATGATATCAAGCCTTGGGATATTGGCTATTATTCAGAAAAGCTGAAGCAAAAATTATTTGATTTTTCTTCAGAAGATTTTCGTCCTTACCTGCCGTTGGATCATGTTTTAAAAGGCTGTTTTGAGCATTTCACCAAGCTTTTCGGCTTACGCTTTGAAGCCAATGGCGATTACCCTGTATGGCATAAGGATGTCAAAAGCTTTGACCTGTTCGATCAGGCAAGCGGCGATTTTGTCGGTACGCTCTATGCCGATTTCCACCCACGCACCGGTAAAAAGCCCGGCGCGTGGAAAACCAGCTATCGCAATCAGGGTTTGTTCCACGGCAAGATTGAGCGCCCTGTGATTGCGATTGTTTGCAACTTTACCAAACCTACGCCCGATCAGCCTTCGTTGCTGACCCATGGCGAGGTTACGACCCTGTTCCACGAAATGGGCCATGCTATTCACGCTTTGTTATCGGATGTGACTTATTCATCCCATGCAGGCACCTCAGTGAAGTGGGATTTTGTCGAGCTTCCTTCGCAGCTTCAGGAGAACTGGTGCTATGAGAAAGAGACACTCGATCTGTTTGCATCCCATTACGAAACAGGCGAAAAAATCCCGGCTGAGCTTATCGATAAATTGCGTGCGGCGAAGAACTTTATGGGTGGTTGGGCTGGTCTACGTCAGGTGAGCTTTGGCTTGCTGGATATGGCATGGTACAGCACGGATCCGTCTACGGTCAGCGATCCGGCAGCATTCGAAGATAAGGTGATGAAAGATGTTTCATTATTCCCACGTTATGCAGGGCCTATGTCGTCGAGCTTTAACCATATCTTCGCCGGAGGCTATTCTGCTGGTTATTACAGCTATAAATGGGCCGAGGTTCTGGATGCCGATGCATTTGAAGCCTTTCTTGAAAACGGCCTGTATGACCGTAAAACGGCTGATTTGTATAAGAATGAAGTGCTAAGCCAAGGCGGATCACAGCCGCCACAAGTTTTGTACCGTAATTTCCGTGGGCGCGATGCGGACCCGGATGCGCTCTTACGCCGTGAGGGGCTAAAAGCCTCTTAAAAGAGCTCCATCAACATACAGCGGGCGGAGCCGCCGCCGTAGGTTTCCAGGGTGGTTAGGTCCGAGTGGATGACGTCTTCGAAATGGTCGTGGATAATTTGTTTTTGTGCATCGGTTAAGGATACATAGGCGCCGCTAGAGATTGCCAGATAGCGCTTGCCACCAACGCCTTTGACTTCCAGCGCGTTGCCGCAAAAGGTGCGCAGTTGTTCCATCGTGAATTCGACGACGTTATGGGTACTGTTGAGCGAATCCAAAATAGTTGTTTGATAGTCGGGCAAAATACACGGCGTACAAACCCCAGCTAATGTCGAGCCAATCCACATCACGCAATCGGTATGATAGACCGGAATTCCAGCATGGCTGCATGTTTCAAAAAACACGGCTTTATAATCCATTTCATCCAACCATTTTTCGGCCAATGGTTTATGGGTTCTAGGTGATAATGCGCTATAGCCCACCCCATTAACGCGATCACGGCAAATGCTTGCGGTACTTTCCAAATGCAGGTTTTTATCCGCATAATGACGCCAGTCGCGGACATCTGGATAGGCTTGCTTTAAGATCGCAACCAGTTCTTCCGAATGTTCAGCGCGACGGTTTTCATTATACATCGGATATAAATACAAGCGTCCGCCCGAATGGGTAGACATGCAGTTAGGAAACACCATATCCGGACAACCGTCATATCCCCGACCTTGGGTGATCACCACGCCTTTTGCGGTGAGTTTATCGCGGAAGGTTTTAAATTCGTGGAGTGCGGCTTGATAAATTTTATCGCGCGGCATGGTTTCCGCCACCTGATAGGCGTTGGTTTCCATGGTCTGAGGGTTCGCATAGAACACCGCAGGCTCGATCATTAAAAGGTGATTGGTTGATTGGAATTCGTTTAAGGGTTTATTCATTCCCCTTATTATACCGCGGCTTGGCCGATTGGTATAGCATTTATGCACCAGCGGGTGCAGGCGCGCTTCCTAAAAGTTCAACTCCACCGTAAGCTTGCAAGGCAGTCAATCCTGCTGCCCCTGCGGTGAGAGCCGTTGTCTGACCTGCTGTCAAACCTAGAGCGGCCCCACCCCCTGCAAACATACCCGTTCCTGTTGCCAAGGCGACAACCCCGAAAGCCGAGCTTGCTGCGCCAGCTAAAAACAATACGCCGGCTGCATTTCTAAAAAACGTTCTCATTGCTACTCTCTTATATTCTTAATGCCCTCTTTATAGTAAATACTTATTATTATGTCAATAAATAACCATTATTGATAAGATTAGGCTTTCCTCTTGCCCCTATCATGCTTATACCAACAATATGAGTCAAATTGTTAGTTGCAGCAAAGACAGCATTGCCCGTGCCGCCATAATATTAAAGCAAGGCGGCCTTGTCGGCATGCCCACCGAGACCGTTTACGGATTGGCAGCCAATGCGTGTGACGGCAAAGCGGTGGCACGCATTTTCGAAGCAAAAGGCCGACCAAGCTTTAATCCGCTGATTTCGCATTTTGCCACCGCCCGCGATATCGAGGCCCATGCCCATATGGATGAGCGTGCTCAAATGCTGGCCCAGCGTTTTTGGCCCGGGCCCCTGACCCTTATTTTACCACGCAAAGAAAACAGTACGATCAGCGCGTTGGCTTGTGCCGACTTACCTACTCTTGCGGTGCGTGTCCCCGGACACCCCGATGCACGCGCCTTGATCAAGGCCGCAGGCGTTCCGCTGGCCGCGCCCAGTGCGAATATTTCAGGGACACTTAGCCCGACGCGCGCGATCCATGTTGCCGAAGGTCTGGGCGATAAGGTTGATTTAATTTTAGCTGGTGGGGCCTCCGAAGTTGGCCTTGAATCCACGGTTATTGATTTATCCGGGCCTGAGGTTCATTTGCTGCGCCCCGGCGGGATTAGCGCCGAGGAAATCAGCGATGCACTAGGTGGCACTCCAATCCATCAACCCGATGAAAACAGCGAAATTAAATCCCCCGGCCAATTGCTGAAACATTATGCACCCACCACGCCGATGCGTTTGAATGCGATTGATCTGGCCCCTGACGAAGCATTGTTAGGATTTGGAAGTCTTCGCTTTATGGGGATACGCGGCGGTGGGGCAGCGCTTGATCTGCCGGATGACCGGGTTCGTAATCTCAGCGAAGGACAAGATTTGCATGAAGCTGCTGCCAATTTATTTGCTATGATCCGCGAGTTAGATCAATCGGGCGCCCAAGCTATTGCTGTCATGAATATTCCTGATCAAGGCCTAGGCATTGCGATTAATGATCGCTTGAAACGGGCGGCGAGTTAGCGCAATATGCAGCCCATGAAAAGAATCCTTGTCACTGGCGCAGCCGGATTTATCGGTTTTCATTATGTGCAGCGGCTTTGCGCTGCGGGCCATAATGTTTATGGTATTGATAACCTCAATGATTACTACGACCCTACCCTTAAACATGCACGCTTGCACGAGCTTAGCTCGTTACGAAATTTTACTTTCGATCAAATCGATTTAGCCGATCGCACTGCTATGGAAGCATTGTTTGAGCGCATCAAACCGGAAATTGTTGTAAATTTAGGGGCCCAGGCCGGGGTGCGTTATTCTTTAGAAAATCCGCATGCTTATACCGACAGTAACCTCGTGGGATTCACTCATATTTTAGAAGGCTGCCGCCATCACAAGATTGAGCATCTGATCTTTGCCTCCAGCAGTTCGGTTTACGGGGCAAACAGCCAAACCCCGTTTTGTGAACATCATAATGTCGATCATCCGGTAAGCCTTTATGCCGCTACGAAAAAAGCCAATGAGCTGATGGCGCATAGCTATGCGCACCTATACGGCCTGCCTTGTACGGGACTACGTTTCTTTACCGTCTATGGCCCATGGGGGCGCCCTGATATGGCCTATTATAGCTTTACGCAAAAGATCATGGCCGGTGAGCCTATCCAAGTCTTTAACCATGGCGACATGATGCGTGACTTTACTTATATTGATGATATTACCGAAGCCATGCTGCGCTTGTTAGATCATCCGGCGCGAAGCGATCCTGACTGGGATGCTAGGCATCCAGCGCCACAGAGCTCTACCGCGCCGTACCGGATTTATAATATCGGCAATAACGCCCCTGAAAAGCTCATGGATTTTATCGGTTATTTGGAAAAGCATCTCGGCCGCAAGGCAGAGCTGGATATGCAACCCATGCAACCTGGTGATGTCTACGCCACCTATGCCGATACAAACTCTCTGGAAGATGCTGTTGGCTTTAAGCCTTCAACGTCGCTCGATGAAGGGCTGGGGCGATTTATCGAATGGTATAAACGCTATTACGGGCTAGCGGAAGCCGCGTAGGCACTCTTGCCATAAGACGTAAAAGCCTTTAGACTTAATCATTCCAGTACATAAATATAATAAAAAAACAGAGGGTTTTCTTTATGTCGGAACTGCGTCACGACCAACCGGTTATTGGTATATTAGGGTATGAAGATAAATTATCTGCTCGTTGGGTGGTACCGTTTGCCAATCGCGGCATTGGTGTCAAAATTATTGAGCCGCGTCAAAATTTAAATGCATCAGAGGCATTAAACGGTTTAAGCGGGCTATTACTGCCCGGCGGCGATGCGAATGTACATCCACACTTCGTTAGCCGGGAAATCCCGCGCGGAGGAGATCTTTACGATTATGATCGTGATTTTTCCGCTATTAACCTTGTGCGGCACGCTTATGATCATAACTTACCGACTATTGGAATTTGCCGCGGCATGCAAGAGATGGTGGCCTCTTATGGTGGTGCCTTGCAAAAGCTGGAACAAGAAATACACGCAAAAGGTTATCAATACCGCGATGAATCGCCCGATGACCCTTGTGCAATTGATCAGCCCGTTCACCCTATCACCTTTACCGAGCACGGTGTGCTTTACCCCCTATTCCGTGAACTTTGCGATGAGCAACGCCGCATCGTCGTGAACTCCGTTCATTATGAAGGCATTACGGAAGACGGCTGGAATAGTATTCAATCCGTCCGTTTACGAAATATTTTCCAAATTGAAGCCACCGCAGATGATGGGGTTATAGAAGCAATGTCTGCGCCGGAGCGTGATTTCTTTATTGGTGTACAAGCCCATTTTGAATGTGAAGGTCTGTTACATAATGCTTTATTTGATGATCTTACCCGTCATATTCGGAATCATTTTGAGAATTCCGAACTAACGGCAACTCCAGATGAGCCAGCATTAGATAGTTGATTATAACGCGATAGCTTTTTTTGACGCGGGCTCCGCGATTTGCCCGCCCGGGCAAGGTTCACTCACGCCCGTGGTACCGGGTAAGGTCAGTGATAAATTATTGATCGAGCGCACAGCTAGATACGCAAACCCTTCGGCTTCCATTGAATCGCCATTCCAGCCATAATTTTCTGCGGTATACACCGGCAGCGCCGATAACGCGGATAAGCGCTTAACCAAATGTCCGTTTTGACGTCCACCGCCCGTTAAAATCAACTGCTTGGGTTTTTGCGATACATGCGACAAACCTTTGACGATCGAGCGCGCCGTAAACTCACAAAGGCTGGCCATCGCATCGGCAGCATTTAGTGCTTCAACGCCCGAAGCAGCCCAATGATCGCGATCCAATGATTTGGGTGGGTTTTTCAAGAAATACGGATCATCCAACCATTGAGCGACTAAGGTTTCATCTACTATTCCCGACGCCGCCAGCTTGCCATCTTCGTCATAGGATTGATCCGGATGAAGGCGCGCAATATAATCATCCATCAAGGCATTACCCGGCCCGCAATCAAAGGCAGTAATCTGATCATCCCCTGGGCCTGCCACCCATGTAATATTGGCAACGCCGCCAATATTAATGACGGCGGTCGGCAAATCTATACCCGCAGCACCGTCAACCAAGGCCCGATGGTAAAGCGGCAGTAAAGGCGCGCCTTGCCCGCCATGAGCCATATCGGATCGACGCATATCATAGACCACCGGCGTGGCCGAGGCATCAGCCAGTTTTTGCCCATTACCAATTTGCAACGTCACGCCCTGGTCCGGGTCATGCCAGACCGTCTGGCCGTGAAATCCAATCACATCTGCGTCTTGGGCAAAAATATTCAACGCTTTAATATGGGCCTGCGTGATGAGTTCTTCGGCTTCGGGTTGGCTGTAGGGTAAGCCAAAATTTTGACGCACCGCTTGCTTCAAGGCATCATCATAGGGATAAAAGCCTTGTGCCAGCAGCTTTACGTGACTGATTCCATCCGTTTCGATAAGCGCCATATCCACCCCATCCAGCGAGGTGCCTGACATCAGGCCGATTGCCCTATAGACTTTTTGTGTTTGCATGTGTAGAAAATTCTTATGAGCGATCCAAATTTTAAATCTGATTTTTTAAATATATTACAACAGCGTGGATTTATCCACCAATGTTCTGATTTTGAAGCCCTTGATGCCAAACTTTGTGAAGGCCCGCAAAGTGCGTATATCGGTTTTGATGCTACAGCGCAAAGCCTACATATCGGCAACCTGACCGGTATTATGATGTTATACTGGTTCCAGCAAACCGGGCACAAGCCCATCACATTGATGGGCGGCGGCACTTCAAAAATCGGTGATCCATCCTTTAAGGATGAGCAACGAAATTTGATGGATGATGCAACGATTGAAAGCAACATGGAGCAAATCCGTACCACTTGCTTTACCCAGTTTCTGGATTATAACGACGGCCCTAACGGCGCAACGATGGTTAATAACAATGACTGGTTGGATGCGCTCAAATATCTCGACTTCTTGCGTGATTATGGTCGCTATTTCACGGTGAACCGCATGCTGTCTTTTGATTCGGTGAAGCAAAGACTGGAGCGCGAAAGCCCCCTTTCCTTACTGGAATTTAATTACATGGTTATGCAAGGCTTTGATTTTCTTGAGCTTAACCGCCGCCACGGCACGATCTTGCAAATGGGCGGGTCGGATCAGTGGGGTAATATTATCAATGGCGTTGATCTGGGGCATAAAGCTGATCGCGTGCAGCTCTTTGCCTTGACCGCACCATTGCTGACAACGCCGGATGGCAAGAAAATGGGCAAGACCCTGAACGGGGCAGTATGGCTGAATAAAGAAATGCTATCGCCTTATGAATATTACCAATATTGGCGTAACGTCGATGATGTCATGGTGGGCACATTGTTGCGCCGCTTTACGATTTTACCCTTGGATGAGGTTTCCAAATTAGAATCCCTAGAAGGCCAAGAAATTAACGAAGCCAAGAAGATCCTAGCCTTTGAAGCGACGAAGTTATGCCATGGCCAAGCTGCCGCGCAAGATGCCGAAGCCACCGCCAAAAAAGTCTTTGAGCAAGGTGGGGTTGGCGGTGAGCTGCCCAGTGTTATTATCGATGAAGATCAGCTCTTTAGCCTTGGTGTATTGGATTTATTCGTCAATGCCGGCTTAGCCGCCTCCAAAGGGGAGGCACGACGCTTGATCAAAGGCGGCGGTGCGAAGATTAACGATCATCCCGTCAATGATGAAAGCGCCACGGTGCAGCAAGATGATATGGGCGATCAGGGCTATATCAAACTATCGGCCGGTAAGAAAAAACACGTATTGGTGAAGACTGCGTAACTCTATTTTCATTTGAACTTTCGTTCCAATGAAAGCCCTCAAACGCCGGGCATGCTTCCGCCCTACTCGGTACAATTTTGAAATTTGAAAAATTTCAAAATCACTGTGGGACAAAATAAAGGAGTTTTATTAGGTGTCGCTATTTATCTGGTTTTTAAGCTTTTTAGTTTCTGCCTGTACCGTGGTTCTGCACGCGTTTGCCCTTAGCCATGCCAAACGATTCCTCACCGAAAAATACCACCGCACCACTTATTTAAAACTCACCCATTATGCGGTTTATGCTTTATGCCTACACTGGCTGGAAATTATTATGTTTGCCGCCCTGTTTTATCTTTTGGTGCATGATACTTCGATTGGCTATGTCAAAGGCGCTAGTACCTTTGCCGATTATCTATATTTCTCTGCCAGTAATTACACATCGCTAGGTTATGGCGATTTAGTACCGACCAACCACTTACGCCTAATCGCCGGGACAGAAGCCCTTACTGGCTTGATTTTAATTAGCTGGAGCGCCGTTTTTGCAATGAAAGTTTCCAAGCACGATATGCTTTGATTTATTTTTCATAATATTAACCACTTTTTAACTCTTTCACCCTACATTCTCTGTATGTACTACGAAAAGTATTATGTGAAAGCAAGAAAATGAGTGCAAATTTCTTTTTAGTTTTATATCCATTTGTAAGCTTAATTAATATGGCAGCCTATTTGCCACAAATTAAAAAACTTTTACAAACAAATAGCTTAGATGGTGTTTCTTTAAGTGCATGGATGTCATGGTTATTTGGCAGTGTCGTCACACTGGGTTATGGTATTTATTATCTAAACGATTTTTTGTTTTTAGCGACACAAGCCCTTAACGCCATCATGGTCTTCACAATCATCAGCATTATTTTTTATAAGCAATTTCAAATATCTAAGACATCTGTACGCGTTTAGACACCTTATTCGAACAAAATGCGCCGCAAAATTCCGGGTGCCAGAACCGATAATGGGTTAATCGAGACTTTCGGGTCTTTTGTCGGGCCAGTAACCTTATACGTAGCAGCAAACACGCCGGAGCCTCCGGTTAGGACCTCACCCAGTAGTGGAATTGACCGGATCACCTTATTCAAACTCGACACCGGAATAATAGTGCCTGATAAATCAATATTACCCTTGGCTTGATTGACGATCCCATTAAACGTCAGACCAATCGCAGAACCTGAGGTGCGACCATCCTCCAGCACCAACATTGATCCTGCCGGCTGATACAGCCAATCAAAGCGTGTTTCAAGGCGTGTAAAGGCAATACCATCATTGGTGATACCGCTGGCTAAGCCCTCTAAGGACATTAGGCTTAATAGCTTGGCCAATGTTGGCGCACCAACGACTTGAAAATCCGAAATCTCAGCAACCCCAACCAAATTTTTATCGCTACCTTTGCCAGAGGGCTCCGCATGAATAAGAATCTGACCACCTTTAATTTTATCATACAGGCCAAAAGCGGTCAGTGTGGCTCCCGCATCGTCGGCTTCGAATCTAAAGTTACGCTTACCATTTTCATCCGGCTTATAACGCAGATAAAGCGACCCTTTACCAATGGTGGCATCCATCTCTAATTGATTAAAGCTGCCGTCACTTGTCAAATCCATATAGATTTTTCCATTGGTGGCCTGATAATCTTTATTTGTTAAAAGCGTAGTAGCATCGATCGAGGCAATCACCGCTAGGCTTTCATCATCACTCTGATTGTCTTCTTGTTGCAAGAACGGCCTTAAATCTATTTGGTTCATTTTAGCCGTTAAATCCAATTGATTGGCTTTGGACAAACTAAATTCAATAGCCCCATTACTTTGCCCCATCTGGATATAAGCTGCATTTCCCTCAGCCAATTCACCCTTTTCAAAATCAAGTGTGCCTTTGGTCATTTTCAAATCAGGCCCAGTGACATTCAGATTTTCAATCCTTTTAATGTCACCCGCCGTTAAGATAACATTCAGATCGGCTGTGGCTTGATCGCCAGCCGCTTTGACAAAGGCGGCAGGTTTAAAAAATAAGGTTGTGGGGGTTAAGTCGGCTTTGATACTGACTTGCTGGTTTTGCGCCGAATAGTTCGTATAAACCGCTTTAATGCCTGCATTACCGCTGAGGAAACTATTCAAATCCACGCCTAATGCACTGCGCAGCAAGGGAGAGGCCGTTCCAGATACTTTTATCTTTTCTTTGTATGGTTTGTCTTTTGAGCTTAAGAACCCCTGATAATCAAACATCAAGGCCTGATCGGCGAATTTTCCGTTACCAATGATAGAGATATCATTGCCTGTGACTTTTACATCCGCGCTGGCGTGCATCAAATCGGTTTGCTTTAAAAGGGCTGGAATTTGCACACCGCTGAGCTTGCCACGCACATCAATATCAACATCTTCGAGCGCGACATGGCCATGGGTTGGCAAGGTAATATTAACCCGCAAGGCGGCCTGACCCAACATATTATCCAGATCATAACCATGATTGAGGGCAATGGGGTCTTGTTCCAGATACTTCATAACGCCGACTACCCCGCCGCTAAGTTGTAAGTTCACATCGGCAACACCTTTGCCGCCCTCGACGATATGGGCAACCTCCACCTGCCCGTTACTGAGCGACATTTCACCCACCGTAGCCTGATCGACGTTAACGCGTAAAAGCTCACTAATATAATCAAAGCTACCGCGACCTTGCGCTTGATTGATCGGCAACATCGGATGACGGTAATCGATGTGCATATTTTCGAATTCAAAGCCCGCTTTGAGCGCATGAACATCGGTTTGCCAGCGTTTCTCTGGTGTTGAATCCTGTAAGGCCGATAGCTTAGCCTTCACATTCACATCGGTAAAATTCCCTACCGATAATTTTTCAGTAAGCCACTCAAAAGCACCAGTTTCACGTCCCGTATTTGGCCAAAGTTTTAAAACCTCCTCAGGATTTAAAGTCTTAAGGTTAGCCTCAGCCTCGATATCATAACCCTTATCTTTTTGCTGAATACTTCCCTGAATCTCCACTGGTACGTTTTCAAGCTCAACTGCCGCTTTTTCAATATTAAGCGTTGCATTTTTCTCATCATAATTTGCTTGTAATGTCAAGTCTGTAAAGCTGAGAGGCTCATTATCATACGCCTCTAAAACCAGTTTTCCTTCCGGCACTTGCGCCGATATGCTAGCACTGACAGGCATTAAATTTTGATCAAGCACCATTTGACCTTGAGCTGATAGCGTTCCGGTTTGCTGGCTCAGTATATCTAGGTCTTCGAGTTTTCTGCCCAGTGCTGCTAGATTAATAGGTGTTAGGGACCATTTAGCGATCAAACGATCTCGGCTATTAGGAATTGTTGCGCTGACCTCCAGCTTGGGGTTTACTTCCCCTGCCCGTGATAACCCCTCCAATGTACCTTCCAGATATGCCGTTGTATTGCGGTGAAGCGCCGCGCTTTTAAGCTCTGCATTCATATGGCTCACGGACCAATAAGAATTACTGCGGCGATCAATAAAGCTGGCTTGAGCATTGCGCACTTCGAAGCGCTCCAACCCTTGCAACACGCTGGACTCACCCGATAAATTCTTTCCTTCTATATAGCCGATCACACGGGTGAGTAAGGCTTCTTGCGCTTTGGACGTATCGGCCCTTTGCGGCAAGGTGACCGTTTCTTTACTGGCGAAAGACAAATTCAAATATCCGTCTTGATTACGAACTAGATTAAAAGCAGGCTCTTCCAATACCAGTGATTTCACTAACAACTTACCGAATAATAAGTGTGGTAGGGATACGCCTAGCCCTACTTTTTTTATTTTCAAGATCGTACGTTTTTCGGCAGATTGAACGGATCCACCTTCAATACCGAGCATAATTGGCGATTGGATACTCGGCCAATGCAAAAGCAATTTATCGGTTTTAACAAAGATGCCGCTTTGTGGATTGCTCAGCTTTTCTTCGGCATAGGGTTTGATAACCGATAAATCAATCGGTGAGCGTGAAAGCCGCCATAAGAATATACCAGCCACCCCCACGAAAAGTACGGCCAGCAACGCGGTGACCTCGATCAGGATTAACAACGCTTTAGAGCCAGCGTGAAGAGTGGAATGTGTCTTTTTATTCATGAATGTTTGCAGTTTAGAGCAACCTCATATCCTTTTGCCAGAAAGTATCTTGATTTTTAATCGCGTTATCCCAATTTTATAACCGTATCGAGATAAGACTTCTAACGAAAGAATATTAAATGAGCAATCTTCATATTGGCGACATAGCCCCCGACTTCACCCTTCCGGCCGATGGCGACACGCAAGTTAATCTATCGGATTACCGCGGGCGTAAGCTTGTGCTGTATTTTTACCCCAAGGATAACACGCCGGGCTGTACGACCGAATCCTGTGATTTTCGCGATGCTATGGAGGAATTTAACGATTTGGGCGTCGCTATCGTTGGTATATCCAAATGCTCCGTTACCAAGCACGATAATTTTAAAGCCAAGCATGATTTGAATTTTCCGCTGGCATCCGATGAAAATAATGATGTGTGCGAACGCTATGGTTGCTGGGCAGAGAAATCCATGTATGGCAAAAAATTCTGGGGAATTGAGCGTTCCACTTTTTTAATTGATGAAACCGGCAAAATTGAAAAAATATGGCGTAAGGTCAAGGTCAAAGACCATATTGAAGACGTCCGCGCGGCCTTAGCCAGTTAATAAAAAAGCCCGCTTTTCTAGCGGGCTTTTTCGGTTGTACTATTATGGGGCGCTTATTCAGCCGCCGCCAGAATTTTTGTTGTCTCTACCATCGAGCGACCTGCACCCGCTTGATCCAAGTGATCATGCATATGGGAAATCAGCTCATTCTCATAGCCGTGGAAGAAATGATTAGCGCCTTCGATCTGACGACAATCCAGCACAATACCTTTTTGCAGTTGGATTTTGTCAGCGAAATCTTCGATAGATTCTGCTGTAACTACGTCATCGCGACTGCCGTGCAAGACCAAACCTGATGTTGGGCAAGGCGCCAAGAATGTAAAGTCTTGCGTATTGGTTGGCGGTGCCACCGACACGAAGCCCTGAATTTCGGGACGACGCATTAATAGCTGCATCGATATCCATGCGCCAAATGCAAAACCACCAACCCAAGTAAAGGGTGCGTTCGGGTTCATTTCCTGCATCCAATCCAGCGCAGAAGCCGCATCGCTAAGCTCTCCCTCGCCGTGATCATAAACACCTTGTGAGCGCCCTACACCACGGAAATTAAACCGCAACGTTGAAAAGCCACGCTCAACAAATGTTTGATGCATCATGTAGGTGATTTTATTGTTCATAGTGCCGCCTAGCTCTGGGCTAGGGTGCAAGACAAGGGCTAAGGGTGCATTCGGATTGGTTTTTGAATGTGTATAGCGGCCTTCGAGACGACCGGATGGGCCGTTAAAAATGACTTCAGGCATAAACTTCCTTTCTAGTTCTAAGAAAATGTTGAACCACACAGAACCGATTGAAGATCTGGCGACTCTAGCCTAGTATGGGTTTGTGAGTCAGGACACGTACCCTTGTGAGATAGAACACATGTCATAAATCGTTAGAGCCTTTATAAAGACTTTGACTTGCAAAAGTCCAGAAAATAATGATAAGCCTTTGAAAAATAATGTGGACAAACAAGTCAACCCTAAAAAGATAATGCCAATGTCATCGCCTTTGAACGCTATTTATCTGGATTATAATGCTACGGCACCCCTACGCCCCTGCGCCCGTACAGCCATCAATGCGACCCATGATTTACCGCTTAATGCCTCGGCCGTACATATATTTGGCCGCAAAGGACGCCAAATCGTCGAGAATGCCCGTGCGCACCTATCCGCAGCGATCGATTGCCCGGCTGCGCAGATTATTTTTAACAGTGGCGCCACCGAAGGCAATAATACCGTTATTCGCTATTTCCAAGCCCACTACCCTGATGAGCGCGTACTGATCAGCCATACAGAACACCCCTCGGTTTATGAGCTCGGCGATATGCCCAATTATATTCCCGTCGATCAAAACGGGCTGATCGAATTAGAATCCCTTGAAGCCCTAATCAAAAACGGACCTAGAGTTTCTTTGGTCTCTATTATGATGGCCAATAATGAAACCGGCGTCATTCAACCCATTGAAGCCATCAGCCGGATTGTCCATCGGCATGGCGCTCTACTTCATTGCGATGCAACGCAAGCCTTGGGGCGCATTGCATTTTCCATGGCTGGGTTAGGCATCGATTTTCTAACCGTATCGGCCCATAAAATCGGTGGACCTCAAGGCGTTGGTGCCATGGCTATGGGGTTATGCGGCATTACGCCCAGCTGGCTTAGCGGTGGCGGCCAAGAGAAAAAAGCGCGCGCCGGCACAGAAAATGTCGCAGGGATTGCCGGTTTTGGTGCCGCGATTGAGGAAGCTTGCGCCGATATCGAAGCCGAGGCGCAGCGGCTCTTAAAGCTGAGAGGCTTATTAGAAGAGCGCTTAACGCAGATTTCTCCCGAAGCCATCATTCATAGCCGAGATGTAGAACGCCTTTGCAATACGACTTTATTTTCAGTACCTGGCTTAGGCTCGGAAAGTTTATTGATGGCATTTGATCTAGCCGGGATTGCCGTTTCAAATGGGTCGGCTTGCTCATCCGGAACAGTCAAAACCAGTCATGTATTGGGGGCCATGTACCCTGATACCGATAACTCCATGGGTACGTTACGCATTTCAACCGGCTGGCAAACGCAAGAAAGTGATGTCTTACGCTTTTTAGAAACATGGGAAACCATTTATAACCGCCAAAAACATAAAATTAGCGCCGCATGATTACAATTACTTTTATCGAAGCTGACGGCACGGAACATTATATCGCCGCCGAAGAAAATACATCTCTGATGGAAACCGCGCTGGCGAATAATATCAAGGGCATTGATGGGGCCTGTGGCGGCGTTTTAGCTTGTGCGACGTGCCATTGCTATATTCACCCCGATTGGGTCGAACGCGTTATGGCCGAGGATAACGAAAAAACCGACGAAGAATCCGACATGCTGGATGTTGTTTTTGATGAACGCACTACATCGCGACTGGGCTGTCAGGTTAAGCTTACCCCTGCCCTGGATGGCTTAATTGTTGCTCTGCCACAGACGAAGACGGGGTGGTAGCGGCAACGGCGGAATCATTGGATATTTCTGCCATACTGGTCTCCGGTTGCTCCGTTATTTTTTCGCTTAACCCTTCACTCAGCGCTGCTTTTGTTTCTTGCCAGCGCTCAGGGTCTTCCCTTAGTTCATAAAAATACTCCTCATATCGCTCTTGCGATCCATACATCCGAGCCTCTGCTTCTGCTTTTTCCTGCATGCCTTGCGTAATAAAATTATCGACACCTGAAGTCCAGTGATCATACTCATACTCTGCTTGTTCAACCTGTTTACCCATTTCCGCAAGTGCCTGCACTTCAGGCGGCATAGTGGCCAGTTGCTCTTCATCCAGCGCCATTACTGTCTGGTAAGTTACTTCGAACTCAAGCTGTTCGGCGCTTTTGGGATTGCCCTCAAAAAAATCGGCGATAGAGCTTGGCTTTAATGTAGCAACTAATTCTGGCGGGACATCAAATTGCTCCACCCACTCATCATATGCAGCCTGAATAACAATTTCTCCGCCTAATAACGTAGGATCCAACGTCCCTTGGGCGACATGCGCCGCCATTAACCCTTCATATGTCGCGAAGGCTTCGGCGCTAATTTGCTCATCCGCCATTGCAGCGTGTGCTTTCCCTGTTAAACCGGCAACTTCTAATCCTACTGTTAAAGCGCCAACCACACCTAACATTTTTCCACCGACACTGAGCGCCGCTAATGCTTTTTGACCAAAAGTTCTGCCCGCTGGCGGAGAATCAACCATCCCCCCATTCATCGCATCACCATGCTGCGGTGCTTCAGCTCTCCCTACGTTTGCGCCAATTTCTGTGTTTCTGATATTATTAAATGCAACAATATCGTCACCATTAGCTATGGCGATCACATTCCCCCCCATAGCATTGCTATGTTTAATTTCATGAGAGACCCCTAAATCATTTAATGCGCTCGATGCCCGGCTAAGTTCTGCAGGACCTGCATTAGTCATATCCAGATATAATCCTTTATTTGTAGAGACTAAATCACTCTCATCTATCGATTTAACAAACTGATGTGCCTCCTGCCTAGGATTTAGTGGAGGTGAACCTCTCAAGGCATTCACATTGTCTTCACCCATAACTCTGACAACACTCTGTCCATTTTGCACACTTGATGGAACAACATTGGCTGAGACACCTCTTGCATTAAGATCTGCAACAAATTGCTGCCTTTGCGATTCCGACCAAGACTCTACATTAACCTCCATGCCGGAGATTCCATTTTTTTGGACATCCAACCAATTAACTTCATCAATAGATGGAGCCGCAGGTGCTGACCTTGGTATATTTACTACCTGTCCAGAACGAATATTATTAAAATCCACTATGTCTTGAGCATCTGCGATAGCAATCACATTGCCTCCTATAGCACTACTATGCTTAACCTCATAAGCTATACCTGATTGACCAAGTGATTCTTGCAGATAACTTATTGTCCTCTCATCCACCCCCCGTACATCGATATAAAGCCCTTTATTTGTACTATGCAATCGATCGTCTGGAATTTTCTGCAAGAAATCCTGAACCGGACTATTGGAATTGGGCGGCGTAGGAGATACTCTTGGCGTCGGAGCCGCACTTAGATTCATATTTGCATAAGGATCTTGAATATTATACGGATTATATCGTTGCTCTCTTGGCAACTGTCCAAGCTCCGATGATGCCATATATTCACCATTAGGCCCCTTTTCCACCCTGTAAGATGTATATTGTCCTCCGGGGACAACTCTATCCGCGTTGGATGTTGGCCCAGGCCTGATACCAGCCTGCTGCAACCTTTCTTCAAGCTCTTGCATCAATTGTGCATAATGCTCTGGCGGCACATCTTGAATCGTATAAACCGTAATCATTTTACCAGCCTGAATGCTATCAGGATTTGCAAAAGACAAGGCAGTTTCTGGCTTGGTTACTTTAGCAATACTAGGAACCGACTGTGAAGGATCCATCAATATTTCCGATGCTATATTCCACGCAGCTTCAACATCATCGGGGTGAATAGACATATGAAATTTAAAATCGCCCATTTGCTGCTGAAAATCAGGCTGATTGAGCATACCTCGCGGAGAAATTTGATAAAAACCAAAATCGGGTGCCGTAAAGAAATCGTAATTAGGATTACTAAACGTCATTGATGACATTTCAGCATATGTAGTTCTTCCTGTTTCCAATGGTATTTCCTTTATAGATTTATTACCGTCACACTATTACGCGCTTATATTGTAACGAACGAAGATTAACAAATTATTGCAACAATTTTCATAAAATAATTTTACTAGAATAAATATGCGTTTTTTATTGACATAAAGGACATATTTTTCCTACTTTCGATTTAATAAAAAATAAAAATAAAAAAACATATAACAGGGCGAGAGAACGGTAATGGCTTTGGACTATGATGGTGGTCGCACGCAAATTTTGCGTGACGATGACGAATTTCGTGTAGAAATACACGGAGAACTTCCTGTTGAAAAAACACGCCTGTCCAGCAAAGATTTTAAAATTATCCTTGCAACAACAGGCACCCATAAAGCATTTGACTGGGACCGCGTTTCACGCAATCAAAATGTCGAATTTCTTTTGGCCAATGCGTTTTGGCCTTACGAAGAATCCACTGAAGAAGAGCCCACCCCAGAAGCAATAGCCATCGGCAAGCTGGATCTAACCGTCCATCAGAAATACGAAGCGCTCTCAGCTGAAGAAAAAGAAACCACAAAAGAACGCGCCCACCCGACCCCAGATAGTATTTTTCTTGAATTGGCGGATGATCGTTCTCTTTCCATTGATCCGCGTTATAAAGATTCTGAAATTTTTCAAGCCTGTTGCATTAATGCACTCATCAAGCGCGATTGCTTTGACCAAGAAAATGCACCCTTTCCCGGCCACCGCATTAAAGAAACCATGGATGTTTTAGGCGGCCCGGTTGAATTCTTAAAAGCATTAGCGCTGGCCAAGCAAGAGCTTCAAGGCAAAGATCCTGAAAAATATGCTGATTTGGATTATTCCAAACACTCCAGTGTTGCTCTGGCTATTCGCGCTTTAGATAGCAATCAATGCCCGGAGCTTGCACAAGCTGTCGTGATTTCTGTTACCCAAAAAAGCGGTACGCTTCGCATTCCTTCCCCGATTGAGATTCTTAATTTAAAGACTGCAGGGAAGTTGGAGAATATTACACTGGATTATTTTGATTTCCCTAAGGATAGCTCAGTCAATATGGATCACTTGCGCGATAATCTTAACGACACGCATTTTGATGAAGAAACCTGCATCGGGTTAGCTTGGCAAACATTCGCATCAACATACAATTTATCGCAGCTGCCCCAAAAGCGTTCTCTTGATTATGATCAGCCGATTACAAAACCGCATGTTGTTACGACCAATAAAGTTGGACATCATAAAGCACGCAGCCTGCGAACCTGCAAAGAACAAACAGGATCGATTACGTTTGACCCGTCGTTGGAGAGAATTACAGATCTCGCTTCGATTGAGCGCGTGCTTTGCAATAGCGATGCTTTATTTTTAGGTGAAAGCAGCATCAATCAGGACAATCACAGCAATGAGGTGCGTCTGCGTGAGAAATGGAAAGCCCTCTTGGTCTTTTCCTATGCTGCAACATTAAAAGGATTACATGATACCTCCATTGCGGGCATGCCAATCTTGTTAAATAGTGCTTTGGGCCCTTCGCTAATTGAACCTGTTTCTACCGCCCTACAAGGCAGAAAAGCAATTTCGCATAAGCCCGAAGAAACCTACCGTTGTCTAGATACATTTAACCGGCGCCAGGCACAGCGCGTCTTGAGAGCAGACCGCCGTTATTTCGTTCCACGGGAAAAACGTTGTAAACGCGATTTTAACCTGGCCAGCCATCATGAAGTTGCCCAAGCGCTTGTTCTTGATCCTGAATCCTATCGCTTAGGTATGATTGGTTCTGCTTCTTTGGGGCTTACGCACGGTCTTGTCCACGGGGAGCAAATTTCTTACGACGCCTTTAAATCCGGTATGACCGTGGTCAGTGGCGGTGGCACACGATCCGGCACCATGATGGGTATCATGCCCGGCGGATGCGCCAGAGCCTTTAAAGAAGGCCATAACCAAGGCCATTTTGTCGGAATCCGCACACCGATTGCGTCCACCCGCGAAGGTGGACTTGCACCATGGCTTACCGAAACCGGCTTTAACGTCACCGCAGGAGATGTGGATACGCATTTCATGGTCGCAGAAGATCGTTTCTCCTTTTTGACCGAGCCCACTTTTGCCGGCAGGCAACATATTGTCGCAGGGCTACCGCATAGTCTGGCAGTCTTGCCCGGCGGATGGGGTACCATTATGGAGATTGCAGCAAACGGGTATGACAATGTCTGCCACGGGGCGAATAAAAGCTTATTACCCGGCTTCAATCAAAGCGTCCGGCCGATGCATTTTCTTAACTCCCCTTATGGTGTTGATGCAGCGGCTGGCTATTATGATTTTATGCGTGAAATCTTCACCCCTGAAGAATTAGAAGCCTCTGCAGTTCATTTACATGGCGATGCGGACAGCATTTTGAGCGCCGTAGAGACACATCAAAAGGTAGCCTTAGAAGAGCTCGTTGCCGCTTAGATATCTTTTATTGTCTACAAAAATTGCATTTTTTGCCTCAAAGCCTTATATAAAGCCGCATGAACAGTCTTGGATTTGATAAAGCCCCTGAAGATACGCGCGTGGTTGTTGCTATGTCTGGCGGCGTCGATAGCTCTGTCGTAGCTTCCTTATTGCATGAGGAGGGCTATGACGTCGTTGGCGTTACGCTTCAGCTCTATGACCATGGGGAGGCCACTGCAAAAGGTAAGACTTGCTGCGCCGGTCAAGATATTCACGATGCGCGTCGTGTCGCAGAAAGTCAGGGGTTCCCCCATTACGTACTGGATTACGAAAGCAAATTTCATGATGCCGTGATCGAAGATTTTGCCGATAGCTATTTACGCGGTGAGACCCCTATTCCTTGCGTGCGCTGTAACCAGAGCGTCAAATTCAAAGACTTGTTACAAGTTGCCCATGATCTGGGTGCGGATTGTATGGCCACGGGTCACTATATCCAGCGCGAAAGTGATGAAAACGGCCAATCTCATCTGGTTCGTGCAGTTGATCATGGTAAGGATCAAAGTTATTTCCTTTTCGCTACCACGCAAGAGCAGCTCGATTTTCTGCGTTTTCCTCTCGGCGGGTGGAGTAAGGATAAAACCCGCGAAGAAGCCATGCGCTTAGGGCTGTTGACCGCCGATAAGCCTGACAGTCAGGATATTTGCTTTGTGCCCGATGGCAATTACGCCAAGATCGTCCGCAAGATCCGCCCCGAAGCCGACAATCCCGGTGATATCGTGCATATTGATGGGCGTATTGTAGGAAACCATAAAGGCATCATTCATTACACGATCGGTCAGCGCAAAGGCATTGGCATTGGCGGGGG
>QGCY01000016.1_pt1 | contig 71371 bp, 68 predicted proteins | sample 4708041 | NCBI WGS metagenome assembly QGCY01 (sample SAMN08941164, study PRJNA450518) | Sediment metagenome, whole genome shotgun sequencing project. | biome: grassland soil; feature: grassland; material: soil; isolation source: soil 14 days enrichment with methanethiol and mixed carbon source ... | reverse complement strand
TTTCGTCTCCCCTGAAGGTCTGGTCGTGTCGAACCACCACTGTGTGCGCGGCTCCATCCAGTACAACTCTACTGAAGAAAACAACTATCTGGCTGACGGCTTCCTGGCTGCCGACCGCGCAGGCGAAGTTCCTGCTGCGCCAGGTTCCCGCATCTATGTAACAACCGAACTGACTGACGTCACAGAACGCGTCTACGCAGCCGTCAACGAAGACATGACGGGCACAGAGCGCTATGACGCGATCGACGCAGCACGCAAAACAATCGTCGCAGAGTGCGAAGCCGAAGCCGGCTACCGCTGCAACGTCCGTTCGTTCTTCGGCGGCCTCCAGTACAAGCTGATCAAGCAGATGGAAATCCGCGACGTTCGCCTTGTCTACGCACCGGGCGACAATATCGGCAAATACGGCGGCGATATCGATAACTGGATGTGGCCACGCCACACAGGCGACTTCGGTTTCTACCGCGCTTATGTCGGCCCAGACGGCCAGCCGGCTGACTATTCCGAGGACAACGTCCCATACGAGCCGGAACACGTTCTGGAAGTCTCTTCCGCAGGCCTTGATGATGGCGACTTCGTCATGGTTGCAGGCTATCCGGGCAGCACATCCCGCTATGTCCGCCTGATCGACACAGCACACACATTTGACTGGTACTATCCGACATGGATGGAAGTCAGCCAGGCGACGGTCGACACAATCATGGACGTTGCACCAGAAGGGTCTGACGCCCGCATCCGTTACGAGTCCCGCCTCGCTGGCCTCAACAACTACATCAAAAACCGTGGCGGCCAGATTGAAGGCGCACGTCGTGTAGGTCTGGTTGAGCTGCGCCGTGAGCGCGAAGCGGCTCTGGACGCATGGATCGCAGAAGATCCGTCCCGTGCACACTTCGGTGAAGCGATTGCGGCACTGGATGCCCTGTCAGCTGAATCCAACGCAAATGACGAGCGTGACTTCTGGTACAACTACGCGACCAGCCCGACACATCTCGGCACAGCATACCGTCTCTACCGCCTTGCGAACGAGCGCGAGCTTCCGGACGCAGAGCGTCGCAGCGGTTATCAGGACCGCGACATGAACTTCTTCACGCAAAGTATGCAGCGCATCGACCGCCGCTATGACGCGACTGTCGACATGGCCATCTGGCAGCGCATGCTCGAATTCTACATGAATGCAGGCGAAGAAAACCGTGTTGCTGTTCTCGACGAAGCACTCGGCCTCGGCGATACCTACAATGCTGACGAAGTCGCGGCGATCATCGCGCCTTATTACGAAGGCACGACCCTCGGCGACGCGGAGACTCGCATCGCACTGATGGACGCAAGCGTTGAAGATCTCGAAGCACTCGACGATCCGTTCATGCAGCTTGCCATCGCGCTTTATGAGTTCGAAATGGAGATGGAAGCACGCGGTAATGAAACAGCTGGCCGCATGAATGCGCTTCGTCCTGCATACATGGAAGCGATCATCGCATGGCAGCGCTCTCAGGGCGAAGTCACGTACCCGGATGCAAACTCAACACTGCGCGTGACCTATGGATCCGTGCTGGGCGGCTCTCCACGTGATGGCATGGCGTACCTTCCATTCACGACACTGGAAGGCATTCTGGAAAAAGACAGTGGCATCGCACCGTTCGACGCACCGCCAGAGCAGCTCGAACTCATCGAGAACGGTACATACGGCCCTTACGAGCTGGAAAGCCTCGGCTCTGTTCCAGTCAACTACCTGACAGACCTCGACTCTACGGGTGGCAACTCCGGTTCGGCGACGCTGAACGCACAAGGCCAGCTGGTTGGCCTTCTGTTCGACGGCACAATCGAGTCCGTGAACTCCGACTGGCACTTTGACCCGCGCACAACACGTTCGATCCATGTCGATACACGCTACATGCTCTGGGTTATGGATTACGTGTCCGGCGCGGATTATCTGATCGAAGAAATGAACGTGGTCGGCGAATAAGCTAACCCGCTCATTTGAGATACCTGAAACGCCGCTTCGTCATGGAGCGGCGTTTTGCCTTGCATGACAGCGCGCCTTGATTAGATTCACAACATGTCCAATTCGAACGATGTCCTGATCGCGCTACGCCAGATTACGCGCGCCATTGATCTACACTCAAAAAAAATGGTGCGGGAAATCGGCCTCACTTCACCGCAGCTCCTCGTCATGAAGGAGATCGAGCTTCAGGGACGCGCTAAGCCGTCTCAGATCGCAAAAGCGGTCCACCTCTCGCAAGCGACCGTGACCTCAATCATCGACCGCCTCGCGTCCGCAGGCCTGATTGTTAGAGAACGAAGCAATGAAGATAAACGCGTTGTTTATCTGACGCTGACCGCGACGGGGAAAGAGAAAATGGCAAACGCACCCGACCTGTTGCAGGCGGGTTTTATCGAGCGGTTTTCAAAGCTTGAGGAATGGGAAAGGCTGCAGCTGATCTCGTCGCTGCAGCGAATTGCCGGAATGATGAATGCAGAAGCGCTGGACGTTGCACCAATTCTGGAAATTGGCGACCTCCAGCACTCCGAACACGTCTAGTCGATCGAAACTTCGTCGACTTGAAGCACGTCATCCATGGGTTGGTCCCAGTTCAGATGACGATCTTCCAGCAGAATAAGGTTTTTCTGGTTGATGATCACGTCGCTGGCTTTATAGCCGAGCAGTTCTTTAGGCGTTTTGTCCTGGTTTAGCGCCAGAATGAGTGCTTCCTGAGAACCGAAATTCGTCAATCCGCGCGCGACCTCATTTCCATCCTCGTCGAAAATATGAAGGACGTCGCCCTTACCAAAATCGCCCTGAATAGACGCAACATCCTGCGCACGCACACCAATTTCGCCGGAACGGATGTCACGTGCTGGGTTGTTCCGCACAGTGATTGACCCTGCCATGTTAAGACGGTCCGTCAACCAGACTGCCCAGCTGGACGCAGGATCTTTCTCCGCCACGCACTCGGTATAGCGGCGCTCGCCATTCAGCACGGCAATAATCGGGCTGTCGATTTCACCTTTTGCGATAAGCGTCGCACAGCCTGCATTCTGCGCCATGTTCGCAGCCTGCATTTTGGTCATCATACCGCCGGACCCAAGCGAACTCGTAGATTTGGTAACTTCCAGATATTCGGCAACATCGTGAACTTTCTCCACGAACTGCGCACCTTCCTCTTCCGGATTGCGGTCATAAAGGCCGTCAATACTGGTCAGTATGAGCAGCTTTGATGCCATGAGCATCTGCGCGACCTTCGCTGCGAGACGATCATTGTCGCCCACGCGAATTTCTTCGGTGGTGACGGTGTCGTTCTCGTTGACGATCGGCAGAATACCGCGCTCGAGCAGACGTGTAATTGTGTTGCGCGTATTCAGGAAACGACGGCGATTCTCAAGATCTTCTGCCGTGATAAGCACCTGCGCGATATCAAAGCCGTATTCGGTAGCGACTTGTTTATAAACGTTCAGAAGGTAAGGCTGCCCCACAGCTGCTGCCGCCTGCTTATCCTGTACGCCTGCCTCTGCAGGATCCAGGTCAAGGAGTCCCAGCCCGAGCGCGACTGATCCGGAAGACGTCAGAACGACCTCTTTTCCTTCCTGTCGCAGTGCAGCGATGTCTCCAAGCAGCCCGTGAATGAATGCATAGCTTGGGGTCAGATGCTCTTCATTTACCAGCAGGCTTGATCCGACTTTTACGACGATGCGGTTTTCAGCAACCAATACTTTCTCCTCAAAGTTTCTTGCGGGACTATCTAGAGGGGGTCCCTTGTGGAAACAACCCCTCAGCACCCGCTATGTTCCCCATTCCTTTCTCTGAAAATTGTGCTAAGCCGCGATTAATGGCATTTCAGGCCCAATTATTTGGGAACCTTCCGCCTCTTGAATACTTAGAACACTAACTATATCTGCAAGATGCAAAACGGAAACACACATATGAATGACTTGTCTGGCTCGACCGGAACTCTAACAAAAAAAGCCCTCATGTTTGGCTGCGGAAATATGGGTCAGGCCCTGATCTCCGGCTGGAATGAGGTCGAAAACATTGAGTTCACTGTTGTTGACCCCGCCAAACCTGTCATTGCCGATGATGTGACGGTTTACGGCTCTGCTGAAGATGTAAAGGACAGCGATTTCGATCTGATCGTCATCGCAGTGAAGCCCCAGCTTATCGAAGATGTTATCAAGAATGCCCCGCATCTCATGCGTACGGATTGCCTTGTTCTGTCCATTGCTGCAGGCACATCGATGAACACGCTGCAGTCTTACCTTGGCGAACGGCCGATTGTCCGCATGATGCCGAACATGCCAGCTTCCGTGAAGCTTGGCTTGTCTGCGCTGTACGGAAACGACAAGTGCAGTGACGCCGATAAGGCTGTCATCGACGCCATGGCGACGAATAACGGCAAGTTCATCTGGCTTGATGAAGAAGACAAGATCGACCGTTTCACCGCTATTGCGGGTTCCGGGCCGGGTTATTTCTTCGAAGTGCTTCGCCTGTTTGCGATGGCGGCGATGGATCTCGGTTTCGAAGAAGAAGATGCGCGCATGCTCGCCATCGGCACAGTGCTTGGCACGGCGGCCATGGCCGAACAAAGCGAAAAAACGCTGGAAGATCTTCGCAAGTCCGTCACCAGCAAAAACGGCACAACACAAGCCGGTCTCGAACAGTTGATGCGCGAGGATACGCTCCGTCAGCTATTCGCAGACACCACGCAGGCTGCGTACAACAGGGCTGTAGAGCTCCGCTAAACCTGCTAAACACACAGAATACCGATCAGGAAATTACTTATGAGTACGCTCGACAAGAAAATCGAAGCCTATGTGGACGAACTGGGCGCCCGCGCTAAAGCCGCGGCGCAAGGTCTTCTCACGGCGACAACCGAACAGAAGAACGACGCTCTGCGTAAGTCTGCCGCAAATCTGCGCGCAGCGACGAAAGAGCTGATCGCCGCGAACGAAAAAGACGTGGCTTTCGCCAAAGAAGCCGGCAAGCCGGACTCCTTCATTGACCGCCTCATGCTGAATGAAGAGCGCATTGAGGGCATGGCCAAGGCGCTGGAAGATATTGCAGAGCTGCCAGATCCGGTCGGCCGTCAGCTCGCACAATTTGACCGTCCGAACGGTCTGCGCATTGAACGCGTTGCAGTACCACTCGGCGTGATCGGCATGATTTACGAATCCCGCCCGAATGTCGGCTCTGATGCCAGCGCGCTTTGCCTGAAGTCTGGTAACGCCGTCATTCTGCGTGGCGGCTCAGACAGCCAGCACTCTACCAAAGTGATTGTGGAATGCCTTGCCAAAGGCCTGAAAGAAGCAGGCCTGCCAGAGCATGCCGTTCAGACAATCGGTATTCCGGACCGTCAGGCTGTGACAGCGCTTCTGCGTTGCACCAAATATGTTGACCTCGTCATCCCGCGAGGCGGACGTGGCCTTGTTGAACTGGTGCGCGATCAGGCCGCTGTGCCGACGCTTCTCCACCTTGATGGCAACTGCCACATCTACGTGCACGAGTCTGCTGACCTCGACAAAGCCAAAGACGTTATTCGTAACGCCAAGCTTCGCCGTCTGGGCGTTTGCGGCGCGACGGAAAGCCTGGTGCTGGATAGAGCTATTGCGGGCGACATTCTGCCGAAGCTTCTCGACAATATGCCGGAATGCGAGTTCCGCGGCGACGAAGCCGCTCAGGCTATCGACAGCCGTGTCATCGCTGCGAGCGAAGAAGATTTCGACACAGAATTCCTCGACGCCATTCTATCTGTGAAAGTGGTCGACGGCATTGATGAGGGTATTGCTCACGTCAAAGCTCACTCGTCTGCCCACACAGATTCCATCATGGCCGAAGACGAAGCTGCCGCGCGCCGCTTCCAGCAGGAAGTGGACAGCGCGATTGTCATGCACAACGCCTCCACGCAGTTTGCAGATGGCGGCGAGTTCGGCATGGGCGCCGAGATCGGCATCGCGACAGGCAAGATGCATGCGCGCGGCCCTGTAGGCCTCGAACAGCTGACAAGCTTTAAATATCTGGTGCATGGCTCGGGCCAGACCCGCCCATAAGCACCATTCCAGATAAGGGCGCCACAAGCGCCCTTTTTCCAATCCTACGATTATGAAGAACCATATGAGGGGCTGACCAAACGACATGACGATCAACATTTTCGAAATGGTATCGCTAGGCGCCTACTTCCTTTTGATGCTGGGCATTGGCCTCTACGCATACAGGGAATCAACGTCTGACCTGAACGAATACATGCTCGGTGGCCGCAAGCTTCACCCGGCTGTCGGCGCGCTGTCTGCGGGCGCATCCGATATGTCCGGCTGGATGCTGATGGGCCTGCCTGGCGCGGTGTATCTGGCAGGCGTGGGGCAAGCCTGGATCGCCGTTGGCCTGACCATTGGCGCCTATCTGAACTATCGCTTCGTAGCGCCGCGCCTCCGTATCTATACCGAGATCGCCAAAGACTCGATCACGCTACCGGATTTCTTCGAGAACCGCTTCCACGATAATTCTCACATTCTGCGCCTCATTTCGGCGCTGGTGATCATTGTCTTCTTCACGGTCTACACCTCTGCCGGCATTGTTTCCGGCGGTAAGCTGTTCGCCGAAAGCTTTGGAATGAACTACCAGATGGGCCTGTTTGTGACCGCTGGCGTGGTTCTGGCCTACACGGTTGTGGGCGGCTTCCTTGCCGTGTCCCTGACAGACTTCGTGCAGGGCTGTATTATGTTCATCGCGCTCATCCTGGTGCCAATCGTTTGCTATATGCACTTTAACGGCAGCACGGATGCGATCGCACAGACGGTTGCGACAGCCCCGCCATTCACGGACATTGACGGGTCTGATGGCCCGACACGTGAGGGCTTCTTCAACTGGTTTGACGGTATGACAGGGCTTGGCTTCGCCTCGCTCATGGCATGGGGGCTTGGCTATTTCGGCCAGCCGCACATCATCGTCCGCTTCATGGCGATCCGCTCCCTGAAGGACGTCGCAACAGCGCGTTATATCGGCATGAGCTGGATGCTCTTCACCGTGATCGGTGCAGTTCTGGTGGGTATTGTCGGCGTCGCTTACGTCAATGAAAACGGCCTTCAGGAAAACCTGCGCGATAACGAGACGATCTTCATCCTTCTCTCGCAGACCCTGTTCCACCCGCTCGTGTCCGGCTTCCTGCTCGCCGCTATTCTGGCGGCGATCATGTCCACGATTTCGTCCCAGCTTCTGGTCTCGTCCAGCTCGCTGACGGAGGACATTTATAAGACCTTCTTCAACAAGGATGCGCCGCAAGGCCTTCTGGTGACGATTGGCCGTCTGACGACGGTTGGCGTCTCTGTGGTCGCGATTGCGCTCGCATGGAACCCTGACAGCTCTATCCTCGGCCTTGTCTCCAACGCATGGGCAGGCTTTGGCTCCGCCTTCGGCCCGCTGGTCGTGCTGAGCCTCTTCTGGAAGGGCTATACGCGTAATGGTGCGCTTGCTTCCATGATTGTTGGTGCAGTGACCGTGCTCGTCTGGCTCTATGTGCCAATTCTCGACGGTGCGCCTCTGGAAAGCCTCATCTATGCGATGATCCCGGGCGTTGCCTTCTCGGCTATTGCAGGCGTCGTGGTTTCCATGGTGTCCGGCAAGCCAAAAGAGGAAGTTCTCGCTGAATTCTCGGCCATGGAAGACACTATGAACGAAGTTCACGGCAAGGGCATTGGCTCGATCATCTGATCCGAGACACAACACACTTTGCAGAAGCCCCGTCTCTTTGGCGGGGCTTTTTCATTTTATACAGAACCTTCGCGACCATTGCGCGTTGTCTTCCTGATATGCAAACCGCATCCGACTCCGATTTCGAAAATTCCGACCAGCATGACTCCGGTTATCCGCCTCATGCGAGCATGGAAAACGAGCTGACAAGCGCTGGCAATCCCTTCAAACTTCCGCCCAAGGCCTGGTGGAATGTTCTGAAACGTGTGGCGGCGAAATTCGGGCGCGATAACCTCGCTGTCGTCGCTGCAGGCTGTTCCTTTTTCACGCTGATGGCGCTGGTCCCGCTTCTCACATCAGTAGTGCTGCTTTACGGCCTCCTCGCAGACGCAACGCAGGCCGCAAACCATTTCGAGCTGCTCTTTGTGATCATTCCAGGCGATGGCGCAAGCTTTCTGCGCGACCGGCTCATGGAGATCACGGAATCGTCTGAACCCGCACTCAGCCTTGGTCTCGCAATTTCCGTTTTCATTGCGATCTGGTCGTCAGCCAATGCCATGCGCGCCGTGCTGAACGCGATGAACATTGTCTATGACGAGACAGAGGACCGGAGCTTTCTGAGCCTCAATTTGCGAATTATGGGCTTCACACTACTTTCCATTCTGGTGCTCGTTTTCGCCCAGCTTCTGATTTCTGTTGTGCCGGTCCTGCTCAGCCTGTTTGGCTACGGCGGCGCGTTTGAAGCCACGCTTACCATTCTGCGCTGGCCGCTTCTGGCCTTCACCTTCTTTGCCGCGCTGTTCATCCTCTACAGGCGCGCCCCATCGCGTAGTCTTGCGCGCTGGAACTGGGTCATGCCTGGCTCCCTGTTCGCGACGGTCGCATGGCTCGGCGCATCTGCGCTCTTCTCGCTTTACATCTCTAATTTTGCGAATTTCGACGCGGTTTATGGCTCGTTCGGCGCAATCATTGTCCTGCTCTTATGGCTACACTGGACCTATCTCATCGTGTTGGTCGGTGCAGAACTGAATTCAGAACTGGAGCGTGAAATCATCTGCGATACAACAACTGGCGAACCGGCACCGCTCGGTGAACGCAATGCCGTTGTCGCCGATACCGTCGCCATGCGACCTGATCTCTAATCAGTCGAGAGATGCCATGAGCTGACCGCACCAGTCAGGCTTTGGCGCAAGGGCGCGCTGGCCGCGATGTGGCCATGGCTGATAATGCCCGGCCTCCATGCCGATCTCGGCAAGGCTACGCCCGTTTACGGTCAGATCAACGACGAGACGACCATAACGGTCCTCGCCATAGGATTGCGCGATCTGCACTTCCGCACGACGGGTAAGCGCGACGATAAATTCCTTGGCCTCATAGCCGATCTCGCGTTCAGCCTCACAGCGTGCGCCGCCTCTTGCACCAACACCGCCGGTTTCAGGAGAGTCCACATTTGCCAGGCGAAATGGCTGGCCATCAATCCGGCCTGAATCACCATCTGACCAATAAATATTTTCCGCCGTCTGGACGTTGCCAGAACGGTCAGTCGTCGCCGAAGCAGCAAAGGCGAGAACGCCCAGAAATATGGCCCAGTAAATCCATCGCATGCGCCGCAAGCTGCGCTTGCGCGATTAATGAACGGTTAAAACTGCCTGGTTTGGCTGTGGGGCAAAGCTACTTTGACTTCTCGCCCAGCCAGCCTGTTTGCAGTAGTGGTGCCGCTTCAATCTTGTCCGCGTCCATCATGCTGGACACCAGTTCAAGTGATGCAACCACCATGGATTGCTGCCAGGCTGGCAACTCGTCAAAACGGCCTTCAAACTCAGCCTGAAGAAGGTCCGGCGCATGTTCGAGCGCCGCGCGACCTGCATCTTCCAGTTTGATCCAGACCCTCCTGCGGTCAGATTCAGACCGACGTCGACTGACCATGTTTCGCGCCACGAGCCGATCTACCAGATTGGTGATGGTCGCATTCTTCAATTGGGTCTGTTCGCAGATCCAGCCGACCGAAACCTCGGGATACTCGGTCAGCATTTGCAGCACTTTAAGCTGCGACGGGGTAAGGCCTTCAATCTCGGCCAGACGCTTGGAAGACTGTTCGATCTTCCTTTGTATCTGGCGGATGGCAATCAGTGCTTCAGCGGAGCGCTCGCTCATTGGCTTCACCCTCTTAAAAATCATGCAGCGCAGGACCCAGCGCTTCTTTTAATGGTTCCAGATGCGCCTCATACGGACGCCATTGTTCCATACCAGACCGGTTGATCGGCCGGCGTACCTGCTCAGAGCTGGCTGTTCTTACCGCACGATCTGTTTTGTGGAAATCGAGGCAGGCCTGTTCGAATGGCAGTCCGCAATACTCCAGCATGCGGCGCACCTGACCTTCTGTATCGTCCAGCACGTCTTCGTGCTGCACTTTCAGAATACGCCCCTCGGGCAATACATCATGCCAATGGTTCATCAGGTCCACATAGCCACGATAATAATGCCCGATTTCCTGCAGACCGTAGGTGAACTCCTGCCCTTCGGCAAACAACTGCTTGAAGCCGGACCAGCAGCAATCAAGCGGATTGCGTCGCGCATCAATAATCTTCGCGTTCGGCAGCATCAGATGGATGAGACCGATATGCCGGAAATTATTCGGCATCTTATCGGTAAAGAACGGTGCGCCCTGACGATGCACGCGTGTATTTTCAATATACTCCGTACCCAGACGTTCAAAGTCGGCATCGTCCATTTCGTGTAGACAGCGTGGATAGCGCTCTCGGTCCGAAATCATGTTCCGGCCACGCAGGCGGTGCGCTGTCGCCAGCACATTCGGCAGCTCCAGCGTGCCATCTACCATGCTGTGAGAGGCGAGGATTTGCTCAAGCAGCGTAGAGCCTGCGCGTGGCAGACCGAGAATGAAAATCGGGTCGGGCGCCTGATGGCCAACACCTTCGCGCGCTTTAAACAGGGCCGGTGTGCAGTGCTTTTTCTGGGACTCGAATTCGATTTCCATCTGCTCGGACGTATAGCGCGTCTGGCGCGTCTTCAGCGCATTGCCTTCGCGCCAGGCTTCGAACGCAGCATCATAATCGCCTGCATCCTCATGCGCCTTACCAAGCGCAAAACAGATGTGAATACGCGACATGAAAGCGAGGTTCGGGTCGTCTAGCGCGGCTTCCATCTTCGCGATGTCCGAAGCATCAAACTTGTAGGTTTTCAGATTTGCGAGCGCATACCAGCCATCACCGTGAAGGGGCGTAACGTCCAGCGCGCGCCGATAAGAGGCCACCGCCTCGTCTGACCTGCCAAATGTCTTCAGTGCATGCCCGCGCGAGGTAAGCGCCGCGAGATCATTCGGATTCTTTTCCAGAACCTGTTCGAACAGCTCCAGCGCGCGATCAATCTTACCGGCATGCATGCTCTCAATTGCCAGTAGCGACTGGAAAAGCGGGCTGTTCGGGTCTTTCTGATAGAGATATTCAGCCTGTTTGTGCGCGGCCTCATATTTCTGACGCTTGCGAAGCACCTGAATATGATCAATGCGCAGCTGCAGGTTTTCCGGCTCGAACTCGATAGCTGTTTCCAGAAGGAAATCCGCATCCGTGAGCACAGACAGACGCGAACCAATGTCCGCGAGAAGGCGCATGCCTTCAGTGTCGCGCGGGTTCTTCTGCAGATAGGCGCGGACAATCTCCTCGGCTCGCAGAATACGGCCCTCGTGAAGATGGTTGATCACCGCGATCAGTTCGCGCGGCAACGTCTTCATACGTTCAGTCTGCGCATAGGCTTCGTTTGCACCCGCCTGATCACCCGCCCGGTAGTTCAGATCGGCCAGCTTTTCCCAGCTGGCGATGAGTGCAGGGTTATAGCGCACAGCGCGGGCATACCCCTCACGCGCACCGCGCTCGTCGCCCATAGCAAGGCGCAAATGCCCTTCTTCCTGAAAGCCGCGTCCGAAGTCCGGCGCAGACCGTTTCAAGCGCTCGATCAGAGCTGAAGCTTTGTCGAATTCTTTGAGATAGCGCGCACAAACGGCGCACATATAGAGCATGTCCTGATGCTCGCCGGTTTCACCAAGCAACGCTTCTCCCTGACGCAAAGCCTCGTCGAAACGGCCTGCTTTCATAAGGGATTGAAGTTGTTTGAGTTGGTCCGGTGAAATCACAGTCATGAGATGCTTTTAAAGAGACACGTCCTTAAGGCAACAGCGCCCTGAAACTCTCATTTCAGGGCGCCATCTAATTAAATCAATCCGTCAGGATGTTCAGATCAGTTGTAATCGTATGAGAAACGAACACCGATCGTACGCGGGCGCATTGGCGTAATGCGCTCACGGTCATTGACGAAGTTACCAGACAGTTCTGCGTGTTCGTTTGTGAGGTTCGTCACAAAGAGCTCAGCAGACCAGCTGTCAGCCGTCACACCCAGCGTGCCGCCAAGTGTCGTGTAGCTGTCGAGTTCCATTTTGTTGATCTCGATAATGTCTGTGACGCTTGAGTCAGAGAAGATCAGCTGAGGCATAACGTGCGCTGTCAGTGGAGAGCCAGCAATCGTCTGCTCCAGATCCCACTCATAACGTGCACGGATATTGCCCTGATAACCCGGCGCGAACGCCAGCTCGGAACCAACCAGAACGTCGTTTGTCGGCGTGAGGACTTCTGTCACCTCTGAGTCGAGGAATGAGAAGCCACCCGCCACGGTTAGACCGTTGATAGATGCCGGAGCCCATGTGAACTCACCTTCAACACCCTGAAGCTCTGCGTTTGCAGCGTTATCAGAGAAGAAGAGGTTCGTGATGGACGGGTCAAAAATCGTCGTCTGCAGACCGGAAATGTCTACGAAGAACGCAGAACCGTTAAAGCGCAGAGAGCGGTTAAACAGCTCGGTTTTCCAACCGATCTCGTAGTTTTTCACTTCATCGGTGTCGACTGCGTAAGGTACTGTGAAGCCACCCGGACCTGATGCACCGCCTGGACGGTTCAGAAGACCTGGACGGAAGCCTTCAGAATATGTCGCGTAGAGCAGAACATCATCTGTAGGTGTCCATTCACCAGTCGCTTTGAAGATAACACCGTCCGTAGACGCTGTGTCAGGCGCGCCAACTGTGTTGCCAGGTGCGAACTGAGCTGAGATGTTCGTGCCGAACACCTGTTGGTCTGTGTCAGCAAACAGGTTGAAGAATGAAGAGTTCGCAGACCCTTCCAGATCAACCTCTACGTCGTACCAACGCGCACCAACTGTCACAGCAAACTGGTCTGACAGGTCGAATGTTGCTTCACCGAAGATGCCCATTTGCTCGTCCGTACGCAGAACATCGTTACGGAAGATTACGCCGTTCGGGAACGGACCCGGGTCAGAGAAGTAGCCCTGAGTTTCGTTACCAACCTGACCCGGCGTAGCAGCGCCGTTCGTCAGCGGATAGTTTGGCGCGAAGCCAACTGAACCGTCTGTGTAAACGACCTGAGTTGAACCCGGATAGGTAAAGTCGTTCAGCTCTGCCAGTTCAAGGTTAGAATAGAACGCACCGAATGTTGCACGGAAGCGCTCGTCAGCCGGTGTGTTGAAACGAACTTCGTGTGTCTGGATTTTTGTTTCTGTAGACGATTCTACGAACATATCCGGCGCGTAACATGTGCCAGCTGGTGCAGGACCAGTCGGGTAAGTTACGTCATAGTCACAGATGTAATATGGCAGGTACTGACCGACGAACAGATAGTCGGAGTAATCTACGACCTGATCCGTTGTACGCTCTGTGTAAGCGCCGGTGTAAACCGCTTCGAGGAAGCCGATACGGCCTTCAAGGGTCCACGCAGTGTTGTGATAGCTGTCGTCCAGCTCGTCTTCTGTGAAGCGTGTGACTTCATAGTCGCCAAGTTCCGGATCGTCATAGAAGACACCGTCAGCTTCAAGCTGCTGCTGGGAGTGCGCGACCAGAAGGTTCCAGTCGTCATTGAACTCATAGTAACCGGACAGACGGAAGCCGTTATATGTCGCGTCGTTGAAGTCATCTTCAGCGATTGTCGCGTTGTCGGCGTCGATGAACGTTACACCAGAGAGGTAAGCGTCAGTCGCAGCTGTGTTGCCCTGAGCCTGGAAGCCTGCGCGGTTTGCGCCGACAACCGTCCCGTTTGCACGAACTGTGCTCGCTTCGCGGAAGCGCGCGGATTCACGAACATTGAGTGTACCCGGAACGTTATCGATATAGCCGCCAGCATGGTCTGTATAGACAACGCCGCGAAGCGCGAAGTTATCTGTCACAGGCAGGTTGATGACCGCCTCAACGCTGTTCGACATCTCGCCGCCTTCAGTGAAAGACGTAGACGCGTCAAAACCAGCTTCAAAGCCATCAAGGCTTGGCTTGTTTGTGATCAGACGAACTGTACCAGCCTGAGAGCTCGCACCGAAGAGCGTACCCTGTGGACCGGAGAGCACCTCAACACGTTGCATATCAGCCGCGTAAACATCGAGGTTACGACCCGGCTGAGACACTGGTTGTTCGTCGAGATAAAGCGCAACGTTAGGCGCAAGACCTGCGACGCCCGCTGTTGTCAGGTTTGGCGTCGTAGACGCGAGGCCACGAATATAAATCGTGTTCTGACCCGGACCAGAACCACCGGCTGTTACGCCCGGCAGCTGCACGAGATAGTCATTAAAGTTGGAAACGCCGAGGCTCTCCAGCTCCTGCTCACCCAGTGCAGTCACCGTCACCGGAATTGTCTGAGCGGATTCTTCACGTTTCGTCGCTGTAACCTGAACGGCTTGCAGGCGGCGGTCTTCTGGCTGCGCAGGTGCTTCCTGCGCGAAAGCTCCGGCCGCGGTCGCACTTGCAAATGCAACAACAGAGACGCTTTGAAGAAGTCTTCTCATGATGTCCTCTTTCACTTTGTTTCGATTATTAAAAGGAATCGAGCTCAATCGAATCCCCCACGGGCCCCAAAGAGGCCCATTAAGCTTGGGCGTTTGGTTAGTCGATTATTTCGACAATGGAAAGGTCAGCAACCACTCACGACTAAAAAGCCGCAATTTTTGGGGCTTTTAGGTCACACTTTCCTTCGATTTCCGTAGCGTTCGGCACTATATTGAGGGATAGAAAGCAAGAAACGGAGAATCTTTTGTTTGACGATCTAGATATTTCCTGCATGACGGTGTGATGACCGATATCGAACAGACCGGCTCTGAAGAAGAGCTCATCGTCCCTCAGGATATTCTGGAATACGACACCGACTATGAGATCGGTCAGGACAATGTCGAGGTCATGGGCCTCGATATTCACAATCCGGTTTTCTTCCTGTCTGCGGGCATCGTACTTCTCTTCTCAGTCCTGACGCTGATCTTCCCCGACGCGGCGTCCGACTTCCTGCTGGGTGCGAAAGCAGGTACGCTGCAGAACTTCGACTGGCTGTTTGCGATTACGCCGCCAATCATTCTGATTTTTTGTGTTGGCCTCAGCATTTCACCGCTTGGCCGTATACGCCTTGGCGGGCAGGATGCGACGCCTGATTTCAGCATTCTCTCATGGATCGCCATGTTGTTTGCCGCTGGCGTGGGCGTCGGCTTTATGTTCTGGGGCGCGGCTGAACCGCTGGCTTATTATACAGACTGGTACGGCACCCCGCTGAATGTAGAGGGTGCGACGCCGGAGGCCAAAAGCCTCGCTTTCTCCTCCACCCTCTTCCACTGGGGACTTTCGCCCTGGGCGATCTATGCTGTTGCCGGTCTCTGCCTCGGCTTCTTTGCGCACAATAAAGGCCTGCCACTCAGCATTCGTTCTGCCTTCTACCCGATCCTTGGTGAACGCATCTGGGGCTGGCCGGGCCATATCATCGACCTGTTCGCAGTTGTCTCGACCATTTTCGGTCTCGCAACCACAATCGGCCTTGGTGGCACGCAGGCGGCGAACGGTATCGCCTATATGTTCGGAATTGAATCGAGCATCTGGCTTCAGATCGGCCTGATTTGCTCCATGACCGGCTTAGCGGTAATTTCAGTGATCCGCGGCATGGATGGCGGGGTAAAACTCCTGTCCGACATCAATATGGGCGTCGCTTTCTGCCTGCTCGTTTTCGTCATCATTGCTGGCCCGACCGTGCTCATCTTTACAGGCCTCGGCGATCACCTTCTGGCCTATGTCACAGACACACCGGCACTGACCGACTGGCGCGGCCGCGAAGACCTTTCATGGTTCCATGACTGGACCATCTTCTATTGGGCATGGTGGATTTCCTGGTCACCATTTGTAGGCATGTTCATTGCGCGCATTTCCAAAGGCCGCACGGTTCGCGAATATTTCACTGTGGTCCTGCTCGCCCCATTCGCAATTTGCCTGATCTGGTTCACAGCGTTCGGTGAAACCGCAATCCTGCAATTTGATCAGGGCGTTGGCGATCTGGCCGAGGGCGTGAGCGACTCATCCATCGTCCTGTTCCAGATGCTCGGTTCGCTACCGTTCGGAATGATCACCTCAATCGTAGCGATTACGCTACTGATCGTCTTCATCGTGACCTCAGCGGACTCCGGCGCATTGGTCGTCGACACAATTACCTCTGGCGGCAAGACAGATGCACCGGTCTATCAGCGCATTTTCTGGGCCTGCTCGCTTGGCCTGACGGCGTCTGCCCTCCTCTATGGCGGCGGCGAAAATGCGCTCCAGTCTCTACAGGCGGGCACGATCACGGCGGCTATTCCATTCACGATCATTCTCCTCATCTGCTGTATCACTCTTTGTCTCGGCATGCTGGACGAACACAAAAAATCCAAAGCCTGGATTGAGGAAGAAACAGAAGAACTCAACTCATAACTTTCTGATTGAAACACCCCTATCTGGCGTTATTCTGGTTACATATCGTTCGGGGAGGACAATCCATGAGTAGAGTGAGATTTGCGCTGGCCGCATTGGCTGTCGGCGCACTGGGGCCTGTCGCACACGCACAGCTAAGCAATGATGCGCTCGGCGCGTTCAATACCGCCGTCCAGAGCGGTGACATTGACGCAATCATTTCCGCATCTACAGCTCTCATGGATAATGCCATTGCCAATCCATCAGACCCGAACGCAACGGTTGCCGCCTATGAGGCCGCGCTGAAACTCTGTGAACGTCAGGCGTGTGAAACGGCTCTTCGCGGTGCTGAATTTGTGCTCACACAGCCTGACACCGGCGATCACCCCGTCATGACTGACCGCGCCCTGCTTGAGTCATTCGCGGCTTTCTCAACGAGTGTGAACCGGTCCTCCCGGTCCGGGCTTGATGAAGCGCTGCAGAATGTCAGAGACCGCGACCCGAACCATCTCAGCATCCGCGCATCTGTAGCTCTGTATACAGAACATCTGACGAATGGATCGTGGCGAGACGCCTGGCGCGTCGCGACCGCTTCAGCAGAACACCTTTATCCTGTTCGGAATGTAGTTTCAGAAGCCTATTTTGATGCACGGCAACAGTCGGCCATTGCTTATTTTTATTCGGAACAGACACGTGAGTCTCACGAAGCACTTGCTCGCTGGAACGCGGAAACCAGACAGACCGTGGCGCGGATTCTGGACGCTGGTTATACGTCACCTGAGTGGCTCGAAAAAGTCTATTGGCAGAGCGAAGCCTATATGACGCTTGCCGAACGCTGGTTCTATTCAAACGATATAGACAATTCTTTCGCCGACAGCGAGGCAAGTCGGCGACAGCAGCAGCCACTCACAGAGGGGCAGTTGGACCTAATAAATGCCGAATATCCACTACCGAATTCTGAAGGGCTTTTGTTTCATCCGCGAACCGACGGCGAGCTACGCCGCTGCAGAGGAGAACTGATCAATGAACCGGAACTGCGATATCCGACGATCGCCCGTGGATGGGATGGCGTCGCGGTCGTGGTGGCTCGTCTCTGGTTTGATGACGACGGGTCGGTTTCGGATCAGGAGCTACTCGCCTCGATACCGCCCTCATCGCTCTTTGAAGAGCGGTCACTCGAAACCATGCAAGACTGGCATTTCGAGCTCGCTGATGACGAGGACAGAAGCGAGTGCAGCGTAAGTGCCTATCCTTTTTACTACCAGGTCGCCTTCTTTCTGCGACGTGACTGAGCAATCGACTTATTACCCCGGGCGGCTTGTACGCCCGGGTTCTGCGCCGTTTGGCGGTGATCTGAGCTCCTGCGCAGCGCCCAGCTCCGACACCGTATCGATGGTGATCACAGTCTGATCATTGGCTTCGGTGCGCGCTGGCCAGATCATTCCATTGCAATCGATCTCGGTTTCACCAGGCTCTGACCAGGCAAAATCAACCCAGCAGGCATGCGTAAAATCTGCAACAGCTCTGTCTTCATCCGTCACCTGCCCCAGCGTCGCCGGATAGCTCTCAATCGTATTGAACACGAACGGAATTTCACCGGCGTGAGGAGCGCCATTCGGATTTAGCTCACGCAGAGCTTCGGGCACGTAATGGAAGAAATACTGCCAGACGGGCTCACCATCCTGAGCATAGGTGGCAACCTGTTGCGTTCCCGCCAGACGCCCTTCATCGGAGTTCGAGCCGATAATGAAAGGAATATCGTTCTCAGCACCCTGTTCAAAAGCGTCCATAATGGAAAGCGGTTTAACAATCGGATCAATGATTGTCCGGAAGCCGAATGCCAGACGACGCTGAGAGAAAAGCGTATCGGTATCAAGCCCGCGCAACTCTTCAACTGTGAGATTTGCGCCATCAAGGCCGATTTCATCCATATAGCTAACGACGAGTTCCTCAGCACGCTCAAGCGGCGTACCCGGCGCACGCAGCGAACCTGTTGATTCAATGATCGCTTTGTCAATGACACCTTCAGAAAGCGGTGATGTGAGAAGGTTCGCCGTCATCGTCGCACCGGCTGACTCGCCAAACACAAGCACATTGTCAGGATTGCCACCAAACGCTGCTGCATTGTCCTTCATCCATTGCAGTGCTGCGAGCGCATCCAGCAGGTGAAAGTTCGTAACCGGCTCGCCTTCAGATGCAGATTCAGTCAGAGCCGGATGCGCGAAACCGGCCAGTGGCCCAAGCCGATAATTGATCGTGACCAGAATAACGCCGTCGCGCGCAAACTCCGTCCCGTCATATGTCGGCACATTGCCCGCTCCGACAACACCGCCACCACCGAAGAGCCAGAGCATAATCGGCGCGTTTTCAGCATTTTCCGGTGCCCAGATATTCATATACAGGCAGTCTTCGCTGACGGGCCCGAAATATCCTCCGCCATTTGGTGAACCATCTTCGTTCAGAGGCTGAAGGCAGGCTGGCGCGAACGCGTCGGCTTCCAGCACCCCGTCCCAGCTGACGGGTTGAGGCGCACGCCAGCGCAGGTCGCCGACCGGAGGCTGCGCAAACGGCACGCCGCGATAGACGGTGATGCCTCCATCGAGCGGAACACCCGACAAGACACCTGAGCTTGTTTCAATCGGCTGGTGTTCCGGCGTGATGGCAGCCAATGGCTCTGATTGCACCGAACCGGTATCAATGTCGCTGCAGGCCATAAGGAGCAGAGGCATAGCAATGCCGGCAATGAGTGATTTCAATTTCATAACATTCCCCCGATTAAGCCAGCAATGCTGGCGCCAGCGCGTCCCACGCAGCTTGCGGCGACAGCCCCGGACGGCCAAAACCCATTGTGGCGACAACCATGTCCTGTTCCGGCAGCACGAAGCAGAACTGCCCAAGTGCACCGGCAGCAAAATACATGCTTGCCGGCGCATTCGGCACGCGACCTTCCGTGTTCAGCCACCAGAGATAGCCATAGCTCGCATTCAGTTCGCTCGGAGATGTCGCCGCGTGGATATAGGCTTCATCAATCAGGCGCTCACGGCCCCAGACGCCACCATTGAGATAAAACTGGCCAAGCCTTGCCATATCCCGGCATGAAATAAGGATCGACCCGCCAATCCGCACATTCCCGTTCAGATCGACACCCTCAGGCTGGTAGTCAAAATTTCGGCAGCCAAGTTTGGCGACTACCTGCTGCATCATGAAATCATAGCTGGTCATGCCCGTCGCATTGGCGACGATATCCGCCAGATGGTCGGCCGGTGCGCCATCATAGAAATACTGCGTTCCAGGTGGAATGGTCCGCCCATATCCCGGCGGCGTGCCGTCTTCGGCTTCTTCGTACCACTCATACTCTGCCCCGGGTCCGGGCGGCGATGTGTCATCAATCCGTCGCGGCGGAACAGAGCTCGGCTTCATGTTCATTGTGCCGCCTGAGCTCATGGTCAGCAAATGCCGGATGGTGGTTGCTGGCTGCAGACCCGAAACGTCTGACGGATGATAACGTGACGCCAGCTCATCAATATTCAGATAGCCAAGATACTGTGCCCGGCCCACCATGGTCGATCCCCAGCTCTTGCCTGATGAGAAACTTACATTCTGCCAGTCCGGCGTCGCTCGGTGATAAGCGTTCTCCCAGTAGGTCTCGTACACCAGTCGACCAGCGCGAATAATCACCAGCCCCTGCCGCTCACCGGGTTCTGCGAGCGTGTTGGCAGCGACATCAATCGCAGAGCGGGACAGACCAAAATCTTCCGGTGAAGACACAGCCCAGTCATTCAACCCCGGTCCGGCAGCGGCCTCACCAAAAGAGAGGCCCTGTGTTTCACATGCTGCCAGCGTGGCTCCGCATCCGAGCAGAAATACCCTGCGATTGAATTCAGACGTCATGTTGTCCCCTTGTTAAAACCGTCCGGCAGGCCCCGGAAACACAACCGGCGTCTCGCTACCGTCTGTGGCGACGGCCGACACGCCGAAATAATAGTTGTCGATCACGATATTCTCGAGCGTGTACTCGGTGACATCGCCGACGAAGCGTGAGTAAGCCCACTGAGACTCATCCGTCAGACGCCACCAGACGCGATAGCCTGCCAGATTGTCTGAGTTCTCAGGTTTTTCCCAAGTGAGCGTCGTATTGGCCGTCACCGCACCTTCAATCTCGACATTCGCGGGGAATGGCGGCGCGCCTGCAATACCCGCCATCGTGATGGCGTTAAGTGCGGTCAGCTGAGCTGCATACACCTCGTCAACGCCTTCCATCGTATCGCCATAGACGACACCGTCTTCAGTGCGCAGGTCCTGATGCTGGCGGTCATAATGCTCATGGACTTCCATGATGCGCACGCCAGGAATGCCAACTTCGTTGAACGGGCGGTGATGACCACCGCGACCGAACCGGTCGAGACGGTAAACCATCATGACATCCATATTGGTCATATAGTCATCGGCCATACGATCGATATACCGGGCCAGATTGCGCGAAGGGCTATCGACTTCACCGCCGGTAAAACGGCGGATACGCGCCTCTTCAGGTGTTTCAACGGCGCGCGTGCCTTCAGAGAACACGCGCACTGTCGAGTTATCGATGACGCCGTCAATGCCAGAAATGTTCGAGATCATATCATTATTGAGAACGGCTTTGATCTCCCAGCCATTATCAAGCGCATGCTGGGCGACGATACGACCGCCGATCAGCCCCTGCTCTTCGCCTGCCAGCGCAGCATAAATGATGGAGCCGTCAAACTCGTACTGAGAGAGAATGCGGGCCGCCTCCAAAGCACCGGCAACACCAGACGCGTTATCATTCGCACCCGGCGAGTCAGACGTTGAGTTCATTACGTCGGATACACGGCTATCTATGTCACCAGACATCATCACGAACCGGTTCGGGTCGGTTACCCCGCGCTGGATCGCAATCACGCTGATCACCTCAGCAGGGCCCGGCACACGTCGCTCGTTTTCAACTGTGTCACCGATATACATAACTTCCAGACAGCCACCGCAGTCAGCAGAGATCGCTTCGAACTCTTCGAAAATCCAACGACGCGCAGCACCAATACCGCGCGTATCGCTCTCAGTTTCAGACAGAGTGTGTCGTGTTCCGAAGTCTACGAGCGTCTGGATGTCAGCGCGTATACGTTCAGGCGAAGGCGCATGCGCGATGTCATACAGGTCCATAACTTCGCCTGGCGGCGCAACAATCTGAGTCGCACCTGGAAGAGCCGCTGCAGCGACAATACCAAAACCTGCAGAAATAATCAGCTTTCTCATCGGGAAATTCCTCTTACTGGCAGCTCAGAATGATAGGGTAGACGATCACGAAAGCAATCAACCCGGCTGTGCCGCCAGCAAGTTGTCCTCGCCTCGCTTAATCCTCCAGCGCTGCGATCACATCTGCAGTGAATTCAGCGATGTTGAACCCGTCACCAATATCAAGACCGCGACGGACCACGACGAGGTCATGTTCAGGCACGATCATGGCAAACTGACCGAGCGCACCTGCTGCAGAATACCCCGGGCTCGGCATGCCCTGCGCGTCTCCATACAGCCAGAACTGTGCGCCATAACCAGGCCGCCCTACCGCCACAGACGCTGGCTGCGCGGCGGCAGGCGTGGCAACAAATTCAGACCAGCCCTCTGGCAGAATTCGCTCGCCTTCCCACACGCCATCATTCGCATAGAGGATCCCGAAACGGGCAAAGTCACGTGCCGTACTCCAGCACTGACCGGAAATCAGGAAGTCATCGAGCCAGTCGGTTTCAATTACCGTGCGCGTCATGCCGATACGCCACAGAAGCTCCCTGTGCGGGAAACTCAGAAACGCTTCATCGTTACCTAGCGCTTCGCGGACAGCATGAGTCGACAAAATTGTATCCGAGCCGGAATACACAAAACGGGTGCCGGGCTCTGCGTCCATCATATTCAACGCCGAAATCTCAGCAGGCGGCGCACCGGAGCCATAGATATCAATTTGCGGATTGCCTGCCCCAGACGTCCAGAAACCGCTATTCATGCCCAGCATGTCCGCAATCGTGATTGCTCCGCGCGGATCGCCCGGGCGGCTCCATGCTTCGAGCGGCGCAGGCGCGTGAATATCGACCAGCCCTTCGCGGACTCCTACACCGACGAGGCTGACTGAAAGGCTTTTGCACATTGAGTTTGTACGGGCCGACACGTGCATGTCATACCCCTCTTCGTAACGTTCAGCGAGAATTCGCCCGTTCTGAACAATTACGACACCCCAGGTATCACCCGCATATTTGCTCTCCTGATCCAGAAACGCCTCATCAAGCAGCGCCTCAAGCTCAGCGCGCGGTGGCTCAACCGCATTCTGGTCTCCGAGAGGCCAGTCCTGATCATCAAAATTCGGGCGTTCTACATCCGCCGGCCATGGCGTCAAATGCTGAACAGCCTCCATCGTCGCGCCGATCGGCAATTGTGTGCAGCCAAGGTTTTCGCGGTGGACGGCAATTCGCGGCGGCATATCATCCAGATAGCGCACAGCGACAACGCCGTTCTCACGGTCAATCATGTCCGCGCCCTCATCAGCCGCGCGGGATGAGCGTGACAGGGTCGCGTAGACCATTTCCTCTGACATCTCAGACTCGAACAAACCGGAGCAGAGGTGTAGCGCGCGATAGCCAGCGCCGCGCGCTGCATCATGCCTGGAAACATCTGACCGTGACGTCATAGCCGAGGCTTCGGTCCGAGCAGGTCCTGCTGCCGCATTCTGAACCGGCTGACGCGTTTGTTCGGCCTCCTGTGCTACGCTCGCGCAGGAACCGACCAGAAGTGCCGCAATCGACACACCCAATAAAGTAGATTTCATTTCAGATCCTCCCCGCATTTTTATCGGCGATGCACCGCACCGGTGCCCAATTGTTGTGTTGGATAACGCTCAAGGAATTCACGCTCCGCGCGATGCGGATCAGCTTCAAGATGCGGCGGGTCATCTAGCATCATCGTATAGCGGTTTTCCAGATCGTACGGTCGCCATTCAGGGATGGCCGGATTGTTCGGATTTCCATTGCGCGCGAAAGAAATCCAGCTGCCCGCCATGATGTCTTCCATCGCTCTTGTGGAGTCTGACTCCGGCCCGACCATGTATTCCATCTTATCCGCGTTATCGAAGACAAATGGTAGACAAAGAGAGTGTTGAGACACCCGGCGTCCGCCCTCAACGGGCTGGCGCCACATCAGACGATAAACATAGGTTGGAGCTGTCGCACCAAGCGCACGCATTTCAGACATGAGTGTCTGGTCGCGGCGATAACCTCTTGCCGATACAATTGTGAAAAAAACTTCCGACGGATTTGCTTCCGGACGAGACGCCTGAAAAATGCTGAAAGCCTCATCCACGTCTTCAGGATCAATGAAGGTCCGTAGACGCTCTTTGGCCTGAGCCTCATCCATTTCGAAAATACCCGGCAGACCGCCCATCTGGTTTGTCAGCTCAGTGCGGGTTGTGCCCAGCATCATCGGCACGTGGCTCGAAATACGTGGCGCGTCCGGATAGAATGGATGTGACCGGAAAGCATTGCCATCCAGCGTCGGGCTGAAACGTCCACCCAGCTCACGACGTACTGCTATCTGCGCACGGGTCAGATCATCTACCGGAACCGTCTGGAGCCTGTGCGCCTCGGAAACCGGAATGTCCAGCTGTCGCAGCAGCGCATAAGCCATGTCATTGGAACGTTCGAGTGATTGCAGTCTCAGGTGTGAGCCAGACTGAACAACACCCTTATGAAACAGGCCTTCGGCATCCTCGCCTGCGAAACAAAGGCTGACCTTCCGGCCGCCGCCCGACTGACCGTAAATCATTACATTGTCCGCGTCGCCGCCGAACTGGGAGATATTCTCTCGAACCCAGTTCATAGCGCGAACAAGATCGAGATAGCCAACATTTGAAGACTCTGCGAAATCCTCGCCCAGCACGTCACCCAGATAACAATGACCAAAGACGTTCAGGCGGTGATTGATTGTGCAGACAACGACGTCTCCGCGCAGCGCCACATTTGTACCGTCATAGACAGGAACAGACCCGACGCCTGCTTCAAAACCACCGCCATGAAACCAGAGCATAACCGGGCGCTTTGCATTATCGCATGCCGGCGTCCACACATTTATGCGCAGACAGTCGTCAGTCATCGGCTCTTCGCCGGCGAGACGCGTCTGGACCTGTGGAGACTGATCACCATAGTCGAAGGCGTCCTGCACGCCCGCCCACGGTTCAGGCGTTTTCGGAGGCAGAAAGCGGTTGGTTCCTTCCGTAGAAGCGCCATAGCGCATCCCTTTGAAGACCGACACGCCATCCTGCACGCGACCGCGCACATAGCCCTGTGCTGTCTCAACAACCGGCTCGGTTGCCGATCCCATTACACGGCTTATCGGTGCGCCAGTTGCACACGCGCCCAGCGCTGCACTTCCGCCCAGCAGCATCAATCGACGATTGATCAACATCAGAACCTCCCACTATCATTTGCCTGCGCGTCGCATCCCGACCGGACCGAGGCTTTCATTAAACATAAACACGTTTATACACCGATTTTCCGGCGCAAAAAATAAGGGCCAGACAAGCTTTGTCCGGCCCTCGCGCTAGAAAAGCGCAGTTTAACTCGCGATCATCGGGAGAATATCCGCTGCGCGATCCAGGTGTTCTATGTTCATTGTTGCGTCGATGACTTCTTCTGTCCGGCCATTGCCAAGAACAGGGGCCATTAACTCTCGAGCTTTATCCAGCACGTCATCACGCGTCATTGGGTGAGATGGGAATCCTCGTACAAACGGTACGAATACATTGTGTGTCCCAGTGCGGGAATCGACGAGTGTTACACGGGCCGGCTCGGTACGTTCCTCGCCCTCGGCAACTTCTAGATCAGGCGCATGAATAACGTCCATTTTCTCCATCAGCGCATGTACCTGACTATCGGTGTTGAACCGCTCACGAGACTGTGCCGACACAAGGTCCAGCCGCCCGTCAATCAGCATGATTGACGCAAGATACCGCAGGTTCAATGCAGGCATTTCCGCATTCCTGAATGCATCCCAGCGACCAGGCATTTCCATGACAATGCTCTCAACCGTCTGAGGTGACGTTTGCGGAAGCAACTCCATAATCCCCTGTACGGCAGGCTGTGTCGGGCCGCCTACGGGATAACGCTTATACGCTGTGAGAGGCAGCTCCGAACGCGTATCAAGATCCTCGATCAGATAAGCCGGATTATGATCGGCGCCCTGACGGAACATGCGGTGGTTCATGTACCCTTCCGCATTATCGAGGCAATCAGCGACGCCCGTATACCCGGCCTCTACCAGAAGCGCAGCCTCCGCTCCGTTTCGCGCACCGACACCTGCGAAAACAAAAGTCTTCTCAATGTGATCCTCATCAAGCAGCCACTGCCACGAACCGGACGCAGACTGACAGGCATAAGACATGACGTGCTGCACCTGTTCAGCGGTCAGGCCCAACATGCTCGCTGTCGTCGCTGCAGCACCGAAACATGGCCCCAGCCCGTGATTGGCGATACCATTGGCGTAGAGCGTACGAACGCCGAGAGCCTTTGGCATACGACCACATAGCTCATACCCAGCGACGACCGACCGAAGCACGTCGCTACCGGTTCCGCCTCTGTTTTCGGCAATACCGAAGGCGGCCCCCACAACAGCTGGACCCGGCTGCACAAAAGCAGACGGAATGAAGTCGTTAATCTCAGAGCCGTGTACGATCATGGCGCTGCCATAAATCGCATCTACCAGACCGCAGCGTTCATTCGTCGCCAGCATGGTTGCGCCATTTTCGGCGTCACGGGATTTCGACAATGCATATTGTCGGCCAAGCATAGCCGGTTCGAGATCCTTGCAGGAAACCGCTGACGCGAAAGAATCAAGGATGTGGCGTTTACCAAGCTCGAGAAACTCCGGATCAACTGCCGCCGTTCTGATGTTTGCAATGTACTCGCTGATCGTGCGCGTCAGATTAAGATCGGTGACGATCCCATCATTCGGATCGCTCGCCTCAGCCGCCTGTGCGCCAGCAGACTCAGCAGCCGTCGCTGTGGCGCATGACGCAATTGTCAGCGACGCGCCAGCAAGACCAACCTTAAACGCATCACGGCGGGTAAAATGCGAACGCGCCGCCTGGCCCGTTTCATCATCAGAACTCATTCATATCCTCCCAAGCGTTCCATTTTTCAGAACATCATTTCATTGATATGATGATGGATGCGGAGATGATGTCAACCAAAGATGACCATGTTCAGTTTTTTCTCACGGACACGAGATGAACGCGAACAGCCTGAACACGGAAAGTTGGTTTTGACTTGAGCGTCTTCTCCCATAATTTGTTCAGTATAGCTCACATACCGGAACTAACACCGGCTCGATGCGTAAGAGACCAGAGGAGACTCAACTCACATGGCTGTTTATCGCCCACCGCATATCCCATCCTCTGAGATCACACCCAAAGATGTCTGGCTGAACCGACGGTCTATTCTGAAGAGCGCCGCAGCCCTTGGCGCGACAACGCTCGCCGCACCGCTTGCAGCCTGTGGACAGGAAGCAGCCACCGGTACGAGCTTCACCACCGATGAGCCAATCACGCCATATCAGGACGTCACCGGCTATAACAATTTCTACGAATTCGGCCTTCAAAAGACAGACCCTGCCCGTCATTCAGGTGACTTCAACCCGCGCCCATGGACAATCGAAGTTGATGGCCTCGTGAATAACCCGCGCACCTTTGACATTGATGAGTTGATCGCCAGCCAGACGATCGAAGAGCGGATTTACCGCATGCGCTGCGTTGAAGCCTGGTCCATGGTCATTCCGTGGAATGGTTTCCCGCTATCTGCCCTTCTCAATCAGGTCGAGCCGCTGTCCAGCGCTAAGTATGTTGCCTTTGAAACAGTCGTGCGCCCGGAAGAAATGCCGGGTCAGCGCGGTTTCTTCCAACCGCTGCCATGGCCATACCGTGAAGGCTTGCGCCTTGATGAAGCCATGCATCCGCTCACGATTTTGTCGACGGGCGTGTTTGGTGAAACCCTGCCGAACCAGAACGGTGCACCTGTTCGTCTTGTCGTGCCTTGGAAGTACGGCTTTAAGGGCATCAAATCCATCGTGAAGATCACCCTCACCGAGCAGGAGCCTCCATCCACATGGAATGTCTCCGCGCCGAGCGAGTACGGCTTCTATGCCAATGTAAACCCGGACGTGCCGCACCCGCGCTGGAGCCAGGCCACCGAGCGCCGCATTGGCACGGGCGGCTTCTTCGGCGCTGACCGCCGGGAAACGCTCATGTTCAATGGCTATGCTGACGAAGTTGCCGATATGTATGCTGATATGGACCTGACGCGTTACTTCTGATGTCCGTTTCCAGCACAGTAAATTCTGCCGTCCGTAAAATTCCGGCATGGCCGCTTTATGTTCTTGGCCTCATACCTGCGGTATGGGGCTTTTACCTCGGCGCGACCAACCAGCTAGGCACCGACCCGGTCAAAACCTTCGAGATTTTTCTCGGCCTATGGGCGATCCGCTTTTTGCTGCTTACCCTCGCGGTGACGCCACTGCGTGATCTGGCGGGTGTGAACCTGATCAAATACCGGCGCGCTCTGGGGCTTCTCGTTTTCTGGTATGTATTGTTCCATTTTCTTGTATGGCTGATCCTTGATCAGCAGCTCATGATGGCTCAGGCGATTGATGACATCACCAAACGGCCTTTCATTATGCTGGGCATGGCGGCACTAATTCTGCTCATTCCGCTCGCGCTGACGAGCTTTAATTTCGCCATCCGCAAGCTACGCAAAAACTGGAACAAGCTGCATAAGCTGATCTATGCGATCAGCATTCTGGCGGCGATCCACCTCTTCATGGCGACAAAAGTTCTGGATGCCGAGCAGTATATCTATCTGGCGCTGTTCGTTGTGCTGCTCGGATATCGCATTGCCCGCCAGCCTCTTCAAAACATTAAAGCAGAAAAGCAAACTGCAGCGAGACATCGCAAGCACCAGCATATTGCCCAAATGACCAATAAATTAAAAAACAAGGGACAACAGCGTGAGTGAATTCTCATAAACGCTTTTTAGCAAAAGCTCTTCCAGATGCGGTTTTCAGATATGCTTCGAAGTCTCCGGATTTTTCTAGGTCAGAAAAGGCAACATAAGTTTTAAGCATCCACGGCTGGAATTTGGATGTGTGCCCGACTTTTCCGGAATTATGCTGAGCGATTCGCCGCTTAAGATCGTCGGTAATGCCCGTATAGAAGCGACCTTCGGCCGACTGGCTCTCGAGTATGTAGACATACATCATTTTGAAAGTCCGCCTTCGCCGCGGCTTCGGCGCGACATCCGTTTCGCACGCTACACGCTATCGCGCTGTAGCGAAATTTTTCGCAGAAAAATTTGCGAAAGCGGATGGTGCCCCCGGCCGGACTCGAACCGGCACTCCCGAAGAAAACGGATTTTGAATCCGTCGCGTCTACCAATTCCGCCACAGGGGCACGGAAAATGCGAACCCGCTAGATGACAAGAAGCGGGGTGCACGTCAATCGAAACTGAAGGGAAGTTTTGCAGGCCAGCTAAAATGCCAGCCTGACGGGCTATCTAGCCGTCAACTTTCCAGCCGCGCGCTGTGCGACGGGCTTCCAGAACGCCATCTTCTGAAGAGGCATAGGCGCGAGCACGTTGTGGCTGCGGTTTGGAGTGAGATGCAAAGCGCATGAACATAGCCACGCAAGCGATGATCAGGCCGACAATCGCTGTCGCGATCGCAACGACACCTGCTGCCATAAGAACCAGAGCGCCAACCGCGAATGTTGCGATAACGGCAAATAGTCGTTTCACAGACCCGAAAAAGGATCCGCCGCCACCCAGCCCGTTAGTCGTCATATTCGCATTGATCATTTTCATCTCCTGATAGGAGTGTGGGGACGAATGAGCGGTTCGTCAATCCGCTCTTATCAGCATGCCACGCTCGGCACGGATTTTTGCATATGCACCAGTGATGGTTGCCGCTTTTTCATTTGCACGTGCTTCAAACTCGTGTGGCGCGCCATTCATCACCAGCCTGTCGGGGTGATTATCAGCCATCAGCTTACGGTAAGCGACGCGGATATCATCAAAGTTTGCCGAATGGCTCACGCCCAGAATCTCGTACGGATCATCAGGGTCTGCGCCCAGATGGCTCGCTTTAATGCGGCGGAAATCATCTTCGGAGAAGCCGAATATGGAGGAGACCTTCTGTAGGTAGATCATCTCGTCCAGCGTCACCACGCCATCAGCACCGGCAATGTAGAACAAGCCGTCCAGCACGCCTTCTAACAGGCATGGCCGGTCACCATATTTGCGCGCAATCTTGGAAGCATAGCCTTCATATCCGCGCACCGTCTGGCGTGCGAGATTGAACACCCTGCGTACAGATGCCGCATCTTCAGGAGCCGCGCGAAAGACTTTTGAGAAAACCTGAACCTCATCATCGGTGACTTCACCGTCAGCCTTGGCGAGTTTCGCGCCCAGACCAACGACAGCCGCCGTAAATCCTACATCCTGAGGGTCCGGACCGCATGAAGAATTGTCCGCCAGCGCGGGCAGGTCATCCTCATGGTGAGGATCAAACAAGCGCTGAGCGCGCTCCAAAAGGCGATTCCAGATGGTCATCCTGTGAGTCTTATACCCTAAAATTCTAATTTTGTCAGATCATGCTCTGTTGAGTTTTGCTTAAACCTTCGTAATTCTGAAATCCCCGTTACACCGCGTCTCGAAAAGAAAAAACCGTGATCGAAACGATAGTCATTCTAAGCGTCTGCGCGGGGCTTTTCGTCCTTCTGCAATGGCCAAAAATCTCGCGGTCACGCTTCTGGAAGGCGAGCATTACGCCGCTGGCCTCCATCATTGGCAGCGGCTTCCTCGTGATCGGACCAATCCTTGATCACGCATTCGGCTCCTATGCCATTATCGGAATGATCGCGCTCTGCGTCATGGCGTATCTGTTCGGCAGCGCTATCCGTCAGAATATCCGCTACCGGTCAGAGAACAGCTATGACCGCCTCTTCCAACCACTGGATAAGGCCGCGTCGTGGGCGCTGTCCTTCGCCTACATTGTGTCTGTCGCCTACTATCTGAATCTTTTCGGATCATTCGCCGTCCATATGACGGATGCCGACACACAGACAAATGCACGCATCCTGACGACCATCATGCTCCTCATCGTGCTCTTCGTGGGCTGGACGAAAGGCTTTTCCGCGCTGGAGAAAATGGAGCAGATGTCGGTCACGGTGAAGCTTGCCATTATAGGCGGACTTCTGGTCGGTCTGGGCTTCGACTTCGCCGGAAAGGCTGCTGACGGCGCGCTCATCTTTATCGATCCGAGCGTCTCTCCCATTGGCGCTGTGACGCTGCTTTTCGGCCTGATCGTCACCGTGCAGGGCTTTGAGATTTCCCGCTATATGGGGGAGGAATATCCGGCGAATGTCCGCATTTCCTCCATGCGGTTTGCACAGCTCCTCTCCTCGGCGATCTACATTGTCTACATTCTCCTGATGGCCTTCCTCTTTCGTCCGGAAGACATTCCGCTTCAGGAGTCGGCCATTATCGACATGATGGCGCTGGTCGCGCCTGTACTGCCCATCCTGCTGGTTGCCGCCGCCCTCGCCGCCCAGTTTTCCGCGGCAATTGCAGACACAGGCGGATGCGGCGGTCTGGTGCATGAACTCACCGACGAGAAAGTACCAACGCGCCATAGCTATGTGCTGGTTGCAGGCCTCGGCATTGCGCTCACCTGGTTTGCCGATGTGTTCGAGATCATCTCATATGCGTCACGTGCTTTCGCGCTCTATTACGCGCTGCAATCGGCGCAGGCTGCACTGTCGGCATGGCGGCTCGAAAAAGCCTATCTTCGCACAGGATTCTTCGCTGCGCTCTCCCTTCTCGGCTTTGCGATCACCGTGTTCGGGCAGGCCGTCGAATAGTCCGATCAGTCACGCGTGCGTGACCTCTCTTACAATTTCGTAATGCAGGCATCCAGTTCCAGACCCACGTCGTAACCACAGTATCCATCGCAAAAAACGCGGTGGCTGAGCACCGGATCGATCCTCACTCGCTCGCCTCACAGACGACACATGGAGTGACACATTATGAAATCCCTGATCGCCTCAACCGCACTGGTTGCGACTCTTTCCATGCCCGCTTTTGCAGACTGCGCAAATGCGACGGCATCCCGTTCGGCTAACACCGAAATCGAAACAACATACGCTGGCCACCATTCTGAAATGCAGGCTGACATTGTCGGCACAGCGCAGGATGCAGGCTTCACAACTCTGCTCGCAGCAGCTGAAGCAGCGGGCCTTGTAGACGCCCTTCGCGGCGAGGGCCCACTGACAGTCTTCGCACCGACAAACGAAGCGTTCGCAGCGCTCGGCGAAGACACAATCGCCACCCTGCTTGCGCCGGAGAACAAAGACCAGCTCGCAGCAATCCTCTCCTACCACGTGATCGCAGGCCGCGTAGAAGCAGCTGATCTGGTAGGCACAACAACAGAAGCTGAGACCCTAAATGGCACGGTCTCCATCGACGGAACAGACGGTGTCAAAGTGAATTCGGCGACTGTCATTCAGGCTGATGTGGAAGCCTCTAACGGCATTATCCACGTCATTGATACGGTCCTCATACCTTAACCCCTCCTCCTCCTCTCATTTCCCCCACTTGCTAAAATCCCTTGAGAGGATGTCTTCACCCCGGCTTCGGCCGGGGTCTTTTTTTGAAGAAAACTTATCGGTTCTGAGAGGCCTTCAATTCGGCGATTTCAGCTTTCAGCTCGGCAATGACGCTGAGAATTTCATCGCCCTTTTTGAGCATCTTCTCTTCGGTATCCTCAATCTCATCCTCGATCTGCTCGATCGCTTCTTCGGTACGCTCATCCTGTTCAGCCTGAAGGGCCTCAACAATCAGCGCGATGAAGAGATTCAGAACCGCAAAGCTCGCAAGAAAGATGAAGCTCAGGAAGAAAATCCACGCATAAGGATGGCCATCATCCATCACCTTCTGGACGACTTCATTGCGCCAGCCATCCATGGTCATCACCTGAAACAGAGTGAAGGCTGAGGCTGGAATGTCATGGAAAAGCGCATGGACGTCCGGATTGTCTGTGCGACCATAAAGCGAGGTCGCCATAACCGCGCTCGCATAGATGAGCACGGCCAGAACGGCGATAATCGCGCCCATGCCCGGAAGCGCCTTGAACAGCGCCTCGACGATCCGCTTCATCATCGGCACGACATGCAACAAGCGCAGAACCCGCAGCACACGCAATGACCGCATGACCTGGAACGGGCCAGAGCCCGGCAGGATGGACACACCCACCACGAAGAAATCGAAAATGTTCCAGCCAGACCTGAAGAAATCCAGCCTGTGGGCGAATAGCTTCAGAAGAAGCTCGATGACGAAAATACCGACGACGAAAATATCGAAGAATTTGATGCCCAGATGCAGAAGCGGCGGAAGCGTCTCAACCGTTTCCAGCCCCAGCGTAATTGCATTCAGAACGATCAGCGTGGTGATCGCATTCTTGAATAAGCTGTTCTCGATGATCTCCATCGCGCGGCGTCGCGACGGGCTAATCGTTTCGGTCACTTCCATCTGTCTTCCCGTCTCCCCAGATCGGCACAGAAATTTCTGATAACCATAACTTAAAGTCTTCTACTGCTTTTGGGTATCGTCAAATCTGGCCATATACCCATCTTTGTGGGAACGTGCATCGGGGCCGGGCAAATCCAACAGAGAGGCAGAATGTCGTCGTCATCACCATTCCAGACAGAACAGATGACTCTGGCGGAGCTCTTCAACGGGAAACGTGTCTTTTCGTTTCCTGCGTTCCAGCGTCCGTATCGCTGGACAATGGAAGAAGCGATCACGCTGATTGATGACGTTGCCGCCGCCGCAAACCGCAAGGATGCGGGCTATTTCCTCGGCAATCTGGTCATGACAGAAGCCAATGGCCGCGACTGTATGGTGATTGACGGCCGCCAGCGCCTGACCACGCTTTTCATGCTACTCTGCATTCTGCGCGATCTTGAAAAGGACGCGAACCGCAAGCGCGGCCTGCATCGCCTGGTACGCGATGAGCGCGACAACGAAAACTTTCTGGAATCGAGCTGGCGCCTGCGCTTTGCACCCGCAGAGCAGACCCTGATCGAGAACCGCATTTCAGCCTGGCAGGCGCTCAACAATCCGTCTCAGGGCGGACGCATTATTCCCGAACGCTACCTCACCATGTTTGAGGTCGCTGACGGCATGCGTGAACTGCTCACCCAGCCGATTAATGATACCGGCCTGCCGCGCCTCAATGAATTTACCGATTACCTTCTCAATAATTGCGAAGTGATCGTGCTGACCGCGTCTTCTGCCACGTCTGGCCTGCGCCTCTTCCAGGTGCTGAATAATCGCGGCCTGCAGCTTTCTGAAGCCGACCTTACCAAACCCGATCTTCTCAAAGCCCTGCCGATCGAACGACAGGCAGATGCAGCCATTATCTGGGACGGTCTTGAAGATCGTCTGGGGTCGGACAATCTCGATACGCTTCTGCGTGCCATGGTGTTTGCGACCTCTGGCGAATGGGTTCCGCAAGGGCGCACATTCGGCCCAAGCCTTAAAGCGGCCATGATCGGTCGCGGCCCTGAGCAATTCCACTTTGAAGATCTGCAAACCTATGGCGATGCCTTTGCAGACATTCACTGGGGCGACATCCCGTTCGACGAACCGGAAGAAAACCCAAACCATCTCATCCGTGCCCTGTATTTCCTCGGCCGGTCAGCGAATGAATGGAAAGAGTTCATTCCGGTCGCGATGGAGATCCTTGTCCAGTTCGATGGGAATTACGGCGAGATTTACCGCCATATCCGCGCGCTCGATCGGCTCTTCTTCGTCTGGTTCATCAACGAGACCTCTGAAGGCCCGCGCCGCCGCACATGTTCGGATGCCATCGCGCAGCTGCGCAACGGTCAGGATGTGTTCGCTTCAGGCAATGCCTTCGACGTGCCACAGATCGAGCTTGAAAGAGCGATTGAGGCGCTCTCCAAACCGTTTCAGAAACTCTATCAGCGCGGCGCCCTGCTCCGCCGGATTGAGCTTGGCCTTTGCGAGCGAGACGGCCAGCCTGCCCCACCTTATCTGGAGCTTGCAACGTCCGAGCATGTGCTGCCAAAGAACCCGCGTCAGGGCAGCCAGTGGCAGATCGACTTTACACGCGCAGAACACCGCGAATGCCTCGACCTTCTGGGCAATGGCGTGCCGATTTCACGCGACCTCGACAAGCGCGTCGCCAATCGCGATTACAACGCCAAACGATCCATCTATATGGAATCCGGCGCAGACCTTTATTTCCGGAGCGTTGCCGATGTGTGCAGCTATAAGCAGTGGACACCGGCAGAAATCCGCACACGCACAGCTAAAATCGCCGACATGATCGCTACGGGCTGGCGCACCATCCCGACAGAACCCATTCCGGACGAATTCGATTTTGACGATGAAGACAGCACGGACGCCGAACTGTTCGAAGACGCCGATGTCGATGAAGAAGGTATTGGCGACGTCATCGCGCGCGAGATTGACGCGAAGGTCAATTCGCAGAACGGGTCAGACTGACCCGCCTTCTGAATAGCCAAGCTCGGTAAGCGTTTTCAGATCCGGTTGCGGCACAATGCAAGGCGCAAGGTCACGCTCCCACCAACCGACATCATGCCAGCTGCCATTTTTGAAACCGATATTCCGGTAGGTTGCAAAATGGTGGAACCCGACCGCTTCGTGTAGCGCCGCACTGCCCGCATTCGGCAGGGTGACAACGCCATAAGCTTTGGTGAAGCCCTGACGGGTCAGAATATCAATCAGTACGTTATAGAGCTTGCGGCCAAGCCCTTTCCCGCGGGCAGCCGGTGCCAGATACACAGTGACTTCGACGGCCCATTGATAGGCTTTGCGCTCGCGATAGGGCGACCCATAGGCATAGCCCACGACCTCGCCCTCATCTTCGGCAACAATCCATGGATGGGTCAGCCAGAGCTTTTCAATCCGGCCAGCCATGATGTCAGCCGCCGGTGGCTCCATCTCGAATGACACGGCGCTGCCATCTACAAAGGGCGCGTAAATTTCGGCAATTTTTGGCGCATCAGCAGCGGTAGCAAAACGGATAATCAATTAAAGCCCCACTCCGCCGCGCACGTCAGTCTCTGCAAGGCGCTGCATGCCTGCAATCATCGGGCGGGCCTTGCCAATCGCTTCCTGAACCTGCGCCAGTTGCAGGCTCGCCATATGGCTTTCAGCCCGGTCCCAGACCTCAGTCACCCAGATCGTTGTGTTATCAGCCGGATCAGCGGCGACCACATAGGACAAGCAGCCCGGCATGTCTTTCAACCCACCGAGCAGTATCTCGATCAGTGCGTCGCGCTTGCCGTCAGCTGCAGTAAATTTTCCAACCAGTCCATACATGAAAGGGCCTCCCCGAACGGAGAGACCCAACCACATTTCCCCCTACACGCAAATCGAAATTTAGAGCGGAAGACGCACCGTAAACGCGCCGCGAATATCGCCCACTTCAAAGCCAGTTGCCTGATCATCGGCGTAGATCGCATCAATCGCCGCCTGCACCTCTGGCGAGATATCTGTGCCATGACAGGTCGCGCAGAAGTCACCGAGGAAGATCGGCTTCATCCAGCGAAAGACATGACTGCCCTCTTCGTCCACGACTTCGGAATACTGCATCGCCATCTGGTTCACGCCCGATGCGCGCGCCTCCTCAAAGACACCAAATTGTTCTGTTTCCCAGGCATCCGGCGCGTTTGCAGGGTTACGAACGCGAAGCGAAGTGCGGCCAACCTCAAGGCCTGTTTCAGCCGACACTTCAGCCGAGATCACCAGCGCATCTTCAGAACAGGCCGTGATAGCTTCCTCAATGCCGCCCTCTTGCATGGCAGACATCAACCGCGCCTGCAGGCGTTCCTGCAACATGCTCGCCGCGCTTTGCGCTGCGCTGATATCTTCATAGGCGGGTTCCGGCATTTCAACCGAACTGCCACAGCCGCCCAACATGAGCGCGGACGCGAGCCCCGCAAGGATAGGATATTTCATTATCTGTCTTTCCTCCCATTATGATAGCAGGCTACCATAAACTTCTCGCGCATCAGACGATACCAAAGCGCACGACCAGATTAGCCAGATATACATACATTTTATATGGTTTTTTAATGTTACTTAAAACCATGAGGGCAGCTATCGGCGAATCGCGCAAACACTTTTATTGTTGTGAAAATGTCCCCAAGAAGAAAAAATCACTACGTTCCGGAATGGTATCAAAAAGGCTTTTGGGAACCAGGGCAGAAAACATTTGCCTATCTCAACTTGATGCCAGACTTATTCACGAGATCAGATGGCTCCACAGGAAATAAACCTGCCCTGCACAACTCGCCGCCTGCACGTGCGTTCTTCCAAGACGATTTGTATTCCACTTTTTTCGGCACTGAGGTGAACGACGAAATTGAACGAAAGCTATTCGGAGATATCGATACATTTGGGTCAATTGCCGTAAAGGCATTCGTAGCGGGCGATCCGGGAGAATGCCACCAGAACTTCGAAAATCTTTTTAAGTACATTGATGTACAAAAAATCAGAACACCAAAAGGTTTAGCTTGGCTTAGAGCGCAGTATCCTAATTTGACGCAAAATCAATTAATGATGGAAATGCAGGCTGTTCGCTATATGAACTGCACCATTTGGACTGAGGGCGTTCGCGAAATTGTCTCTGCCGCCGATTCCGAAATAAAATTTATTATATCTGACCATCCCGTGACAACGTTTAACCTAGCTATTCCTCCAGGTTCCACGGCCACTCTGTTTCCCAATGCCCCCGGAATTGAACTGAAGGGCACTCAGACAATATTCCCGTTGGACAGACAAACTTGCCTCATTCTGACAAACTACGAGTATGCTAGTAGTCGCGTTTGCGACCCCCTTTCAAAGCGGACTTTTGCACGTCGTTTCGGTCACTCGATGGTCAAGACGGATAGTTTTATCCGCAAAAGAAGCCTTTCGGCCTCAGAAGTTCATCAAATCAATCGAATTATCCGGACAGGGGCACACAAATACGTCGCCGCAGGCGATAAAAACTGGTTACCGAAACCTATAAACAACGCTGCAGAATGGAAGCAGGCTGCTGAAGTATTGCGGCCCCCCTCAGACGAACTCTTTGGATTTGGTGGGGAAATATTTGCGAAATTCGAGGATGGTCACGTACACTATCAAGACGCGTTTGGTCGTACTGAAAAAGCCTCAGATTTTCTTCAAAGGCCAATCCCAGACACACAGCCTAAAGACTATGACACCTGCCCTTGTGGTTCAGGTGAGCACTTCATCACGTGCTGCAAACACAAACCGCTTCACCTTCGAACTGCATGGGATCAGCTTAGTATCCGAGAACGCAACCTTGCGCTTTGGCGAGGCATAGAGAGCATTCTGGAACTAACTCCTGATAAGGATTGGATACAGGTTCGTTACGAACTAACGGATAAAAAAATTGCAGATATATATACGCTGTACGCCGCTCTTTGGCCGAAAGAAACCAATCTCCTCGCTCTTCTCCCAAAACCTGACGGAAAAGTAAGGGCCGTTTATACAGGCTTGCTTCATCCGCAGAAGATCAGGGAAACAGCTCTCAGTTCTTCGCTGCTCTTCGAGGAGCTACTGATACAGCACCCTTTCATCAACCCAAGGGCGATGAAAGCCGATTTCGATCCCACGAAACACCCAGAGAAATTCCGGCAGGAGGCCATCAAAAGCCTTCTTTTCTTCTTTCAAGTAATACCCTTGGTCGAGCAAGGTATCATAAACTTATTCCCAGACCCATGGGTGGTGTCTCAGTTTGAAATTTCTTTCTTCTTGTAGGGTCCGCGCTTTTTAGGCGCTGGCGTTGCCGCATCAATCAGACCGACAATCCATTCCATATCGCGCTTTTGATCGGTCAGACCAGCAGCCATTGCCGGCGTCATTCCAAGCGTCTTGTGCTTCCGGCAAAAGTTATAGAACACGAAGTACAGAGCAAGCGCGTGGCAGTGATTATCGAACTTCTTTGAGAACGCATTCGTCAGGCGTGTGAAGCGGCGCATGGACATACGCATAGTTAGGTTCTGACGCTCAACATATGACGTCGAAATCAATCCCTCATCCGGGTTTCCAGTGTGAGCAATCTTCTTGATACCTGTACATTCAGCGGGGCTATAACGCGTCGTTTTGCCCTGTGGCTGGTTGCCGTAAAGCTTCACGAGTTGAGCGTAGTCGATGTCGTTTCCGAAGGCATTATCGACCGCATGCAGATAGGCCTTATGTCCATCTGTGGTGAGTTGAACTCGATTGTCGAGACGCCCTGCAAGGTCTTGCATGAAGTGGTTTGCGAATTCGGCGTCACGTCCACCAACGAACCAGTTGCACATCAGCTTGGTATCAGCGTCGATAGAGGTCCACGTCCAGACGTCGCCAGAAAAGTCTGGCATGCCAGCGGCGTCTGCGTTCTTCTGCTTGGCGTAACAGAACGACCAGATTTCATCGCATTCAATACGGGTGCTTTTCAGTCCGCGTACATTCGTATCGTGATAGTCAAGGCAAGCCTCACCAGCCTGAACAAGCAGCTTCGTGACAGTGTTAATGCTGACGCCCGTAACCCGGCTGATAGAGCGCATGGATGACCCCTCAACCAATAGTGAGAGGATCATCGCGCGCTTAGAGGTAGGGAGTACGTTTGCCATACTCATTTAATATGAACTATTATGCATAGCGTCAAGCATTATTCCGTCAATATTCCCTCTTGACCCAAAAGTCTTCAAGATTTATTCAGAATACGACGTTAAAAGCAACTCGTACAAGGAATTGAATTTTGACCAACGAAGAAGCGCTGGATTTTGCACGGGTTGTTGAGGCGGCAATTATTAAGGATATCCCTGAGCCTTTTTGGGCGACAATCCATCGCCGCTGCTCTTCCGGATATCACGATACTTATAAAGAAATCGAAGCATCGGCCACCACCCTTGATCCGCATCGACTGCCACGGTTGAAGCAGGATAGAATGTTTCGGACAGAATGGGATTTATCTGAGGCGTGCAAAGAATGTGGCGTACATTTTTCTGCGACGGAAATTGTGCAGAATGGCTGGCATTACGGTGCCGCTACGTCGGGGGCATTTGTTCTGACCCAATCGTACGTTCCAAACTGGAGCGAGATGCCACAACCAGCTCGATTTAGAGAGGACTTGGCAGAACGACAGAAGCAGCCCACGTTAGGGCTGATGGGAAATGAGTTGGATTTTTCAGGATTTCGGTTTTATGGCCTGTTGATCCACAATCCATTAGGAAAAAATTTTACAGAAGATCAACAAAAGCTTGCGTCAATGCAGTTGTGTATTCCTGATCCAAAAATGGAGGAGTGGGTGTATCACAAGAGCGTTCTTGAATTGGCTTCACTTTATCAAACGAGCGGCCAGCAAGACACGGTAGAACCGGGCCGCAATATTCGCGAACCAAAACGCAAACCAGCGGCGATGCAAGAACGAGATCAGAATAGCAGGGAAGCATGAGTCTCGCAGTAGGTTTCAACGGGGCACGTCTAACGGAAGCAAGGAAGTCCAAAGCGCTTAGCGCGACTGATCTTGGTTCTATGATCGATATCAGCTCTACATCTCTATCAAAGTACGAGAACGGTCACACTGTGCCGCGACACGAAGCCGTTCTTAGGATGTCTGAGGTTTTGAATTTTCCGGTTGATTACTTTTTTCGTCCATCGCCACAGCAGGATGAAAAGCCAGTCTTTTGGCGTTCCAAATTGAGCGCGAACCCTCAGCATCTGGAGCGTGCGCGTGTCAAGATCGAGTGGCTCAAGGAGATGGTCGATTATTTAGCGGACTATTTTGAGTATCCTCAGTTAGACCTTCCTTTCACGGGGAAGGTGGAGAATGCCCTTGAGCTTTCGAATAGCGATATAGAAGCGATTGCAAATGAGGTTCGGCAGCGTTGGAGTAATTCAAACGGACCGCTTGGTGATGTTCTGGAGAAGCTTGAGGAAAGCGGAATTCTGGTTTCCAGAATTCATGTCAAAGCCGAAAAGGTTGATGCGTGCTCACAGTGGTCAGACAGGTTCAAAATTCCCTTTATTGTACTGTCCAGAGATAAAGCGAGCGCCTGCCGCCAGCGATTTGATGCATTGCATGAGCTTGGCCACATCTTACTCCATCGTGGAATTACTCAAAAGGATCTGAATAATAGGCCTACCTACAAGCGGCTCGAAGATCAGGCTAATCAGTTCGCATCCTTTATGCTTTTGCCGTCTCGCGATTTTGCTGACGAATTGTACGCGCCAACATTAGATGGCTTCGCAAGCATGAAAGAACGTTGGGGCGCCTCTGTTGGCGCGATGATTATGAAATGCAGCCAATTGGACATCCTGTCAGAGGACGCGACAAGGCGTTTATGGATTAACTATACACGCAGAGGGTGGCGAGACGGAGAGCCATTCGATGGTAAAACACCAAAAGAGACACCGCGCCTGCTACGAAGAAGCTTTGAAATTCTTTTGTCTGAAAAGACCCAAACAGTATCTGACATCTTGAAAGCGCTTCCGTTTCCACCGAACGATCTTGAAGAGCTCGCAGATGTCGAACCTGGCACATTCGGCGGTACAGAGAACTTGAGAACTGATCCGGTTTTAAAAAATCATAAGCACGCTGGAAATGTTGTGAGCTTCCCTAGGTGATCAAGAATCTTGCTTTTTCCACCGCTTCTCCGCAGCCTTCTTCGCAATTTCTGACCGCTTCTCGGCGCTGAGTTTGGATGCACGGGCTTTACCGCCTTTGCGACCAAGCGCAGCGGCGTTCGGGTCTTTGCCCTCGCTTTCCGGTGTTTCGATATCGTCTTCTTCTTCGCCGGTGGCTATCCGGGCGACTTTCATCGCAGCGCCTATAACGTCGCCGGGGCGTCTCTCGCCTTTAGGTCCTTTAGGCATGATTACATCTCCTCAAACCCAGCTTGAGTCAGTGTATAGTGGTCTCCATTTTGCTCAATGTATCCGAACTTGATGGCAGCGTTAACGCTGCCATCAATGTCTTGATACCATCCATGCTTTACTGCACGTGCAACGAATACATTTGCGAGGTTGGAGTTCCCGACCCGTGCATTTTGCGACATGTAAACGTCAAGAACATTGCGTGCTAACTGTTCCGGTGTAGGTAATTCAGCCATGGTATCTCCTATTGCTTACCGCTAAGCATATAGGAAGCGGAGGGCGAATTCAAACAGCGTGAATTTCAAACTGAGACACCACCGACCCATGGGATTTTGACGATCACTTGCGAAAACAAACGATGTATCTGGCAGAGGAAAGGTCGAAGCTACTTCAGGTTAGTTCTGAAAACAGTTCCGATTTTGAAATGCTGGCGAAAGCTGAACTTCGAAAACACCATCTACAGCTTGATGAAAACAGCAAACGAGCTTGGATTTCAAAGTCCTTGCCAAAAACAGATCACGAAGAAACTGAGCGCATACTCGATCAACTTCAGATTATGCGGGAACAAGACCCTCTGACAGTGCTTCACACCGATTTAGGCGTCGAAGACAATAATGAGGGGCAGCTTTCTATGTTCAAGTTAGTCCCAAATTTCGAAATGTCTGTTTTCATCGCGAAAGCGACTGGGGCAGCTATAGTGACCGACGACCATAATAGATGGAAAGAAATTCTCTATGCGATTTCCAATGCCAGCATATTGCAAACTCAAAATGTTCAAGCGTTATCAAATGCCATCAGCGCCACACCTTTCACGCTTCCTGCAGATATTTCAGACATCTTGGAGCTTAATTTGGATAGCAGTTGTCGGGTTTACCCCGCGGTATTTCGAAAGACTCTAAAATACTTGCAAAGCCTTCATAAACAAGGCGCCAAACCTAACGCTGAAGCTCATTTGCAGTCCTTTTTTAAACGTGCCGATCAAAGATTCAAAAAACGGATAGAGAAAGCAGCAGTTCCGGTGACCAAAATACAGGTTACAAGCACTTTTCCACGTGATGGCATATATGACAGCTCGGTATCCCGATTGCTACTGATGTCGAGTTCAGAACATCATCAGAAGAAAATACCGTTGGCGCTATTTTTGAGAAAGTTGTCTGGGTGAGGAAACAATCATCGAATGAGGAAATTTTGGGTCACTTCTAACAGCACACAAAAAAGCCGCCCTGCTGGGGATGGCAGAGCGGCGAGAATGCGTCAGCTTGAGAAAGTGGGTATCAGGCTGACGGCTGTAAATCATGCCGGACGAGATCTCGGGCTTTCAGCACCTCGGTGATCTCATCAAGTATGGCAGGATCATCAATTGTGGCGGGCATCTTCCAGGCTTCTCCGTCGGCAATCTTGCGAATAGTTGCGCGCAGAATTTTGCCAGAGCGCGTTTTAGGAAGACGTTGCACAACGAGAATGTGTTTGAGCGCAGCGACGGCGCCAATCTCCTCGCGCACCAGCTTCACACAGGCTTTTTCAATGTCTTCCGGCTCTTCGGTCACCCCGGATTTAAGGACAATCAAACCGATTGGCTTCTGGCCCTTCAATTCGCAGAATGCTCCAAGCACAGCGCATTCCGCGACAGCCTGATGGCCCGACAGAACCTCTTCCATGCCGCCGGTAGAGAGGCGGTGACCGGCTACATTGATGATGTCATCAGTGCGCGCCATGATGTGGAGGTAGCCATCCTCGTCCATCATGCCGGCATCGGATGTCTCGTAATAGCCCGGGAAGTGATTGAGATAGCTGTTCCTGAACCGGTCATCATTGCCCCAGAGCGTTGGCAGGCACCCCGGTGGCAGAGGCAGTTTGATGCACACAGCCCCCAGCGTTGACGGCGCACCAACCTCATGGCCGCCCTCATCCAGAATATGGATTTCATAGCCCGGCATAGGCACGGTTGAAGAGCCGTATTTCACCGGCAGGGTTTCAATGCCGCGCGGGTTTGCCGTGATCGGCCAGCCGGTCTCTGTCTGCCACCAATTGTCGATTACAGGCACATCGAGCTTTCGCTCGGCCCATTGGATCGTGTCCGGATCGGCGCGTTCGCCGGCGAGAAAGAGCGTACGCAGGGATGATGTATCGTAGTTTTCCAGAAGCTCCGCATTCGGATCTTCCTTTTTGATCGCGCGGAAGGCCGTTGGCGCCGTGAAGAGCGCAGCGACTTTGTGCTCCTCGATCACACGCCAGAACACGCCAGCATCCGGCGTACCGACAGGCTTTCCTTCGAACATGATCGTCGCGCAGCCCTGAAGCAGGGGCGCGTAGACGATGTAGGAGTGGCCAACCACCCAGCCTACATCAGACGCCGCCCAGAAAGTATCGCCCGGCTTCATCGCATAGACATTTTCCATCGACCATTTGAGCGCCACCATATGGCCGCCTGTGTCGCGGACCACGCCTTTCGGCTGGCCCGTCGTTCCCGAGGTGTAGAGAATATAGAGCGGGTCCGTAGCCGCCATCGGCTCCGGCGCGGCGGTTACGCCTTCCGCTTTGGCCTCGGTCACCAGCGCGACCCAGTCATGGTCGCGCGCGCCAAGCTCGGCCGTTACCTCCTCACGCTGGAGAATGATGCAGGCATCCGGCTTGTGGACGGCCTGTTCAATCGCCGCATCGAGCATTGGCTTGTAAGGGATGACACGGTTCGGCTCGATACCGCAGCTTGCAGACACCATCAGCTTTGGCTTGGCATCATTGATACGGGTCGCCAGCTCGTGCGGCGCAAACCCGCCAAACACGACAGAGTGGATCGCGCCAATGCGTGCGCAGGCCAGCATGGCAATCGCCGCCTCAGGGACCATCGGCATATAGACGATCACGCGGTCGCCCTTCTCAACGCCTTTGGCTTTCAGAATGCCTGCAAAGGCCGCGACCTCTTCGGTCAGCTCGGCGAAGGTATAGCTCTTCTTCCTGCCGGTGATCGGGCTGTCATAGATGAGCGCGGTCTCTTCGCCGCGGCCTGCCTCAACATGCCGGTCGAGACAGTTATACGCTGTGTTGCACACACCATCGGGAAACCAGCGGCCATAGACGCCCGCATCGCCATCAAAGGCGGTCGTAGGCGCACTGACCCAGTCAATCTCTTTAGCCGCTTCCATCCAGAACGCGCCAGGATCGGATTTCCAGTCATTATAGACGTCTGCATATTTTGCCATGTTACGTCTCCCCGTGAGTTTTCATTTTCAGGGGAGTTTAGCAGAGGAAAAAACCCTAAATCGAGTGCGCCTTAAGTCGAACTTTTGCGAACAAACGGGCAATATAGGTGAAACATCGCGTCGCAGCCTCTATCCAGTCGGGGTTCACGCCTTACAACTCTTACTCCTGATCACCGCTCAACGGAGGCATAAGCGTCAGGTCACATCCGACCGGCTCTTGCGCGACTGCAGGAAGCATCTGCGTGATCCGCCAGCCTTTCCCGTCTTCCCATTCCAGAAGGTATTTCGACCCACGAAGATCCGGTCCCATCACCTCACCCGATGTCAGATACCGCGTGAACCGCATGTCCGCGAGCGCCACGTTCTCACCGGCCATACAGACAAATACCTCATGTATCGTCGACCGGTCATAACCTTCAGCTTCCATCTGCGCGAAAATCGCCTCCAGCCGTGCGGTCTCTTCTTCCACGCTGCCGGTCATCTGCCAGAAGTCACGGCCTAGCGCTTCAGTATCGTGCGCATTCCACGCTTCGGTATAGGCCCACATAAAGGCCTCAGCACTGTCCAGCGTCGGCTCTTCTGCGCTAGCACAGGCGGCGAGGCAAAGCGCCCCCGCCGTCAGAGACATATATTTCATCATTCACCAATGCTCACATCGATATCGTATGGAACATAAACATCGATGGAGAGAGAACCGGAAATAAAACTACGTGCCTGATTTTCCAGTCCTCGCACATTTACCCGGTTCGCTCCGAACACGGCCCGCAACTCTTCTGCCTCCTGCGCAATCATGCCGAGAAGTGTCCGGCGATGTTCCTGAAGCCCTCGAATGCCGATGAACTGATCGTCCTGCAAAAAGCACTCGGCGCGCCCCTGATCTTCCGGCAGGCGCCCTTCTTCAACGCGCAGTTTCAGGCCATCGAATGTCTCGCCCTCGCGCACATCGACGTTGAGGATAAGATTGAAGGTTTCACCGCCTCCATAGCGGCTGTTGAGCAATTCGCGAAAGCTGATCGTATCCAGCGGAATCATATCTTCACCGGCAGAACCGCCAGTCACTTCATATCCGCCCATGGCCTCAGCCCACGCAAGAACGGCTTCATACTGCGCTTCCAGGTCGGCGCGGCGTTCTACGGTATCGCGCGTCGCAGACTGGCACGTCATTCCGAACTGCACGAAATCTGCTGGCAGGCGCAGATAAATGCTCGGCACGTTGGATGCTGCCCCGCCACCGGAGCTGATGCGAGATCCGGTCACCACCACCATTTCCTGCCGTTCCTGCGCCATTGCCGGCACGCCTGCCGCCAAAAGCGCAAGCCCAGCCAGCGCGCCGCTCAATCCATTCTTGTACATGTCCATTCCTCCCGTTTATGGCGTGAACCTTAAATTGAATATCAGTCAACTGTCATCACCTTTCCGGTCAGGCGCTGGTCCTGCTGACATTCCGGCGTTTCTGCGCTATATGCGCCGCCAACACCCACTTTGCACGGGCCCTTGAACCCGCTGGAGAGAGACAATGAATATCGAAGACCTTGTCGCGCCATCATCGATGGTGAACGGCCTCAATTCCCTTGGCATCGCCAAACCCCCATCCGAAACACGCGTCGTCGCCGCCATGTCCGGCGGTGTGGACTCATCTGTTGTTGCCGCACTTCTAAAAGCGCAGGGCTATGATGTCGTCGGCATCACGCTCCAGCTTTATGACCACGGCGTCGCCATCCAGAAAAAGGGGGCCTGCTGCGCCGGGCAAGACATTCACGACGCCCGCAATGTGGCCGACCAAATCGGCATTCCGCATTATGTGCTGGATTATGAGTCCCGCTTCAAAGAGCAGGTGATGGAGGATTTTGCCGACACTTACCTCTCCGGCTCCACGCCTATTCCGTGCATTCGCTGTAACCAGACGGTCAAATTCAAAGACCTTCTGGCGACTGCGCACGACCTTGGCGCTGACGCGATGGCGACGGGCCACTATATCCGCCGCGAGCAGGGCCATAACGGCCATGGCGAGCTTCACCGCGCCCATGATGACAGCCGCGACCAGTCTTACTTCCTCTTTGCGACCACACAGGAACAGCTGGACTTTCTGCGCTTCCCGCTGGGCGGACTGCCGAAGACATCTGTTCGCGAGCTGGCAGAGTATTTCGGGCTGCCAGTCGCGCAAAAGCCAGACAGTCAGGACATCTGCTTCGTGCCGGACGGCTCATACGCAAAAGTGGTCGAACGCCTGCGACCGGGCTCCGGTCGCGGCGGCGAGATTGTGCATCTGGATGGCCGCGTTTTGGGTAAGCATGAAGGCGTCATCCATTACACAATCGGCCAGCGCCGCGGCCTTGGCGTCGCAACGGGCGAGCCGCTTTTCGTGGTGAAGATTGATGCCCCGAACCGGCGCGTCATCGTTGGCCCGCGCGAAGCGCTGCTCACCGCTGGCCTTGCCATGGAAGAACTGAACTGGCTCGGCGAAGGCACGCTGGAAGAGGCGTGCGAACGTCAGGCCCGCGCACTCATCCGTGTACGGTCTACCCGCCCGCCAAAGCCCGGCCATCTCGGCTGGCATAACGGACAACCGGCTGTGTTCTTTGATGATCCGGAAGAGGGCGTCGCACGCGGTCAGGCCTCTGTGCTCTATTCAGCGGACGACGAAACCCGCGTTCTGGGCGGCGGCTTTATCTCCGCTACCATTCCAGCCGACGAGCGGGTTGGCGAGTAGACCACCCCCGGATCATTAAAAGGTGTCTTACTATATACGAGTCCAACACCAGAATTACTTTTCGCTTCTGAAGATCAATCAGTTAACGAAGCATACTCAAACTTTTAGCAACGCCGCGCGCGTATCACGCCTAATTACTCCGTAATCGCCATTTCCAAAATAGAATATATCGTTCGTTTCTATTCGAAGCGTTCTGTATACTGCGAGCTTTATCGCCATACTCAACACTGAGTGGCCAAAGGGAATGAGATAGATTTCCGACCAATTTTTTTCGATTAGTTTAGCGTGCAGCGTTTGAATAACTTTATTGATTTCCAAGTTCACGGTCGAAACGGTACTGAAATTTAAATTCCCATGAGATGCGATATATAATTCGCCAAATACAAAGTCTTCGGGCACCGGATGCAATCCAACGTTACTCACGATCGTCAACACATTTGCGTCGTTTTTAAGCTTGGAAATCTCGGAAATTACAAAATCTCTGCCTTGTCTCCGCACAATCTCTTGTAAAGTTTCTGCGTCTTCTTTTTCTGCATCACTCACAGCGTCAGTGCCTTTGCTTCAGCCAATAAATTTTCGACATCCGTTAAAAACAGCAAATAAAGAGGAGTCCCCCGCTTTACAAAATAGGCGGGCGGAGTGTCGCTCCTAGCCGCATTCCAATATTGTTTAACCCATATCCCACGATCACATACAACAAAGTTATAAGATAACACGTACTCCGTTTCGAACAAAAAACACTGCTTTTGCTTACGCGCATCCGTTACTGAGAGCTTTCTGAAAAATTCTTGCGCTTGCTCTATCCTGTTTTCAGAGTATCCGGGGAGTCGAGACGCAGAACTTGCGGTCATTCTAATAAACTTAACTGATTTACCAGAATTGAGCCGCTCAAATATTCGATCTTTGTGACGATTCAAAAAATTTGCACTAAATCTGGACGCTACTATCAAGTCTGAAGAAGTTAGAATGTCATCATCATAGTTTATTTCACTTGCCTGCTTTACCATATCTCCCACACCTAGATTCACAGCTTTGGTGGGACCTACGGTGCGTTCTACAGCTTCATTGATCAAAGACAGTTTTGAAAAATATTCGAATATTACTCCGAAACATCCCGCAGTCATGAGCGCGACAGCGATGGCATTTATAACACCGGAAATCACCGTCCAAGTAGAAGGGAGATATTGCACTTGTACGTACAGCATAAAAATTCCGGCCAAGATGCTGAACATCGCAACTGACAACGGATTAGACAAAAAACGACGTACCAAACATTCCTCCTTGGTTTAGCCCTCTTGAGTTACATGCTTGGGAAAAGAACACGTAGCAATCGCGTGGCGCTTGGAACGATGCGATAAGTTTTTGATCAAATCAATTACTGATGGAGCACAAGGTCGAATGTCATCATTATCTATACGCTACAAGCGGAACGTAGACAGCTCAAAAAAGTATGCGCCGTTTGCTTTATTTAAAATCAAGTTCCGACGCACGGGCCGAGGCTACACATACGAAGCGCTGAAAACGTGACTGGAAACTAAGGCTGATCGAAACAGAAAACCCGAACTGGACCGACCTCTATGATGAGCGTTTTGTGGTCTAATTTCTGGGTCCCTGACATTCGCTCAGGCGAATTCAGGGATGACATTTGAGAGGCGTGTTACAAAAACTGTCATCCCTGAAATGGCGCAGCCAATATCAGGGACCCAGTAAGTTGGCGTCCGTGTTATTAGCCGAAGCAACTGGACAAAACTTCTCCAACACCTCACGCGCCACCCTAAACTAGCGGCATGCATGACGCGCCCGCCTCTTTTCCGGATAAGAACTCGCCCGGCGTGATGGCGGGGCGACTCCGCCGTAATCTTGGCGGCGTCGAGGCCTATGCGGACGGGCATCTGGAATTTGAAAGCGAAGCGCCGCGCCCGACCGACAAGCCGCGCCATATGCAGCACCGGTATTACGAGACGCTGCTCACCCATATTCGCCGCGCGGAATATCAGCTGAGATGTTTCATCCTCTGGCTGGCAGCTATTCTGATCGAGAAGGCGCAGGCCAATCCTGAGCTCTACCGGTCCCTTTTCTCAAAACCACAAGCAAGTGCGCAGGCGCAGGCCGTCGAGCCGCAGGCGAGAAACGAGGCCGAGCGAAACCATAATAACCAGCCCACCGGCCTTGCATGGCAGCAGGAGCTGGAACTGCGCCGCCTGACAGCTGAAACACCGCCTATGGGCGGCTTTACCGTGACCACGCCGGTCTTTGAGGGCGGTAAGCGCCATTCCACCCATGCCCGCATCAAAGCCTTCCGCCCCGACCCGCTATCCATTGTCGATGCATCCTATCTGATCGCCCGTATGGCACGTTTGCCGCGCATACTCGCGCGTGCTGACCAGATCGCCGAACGACTAGCCAGGCGCGCAGCCTTGAGCCAGTTCTATCGCGAAAGCGCAGCTGACGCGGAGAACAACAAGAACTCAGCCTTGAGCGCGTTCTATCGCGAAGGCAGAGCCGAAGCGGAGATCGGATCACATCAACCACTCTTCGTCCCCAAAAGGAGAGACGGGCTTTTAACCGTCTCAGTGGCGCAGGCCCGCGCAAGGCCGCCAAACCCCCTATGGTTCCAGCCGTTTCAGAACTGGCTTCCACCCGAAGATTTATGGGCTTCATCGGAAGATGAAGGCGAACGCGCAGACCTTAACTGGCTCCACCATGTGGCAGTCGGCGCGCTGACGCGTGTGGGTTTTGCTTCAGGCGATGATCACTCTTCCCGCCTGCCAGACCTCTCCCGCTTTGAGCCGCCTTCCCCGCCCCAGATACGCCGCACCTGAAAACCATTGCCATATATGGCCGGTTCACCGGATGATGGGCGTGAGGAATCAAAGGTCAGGGGATACGCGTGCAAACCGGAAAAATAGATGTTCTGAGAGTCGTCAAAGACGTCTGGACCCTGCCCCTCTACCGGCCTGGCCTTGTCGCGATCGTCACCATATTCGGCTTTGTTCTGCCGGATTTGATTGCAGCAGTCATTCTTCGGGGGCTATTCGCCATGCCACATCCGATAATAGTCTCCGTCATATCCTCGCTGATTGCCCTTGTCGTGGTATCTGTCAGCCTGATTGTCAAGCGCTATGCCGTGTTCGAGCTTACCGCGAATGCCGTGCGAAAAGGCGATATCTTCTCAACCGCATTCCTTATCGCCGCTTGGCCGGCATTTGCCGTGCAGTTTATTGCCGGTTTAAATGGGCCAGGATTGCTTTTGTCGCTTGTCGGCTCTTTCTTCCTTATCCTGATCGTTCCCGTGATCTGCATAGAGGGACTTTTCGGTTTTGAAGCCGCAAAGCGCAGCGCGCAAATGGTTTGGCAGAACATTGTGGGCATACTGCTCTGCCTGTTCAGCCATCTTTTTTTGATGCTGGTTGTCTTTTTCCTGATGGAGCTTGCCGGAACCCTCGGCATATCAAGCGCCATCACCGGAGGCATCTTCACCATTATCCTGTCTCTCGTGACCGCAATGGCCACGATTATTCTACCCGTACGCGTCTATGATGAAATCCGGTCGTTAGAGAGATAGTACTACTTCGCCAGTTTCGCTCACCAGCCAGACCGCCTCCAGTAGACAATCCCATCGTGCTAGCGCACTCTTTAAGTTCTCTGTCGAGGTCCAAATGTTTTCATTGCGCCGAAAATCCCGCCGCAAGACTGCAGCGCCATTTTCACTGCCCACCATTTTGCTGTACGCAGCGATACTGACAGGTGGGATGCTGGCTATCCAATGGCTGGATTTCGGCTTGTACACCCTGGACGGCGGCAAAGACTGGCAGATCGGGATTGCCGCTTTTATCTTTCTTTGCCTCGGCATCTGGCTGGGGGCCCGTCTCTTCTCTCGCCATGCGGCGCAGCCTGTTGAAGCAGGTAACCCGAGAGCCCGTGCAGCACTCGGTATTTCCGATCGTGAATATGAAGTGCTTCAGGTACTCGCCAAAGGGCTATCCAACAAGGAAATCGCGTCTGAACTACGCGTATCTCCGAATACGATAAAAACTCACATCGCCCGTCTGCTTGAAAAGCTGGAAGCAAACCGCCGCACAGAAGCCGTTGCCAGAGCGCGGGAGCTTGGGATTCTCGACTAACTATTTGAATTTATATGCATTTCACGAAAATCACCCCTTTGGGTGATCGCCAGAAGTCGATGATTGCGTCAGCAAAAACCTGTGTTCAGATAAAGAAAAGGAGAACGCATGCTGAAACGAATTTTGCTGTCCGGTCTGATTTCAGGCCTGTTAATGGGCCTCTTCATGTATTTCACGGCAGCCCGGACCACCGCTGAGCAGATGTTGTCTACAAGCATGATGCAGATGATGGCGATGGGCTACACCGCTATGTTGGTCGCGTTCATCTTCATCTTCGTCGCCATGAAACGCCATCGCGATATCGCTCAGGGTGGGGTGATCAAATTCCTACCCGCATTTGGTATGGGGCTCGCCATTACTCTGGTTGCCGGCATCTTCTATGCCATCGCTTGGGAGATCAGTCTTTTGCTGACCGACTATCAGTTCATCAATGCCTATGAAACGGTATTGTTGAACGCGGTCGAGAACAGCGGCAAAACCGGAGAAGAGCTTGAGACATATCGTCAATCCGTCGAAGCTTCACTGGATACTTATCGCAATCCAGTGACACGATTACCAATCACATTCACTGAAATCGCGCCCGTTGGCGTTCTCGTTTCACTCGTGAGTGCGTTATTGCTGCGCAATTCACGCTTCTGGCCCAGACGACCTGTCGTCTGAAAACGCCTGGACCTGAAAAAAACCCGCGCAGCGAACTGCGCGGGTGTGAAGATCACAGAGCGAAAACTGTGTTTAGTGACGCTTCAGCTCAGCGCGACCGACCACCATATGGTGGACTTCGTCCGGACCGTCGGCAAAGCGAAGGTGGCGGATATCGGTGTAAAGCTCGGCCAGCGGGGTCCATTGGGAAATACCCGTCGCACCGTGAATCTGGATCGCATCATCGATGATCTTGCAGGCTTTCTCCGGCACCATCGCCTTCACCATGGAGACCCAGATTCGGGCTTCTTTATTGCCCATCACGTCCATCGCCTTGGCGGCTTTCAAAACCATCAGGCGCATGGCTTCAATCTCGATCCGGTTGCGCGACACCGTTTCAAGGTTTTTGCCGAGCTTGATCAGCGGCTGGCCGAACGCCTCGCGGGAGAGGCCGCGCTCAACCATCATATCAAGGGCGCGCTCTGCCTTACCGATTGTGCGCATGCAGTGGTGGATACGGCCCGGGCCCAAGCGGAGCTGGGAAATCTCAAAGCCGCGACCTTCGCCCAGCAGCATATTTTCTTTCGGTACACGTACGTCTTTAAAGCGCAGATGCATATGGCCGCGCGGCGCATGGTCCTCACCGAAGACATGCATCGGGCCAACGATCTCTACGCCCGGATGCGGCAGTGGCACGAGGATTTGAGACTGTTGTTTGTGTGGCTCGGCATCAGGGCTGGTTTTGACCATGACGATCATGATGCGGCAGCGTGGATCGCCAGCGCCCGAAATATAGTATTTCTCGCCATTGATGACCCACTCATCACCGTCGAGCACAGCCGTAGTGGAGATGTTTTTAGCATCAGAGGAGGCGACATTCGGCTCTGTCATCGCAAAGGCAGACCGAATCTCACCGTTCAGAAGGGGTTTAAGCCATTTTTCTTTCTGCTCCGGTGTGCCGACATGCTGCAGCACTTCCATATTGCCCGTGTCCGGTGCGTTACAGTTCAGCGATTCAGACGCAAGCGGCACTTTGCCAAGTTCAGCGGCGATATAGGCATAATCGAGGTTGGTCATGCCGTGACCGATAGGAGAATCCGGCAGGAAGAAGTTCCAGAGGCCAGCCTCTTTGGCTTTGTTCTTGGCACCTTCGAGAAGTTCAAGCTGGCGCGGGTGGAAGCTCCAGCGGTTTTCCAGCGTCCGGCCGAGTTCTTCATACTCTTCCTGGATCGGCTTTACGTTCTCTTCAATGTGTTTCTTCACGGCCTCAAACAGCGGAACGGAAGCTTCCGACATTTCGAGGTCATTCATCTTCAGGCTCGGGTCAACAAAGCTGCTCATAGATATCTCCGTATTTTGACGAAGAATTTAGCCGCTGACAGGCCATAACTGGTAATGCGGGTTTTGAATGCAGCCCATTCGTTTGACGAATGGGTGCTACAAGCACTTATAAAGATTAGTTTATGACCGTTCTGATCTGCTCTCGGAGCCAGATCAGGCCCGGATCGGCCTCCGTAGCCTCGTGCCAGTACATGTAAGCTTCTGCTGACGGCAGGCTGAGGGGCAGTTCATGAAGCTCGTTACCTTCGAGCCCCTGAAACGTCTCTGCATAGCGCCGTGACAGTGTGAGTATCATATCGGTCCGGGAGACAATCTGCCAGGCCGACATTGCATTCTGGCAGCGTACAGCAATTTTACGTTCGCGGCCAATCCTTGATAGCGCCGCATCCTCATGCCCAAGGCCAACCGAACGCGGCGAGGCAAACACATGCTCAAGCTTCAGATAGGTATCGAGCGTCAGCGTCTCGCCAATGGCCGGATGACCTTTGCGCGCGGCGACGACGAAACTGTCATGACGCAGCAATTCCCGCTTCAGCCCGGCTCGCTCTTTATGGACGACATCAATCGCCAGATCGAGATCGCCATTCGCCAGAAGGTTAGTGAGGTCCTGCCGCGCAAAATGCGCACTCGTCAAACGGACCTCAGGCGCCGCCGCACGCATATGGGTCACCAGAGAAGCAAAGTTCGGCGCCTCACCGGACAGACGCATGCCGACCCGGAACAAACGATTGGAGGTAGCCGGATCAAAATGCATGGCGCTCGCCAGCGCGAACCCAAAATTACGTAGGGCCTCACGGATCGGGCCGATAATATCCCGCGCCATTGCTGTCGGGACAAGGTTATTCCCTTCACGGATAAACAGCTCGTCATTGAAGGCTTCACGCAGCCGCGCCAGAGAGTGGCTCACGGCAGGCTGGGAGAGATTAAGGTGCCGCGCAGCACGCGACACACCACCTTCAGAGTAAATCGCCTCGAAGGTTTCGAGCAGGTTCAAGTCAAACTGGGCAATGCGGCGCAATGGAAACCCCTCGGCAGTTTCAACCCACACTACCGCGTGCAGACGGCCGCGTCAGCCCACCTTGCTCAAAGCATCATTCATTGTGTTGACGAGGGTCTCGACCACAATCGGCTTGGCGACGTGGCCGTTGAAGCCTGCCGCAATATACTCGTCGACCTGGTGTTTCATTGCATTCGCAGTGAGCGCCAGTGCCGGCACCGCCTGACGCCTGCGCTCGGCATCAATCCGGCGAATCTCGTGAAGCGCCTCAACGCCGGTAAGTTCCGGCATCTGAATGTCCAGAAGGAGAAGGTCAAACTCGCCATTCTCATAAGCGTTCACAGCCTGGCGCCCATCTTCTACGAAGCAGACATCCACGCTCATTGTGGCGAGCATGAGCTGCAGAACACGCCGGTTATGGGCATGGTCCTCGGCGACCAGAACACGCGGGCGGTGACCATGAGTTTGCCCAACATCACCCGTCGTATCCTCAATGTCGATCTCGCTTGCCGTTTCGCAGTCATCGGCCAGAGGCAACTCGCAGAAGAAGGAGAACTCCGCGCCCTCGCCCTTCTTGCTCCGCACCCCGAGAGAGCCATTCATCATTGCAGCAATCCGGTGCGAAATGGACAGGCCAAGCCCAGACCCGCCATGACGGCGGCTGAGTGAATCATCAACCTGAACAAACGGTTCGAAAATGCGCGCCTGATCTGCGTCGCTCAGGCCAGAGCCGGTATCGGCCACTGCAAAGGACAGTCCGCAAACGCCCTTATCCTCGAGCACATCCGCTTTGACGCTGAGAGTCACAACGCCATCTTCGGTGAACTTGATCGCATTGGAGAGAAGATTGCCTACAATCTGGCGAAGCCGCAGGACATCACCCTCAAGGCAGAGCGGCTTTTCCTCATTCCAAATAATGCGGAATTCAAGGCCCTTCGCATGCGCGCTGAGTTCAGAGGTGATCACAAGATTGCGCACGAGATCATGCACCCAGAAGGCCTGATGATCGAGTTCCAGATGACCTGCTTCGATTTTGGAAAGGTCCAGAATATCATCAATGACACCGATCAGTGCATCACCTGATGAACGGATTACCGACACCATTTCCTTTTGATTGCCATCAAGCTGTGTCCGCCCCAGCATTTCAGCCATACCAAGAACGCCATTCATCGGTGTACGGATTTCATGACTCATATTTGCGAGAAAAATAGACTTGGTACGGCTCGCCTCGGATGCCGCCGCGAGGGCTTGTTTCAATTTGATCTGCTTTTGAACATCCGCCACCGCGACTATGAGCATATAATAGATGAGCCCACCGATCGCGACGATGATAAGGATACGTTCCGGTACAGTTATCACAAACGGCATTGGCAGGAGCGCGAGCGCGAGCAAACCTGTCAAAGGTGGTATAGCGGCGACAATCGCGCCCTTGATCCAGTCAGAATACTTGAAAGTTACATGCGCTGTGACCCCAACAACCATCAAAAGGCCGCTCGCCATCAGGACAATATCGCCAGTGCTCCAGAGATAAACACCGCCGCCAGCCCATGTTCCGCCGCCAAACAAAGAGACAAAAAACTGGCCGTACAGATACCCATCGCCCGGGTTCTTATCCCGCTTCTTCAGCTGTTCAAGAACTACCTCGCCGAACTCCGCCGGAACAACCAGTGCAAGCCAGATCAGCGCAAATTCGACCTGCCCGCACAGAGCCCATAAGACGACCAAAACAAGTTCAATACCGATGCGAAATACAAGATCTTTAACGAGAACAGCACCGAGCGCTTCGGATGCGCGATGGTCTTCTTCCGTCATACGGAAGAACCACGTAAATTTTTCTTTGAGCTTACTGCCCGTCATACACAACCCGGCCCTGCTTTCAGAACTCGGGTATATTTTACAGAGTTGGGTTAATTGTCGATGACTACATTGAAAGTCTTCACATCAAACCGATAGTGCCAGAATCTGGCTGATCTGCGAGAGACTTCTACCCGATTCTTCGCGCCGAGCCGGTTTGTCCGTTTCTGCATCGCTGAGAGGTTTTCAAAGAAGTCTTCCGGTTTCCAGCTGGCAAAGAAAGCTCCCACGCCTCCGTGCTCAGTTATAATGTCCCGAAAATACAGCGCGTTCTTCCCGACACTGAGGAGCTTACCCGCATTTCGGACAATGCCGTCCGTCTTGAGCAAGCGATCAAGGTCTTCCTCGCCCATCATGGACCAGCGATGTACATCGAAACCTTCAAACGCGGCCTCGAAGTTCGGCCATTTCTTATCAATGAGGGACCATGAAAACCCGGCCTGAAAAATGACCTTAGTCGCTTCAGAGAGGAACCGGTCGGCAGGTATGGCTTCAATCTCCTTCGCACTGACCACAGGGCTCAGCCTGTCTTCCAGCGCCTCGCGTCCATGCTTTTCGGCGGCACGCGCTTCGATTTCACAAAACTGCATGTCCAATTCCCCCGATCTGCGGAGAAACATATCCGATTGCGTTCAACGCGTCTCTGCACAAAACTGTTAGCACTATAGAGGTGTATTCATGTCCATTCCGGTCACGAGAGAAATCGTCAGCCCGAAAACTGAAGACAAGATCAGGGATCGTGTGCGTAAGGTGACTGAGTTTCAGCGCCCAGATGGGAATGCCCGTATCGTGACCGAAGACGATCTGGACGCGATGTATGATTTCTTCGCGTTACCGGACGTCTCAGACCCGATCTACACGGTCGAGAAACCCGTCACCAAGGACAGTGTGCTGCGCCATATCCAGCGCAAGGCAGAGGCTCAAGCAAAGGGTGAAGGCTTCATGCTGGCCAGCTTTGATGAGACTGGCAGCGTCACCGGGTATTTCGATTTCACCATCTGGCCAAACTGGTCAGCCGCAGAATTTGGCGGCGCCACTCATCCTGACCAACAATCAAGCGGCCGTGGCCGTGACGGCATTTTCCGCAGCATAGATTTCGTATTCGAAACGCTTGGCGTTCACCGGCTCTGCTTTACCGCAGCGCATGACAATATCCGTTCGATCAAGCTGATCGATGCCATGGGCATGACGCGTATGGGTGAGGTCACGAGCAAGGGCCCGAACAGGCAAACGCGTCAGTCACTTGTCTGGGAAATGACCGCCGATGACTGGAAACACATCCGTATGCGGATGTAGTGCTCAGGCCAGCACGTCCTGCCAGTTTTCGTTACGGTCAATCTGCTGTTTCACAAACCAGCAAGTCGGGACGATAGACTTACCCTCAGAGCGCGCATCTTCTACGGCGCGCGCAACGAGTTTCTTGCCAATACCGCGTCCACCAAGCTCCCGCGGCACCAGAGTATGGTCAGTGATGCGTTTATCGCCTTCAACATCCTTAAAGGTCAGCACAGCCTTATGGCCGTCCACCATCAGAACATATTGCTCGCCGGAGCCACGCGGCTCTCGTTTGATATCTGTGTCACTCATGAGAGAGAAATGGGTGGCTCTGGCATGAGTTCCAAGATCAGACGGGCATGCCCAGCTCTGCATAGACCTCCGGAATCTGTTTCTTGAGCGGGAAGAAGCCTTTCGTGGCGTGCGGCCAGAACAAGCGGTCCCAATCACGCACAATTTCTACAAGCTGGATGTCGTGTTCGGAAAGCGCATCTTTCAGCGCATTCAACTTGGGTCGCACCCAGCCAACCGTTGCGTAACCCGTCGCTACGGTTTCCAGATTTGCTTCACGCGCCCATTCGACGGTCGATGGAACGAAGTCGTCCGCACTCAGCTTTCGCGCCGGAAGCGCCATGCGCTCCATAGCGCGGCGCAAAACATCATCCAGTGCGCCTTGTGCAAACCGCTTTGCGTGATCACCAGCCCCAGATGGAGACCGCGCATCCGGGAAGACGCAGCCGGCGACCGCGACAAGATCTTCAATGCCAGAGGCCAGTGAGGCGAGATGCATATCCTCTTCGGTCAGCAGAAGGCCGGTTCTGCCTTCAGCTTTATCTGTCGGCAGATCTGGCTTACGTGGCGACGGGTTTTCAAATCCTTCAAGTGGCGGCGCGTCCTGCGCGAGGCCGGCAGGCGAAAACCGTCCATCGGTGTACTTCTCGATGTTATCCTTACGGGCCAGATAGGTCTTGCCGCGCGTATGAAGCCCGCCAACCCAGCGCCAGGACAGCGTGTTGGAGGCCGGGTCGGCGTCCATCAGATGTTTCAGGAAGAAATCCGCGCCGAGCTCCCATGGAAGTTTCAGGGTGAATATCCAGATGGAGGCGAACCACATGCGGGCATGGTTATGCAGATAGCCGGTCTCAGCGAGTTCACGCGCCCAGTTATCGAAACCGGCAATCCCGGTTCGCCCGCTGACCGCCTCGTCATAGGCTTTTCGCAGCCCGGCATTGCCCGCCAATGCGGAGAGGTGTTCGTCCCGCCGCTCCAGATACGCCTGCCAGACGGAAGGTCGGTGCTCCATCCATCCTTTGAAATAGGACCGCCAGCAAATCTCCTGATGAAACTTTTCAGCCAAAGCGTACGAGAACCCGTCTAATGCCTTCCGCGCGACTTCTTCTTCCAGCACGAGCCGCGTTCTGATCCACGGTGAGAGCGCAGACACGTTCGTTCGCTCACCGGGGCCAAGATCGGCATTCCGGTTCTGCGCATAATGGCGGCCCATACGCGGCGCAAAATGCTCAAGCTGCTCAAGCCCTGCTTTTCGGGTTGGGCGAAACGAAACGGTGTGGGTATCAGTGAAGAGTTCAGTCATGTCGATGAATTAGGCCGCCCGTCTCATGCGGCCAGAGGCGGTTTGACGTTTTGGTCAGGGACGTTTGCGCACCATCGCGTCCAGCCGCTGAACACACCAGACCAGCCCGTTCCATAGATGGGTCACCACATCACGTAAAACGGTCCAACCCACATAGAGAAGCGGGTAAAACATCGCGACGCCCGTGATTTCCCGCATCTCCCCGTCATTCAGCCAGAGATCAAACCCCGCCCAGATGGCAACCATGAGGATAAAGACAACGGTGTAGAATCCGGAAAGCACATGCCGGTAGGCCTGTACAAAGCGGCGCAAACGCAAAACTCCAGCTATCGGCGCCATCCACATGACCGGAAACCCTAAACGCAAAACAGGCGGCCAATTATAGAGCCGCCTGTTTGATTGTCTTGTCCGAAAAACCGTTCGCGGCGAACCCGCACGTGGTCAGATTATTTCAGATTGAAGAGGTTCTCAGCCGTCAGACCTTCGCCAGACGGACGATCTGCGTCTTCTTCCTCTGGCGCTTCATTCTCGATCGGAGCAAGGCCCTGATCGTTCGTGATACCAGCTTCTTCATCCATCTTGCGACGCTTCTCGGATGCTTTGGAGATCAGGTCGTCGAGTTCGATCTGCGTGCAAAGGCCAAGCGTTACAGGGTCAACCGGCTTGATGTTAGCCGAGTCCCAATGGGTACGGTCGCGAACAGCGTTGATGGTCGCTTTGGTCGTGCCGATGATTTTAGAAATCTGCGCGTCGGACACTTCCTTGTGGTGGTAGAGGAACCACGCAATCGCGTTCGGGCGATCACCACGACGGGAAATCGGCGTATAGCGGGCGCCTTTGCGCTTTTGCTGGGTAACGATCTTGTCGACTTTATGCTCGATCGTTTTCAGGCTGTAGTCAGAGTCAGCCTCGCCCTTACGAATTTCTTCACGGGTCAGCTCGCCGCGCGCAACAGGGTCAACGCCGCGCATGGATTGCGCAACATCGCCGTCTGCAATGCCCTGAACTTCAAGGTGGTGCAGCTCGCAAAAGTCACCAATCTGCTTGAAAGTGAGCGTCGTGTTATCAATGAGCCATACAGCCGTCGCTTTCGGCATCAGGATATTGGCCATGTGAATACTCCTTAAAACACGTACGCCCGGCACACTGGCCGGGCGACGGGGTTTTCCTATAGGGAAATTGTCGTTGCGATCATTATAGTGATCATTCGCGCCGAATGCAAAGAAAACACGCAAGCAAAGCGCAGACTAAGTCGTCTTCACCACGATTTTCCCGATATGCTCTGATGATTTCATCAGGTCATGGGCCGCTTCGATCTCTTCCATAGGGAAGACCTTATAGACAACCGGATTGATCTTATCCTCGGCGATCATTTGCCAGAACTGATTTTCCATACCGTCCCGCACCTGTCGTTTTTCTTCCGGCGTGCGAGCACGCAAGGTAGAGCCCGTGATCGTCAGGCGCTTCAGCATGACCGGCAGAAGGTTCACATCCACCTGCGGGCCGTTCATGTAAGCAATATTCACAAGGCGACCGAGCTTGTTGAGGCTTGCGATATTCTTCGCAACATAGTCGCCGCCGACCATATCAAGGATGACATCAACGCCGCCCTCTTTTTTGACGACTGCTGCGAAATCTTCCTCGCGGTAATTGATCGCGCGATGCGCGCCGAAGGTTTCTGCCGCCGCGCATTTGGCTGCAGACCCCGCCGTCGTGAGAACTTTACAGCCATGCTGTCGGGCCATCTGGATCGCGGACACGCCAATGCCGCTTGTGCCGCCATGTACAAGGAAGGTTTCGCCAGGCTGCAACGCGCAGACATCGAACACATTGGTCCAGACCGTCATCATGGTCTCGGTCAGGCTCGCGCCCTGTTCAAAGGTGAGGCCCTCCGGCAGTGGCAGACAGGAACCAGAATCCGCCACAGCATAGCTTGCATAGCCACCGCCTGGCAGAAGCGCGCAGACCTTGTCACCAACAGACCAGCGGTCTGCTGCAGGGCCAACCGCCTCAACCACACCGCAGGCTTCCAGCCCCATCAGAGGAGATGCGCCCGGAGGAGACGGGTATCGACCAATCCGCTGTAGCAGATCACCGCGATTTACCCCAAACGCTTCAATCCGGATCAGCACTTCAGCGCCCTGCGGCTCAGGCCGTGGCAGCTCGACAATTTTCAGTGACTGATCGTCTTGGACTTCAACAGCGCGCATTGTTAGGGTCATATTTTCTTCCCATGTAACCTTACAGAATTTCATAGGAGAGTGGCGCAATGAGTGATCAGGAACAAGCACCCGATCCGAAACTTCTTCGCGACCTGGAAGATATGTCCGTGGAAGACCTGCAGGAACGTATCGCGCAGCTGAAAATTGAAATCGCTGAGTGCGAAGCGGAAATTGTGAAGAAGGGAAACGCCAAATCTGCCGCTGACGCCATGTTTCGATTCGGCGATAAGAGCTGACCGGCTTGGCAACGCACATCGCTTTTTTACGCGCCGTCAATGTCGGCGGCACCGGTAAGCTACCCATGGAGACGCTCCGCGCTATGTGTGTTGAAGCAGGGTTTGAAAATCCGCGCACTTATATCGCGAGCGGCAATCTGGTGTTCGAAAGTGAGAAAACCGCAGAGGACGCCTGCGCCATACTGGAACAAAAACTGGAAAGCTATGCCGGAAAACCGGTTGGTGTGATCATACGTAGCGCTGCAGACGTCAGAGCAATTTGCGACAACACCCCGTTTCCGGACGCCCCGGGCAATAAGGTCATCGCCCTTTTGTTGCCTGATAGAGCCACGCCCGCCGATACGGCCAATGTGAAACACCAGCAAGATGAGCAGATCATCGCCTCAGACCGCGAGATTTACGTGCATTACGCCAGTGGTCAGGGCAAATCGCGCCTGAAACTTGAAGCACAGGATCGCGGAACGGCACGGAATATGAATACATTATCGAAAGTGTATTCATTAGCGACAACGCCTTGAGATGACCACAATATCGGTTAACCCTTTAATCGATCAGAAAGGTCATAATGGCGCGACGCGTAAAGACGAGCGATTCGACGGGACGAGACCATGACGAAAGATTCCTCTACGAAACCACAGCCTGTAACGCCCGGCGTTCGCGAGCGTATGCTGAAATTTGCCTCGTCCGAGATGTTCCGTAAGCTCTTCGCAGACGGCATGGGTCTCGTTGAAGAAACCGCCAGCTATCTGGATGGCGAAGGACGTGATGCCTCCCGCCAGCTCTCTCGTGAAGCCTCTCTTTCTTACGCAACCGTTTCCATGGAAATGACAACGCGCCTGATGCAGGCTGCCAGCTGGCTGGTGGTTCAGCGCGCTGTGCAGGAAGGTGACATGACCGTGGAGGAAGCGTCCGAAGCCCGTTTCCGCCTGGAAGACTCGTCCATAAATGCCTTCACAGCCCGTCAGAACCCTGAACTGCCAGCCGAGCTTCTTGAGCTGGTCGACCGTGCCAAAGATCTGTTCGACCGTCTGCACCGTCTGGACGAAATGATTTTTGATGAACCTGAAGAGCCAGCCATCAATGCGGTAACGAGCCAGCTTCAGGCCCTGCAGGATGCGGCAAACTCTGGTGTGTTCGACCCGTTGTCGGTCTGGCGCAAATAACCGCGCTTTATCAGTCGCCGGATAACAGCGTAACCGTTTCAAACCAGAACTTTTTGAGCGTCTCGACAGCCTTCATGAAGTCTCCCAGGCGTGACGGTTTTACAATATAACCGCTCGCATAATTCTCGTAAGATTCCCGGATATCCTCACGCGCGTCTGATGTCGTCAGCATTACAACCGGAATATGCCGCAGGCGCGTTGTCGCTTTAATTTCTTTCAGAACATCCTTACCATTTTTACGCGGCATATTGATGTCCATTAAAATGAGCACCGGGTCCTTTATGCTCGGTTCGGTCGTTCCTGCGAGCATTTCCAGAGCTGTCACGCCATCATCGGCGACAACGATTTCTGCATTAATATCAGCCTGAGAAAAAACGCGCCGTGTCAGAAGAACGTCTGCAGGGTTATCTTCGACAAGTAGTATCTTTTTCATACGAAAAACAATCTGCTATTTCCCCTCATCCGAAATCATACCTGTCGTTGCAGGGAATGTAAAACAGAACACGCATCCATGGTCAGGCGCTGCTTCAATCCAGATTTCACCTTCCCAGCTCTCGACAATCCGGCGGCAAATGGCGAGGCCAATTCCCGTACCAGAGTATTCATCACGCGTGTGGAGCCGTTTGAACATTTCAAAAATAACTGAAAAATATTCCGGATCAATCCCGATACCGTTATCCTGAACCCGGAACTGCCAGTAATAATTGTGCAGCGCCGCCGAGATATGGACTTTCGGCTGACGTTTAGGCGGACAGTATTTAAGTGCGTTTGAAATCAAATTCTGGAGTAAGCGGTAGAAGCGCACACGATCTCCCCGCAGCACCGGCAACTCATCCGTCGTGATCTGACCATCGGTTTTTTGCAACTGATCACGCAGCTCGTCGCGCAATTGCTTCAGCACTTTGCCAGCATCGAACTCTGCTGCGGCGCCGGCATCAGCATCCAGACGGGAGTACTCCAATACATCATTGACGACGGCTCTAAGGCGCGATGCCGATGACATCAAAATCTCAAGATAATTCTGGCCTTCGGCATCCAGTTTGTCGGCATAGTCGAGCGACAGAATTTCTGCAAAAGCCTCAATGCTTCGCAGAGGCTCCTTCAGGTCATGGGACGCCATAAAGGCAAAGCGCCCCAGCTCTTCATTCTGCAGAAGGATTTTAGCCTCGGCCTGCTTTCGTTCGGTGATATCACGCACAATTCCGCTATAGAGAACCCGGCCTTCGACCTCGACCTGGGCAACCGCGAGATCAAGTGGAAAGGTAGATCCGTCTTTGCGCAGCCCGCGCACTTCGCGCCCCTTGCCGATAATGCTCGCCTCACCGCCGTCATTATAGCGCTCAAGATAACCATCATGCTCTTCACGATAGGGTTGTGGCATAAGACACGAGACATTCTCGCCCATAACTTCAGAGGCGGCGTACCCGAAAATCGCTTCGCAGGCTTTGTTGAAAGACAAAATACGCCCGCGCTCATCAATCGTGATCAGCCCGTCCACCGTCGTTTCCAGAATAGCCTGAAGCACGGATGCAGCTTCACTGGACGACTTATTTATCGGGTTATCGACCATAAGGGCCCTAGTTCACAGACGGAGCGTCATATAAAAAGCAAATCAATATTGCTAAGTGTGATCAGGGTTTTGCTATCCGCGCAAGGCTTACCGCGCAGACGAAAAAACCCGCCGGGACATCCAGCGGGTTTTTAAAATCTCGTCTGTAGACGGGTCGCTTATTTGACGAAGCCTTTGAACTTGTCTTTGAAGCGAGACACACGGCCACCACGGTCCATGAGGTTGGACGTGTTGCCTGTCCATGCCGGGTGGGTTTTCGGGTCGATATCAAGCTGGAGCTTGTCACCCTCTTTGCCGTAAGTAGAGCGCGTCTGATATTCAGTACCGTCCGTCATCACGACAGTGATCGTGTGGTAATCTGGGTGGCCTTCGCTTTTCATCGGTCGAATTCCGTCGTCTTAGAAACTAGTGTTATGGAAACTCAAGGGGCGGCTTCTACTGGAAAGGTGCCGGTCTGGCAAGGGGTTTGGGGCGAGATTCCTGACTCTTCTCATCCCGCTTGAGAGCCGTGCCGTTTCGGAGTAGTCAAAACCGGTCGACTGGCCCCGTAGCTCAGCAGGATAGAGCAACGGATTCCTAATCCGTAGGTCACAGGTTCGAATCCTGTCGGGGTCACCATAAACAACCCTAAAACTCTGGCGGCGCGGCTAAAGCCGTAGTACCGCCTTCGCGACGATATTGCGCTGAACTTCGTTCGAGCCACCATAGATAGAAGCGGCGCGATCGTTCAGATAACGCGGCATGGCAACCGCAAGCTCATCAGGACCAACAGGCGATACATTCGGCGTTGGCAGCCAGCTTGCCGGTTCATAGACACCCGCAAAAATACCAGCCATTTCAATGCCGATCTCATCAACCTCCTGCATCAGCTCAGTGCGCTGCGCCTTCAGGATAGATGCAGCAGGTCCCGGCGACGCACCCGCACTCAGCGAGGCAACGATCCGATGCTCGGTCATCAGCAGAGCTTCAACTTTGATCGACACTTGCTCCAGCTTCTTCGCAAGGATCGGATCATCAATGCCTTTCATGATGCGATAGCGGCGCAGACGATCGAGCGCAGCCTTCACACCCGCCGATGTGCCGCCGCCGCGTTCAAATTCGAGAAGATATTTTGCGACTGTCCAACCATCATTTTCTTCACCCAGACGCCCCGATACCGGTACACGCACATCATCAAAGAAGACCTGATTGAACTCGTGTTCGCCCGTCATCGTCCGGATCGGATCAACCTTGATGCCCGGCGTCTTCATATCCAGAAGCAGGAAGGTGATGCCCGTCTGCGGCTTACCTTCGGTCCGAGTACGGACAAGGCAGAACATTTTATTAGCGTGATGGGCGTGGGTGGTCCAGATCTTCGTGCCGTTCAGCACGTAATCATCGCCGTCTCGTTCGGCTTTCAGCTGAAGCGAGGCAAGGTCAGAACCTGATCCCGGCTCGGAATATCCCTGACACCAGTAATCCTCGCCATTGAGAAGGCGCGGCAGATAATAGGCTTTCTGTTCCGGCGTGCCGTATCCGATAATACACGGCCCCACCATGGAAAGCCCCATTGGTGAAAGCGATGGCGCGCCAGCCGCCGCAAACTCCGCCGCAAAAATCGCCTTTTGTGTTTCGGTAAAACCGGCTCCGCCATACTCGTTCGGCCAATGCGGCGCGACCCAGCCTCGCTCATTCAGCTTGGCCTGCCATACCAGGGTATATTCGGGTTCGATAAAGACGCTGGTCGCCTTGCGCCCGGCGGCAGCAAGTTCCTGCGTCAGATTTTCCTCAAGAAAAGCGCGGACTTCGTCTCTGAACGCCTTATCGGCAGCCCTAAAATCAAGATTCATAATATTCCCAGTTCGATTTTTTTTTGCAGCTAAAAGCGGTGGCTGGCTATAATCAAGAACTAAAGGAACCGCTCCTGCGACTGCGCCTGAGACCATCTGGTGTCAAAACCGCGCAAAGAACCGTGAAACGGTTGATCTATAAAAGTTGATCTCTTGAAGATGGTATACGCCATTCGCCAGAGTTTTGAACCGCTAGGTAAAACGTGAATATACAGGCCTTCACCGTCAGAAAGCTTTAAGGGCTTATCTTTTGCCTTGATATTACGAACTTTTATATCGGAAAGCTTCATGTCTCCGAGCCCTTTTCAGGTGTGGGTATCGACTCCCTGAAAAACTGGGACTCGAACGAAGTATACCCACAAAAATACCCACAAATTGCCCGGATACAACCGGATCACATCGTACGAGTCCGGATAACGGCAAGCCGGAAAAGAGGCGTTGTCATTTGATTCTGTTCAATTTTTTGGATGATTTCGGACTGTGCCGGAGAAAAGGTTGGTGCGGTTAAGAGGACTCGAACCTCCACGGGTCGCCCCACACGGACCTGAACCGTGCGCGTCTACCAATTCCGCCATAACCGCACGCTGAATTGGAAGCGCGGTGTATATCGATCTGTCGAATTCACGTCAACAAAGAACCGCGGCTCAGCGTGAAAAAAGAATATCGCCCAACTCCTGCTAATTTGAGCAGTACGCACGCAGATACCGTTTTCAAAACAGCAGCGCTGGCTCTACAATATTGGCACACACTCAAATGGAGCCATCTCATGGCCGATACGCTGACCGAGACCAACGACCCGATTGCCAGAATGCGTGCGATCCGGCGAGATATTCACGCCCATCCAGAACTTGCCTTTCAGGAAAACCGAACCTCCAATCTTGTCGCTGAGGCGCTCACCCGCGCAGGCATAGACATCCATCGCGGGCTTGCAAAAACTGGTGTTGTCGGCACGCTGAAAAATGGCGACGGACCAGTGATTGGCCTTCGTGCAGATATGGACGCGCTACCAATTGAGGAACAATCCGGCGCGGCGCACTGCTCCACCCATCACGGCGTTATGCACGCCTGCGGGCATGACGGGCACACTGCGATGCTGATCGGCGCAGCAGAGGCGCTCGCAGCGTCCCGCGACTTCAAGGGCACGATACATTTCATCTTTCAGCCGGCTGAAGAGAATTTCGGCGGCGGCAAGCGCATGGTGGAGGAAGGCCTGTTCAAACTATTCCCGTGCGACGCCGTATTTGCACTTCACAACTGGCCAGGCCTGCCAGCGGGGCGCATTGCCGTTCAACCGGGGCCGATGATGGCCTCCTATGACAGCTTCACCTTCACGCTGAAAGGTGTGGGTGGGCATGCCGCCATGCCGGAGACGACGAAGGACCCGGTTATCACGGCGGCCGAACTCGTCCTCGCACTGCAGACAATCGTCAGCCGCAAGATGAGCCCGCACGATCCGGCCGTTCTGACGATCACTCAAATGCATGGTGGGCACACATTCAATGTCATACCTGAGGAAATGAAGGTGATGGGCACAGTGCGCTGTTTCTCTGGCGAAGTACGCGACTTCATTCGCGCCGAGATGTTGCGTATCGCAGAGGCTGTTTGCCGCGCCCATGGCGTCAGCGTCAGCCTTGCCTATGAGGAAGGCTATCCGAGCACGATCAACACGCCAGCCGAGGCCGACTATGCCCGACGCGTCGCAAGTGAGCTGGTTGGCGCGGACTATGTCGACACAGGCTTTCGCCCGAGCATGGCGTCAGAAGATTTCTCGCTCATGCTGCAGGAAGTCCCGGGCGCCTATATCTGGCTGGGTGCAGGGCTTGAAACTAAACCGCTGCATCACCCTGAATACGACTTTAATGATGATACGCTCGAGACCGGCCGCGACCTTCTCATCCGGCTGGCCACGAACTTTCAAAACGGCATTTAGAAGCGAACGTGCAGCGGCTCTTCCCGGTTATCCCGGGAAGGTCTGTACGCCAATCTTATACAAGCGGTCGCCATCAATAATCAGGCAGGCTGAGCTTTCCTGCCCCTGAACATGACACCAGACCGGCGCATCCATGCTCTGGAAACGCAGATACTCGCCGCGATCCACCCACTCTTCCGGATAAAACGGGAATTCACCTCCCGGGAAGTCTGCCCCTTCTGGCCATTCAGGAAGATCTGAACTTGCAAATGCGCCACCGCCAAACGGAACGCCGATCAGCTCATCCAGAAAATCTGCCATACTACGTTCGTCAGTCACTTCATAGAAACCGAAGAGATAACGCGCTGGTGTCGCGTGCGAATACACAGGCGCGCCCTCACCATCGCGCACAATGATGAGGGTTACGCTATTCGCGCAATCGGCACCAATCGCGACCGCTTCAGCGATATTGTCGCCGAATGAAATCGTTTCTGACGATGTTGTTGCGCACCCGTCCGCGAAAGCTGCGCCGCCGCTCAGCGCAAGGACGCCAAACGCGGCTATTGCTGTCTTGATCATAGATTCCCCCCTCTTTTCATCAGCTTAGAAGTAAGCTTTCGAAAAAATCAATCCAAACGACTGCTTTTTGGCCGACAGAAGCCGGAGCCACAAAATCCAAAACGCCCCACCCCGCGATGAAGAGAACGGGATGGGGCGTCCTGCAGAACAGACGTCCGGAGACGTCTGGGGAGGAGCTGGTTGTCTAGCTTTGCGGGCCGTCAGGAATGGCAGAAGCATCCCCTACCGTGATCTCTTCATCAAACACGGCTACCGCGCCGGATTCCGGCGTGTAAGCTGGCCACTCAAACCCGTTATTGCAGGTAATCGTGGTGGATGACGGATTCATATGCATGAAATTCGTCCAGCAGGAATTTACGATATCGGCATAGGCTTCGTCGTCTGCAGTGGTCTGGCCACCGCTCCAGCTCGACGTACCGAGTGAATCGAATGTGTACATCAGCTCGGCTGAATGGATCGGGCCATTCGTCCATGCCGCCTCGCGGAATTCGGGCATATAGCGGAAGTGATAAAGGAAGGCTGGCGCGCCTTCGTCACCCGTTTCAGCGGCAATCTGGGTTGCGCGGGAGAAACCGCCCTCACCCATATTCGAACCGATCAGAACCGGTACATCTGCTTCACGACCAGCATCGATCGCTGCGCGGGGTGATACTGTGTTGAATGTACCGTCAATTGCACCAGCGATACCGCGGCGAAGCGACGGGTTGTAGGTCAGCGACTGGGCTGAAACACTGCGCAGCATGTCAGCCGTTGCATCCGCTGGCACATCCAGCGTCGACATGCCTTCCACGGCCATCTGTTCTGCAGCGGCAAGTTCACGTCCCGGAGATGCATAGGCGCCAGACTGAATTATCGCCTTGTCAAACAGACCCTCGGCAGACGGAATCGAAAGAAGATTGATCACCATCACGCCGCCTGCAGACTGACCCGCGATTGTGACATTCTCAGGATCACCACCAAACGCGCTGATGTTCTCCTGAATCCACTCAAGCGCGGCAACAGCATCCATCATAGCAAAGTCGCCCGTCGGGCCACCTTCTGCCGTCAACGCCGGATGCGCAAAATACCCCATAGGGCCGAGGCGGTAATTGATCGACACCGTAATGACGCCATTCGCAGCGTTTGCTTCACCATGATATGAGCCAAGATGGCCTGCGCCCAGGAAGGCGCCGCCACCATGCATCCAGAGCATAACCGGCGCGTTTTCAGCATTTTCCGGTGCATAGACTTGCATGTAGAGGCAGTCTTCGGACTTCACGCCGGAAACACCGCCGCCGTTCGGAAGGCTGGGATCAGCAATAGCAGGTTGAACGCAAGGCGCCTGAAACTCAATAACAGTGCGATCGCCCGTCCATGGCTCTACCGGCTGAGGTGCACGCCAGCGCAGATCACCGATAGGCGGCTGCGCATATGGGACGCCTCGAAATGCGTGATAGTCGCCCATATCTTCGCCCACGAGACGCCCATTTGGCGTCTCGACAACTGCCGTATCGATCAGATTTGTTGGAGTGTAACCAACGACTGGCACGTGCTCATGCATCTCACCATCTTCATGATGGCCCGCATGTGCAGCCATGCCAAAGCTCAATGCAACCGCAGAGGCTGCAAGCATTTTCCAGTACATAATTCCTCCCTCATATGTCTCTGCCGCTATCGGGAGCGGCAGGCAGAGTTATGAGGGCAAGCATGACCTATTTAGTGAAGTTGTCAATTTGATATAGCCGGGTATCACGAAAAATGTGAATATGTTTAGCGCCCGAAATAACGGCCCGGGCGATGGTTAATTCCGACCATCAGGTTCAGCACGACGGCGCCAACAACCGAATAAACCAGATTGGTCAGCGGGAGCACAAATGCCGAGGCCACGAGAATGACGGCATCAATAGACAAGAGCACCCAGCCAGCGCGCATAACGCCTTTTTCCTGAAGGAAGTGCGCCAGAATGCTGACACCGCCAATGCCCGCGCCATGCCTGAACAGCGCAATCATGCCCATACCAATCATTGCGCCGCCAAGGATCGCCGCGAAAAGCGGGCTGAGTGTTTCAACGGATATCCAGCCGCTCACCAGATTCGGGAAGATCGACACCAGAGTCACCGCGACAACCGTTTTTAGCGTGAACTCCCACCCCATGCGAAGGATCGCCAGAAGATAAAATGGCAGATTCAGAAGGAAGAAGAACGTACCGAAGCTGAGCGGCGCAATGTATGAGAGGATCAGCGACATACCCGCAACGCCGCCCGTCAGAAGCATGGCCTCCGAATAGACCGTGACGCCCATGCCGATAAACAGGGCGCCTAGCAGAATAGCAAATACGTCTTCATACCATTTGTGTTTCAAGGTGTTTCGATCCTCGATCTGCAGGTTTGAAGGGGCAGAAATATCACTCATTTTGGTCTTCGCAGTTGAATTTAGCGCGGCATTAGCACCAAAGAGAATAGTATTCCAATCTTTTATTTCAATCTGGAAGAATGGTCCTTCTGTGCGGCATATTTGCAGGAAATTCGCCCAGAAAAAAGGCAGAACCGAAGCCCTGCCTTTCTCAACTCTCGCGATTGCGCGCCGGTTCTTACAGAACGCTCTCCTGGTCACGCTCGCGGCGTCGACGCAGGCGGCGCAAACGGTTCCAGAAGCGGCGACGTTCCGGCGTCGGCAGTGGCTCCAGATTCGTGATGAACGT